>Ga0256405_10001501_pt1 | contig 62955 bp, 55 predicted proteins | sample RumenRJG_02DNA_FD_189096 | JGI IMG/M metagenome (GOLD analysis project Ga0256405, IMG submission 189096) | Bovine rumen microbial communities from Lethbridge, Alberta, Canada - RJG_02 | ecosystem: Host-associated > Mammals > Digestive system > Stomach > Rumen | place: Canada: Alberta... | reverse complement strand
TCCGAGTGAGTCGGATTAGGTAAAACAATTGAAATTTAATCATATCAACCAAGATGAAGAACAAATATTACGACCTAATCGACCAAACGTTCGATTTTCCACAGGACGAATTCCGCACCGAGGACAGCGAGCTGTATTTCCACGACATACCGCTGATGGAAATCATCAAACAATACGGAACGCCGTTGAAGATTACCTACCTGCCCAAGATCAGTTCCCAGATTCAGAAGGCGAAACGTTTGTTCAACGTGGCCATCGCCAAAACCGACTATCGGGGCACCTACAACTACTGCTACTGCACCAAGAGCAGCCATTTTGCCTTTGTGCTGGAGGAGGCGTTGAAGAACGATATCAACCTCGAGACCTCGTCGGCTTTCGACATCAACCTGATACAGGAGCTACACAACCAAGGGTTGATAGACAAGGAGAAAGTGATCGTGTGCAACGGTTTCAAGAAGGAACAATACATAGAAAACATTGTGGGTATTTTCAACGACGGATTCCACAATGTGATACCGGTGCTGGACAACAAGAACGAGTACTACACGCTGGACCAGATGCTTGCCGAGGGTGGCGAGCAGATGAACCTGGGCATCCGCATAGCCTCGGAGGAGGAGCCGAAGTTCGACTTCTACACCTCGCGACTGGGCATCCGATACAACGACATTGTGTCGTTCTACGAGGAGCAGGTGAAGCCGAACGGGAAGTTCCGCTTCAAGATGCTGCACTTCTTCATCAATACGGGCATCCGCGACACAGCCTACTACTGGAACGAGTTGGCGAAGTGCGTCAACGTCTACTGCGACCTGAAGAGGTTATGTCCGGAGTTGGATTCGCTGAACATCGGCGGGGGCTTCCCGAGCAAGGTGAGCCTGGCGGCCAACTACGACTACGAGTACATGGCCGAGGAAATCCTGGCACAGATCAAGAACATCTGCACGCTGCGGGGCGTGGAGGAGCCGAACATCTTCACGGAGTTCGGCAGCTTCACCGTAGGCGAGAGCGGAGCCACGCTATACAGCATTCTGGACCAGAAGCAGCAGAACGACCGCGAGTTGTGGTACATGATCGACTCGAGTTTCATCACCACGCTGCCCGACACCTGGGGCATCAACCAGAGGTTCATCATGCTGCCCATCAACCACTGGGACAGCGAGTACCAGCGGGTGTTCCTGGGCGGCCTGACATGCGACTCGGAGGACTACTACAATGCCGACAGTCATGCCAACGCCATCTTCCTGCCCAAGCTGCAGAAGGACGACCCGTTGTATATCGGTTTCTTCCACACGGGGGCATACCAGGAGAGCTTAGGCGGCTACGGCGGCATACAGCACTGCCTGATACCGGCGCCGAAGCACGTCATCATCGACAAAGACAAGAACGGCGAATACACGACAAAGCTATTCGCCAAGGAGCAAAGCTACAAGTCGATGTTGAAGATATTGGGATATTAAAAAAAAGGCTGCCATCCGGCAGCCTTTTTTTTGCAATGGGTCAGTTCTCGTATGCCTCGTGGAGTTCCACCTCGTAGATGAGGGGGGTGAACCCTGGAATGGTGCCGGCACCTGTGGGGCCGAAGGCAAGCTGATAGGGGAAGTAGAAGCGGTAGATGCTGCCGGGGTTCATGAGCTGGAGGCCCTCGATGAGGCCGGGGAACATGGGCTCGCCAACGACATGCAGGATGGGGTCGCGGTGGCCATAAGTCTGGTCGTAGGGTTCGCCGGAGAGCAGGAGGAAGCTTCGATAGTCGAAGAGGATGCGCTGCGCGTACTGGACGTTGGGACCAGAGCCCTGCTTGAGGACCTCGTAGTAGAAGCCCTGGGGATGGCGTTTGACATTGGGGTTCTCTTTCTCGAGACGTTTGAAATAGGCTTCCTGCTGGGCGTCGACATCCTTCTGGGTGGCGGTGGCCTGAGCATTAGACTGCATGGCGAACATCGTCATGATGTAAGAGATGGCATCCTTAGTCTCCTCGGGGGTGAGGGGCTGGTCGGTATGGCCGTCGAGGGCATAACGAGCCGACTGCATAATGAGGTCGGCATCGAGTTGGTTGAAGTAGCCCTCGCGGAGGAGGCTGGCGATATTCTGGCCGTAGGCCCAGGAGAGGGTGTCGGTCTGGGTCTTGAGTTCAGGAGCCTGGGTGAGGCGGTTCACGCTGCCGTTGGAGCCACAGGAGACGAGGGCCAGGGAGCAGGCAACGATGAGGATTGTTTTCTTCATGACGGAAAGAATTATTTATTTACTATGAGTTTCTGTACGGTGACGTCGCCGGCGGCATAGAGGCGAAGGAGGTAGAGCCCGGCGTTGAGCTGATGCAGCGGCAGCTGGCAGGTGCCGTCGACAGCGGTCTGCGTGGCAAGGGTGCGGCCCATGAGGTCGAGGAGCTCGACCTGCCGGAGGCCTTCGGCACTGACGGTGACGGCCGTAGTGGCGGGGTTGGGGCTGACGCTGACGGCAGCAGCGGCGGCGAGGTCGACGCCGACGGAGCCCTGGCCATAGGCCTTGAAGTAGGGTTTGTAGCCTTGGGCGGTGACGGAGAGGCAGGTGGCGGCAAGGTCGGTAGAAGCGGCAATGGGCAGCGTGGCCACGCCGTTCTGGTTGGCGAAGGCAGCAGCGACGAGGCTGTGGTCGGCAGAGTCGACAAAGGCCACGTAGGCGTAGGGCGGGACGTTGACCGTGACGTTATCGTTATGACGGGCGACGGAGGCCGTGAGTTCTTCTGCGGTGCCGAGCCACGGGAGGAGCGAGGGGTCGCCCATGAGCTCGTAGATCTCCCAGTAGTAGAGCTTGGACTGGGAGTCGCTCAGCTGGGAAGAGCTGGCAGAGTTGACGGACATATTGCCGACATTGAGCATGCTGCCAGTGGTGACGGCATAGGAGGCGATGTCCTCGCCGTGGGTGTGGAAGAGGCGGTCGTACATGCCGAGTTTGCTGGAGTTATAGGCAAGGGTCATGGCGTTGTAGATGTTATTGCGGATACCGACGGACCAGAAGAAGTCCTCGTCCCAGTAGGTGGAGTTGGTGGCTCCGAAGTAGGCAACGGCGCCGGCGTTGTTGGCGCGGCGGAGCAGGGACTCGCCGAAGCAGACACCCATGTCGAACTTGTTGCTGAGGCAGCAGTTGCCAATCATGATGGAAGGCTTGCCGTTGTTGGACATGTTGTTGACATTGTTGACGGTAAAGGAGGGAATGGACCATTCGTTCCAGTTGCCGTGGGCGCTATAGTTGATCCAGCCCATGCCGGAGCTATAAAGGTTGCGGAGGGTGGAGGCGACGCCAGAGGCCGAGGAGCTGCCGGTGACAGTGACACCGGCGGGGTGGCGCGAAGTGTTGTTCTTGTAGTATTTCACCTCGTTGAAGCCATTGTCAGCATTGATGTATAAGGAGGCAATATAGTCCATGGTGGGGTCGCAGACACGGTAGGCGTTGTCATTGTCGGTGGTGCCGCCACCGTCGATGCCGGAGATGAGAACAGCACGGCCAAGGTAGCTATCGTCGGAGAAGGCATAGGTCTCGTAGTAGAGGGTCTTGTTGACAATGGAGGCCAGGGTGGTGGTATCGGTGGCGGAGAAGCGACCGGAGTAGCAGTCGGGCAGATGGTCGCCGCTAGTCCAGGTGGTGAAGTAAAGGTCGGAGATGTGGTCGTAGCTGACCCACCAGGAAGACGACGTGAGGCGGGTATCGAAGGCGCGGAGGTTGGTGTGGTCGCCCACGAGGATGAGGAAGGTGGGAGCCGGAGCATCGGGGGTGGCGTCGGTATAGAGGCCTTTGAGGTAGTTGGCGATGGAGGTGTTGCTGGACAGACCGAGGTCGGTGGTGTAGACGAGGTCTACCAGCATGCCCTGCTTGCGCTTCCAGTCGGCGAAACGTTCAAGGCTGTTGCAACGAAGAGCGCCGGGGGCCATGATGACCATGCGCAGGGGCGATACAGTGCTGATGTCCTTGGTGGAGAAGAGGCGGTTGAGCGTCTGTCCGACGGTGAATGCCGGCGAGTAATAACGGTTGTAATGGTCGATGGTGCCCTGGACGTCGGCGTTGATATAACGAACTTTGACCGTCGCCATGCGGCAGACGATGGCCTGTCCGGTGACAGGGTTGACGCGCACGGGGCTGAAGACGAGGTTGGCCACGCGGCGGTCGCGGGCCACGCCCAAGACGTCGACAGAGGCCAGTGGCAGACCCCAGAATTCATTGAGGGCATAGCGCTTGGAATCGATGACAGGGGCAGGATCCTCACGCTGCGACTTGGAGCGGGAGGGCTGCAGGGGGTAGAGGTCGGTGAGGTTGAGGTCGAGGGTGTCATAGACGGCATCGGAGACCTCGACCGAGAGCGACTGGCAGAAGGGGATGGTGATGAGATCGGTCTTCACGGGGAGGGCCGGGGCGCCGTATTCTCCACCGCTGAGGTAGCCCTCCATGTCGAGCACATTGGTCGTACGTCCGTCGAAGGTCTTAGGATAGGAGCTGATTTGGGGAGTTTCGTAGCGTAGTTCGAGGTAGTCGAAGCTGTCTGTTGTCACCACCTGGGCTTGTGCAAGGGTGCCGGTGGCAAGGGCAAGAGCCATAAAAACAACAATCTTTTTCATATATTATTTAATATTAAACATTTTTTCTATTGAGGGGCACGGAGCGTTGATGACGACGTGCTCGTGGGTGACGGGGTGCTCGAAAGCGATGGAATGCGCATGGAGCGAGATGCTGCCGTCGTCATTGCTTCGCGGGGCACCGTATTTGAGGTCGCCTTTGATGGGGCATCCGATGTTGGCCAGCTGGCAGCGAATCTGGTGGTGGCGCCCGGTGTGGAGGTTGATGTCCAGCAGGTGGTAGCCACCGTCGCTGACAGCTATCTCGCGGTATTCGAGGCGTGCCAGTTTGGCGTTGGGGCGAGCCGAGGAGAAGACATAACTCTTGTTGCGTTCCTCGTTCTTGACCAGCCAGTTTTCGAGGGTACCGGCAGGCTGCGGAGGAGCGTTCTTGACCACAGCCCAGTAGTGTTTCTCGAATTCGCGTGTGCGAACCTTCTCCACCATGCGGGAGAGCGCTTTGGAAGTCTTGGCGAGGAGTACCACGCCGGAGACCGGACGGTCGAGCCGATGGATGACGCCACAATAGACATTGCCGGGCTTGTGGTCGCGTTCCTTGATGAACTCCTTCACCAGCTCGGCCAGCGGGGTGTCGCCGGTCTTGTCGCCCTGGGTGATTTGTCCGGGCAACTTGTTCAGCGCCAGCAAGTGGTTGTCTTCGTATAGAATCTGGTCGGCAATCATGGTCAGACGATTTCGGCGATGGGGCTGATGGCGTTTCTCACCTTGTCCTGCAGGGCCACGTTGATGGGGAAGTCCAGGGGCAAGAAGAGGTCGACGCGCGAACCAAAGCGGATGAATCCGAGCTCCTGGTTCTGTTTGACACGCTCGCCCTCCTTGGAGTAGCAGACGATGCGGCGTGCCATTACACCCGCCACCTGACGGATGAGGATGCGCTTGCCGTTGTCGAGGAGCATGCCTATCTCGGTGCGCTCGTTGAGGTCGCTGCTCTTGGGATAGGAGGCAACGAAGTAGTTGCCGCGGCGGAACTTGACGTACTCCACCAAGCCGTCGCAGGGGTAGCGGTTGACATGCACGTCGGTGCCGCTCATAAAGATGCTGACCTGCATGCACTCGCCCTTGATATAGGTTTTCTCGTTGACCTGCTCGATGGTGACAATGGTGCCGTCGGCAGGCGAGATAATCTCGTTGGGGCTATCGGCAAAGATACGGCGGGGGATGCGGAAGAAGGCCACAACCATGAAGCCGAAGATGAGCAAGGCGGCGACGAAGAGGTAATGGACGATGTTCCACTCCTTGACCAGCAACAAAAGCAACAGCACAATCAGGAAGATGGCCGAGCCGGTGATAAATATTATTTTCTTACCTTCGCGATGGATTTTCATATTTAAAAGATTATAAGGTTTATGTATGCAAATGCGAACGGCATGATGATGAGCAGGCTGTCGAAACGGTCGAGGAAACCGCCGTGGCCGGGCATGATGTTGCCGCTGTCCTTCATTCCGACGGAACGTTTAAGCATGCTCTCCACCAGGTCGCCAAGGGTGTCAATCACGCTGCAGATCAACCCCAACGCCAGCCAATGGTACCACGCCACGGCGGGCTGGAGCCACGGGCCGACAAAGACGGCCACCAGCACCGTGACCAACACACCGAAGGCCGTGCCTTCCCAGGTCTTTCCGGGCGAGTGGCGTTCCCACATCTTGTGTTTGCCGAAGAGCGAGCCACCGATATAGGCGCCGGAGTCGTTGAGCCAGACCATCAGCACCAGCATCAGCACCACCCGTGCTCCAGCGTCGGGAACCAGGGCGAGCATCAGGCTCAGCGGCAGGCCGATATAGAGTAGCGGCACCATGGAGTAGGCGGCGTCGCGGAAGGGCTGGTCGCTCTGTTTCCACAGCTGCACAATGGCCGAAAGGGCAAAACACATCGGGAACAAGGCGAAAGAACCGAACACCAAACCGAATCCAAGAAGGGGATTGTCCACCAAGGGAATTACCATCACCAGCAGCATGGCCACCAGCGAGAAAATGTATCCAAGCACACGGCTCGGGCGAGCGCCCTGGGTCTTCACTATGCGGAAGAACTCGAACGTGCACCCCACGTTGACAAAGAGCAGAAAGGCTCCGAAAAGGGCGAGCCCCAACTGGGGGTTGCCCAACAGGCGGCCACTCAGCAGCGTGCCGAGGAAAAGCAGCGCGTAGACGACAGCGCTGGCAGTGCGTATCCAGAATGTTTTCATATCACTGTGGTATTGGTGTTCGACTCAGTATAATTGCTCTCGGGCAGCGACGCAGGCTCGTCGGGCTTGGGAAGCTCGGGCTGCTCATCCCACGGACGCGGACCATAGATGCGTTCCAGGTCTTCGCGGAAGAGTACCTCTTTCTCATAGAGCTGGGCGGCCAACTCGTCGAGTTGTTCGCGGTGCGAGGTCAAGAGCTCCTTGGCCCTGCTGTAGGCCTCTTCCACCATACGGCGCACCTCGCGGTCGATGGTTTCGGCGGTCTTCTCGCTGAAGGGCTTGGTGAGGCCGTAGTCGTTCTGGCCGGTGGAGTCATAGAAGCTGATGTTGCCCACCTCGGGGCTCATGCCATAGTAGGTCACCAGGGCCTGGGCCATCTTGGTGGCGCGCTCGATGTCGTTCAAGGCTCCGGTGCTGATCTTGCCGTAGACAATCTCTTCCGAGGCGCGGCCTGCCATAAGGCTGGTCATCTCGTCGAACATCTGCTCGTAGGTGGTAATCTGACGCTCCTCCGGCAGATACCAGGCGGCGCCGAGGGCTTTGCCTCGCGGCACTATGGTCACCTTCACCAGAGGGTTGGCCCAACGCAGCAGCCAACTCACCGAGGCGTGTCCGCTCTCGTGGTAGGCTATGGTGTGCTTCTCCTGGTCGCTGAGGACCTTGGTGCGCTTCTCAAGGCCTCCGACAATACGGTCGACGGCATCGAGGAAGTCCTGTTTGTCAATCTGTTTCTTATTCTTGCGGGCGGCACAGAGGGCGGCCTCGTTGCAGACGTTGGCGATATCGGCACCGCTGAAACCCGGGGTCTGCTTGGCCAGGAAGTCACGGTCGACATAGCCTTCCGTACCTTCCTCGTTGTTCAGCTTCAAATTCTTCATGTGGACAGCGAAGATTTCCTTGCGCTCCTCGATGTCGGGCAGCTCGACGTAGATCTGACGGTCGAAACGGCCGGCACGCATCAGGGCCTTGTCCAGCACGTCGGCACGGTTGGTGGCGGCGAGGACAATGACATTGGTGGTGCTGGAGAAGCCGTCCATCTCGGTGAGCAGCTGGTTCAGCGTGTTCTCGCGCTCGTCGTTGCCACCGGTGAATCCACGGCCGCCGCGGGCGCGTCCCACAGCGTCAATCTCGTCGATGAAGACGATGCAGGGCGACTTCTTCTTGGCCTCGTCGAACAGGCCGCGCACACGCGAGGCGCCGACACCGACGAACATCTCCACAAAGTCGGAGCCGCTCATCGAGAAGAAAGGCACGCCTGCCTCACCGGCCACAGCCTTGGCCAGCAGGGTTTTGCCGGTACCCGGAGGGCCTACCAGCAACACACCCTTGGGAATTTTGCCACCCAGTTCTGTATAATGCTTGGGATTCTTCAGGAAGTCCACAACCTCCATCACCTCCTCCTTGGCACCGGCCAGACCGGCAACATCCTTGAAGGTGACGTTGACCTGCTTGGTGGCGTCGTACTGCTTGGCTCGCGAACCGCCGAAGCCGAACATGCCACCGAGGCCGCCGCCACCATCACCACCCATCTGCCGACGGGCCATGGCGCTGAAGCCCCAGAACATCAGTATCATCAGCAGCAGAGGGCCGAACCACACCAAAAGGTCGCGCCAGGCGTTGCTGCGGGTCTCAATCTTGTAGCTGATATGCTCGCCCGTCTTCTCTTCGACGATGGCGAGTTCCTTGTCGAAATGCTCGTAGTTGCCTATATTATAGGTATACGCGCGCACAGGACCTTCGCCACCGGTGAAATTGCGTGTACGCAGTTCGCCGTAGAGGTCGGGATAGGCCTTGACGGCATCGGGCTTGATTCTGATTTCCGCCACTTCCTGATTGACCACCGTGATACTCTCGTAGTCGTGACGCTCGAGCACCTGCGACAGTTTGGCCCACTCGATGGGCATTTTCGACGACTCGCCACCGCCGAACATGCCGAACAGCAGCGCGAGCATGATGACAATATATATAGTATAAAGCCACTTCGCACCCTTGGGCTTCTTGCCCTGGGGCATCATCTGGGGGCCTTTCCTGGTCTGCTTTGCCATAGTCTATTCTTTAGTACTTAACGAAATTTCCTCGCCGTCACTCCACAGCTCGTCCAAGCGATAGAAGGCACGCTTCTCCTTCTGAAAAATGTGCACCACCACGTCGAAATAGTCCATCAGAATCCATTCGGCGTTGTTGTAGCCCTCAATCTTGTGGGGGTTGAGGCCTGTGGCTTTCTTCACCGTCTCGAAGACTGCATCGCTCAGCGCGCTGACATGCGACGGCACATTGCCCGAAGCGATGACAAAATATTCTGCCGGAGCGCCATGCACCTTCCTCAGGTCCAGTATACGCACCTCCTCGCCCTTCTTGGCGTCGAGGGCTTGGGCGGCCAGTCGGGCCAGCACCTCCGATTCTTTCTCTTTATTGTTCATATTATTCATTTTTCATTTCTCTATCCTTGCTGCCACCAGCGTGCGCACCCCGTTGGCCTCCACAATGTCCACCCGCACATAGCTCTCGGGGAGCAACTCTTCCACCTTCTCGGTCCACTCGGTGAAGCAGTAGCAGCCACTGTAGAAGTACTCCTCATACCCCAGGTCGTAGGCCTCGGCCACCGACTTCAGGCGGTAGAAGTCGAAGTGGTAGACCGGCTCCTGGAACGGCGGCGCACCGGCAACCCTGCCGCGAACCGGCCGACTGTACTCGTTGACGATGGCGAACGTGGGGCTGCACACCACATCCTCCACTCCCAGCGCTGCGCATATCTCCTTGATCAACGTGGTCTTGCCCACACCCATCGACCCGAAGAATGCAAAAAAGCGCTCGTCAGGAAAAGTATCCAGCAACTTCCGTGCCACATCGGGCAGCTGTCCTATATTGTCAAACTGTTCTTTCACACTCTTAACTCTTAACACTTAACTCATAACTCTTAACTTCCAACACTCATCTCAGCCTGTCGGCAGCTTTCACCAGAGCCTCGTCCTTGCGGATGGCACGCTGAGCCAGGAAGAGAAACGCCAACGATGCCAACGGAGCGAAGGCTCCGACAGCCCACGACACCTCGGGCTTGGCGCCACCCATGCCTGCCGACAGCAGGTCGGCGTAGTGGTCCACAGCCCAGAAGAACACCAGGAAGGCATAGACCACATTCAGCAGGAAGCCAAAGCCTACCATGCGCACCTGCAGGGTGCGGCGCTTATAGAGGAACAGCGTGGCCAACGAGAGGGCCATGCACACCAGCGACAGCACCACCAGGGGCCAGGTCTCCATGCCGGTGAAACGCTGTCCGTAGTGCACCACGGGCTGGTCCATCTGGGTCATCATGTCGGCACCGTCGCGGGCAACGAGGTCCAACTGGGCCTCCACGCGCTGGCCTTCGGTAGGACGGTCGACAAACTGGAACTTGGCCACGGGCAGCAGCAGGCACAGGCCCATGCAACATGCTGCCAGAAGCAGCCAAAGCGATTGAATTCTCTGTATCATAGCAATCTAAAAGTTATTTATAGTTCTCTCAATCTTCCATCTTCAACTCCACAGCCTTGCGGCCCTTGTCCACCACCACGGCATCCTTGATGTACATGAATCCCGGGTTGCCACGCATCATGGTCTTGATGGCGGTGGCGTCGGCAAAGAGGTAGTCGAGACCCTCCACCTGGTTGTCGTAGAGCCAGGCCTGCACCTCCTCCGGCAGGGCGGAGGTGAGCAGCACCACCTGCTTGCCGTTCTCGGCAGCCAGCTGCTGGGCCAGCTTCACCTCGCGCACTCCCTTGTCGTCCACCTTGTCGAGAGAGTGGATGGTGATGATGACCAGACCTTCCTCCGACAGGATGAGGTCGAAGGCGTGATCCTCCATCAACATGTCCATCATGGAGAATCCTGCGGCCTTGATTTCCGGCATTTCCACACGGCTGGACGCCCACTCCCACTGCTGCTCCCACGTGCTGTCGGCCATGTAATCCATCAGCTTGGCGCTCTCGAACTCCATGGTCTCGCCGGTCTGCACATTGCGGTAGGTGACATAGCTCTTCGGGGCGGCATCGAGCTCGGTGTCAATCATCTTGTTGCCAATCTTCCAGGGGCGGAAGTCGATGACCGGCTCGTGCTTGATGTTGTAGATGCAGAAGATGAGCATCACCGCCAGCGCACCCATGAAGACGAGGCAGTCGCGCTCGAAGCGGCGTTTCGCACGCAGGCGGCAGGTGAGGAGAATCCACACCGTCGGCACGTCAAGGGCCACGTTCTTCCAGAAAGTCTGCCAGTTGGTGAGCTTGATGGCGTCGCCGAAGCATCCGCAGTCGTCCACGAGATTGGTCGTGGCGTCGACGAACGTGGTGACGGTGAAGAAAAGCATCATCAGCGCCAGCATCCAGGCCGTAAAGACACGGAAAGAGTTGAATATCAACATTACGCCGACAATAAACTCGGCGCAGATGAGCGCCACGGCCAGCACGCCGGCCATGGGGTGCGCCCACTCGAAAGTCATACCGAAAAGTTCCCAGTTGGACATATAGTCCTGCACTTTGTACACGGTGCCCAGCGGGTCCACGCCCTTGACGAAGGACGAGAAGAGGAACACCAGGCCCACCACCCAGCGGGCCACCACATTCAGCGTGTAGTTGAGGTTTGTATCTTTTATCTTCATAATTTCATGTTTTCTTCTTCAGTGAGTCTGACAAGGCTGAAAAGCGAGTAATTGACAATGTCCATGTATCCGCCTTCCACGCCCTCGCTGGCGAGGGTCTGCCCGTTGTTGTCTTCTATCTGTTTGATTCGCAAAAGCTTCATCAGGATCAGGTCGACCATCGAGCTGATGCGCATCTGCCGCCAGGCCTCGCCGTAGTCGTGATTCTTGTCCATCATCAGGTCGAGGATGCGGGCGACATGCTTGTCGTAGAGCTTCATGGCGTCCTGCAGCGGCAGCTCCATCGGGGCCTCGCCGTTTCGGGCTTTCCACTCGTCGCTCTCCAACTCCGTCTGTATCAGCGCCATGACGGCGTAGTTCACCATAGCCACAAACTCGCCCCTCACGCCGTCGCCCACGCGGTTCTCGCCGCTCTCCTGCACGCTGCGAATGCGGTTGGCCTTGATGAAAATCTGGTCCGTCAGCGACGGCAGACGCAGTATGCGCCACGACGTGCCGTAGTCGTGCGTCTTCTTCTCGAAGAGTGTCCGGCAGGCCGCCACCTCGCGCTCCATCTCGTCGCGGGTACTCAGTTTCGTTTGTCCGTTTTCAGTCATATCCCACCATAAACGCATGTTATTTTATTTTATTGTATACGGACATAAAAATTTTCTTCCCACCTACCACTTCACACCTACCCGAGAGGTACATAATTCGGCATTTCTTATATCGTTCTTATATCGTTCTCATATACTTCTCATATACTTCTTATATAGGTGATATAAGAAGTATATGAGAAGTATATAGGAACTATATGAGAAGGGCCGAATTTGACCCCTCTCGGGGGGAGTTAAGAGTTATGAGTTAAGAGTTAAGAGTTATGAGTGTGGGGGCGGAGATTTTTTTTATGGCGGACACAATAAACGGGGCAAAGGAGCGTTACTATAGGCATGACGAAACGACAGGAATTCGAGACTTTCAGCATCACGGTGCGCGGCCGGCTGGTCACCTTCCGGCGGCCGGCGGTGATGGGTATACTGAACATTACGCCGGACTCGTTCTACGACGGCGGACGCTACGGCGAGGCCGACGCCATGCTGGCGCAGGCGCGGCGGCTGCTGGCCGAGGGTGCCGACATCATCGATGTGGGCGCCGCCTCGTCGCGCCCCGGCGCGGAGCTGCCGCCGCCCGAGGTGGAGGCACAGCGCTTGAAGGAAGCTGTGGGGCTGATACGCAGCGAGTTGCCGGAGGCCATCGTTTCTGTCGACACCTGCTACAGCCTGCCGGCGCGCACGGCCGTGGAGGCGGGGGCGGACATCGTCAACGACATCGGCGGCGGACAGTTCGACGAGCAGATGTTCTCGACCGTTGCAGAGCTGCAAGTGCCTTACATACTGATGCATAACCGCGGCCTGCCGGGCGTCATGCAGCAGATGACGGGCTACGACGACATTGTCGGCGACCTGACGCGCTACTTTTCCGAGCGCTTGGACACGCTCTACCGCCTGGGAGTCAAGGACGTATGGATCGACCCCGGCTTCGGATTCGCCAAGAGCGTGGAGGAGAACTACGAGCTGCTGCACCGCCTGGACGAGCTGACGGCGCTCTTCCGCGAGCCGCTGCTTACGGCCTTGAGCCGCAAGAGCATGATATACAAGCGTCTGGGCACTACGCCGGACGAGGCGCTGACGGGCACCGTGGCCCTCGACGCCATAGCCTTGGAGAAAGGCAGCCGCCTGCTGCGCGTCCACGACCCCCGACCCGCCGCCGAGACCATACGACTACTGTTCAGTTAAGAGTTAAGAGTTATGAGTTAAGAGTTATGAGTTTAAGAGTTTATAAATCAATCTACAATAAAACTGCAAAAACATGTTGACAAACGCAATCTTAGGACTACCGCAAATCCATCTCATCGACATCATCGACATCATTATCGTAGCCGGACTGGCCTTCTACATCTACCGCATGGTGCGCGGCACCAATGCCATGCTCATTTTCTGGGCGTTGGTGATCATCGTGGTGGCGTGGCGCGCCGCCGAGATGCTGGGCATGCGCCTGCTGGGCGCCATACTGAGCTCTGTGGCCGGCATCGGACTCATCGCCCTGGTGGTCATCTTCCAGCCCGAAATCAGACGCTTCCTACTCTTCCTTGGCACCAAGACGCAAATCGACCAGTCGTGGATTAAACGATTCCAGTTCTGGAAGCACAACATGCAGAACAAGCAGACCGTCAACTACGAAGCCTACATCAACGCCTGCATGCACATGTCGCAGTCCAAAACCGGCGCGCTGATAATTTTCAAACGGAAGAACGAGGTGGAGGAGCTTATCAACACCGGAGAACGCATCAATGCCCTGGCGTCGTCGGCGCTGATCGAGGCACTGTTCTTCAAGAACTCGCCGTTGCACGACGGCGCGGTCATAGCGCATGGAAACCAGATACTTGCCGCACGCTGCATCCTGCCCGTCACGTCGCGCCTCGACGTCGACCCCAACCTGGGCCTGCGCCACCGCTCGGCCATCGGCGTCACCGAGCAGCTCGATGTGCTCAGCGTCATCGTCAGCGAGGAGACCGGAGCCATCTCCTATGCCCTCGACGGCGAAATACACCACAACATCAGCCCCGTCGAACTGCGCCAGGCACTGGAGCACTACGAATGCTAAAGACTGACAATCAGCAGGATATAAAATAATAATTATTATATTGAAAAATATACGTATTTTTGCAGGCCAAATTTTTGGAAAAAAGTATAACGCAGGTGTAATAAACCCGGACGCGAAAACGTATATTGCAAGAGAACGAATAAACAAAAATAACAAACAAAAACAACAAAAAATGAGAAAATCGATTTGGATTGTGCTGCTGGCGATGGTCCTCGGCGGCACCTCTTTCGCCCAGATGCCCGGCGCTGGCGCCAAGGAGAAGAAAAGCGACCTGAAAGCCCAGGTGCCCCTCGACAAGAAGGTCATCTACGGCAAACTGGACAACGGATTCACCTACTACATCCGCAACAACAAGAAGCCCGAGAACATGATTCAGTTCCGCCTGGCCACCAACGCCGGTTCCATCATGGAGCGCGACGACCAGCAGGGTCTGGCCCACTTCTGCGAGCACATGGCCTTCAACGGCATCAAGGGCTACCCCCACAACGAGATGATTGACAAGCTGCAGCAGCATGGTGTGGAGTTCGGCCGCGACATCAACGCCTACACGAGCTTCGACCAGACTGTGTACTATGTCAATATGCCCGCCAACGACGAGGAGATGGTCAAGATGGGTATCGAGATCCTCGACGGCTGGGCCGGCAACGTGCTTTTCGACCAGAAAGAGATCGAGGAGGAGCGCGGCGTCATCCACGAGGAGTGGCGCGGTGGCGTGGGCCACGGCGACCGTCTGCGCCAGAAGACCTGGCCCATCATGCTGAAGGGTTCGCTCTATGCCGAGCGTCTGCCCATCGGCAAGGAGGAGGTCATCATGAACTTCAAGCGCCAGAGCATCGTCGACTTCTTCAACGACTGGTACCGTCCCGACCTGCAGGCCATCATCATCGTTGGCGACATGGACAACTATGCCTATGCCGGCTTGAAGGGTGCCAAGGCCATGGAGCAGAAGATTAAAGACACCTTCAGCTCGCACAAGTTCCTCGGCAAAGAGAAACTGGCCCGCCAGAGCTATCAGATTCCCGACAACAAGGATCCTCTGATCTGCATTGCCACCGACAAGGAGGCCACGAGCACCAGCCTGGCCCTCTACTGGAAGCACAAGAAGACCCCCAACGGCACCATCGGCGCCTACCGCCAAATGATTGTCCGTAACCTTATCGACATGATGATCAACGAGCGCTTCGCCGAAATCTGCGAGAAACCCACTGCCCCCATGATGTATGCCGGCGGCGGCTACAGCGGATTCCTGGGCCGTGAGATCGACGTCTTTGCCGTCAGCGCCGCTCCCAAAGAGGGCCGCATCAACGAGACCGCCGAGCTCCTCCTCAAGGTCATGAAGCAGATTGACGACCACGGATTCCTCCAGAGCGAGCTGGAGCGTCAGAAAGAGGACCTCCTCAGCACCTACACCAAACTGGCTAAGGAAGAGAACAAGACCCAGAGCAACAGCCTGGCCGACGAGTATACCGACCACTACCTGGAGAACAGCCCCTGCCCCGGTATCCGCACGGAGATGAGATATGCCAAGGAGTTCATCCCCGAAATCACCCTCGAGGAGTGCAACGCCCTCGTCAAGACTTGGATTACCGACAACAACATGATCTTCTACCTCACCGCTCCCGAGAAGGACGGCGTCAAAGTGACCACCGAGAAAGAGGCCAAGAAAATCATCAAGAACGCCAAGAAGGTCAAGACCCAGCCCTGGGTTGACAGTTTCAAGGACGAGCCCCTCTTCACCGAGACCCTCAAGGATGTCAAAGCCAATGTCACCAAGACCAACAGCGTTCTCGGCTACACCGAGTACACCTGCCCCAACGGCATCAAGTTCATTGTGAAGAAGACCGACTACAAGGCCGACGAGATCCAGATCAGTTCCTTCGGTTTCGGTGGCACCTCGCTCTACAGCGACGAGGAGGCCTACCAGGCCCAGAATGCTGCCAGCTTCGTCGATGCCGGCGGTATCGCCAACTTCAGCGCCACGCAGCTCAGCAAGAAACTCAAGGGCATGAACCTCAGCATCAGCCCCTACATCAGCAGCGAGACCCAGGGCTTCAGCGGCAACTGCTCGCCCAAGGACCTGGAGACCACCCTGCAGCTCATCAACCTCTACTACACCGCCCCCCGCAAGGACCAGGAAGCCTACGAGCGCAACATCGAGAACACCATCAACCAAATCAAGTATGTCCGCGAGAACCCGCAGGTGGCCTTCATTGAGACCTACTATAAGACCGCTTTCCCCAATGACAAGCGTCAGGTGGTTGTCCCCACCGAAGAGAAAGTGCGCAGCCTGAACCTCGACCGCATGTTTGAGATTTACCGCGAGCGTTTCGCCGATGCCTCGAACCAGACCTTCTTCTTCGTCGGCAACGTCGAGGACAACGACATCGCCCTCATCGCCAAGTACCTGAACAACCTGCCCGTCAACGGCAAGCAGAAGAACGACAAGTTCATCAACCGCAACCCGCAGTTCGCCAGCGGCATCCAGCATGCCGAGGCCGTGAAGGGTATCGAGCGCCAGGGCATGCTCATCATGAGCGGCCAGGTGAACGTCGACGCCAAGGAGCTTGACCCGCAGACCCGTATCGCCATCACCGAACTCGGCGAGGCCCTGAGCATCACCGTCACGGAGATTATCCGCGAGAAGAACGGCGACGCCTACAGCCCCAGTGCCGGTTTCGACTACGAGATCAGTCCCGAAGGCCAGGTGAGCTGGCAGTTCTACATCGGCTGCGACCCGGAGAAGGCTAAGAAGATCGAGGGCGACTGCATTGAAATCCTCAAGCAGTACATGAAGGAAGGCTGCGACGAGAAGACACTCGGCAAGGTCCAGGAGCAGATGATTGTCAACCGCGACAAGGCCCGTCAGAACAACAGCTTCTGGCTTGGCCAGATCAGCGGCAGCTACCGTTTCAACGAGAGCCGCGACTTCGTGGAGAAGTACAACGAGATGGTGAAGAAAGTCACCGTCAAGGACATCCAGAACATCGCCGCCAAGTATGTCAACCTGAACAACTACGTCGCCGTCTCCCTCCGTCCGGAGAACCCCGACGCCGGCAGCGCCGAATAATATCAACACCAACAACAATAGGGACGCGGCATATTTCCGCGTCCCTATTGTTATAAATAAGCACTATGAGGAATCCTGAAACAACCAAACATGACTACGGACACGGGCTGCTGATAGCAGGTGCCTACGGGCGCTGCGGATGCGCCATCCTGGCGGCAAGAGCGGCACTGCGGAGCGGTTGCGGACTGGTGAGTGTGCACCTGCCGGGACGATGTGTGGATGCCATGCAGACGGCCTTCCCCGAAGCTATGGTGGACATCGACACAAGTGACACGCTCTTCACCACTCCCCCAGCCCATCCGGAATACTACTCGGCGTTGGCCATAGGCCCCGGTCTGGGCACCGAAGCCGCCACTCAGGAGGCCCTGCTGGCCACGCTCCTTGCCTGGCCCTCAGACCGGCCTCTCATCCTCGATGCCGACGCACTGAACATCATGGCCTCGAGACCAGACATTCTGGCTGCCGCCAGTGGACGGACGCTCCCCGCGGTCGTCACTCCGCACGAGCGGGAATACCATCGCCTTTTCGGAGAGAGGGATGCCGCCGAGGTGGCGAGCCAGGAGGGATTGATTGTAGTGCGCAAGGCGCATCGCACCCGCATATACTCGCCCGACGGCACTGTAACCGAGAATCATACAGGCAATGCCGGAATGGCGACAGCAGGGAGTGGCGATGTGCTGACGGGAATATTGTTAGGCATTAGTGCACAGAGAAAGAACGACTTATACAAATCTGTGTGTTTGGGAGTGAGAATCCATGGCGAAATTGGGGATAAAGCGGTGGAGAAACAGTCGCAATCGAGCCTGACAGCATCAGACATGGTAGAAAATTTACGTTTGATAGAAATCGAATTTACAGACGATTAGAGATAGAAAAAGAAAATATTTCAAAAAAAATTTGGTCGGAATTAAAAAAGTGCGTATCTTTGCACCCGATTTCGAGAGAGAAACATTCCTCCTTAGCTCAGTTGGTTAGAGCACCTGACTGTTAATCAGGGGGTCGAAGGTTCAAGTCCTTCAGGGGGAGCAAAAAAGAGCGCTGATGATTCAGCGCTCTAATTGTTTTTTCAAGTCTGTTTGATTATCTCACCCTCGTCATGTGGTAACCCATGCGATGGAGCTGCATGGAAGTGCCGAAGAGGTACATCTGGCGCAGGCAGGCCACGTAGGCCGCAAAGGCATCCTCGGTGCCAGGCTCGATGCGCTGGTGCAGAAGGGCATGATGGACGCGGGATGCACACTCACTGACAATGGCCTCGAGGTCGTCGTAAGCCTTGCCCTGAAGCATGAGGACATCGGCTCGGACATACTCATCCAAGGCGTCATAGCCACGCTTGTCGCGCATATAAACATAAAGGTCATCAATCTGGGAATAGATACGCCACTCGTCATCCCACATCTTGGCCACGGCCATGCCGATATACATCATCCAGCCGATACTGGCCACGGGGTAGTCGCGAAACTCGCGAGCTCCGTCGGGAATGTACGCATTGGCGACACCTTCCCAACGTTCCTCCACATCAGGACAGGACGGAAGTTGCTTATCAACCTCACCGATGCCCAAAAGGTATTGGTGCAAATCTTGATGTATTGCTTTTTCAAATTTTTCAACCATAATAATCTTTTTATTACCATAACGGCAACGGATATTTTTTATTGTACTTTTTCACTCTGCACAATATTTTATAGACACATTCGTTTTAAACAAAAAAAAGTAATCTATGAAGACCATACTGATTGTACTGGCGGTTGCCATAGGGGTTTTGGCATTGATGATGGCCGGATTAGGCCTGAAGATGCTCCTGCACAAGGAGAAGGAGTTCAAGCGCCCCTGTGCCAACGCCGACCCAAAGACAGGCCGCTGCGCCCACTGCACCTGTGACAAGAAAACCGTCCAGGCCCGCCTGGCACAGATGCAAAGGCAACAATAAACAAAAAGCCCTCGTCAAGACACTTGACGAGGGCTTTTTTCTTTTATTTCCTATATTTCAATCGGCCTGCGAGAACTCCTTGATGCGCTGCTCTTCGCTACGGCGGCACACAAGCAGGCGTCCGCCCTTCTGCGAGACAATGTATCCATCCAGACCCTGAAGGACGACCTTTTCGGCATCCTCGGCATGGACCACGCAGTTGCTGCACTCGTAGAGGCGCACAGGACCCACGGCGCCGCTGCCGTTGGCGTCTTTCTGCAGCTTATCGTGCAGCGAAGCCCAGTTGCCGAGGTCGCTCCAGCCAAAGTCGGCGGGGTGGGTGTAGACCTTGCCGTCGGCAGCGGCAGGCTCCATGACGGCATAGTCGATGCTGATTTTCTCGCACTGCGGGAACACCTCCTGTACGTCGGTCTCGGTCTTCATGCGCTCCATGTCGGCGGCGATATTGGGCTTGTAGGTGGAGATGGCATCGGTGATGGTCTTCACGTTCCACACAAAAATGCCGGCATTCCACAGGTAGTTGCCTGCCTGCAGATACTGCTCCGCCACCTCGCGGTTGGGTTTCTCCTTGAAGGCTTTGACGGTCATAATTTCTCCGTTCTCCGCTCTCCGCTCTCCGCTCTCGACGTAGCCGTAGCCCGTTTCCGGACGCGAGGGCTTGATGCCGATGGTGACAATGGCGTCGCTCTTCTCGGTAAAGGCCAGAGCATTGCCGATAACGCGGCGGAACTCCTCGGGGTTCATCACCACGGCGTCGGCGGGGGTGACAACCACATTGGCCTCAGGGTCTTCTTTCTTGATACGCCAGCAGGCCCAGGCAATGCAGGGAGCCGTGTTGCGTGCCGCAGGCTCGGCCAGGATATGCGCCGCAGGCATCTCCGGCAACTGCTGCCGGACAATGTCCACATAGGCGGCATTGGTCACCACCCAGAAGTTCTCCATCGGACAGAGACCCTTGAAACGGTCCACGGTAAGCTGTATCAGCGTGCGCCCGCAACCCAGGATGTCGATGAACTGTTTGGGGTATTCGGGCGTGCTCAGCGGCCAGAAGCGGCTACCGATGCCGCCGGCCATGATAACGATATGGTTTTTCATGTCTTATAAATTATTTTGTTCCTCTTTAACGCAACATTTCAATATTTATTGTATCTTTGCACCATGAATGACACACCAATAGAGAAGATATTTTCACTCGAAGAGATTGATTACTCGCGGTTTTGGGGCACCAACGACCGCATGCTCGAATTTGTACGCATGCTCTTCCCCAAGCTGAAACTCATCGCCCGGGGCGACATGCTGAAAGCCATCGGCAGCGACGAGGACATCGTATGGTTCGAGGGCAAGCTGCAGGCCATGAAGACCTACTACGACAAGTTCGGACGCCTCACGGAGAACGCCATCATGGGCATCATGGAGAGCGGCGCTTCCAGCCCCGAGGCCGAGGTGAGCGACGAGGTGCTCGTCCATGGCCGCAACGGCCTCCTCATCAAGGCCCGCACCCCCAACCAGCAGCGTCTGGTCAAGGCCGTGCACGAGAACGACATGGTCTTCGCCATCGGCCCCGCCGGCACCGGCAAGACCTATACCGCCGTGGCCATGGCCGTGCGCGCCCTGAAGAACAAGGACGTGCGCCGCATCATACTGACGCGCCCCGCCGTCGAGGCCGGCGAGAACCTGGGTTTCCTCCCCGGCGACCTGCGAGACAAGCTCGACCCTTACCTCCAGCCCCTCTACGACGCCCTGCGCGACATGATACCGCAGCAGAAACTCCTCTCCTACTGGGAGGACAACACCATCGAAATCGCCCCCCTGGCCTTCATGCGCGGCCGCACGCTCGACAACGCCTTCGTCATCCTCGACGAGGCGCAGAACGCCACCTCAGCCCAGCTCAAGATGTTCCTCACCCGCATGGGCCGCAACGCCAAGTTCGTCATCACCGGCGACCTCACCCAGGTCGACCTCCCGCGCCACCTGCAGAGCGGCCTCCTGCAGGCCACACAGATACTGAAGGACGTGAAAGGCATCGAAATCATCGAACTCAACAACAGCGACGTCATCCGCCACCGATTAGTCACCGATATTATCCGCGCCTATGATAACCTACCCAAACTGCAAGATTAACCTCGGCCTGCATGTCGTAGGCCGCCGTCCCGACGGCTACCACGACCTCGAGACCCTCTTCCTCCCCGTCCCCGACCTCTGCGACGAGCTGGAAATCACTGAGCTGCCCACCGCAGCCGCTTCGTCGAGTGGCGCGGCGCAAGCGCCGCGCATGACCCAGTCCGGCATCGCCCTCGACAACGCCCCCGACGACAACCTCTGCATCCGTGCCTGGCGTCTCCTCCACGACGAGTTCGCCATCCCCCCAGTCCACATTCGCTTAGAGAAGCATATCCCATTCGGCGCCGGCCTCGGCGGCGGCAGCAGCGACGCTGCCTTCACGCTGCGCATGCTCAACAACATGTTCTCCCTCGGCCTCGGCACCGCCGACCTCGAACGCCGCGCCGCACGTCTCGGTGCAGACTGCGCCTTCTTCATCCAGAACCGCCCGGCCTACGCCACCGGCATCGGCGACCGCCTGGAGCCCATCGAGTGGAACACGGAAAGCGGCAAGTGGAAAATAGTCATCGAGATTCCCGACGGCGAGCACGTCAGCACCAAGGAAGCCTACGCCGGCCTGAAACTCCCTGGCTGCTCCCCTTCTCAAGGGGAACTGTCCGCAGGACTGAGGGGTACACCTTGCCACCTCAATACCCCCTCCCCCCTACGTACTCCCCCTCAAGAGGGGGAGAGCCTGCAGGGGCCATCTGGCTGCTCCCCTTCTCAAGGGGAGCTGTCCGAAGGACTGAGGGGTACACCTTGCCACGTCAATACCCCCTCCCCCCTACGGGGTACTCCCCATCAAGAGGGGGAGAGCCTGCAGGGGCCATCTGGCTGCTCCCCTTCTCAAGGGGAGCTGTCCGAAGGACTGAGGGGTAAGCAACGCCCCGACCTCCGCCAGGCCATCCGCCGCCCCATCGGGGAGTGGCGCCACCTCATCGTCAACGACTTCGAGGCCTCCGTCTTCCCTGCCCACCCCGCCATCGCAGCCCTCAAGGATGACTTCTACCGCCGCGGCGCCCTCTACGCCTCCATGACCGGCAGCGGCGCCGCCGTCTTCGGCATCTTCGCCCGCTGAAGTTTTTTTTGCATCCGCTGTCAGATTTCGGTCTCTCATGGGGTAATGTATAAGTGAATGGACAGACATGAGACATACAACGAACTACTGCGAGACCACACCGCCCTCATCTGGAGCATGTGCCGCAATACCGCACATGGCGACTACGAGCGATGCCGCGACCTGTTCCAGGATGTGTCGTTGCGGCTTTGGCAGCACTACAACGAGCTGCGCAGCGACGCCAAGCCCCACGAACGGAAAGCCTGGGTGGAATGGCAGGTGCGGCATGTACTGAATCATGCGGGACGGCGCGAACGACCTGTACCGATGAGCGACCTTCCCGAACAGCCCGACATCGATGCACTGGACAAGGCCGAAATACGCACGCTGGTCAACGACCTTCTGACACAGCTCAATTCCGACGAACAGAAGTTGTTGCAGATGCGCATGGACGGATACAGTGCCGGCGAGATAGCGAAAGAGATGGGCTTGAGCCGCGACACCGTCTATCAGCGCATGCACCGCACCCTGACCAAGGCCCGCAGGATATTGCTGGTGCTGTTCCTACTGTTTATGGCCAGTTCCATCACCGTCGCCGTGGTGCCGTCATGGCGGCAGAAAGTCTTCGGCGGCGGCAATCCATCGGCAACTGATACAACCCCCTCCAGCACTGCCATTCCCTCCACGCCTGTCCTTGCGCCGGTTGCCGACAGCACTGCGGACAGCATTCCTGCACACCGTGCATGGGTGCCTACGCAGCCCATCCAGCACCTGGTCGCCGCAGCCGACACGTCGCTGCCCATGCCCCTGCCAACCCTCAACGAGCCCTGCGGCTGCCCCCAAGGCTATCAATGGAAAACACAGACAGACAGCCTCGACACACTCGACGACCCCTGCGAACCCATACCCGATGAACTGCCGCCGGCGACCATCAGGGTGGTGGGGAACACCATCGTGGTGGAGGATGTCATGAATGAACTTGTCAATATTTACGACACACATGGGCGTCTGGTGGCCACAGCACATTGCAACGGCCGTTGCGCTATATCTTTCAGGATCGAGCAGAACTATCCGCGAGACAGATCCACCACAACACATGTCTTGTGGGTGCATGTAGGAAACCGTCCACGTCAACGCGTCATAATAGAAGACCAACGGAATGACAGCCCACGCGTGTACGTTCGATGAACAGAATCTTTATTCCTTTCAAAAAAATATAATAATGAAAAAATTCTGTGCAATTATCATGATGAGCCTGACTGTCAGCGCCATGGGACAGCAGGTGGTATTTGAAGCCGACGGCATCGCGTACGGCGTCACTTCGGAGCAGACTGTAGAAGTATTGCCCAAGTATTACTTTTACAACAGCCCCTACAGTGGTGCCCTCTCCATTCCCCAGACGGTGGAACACGACGGCGCTACCTATACCGTGACGGCACTGGCGGCATCGGCCTTCGAGAGCTGCACCACGGTCACCAGCCTTACCCTGCCACCCACCATACGCACTATCGGCTCGTATTGCTTTTACGACTGCCGTTTCAGCACCCTGCTGCTACCCGACTCGCTGCGCGTCATCGAAGACCACGCCTTCCTCTACGCCAACGTCACGTCGCTGCACCTGCCGGCCTGCTTTGAGGAATACGGCGAGTGTGCCTTCTGGCTGAGGAACCTGGCGAGCATCACCGTCGACGAGGGCAATCCCCGCTACCGTTCCATCGATGGCTGGCTCTACAGCAAAGACAGCCTGACCCTCTGCCTGGTACCCAGCGGGACGACGGGAGCCGTCAGTGTGCCGCAATATGTGCGTCATCTCGGTTGGATGGCTTTCGGCTTTTGCGGTCAAATAAATTCGGTGACGCTGCCCGAAGGGCTGGAAAGCATCGGCGACTTCGCCTTCAACTGTTGCGCCTCGGTCGATGGCATCGTCATCCCGTCGACGGTGACGCACATCGGTATCTGTCCCTTTTCTTACTGCCCGCAGATGAACAATCTCTCACTATCCCCCGGCAACAGCCGCTACGTGCTCGACGGCCTGATGCTCTACAACAGCAGCTACGACACACTAATATCATGCCACAAATCGGGCGCCACGGTCACGCTACACCCTAACGTGAAAGTGGTGGGCGGCTTCGAGAACAATACCTGGGTGCGGAATATCACATTACCAGAGAGTGTGACCGACATCACCGACAACTGCTTCAACGGATGCAAATTCACCAGCATCGCGCTGCCGGCCCACATGCAATCGATAGGCAGGAAAGCCTTTTCGGAGAACGACCGCCTCGCCAGCGTCACCATGCCGCAAACACTACTCTCCATGGGCCAAGGGGCATTCGAACTCTGCTATGCACTCACCTCCATTGTGATTCCCGACTCGCTGCGCGTTATTCCCAAGGAGGCCTTCAACTCGTGCATCAAACTCAGCTCCGTTACTTGGAACAACGATGTGGAAGAAATAGGAGACTATGCTTTCTGGGCGATGGGGCAAATGAGCAGCACCCATGTCACAACACTCAGCCTGCCGACGTCATTGAGAAAGATTGGCGAATGTGCTTTCGGTGCATGCGACAACAACTTGCGTAACGTGTATTTCAACGGGCCGCTCGACACCATGGGCGAAGCCGTGTTCAGCGGCGCCAACCTCGAGCATATCCGTTTCTCCAATGACAATCCTCCGGTTGCCACTGGAGAAGGCCCGCTCCACGACATCGGTCGCATCGACAGCATCGCCGTCCCCTGCGGTAGCCTCGATGCCTGGCTGGCCGACAGCTATTGGGGACAATTCGCCGACAAATACCACGAGAACTGCAGCGGCATTGACGACATCCATTCGCCCAACATCAAAGTCTACTCCCACGAAGGACGTATCATGGTCGAAGGCACCGACGGCGAAGCCATCCAAATCTTCGACATCACAGGCCGCACCATCCCAAATGAGAACCTCTCCACCGGAGTCTACCTCGTCCGCGTCGGTCACCGCCCCGCCCGTAAAGTAGTCGTAATGCAATAAAAGTCACCGAGTTCGACCTCAACTCCTCCATCATCAACCTCACCGCCACCGGCACCATGCGCGACTGCAACGAACTCATCACCAACGGCAACGAGGTGACCTACCCCATCACCATCCAGCTCCACGACTGGTTCCAGGTCGTCAACTACCCCTCGGGCGCCACCCGCCAGTAACCGTGACACAGCCAAACCCTGCGGCCCGCCGGAGATGACTCCGGCGGGCCTTTCTTTTACCCCCTGCGACAAAATAAATTTGGCCATATAAAATATAATGTGTAATTTTGCAAAATCAAAAACAGAGGAAAATGGACAGCAACAACCACAATCAACTCCTGGCATCCAGTGGCGACTATCGCCAACTGATATGCTACCAGAAATCTGTGGTTGTATACGATTTGACCTACTGGTTCTGCGAGCAATACATGAATCGCAGCAAAGACAGGACCGTCGACCAAATGGTGCAGGCAGCCCGCAGCGGGAAACAGAACATAGTGGAAGGGGTGACCGACGGAGCCGCCAGCAAAGAGTCGGAGCTGAAGCTGCTGAAGGTCGCCGCCGGAAGCCTGCACGAACTACACGAGGACTACGAGGACTGGCTCCGCACACACCAGCATGCCATCTGGGCGAAAGACAGTGTCGAGACAAAAGCCCTGTGGACCCTGGGGAAAGAGCACAGCGAACCCGAATACTACCTTCAGCTGGCACGCACACGCCCTCCGCAGACAACAGCCAACATCGCCCGGGGAATGACTGAACAAGCCCTCTACTTCCTCGACCGGCTCATCCAATCGAAGGCGAAGAAGTTTGTCGAAAACGGAGGCTTGAAAGAGCAGATGTATCGAGCCAGACAAGAATACCGGCAGCGGAACGGCTGGGCAGGAGGAAAAGAATGGAAATAATAGAAGAAAATGAAAATAAATAATGGAATAAATGGAGATAATGGAATAAATGGAGATAATGGAATAAATAGAATCAATTGATTCAATTAATTCAATCAACCCAATTAACTCAATTAATTCAATCAATTCAAAAAAAAATCAATCCCAATAAAAAAATAAAACATCATGGTAGACTACAAAAAAATAGGACTGGTGAACACCCGCGAGATGTTCAAGAAAGCAGTCAGCGGCGGCTACGCCATCCCCGCCTTCAACTTCAACAACATGGAGCAGATGCAGGCCATCATCATGGCCGCCGTCGAGACCAAGAGCCCCGTCATCCTGCAGGTCAGCAAGGGCGCGCGCGAATACGCCAACCCCACCCTCCTGCGCTACATGGCCGAAGGTGCCGTCGAGTACGCCAAGGAACTCGGCTGCCCCAACCCCCAGATCGTCCTCCACCTCGACCACGGCGACAGCTTCGAGACCTGCAAGAGCTGCATCGACATGGGCTTTTCCAGCGTCATGTACGACGGCAGCGCCCTGCCCTACGAGGAGAACATCCGCATCTCCCGCCAGGTCGTGGAGTACGCCCACAAGTACGACGTCACCGTCGAGTGCGAACTCGGCGTGCTGGCCGGCGTCGAGGACGAAGTGTCCTCCGAAGCGAGCCACTACACCAAGCCCGAAGAGGTCATCGACTTCGCCACCCGCACCGGCTGCGACTCCCTGGCCATCTCCATCGGCACCTCCCACGGCGCCTACAAGTTCAAACCCGAACAGTGCACCGTCGACCCCAAGACCGGCCGCCTCGTGCCCCCTCCCCTGGCCTTCGACGTCCTCGAAGCCATCGAGAAGAAGCTCCCCGGCTTCCCCATCGTCCTCCACGGCTCCAGCTCCGTGCCCCAGGAGGAGGTGGACACCATCAACGCCAACGGCGGCGCCCTGAAGGCCGCCGTCGGAATTCCCGAGGAACAGCTGCGCAAGGCCGCCAAGAGCGCCGTCTGCAAAATCAACATCGACAGCGACTCCCGCCTGGCCATGACCGCCGCCATCCGCAAGCACCTCGCCGAGCACCCCGACCACTTCGACCCCCGCCAGTACCTCAAACCCGCCCGCGAGAGCATGAAGAAAATGTACATCCACAAGATTGTCAACGTACTCGGCTCCAACGACAAGCTCTAAACCTCGTCATAAACCAGCAACATCCTCAGCGAGTGCCGAATCCAACGATTCGGCACTCGCTTTTTTCCTTCCCGCCAAACACGCACCCAAGAGGTACATAATAGGTACCAAATACGGCATATCTTATATTGTTCTTATATCGTTTACATATTGTTCTTATATTGTTCCTATATCTACAATATAAGAACAATATGTAAACAATATGTAAACAATATAAGAACTGCCGAATTCAGGGCCTATCGGGTGGGTGGCAGGTGGGGCCGAAGGGGCCGCAACAAAAATATCCGGGCAATGCACAATAAATGGTTGACAATTGCGTTATGGACGAAAAATATACAACTATGAAGAAACCCTTATCCTTTGGAATGACCATGCTGGCGTCGGCGCTGGGTGTGGTGATAGTGTCGGTGGTCTGCGGGCTGTTGATGTTTGCAATGATGATGCTGATGGTGGCCTCGGTGGCCAGCATGGACGGCAAAGAAATGGTGCCTGTCCGCACCGGCTCGGTGCTGAAAGTGGACCTCAGCCATATCAGCGGCGACCGCACGCAGAGCGGACTGACAATGTCGCTGGGCGGCGGCAAGACCGTAGGCCTGGTGGATGCCGTCTATGCCATCCGCAATGCTGCCGACGACGACCGCATCAACGCCCTCTACCTGACCGACAACGGCCTCGGCGAACTCTCCTGGGGCTCGCTCACCGAGTTGCGTTCCGCCATCGAGGACTTCAAGGACAAGAAACCCGTGGTGGCCTACGCCGCCACATGGTCGCAGGGAGGCTATTATGTGGCCACCGCCGCCAACCGCATCTGCCTGCACCCCAGCGGCATGATCGACTTCCGCGGCATGGGCGGCGAGGTGATGTACTATAAAGACCTGATGGACAAACTGGGCGTCGAAATGCAACTCATTCGTCCCGAGAGCTGCTCCTACAAGAGCGCCGGCGAGGTCTACACCCTCAACCACATGTCCGCCGCCAACCGCGAACAGATACGCGCCTATATCTCCAGCATCTGGAACACCGCCACCGCAGCCATTGCCGCCAGCCGCGGCATCGACGTGGCCAAACTCAACACCATAGCCGACAACCTGAGCGGATACCTGGCCGAAGACGCCCGGCAGAACAGCCTTGTCGACGCCCTCTGCTTCGAGGAGGATGTGCGCCAACAGCTCAAGGGCAAGCACGACGGAAAGCAGCTCCTTCCCCTGGAGGACTACGCCAAGAACTTCAACCTCACCACTGCCCACCAGAAGGCCAAGGACAAGATAGCCGTCATTTACGCTGAAGGCAACGTCGTCGACGGCAGCGCCCGCGGCATGGACATGGGCGTCTACGGCGACGACATCGTCAAAGCCCTGCGCCAGGCCTCGGAGGACAAGAACGTGAAAGCCATCGTGCTGCGAGTCAATTCGCCCGGCGGCCAGGCCACGGCAAGCGAGAGCATGACCCACGCCGTCATACAGGCCCGCGAGAAGAAACCCGTCATCGTCTCCATGGGCGACCTCGCCGCCTCGGCAGGCTACGAGATGAGCTGCATGGCCAACGTCATCGTGGCGCAACCCACCACCATCACGGGCTCCATCGGTGTCTTCGGCACCATACCCAATGTGGGCAAACTCCTCAACCAGAAGCTGGGCCTGCACGTCGACACCGTCGGCACGAACCGCAACGCCAACGGCCTGAACATCTTCCGTCCGCTGAGTCCCACCGCCATGGCCATGATGGAACGCAACGTGGAAGACTTCTACAAGGTCTTCGTGGGACGTGTGGCCGAAGGCCGCGGCATGAGCTACGACGCCGTGCACCAGATTGCCCGCGGGCGTGTGTGGACCGGCGTCGACGCCAAGCAGATTGGCCTGGTGGACACCCTGGGCGGCATCGACCTGGCCCTGAGCATTGCCGCCGAGAAAGCAGGCATCGAGAAATACGCCGTCAAAGTCTATCCCGCCGAGAAAGACACCTGGACCCAACTGCAGGAACTCTTCGGCGAGGCCACAGACAACGACCTGGACCTCATGGCCAAGGGACGCCTCGCCTACCGCTGGAAGACAGGCAAAAAAGCGCAGAAAACGCTTTCCCACCTGGAGCAGGACCTGCTCTTTGTCACTCAGAGCGAGGGACTTCAAGCAAGAATCCCATTTGTTGTCTTGCCCTACTGAACAGGGCAAGACAACACCCCTTCATACCGTTGCAGAAGTTTTTTTTTGCCAATGGCGGAAAAAGTAGTACTTTTGCAATTCAATATTAAAGACCAAGAAGAAACTTTATGATTATCGTAAATTTGGACGTGATGATGGCCAAAAGGAAGATGTCGCTCACCGAGCTCAGCGAGCGCGTTGGCATCACCATAGCGAACATGAGCATTCTGAAAACCGGCAAGGCACGCGCCATCCGTTTCTCCACACTGAATGCTATTTGCAAAGAGCTTAACTGCCAGCCCGGCGACATACTGGAATACAGCGCCACCGACCCGAAGACTTTGAAGAAAGCCTGAACCTATTCCACGCCCCGCAGCGTAAGGCTGATGCGACGGCGTCGAAGGTCCACGTCGAGTACCTTCACTTTCAAGTGCTGATGCAGATGCACCACCTCCGAGGGGTCATTGACCCTGCGCGAGGCCATTTGGCTTATGTGTATCAGGCCGTCCTGGTGCACCCCGATGTCGACAAAGGCGCCGAAGGCCGTGATGTTGGTGACGATGCCCGGCAGCACCATTCCCTCTTTGACATCCTCGATACGGGTGACATTCTTGTCGAACTCGAACACCTCAAACCGTGCACGCGGGTCGAGGCCGGGCTTTTCCAGCTCCTTCATAATATCCTGAAGGGTGGGCAATCCGCAATCGTCGGACACAAAATCGTCCAGAACGATGCGCGAGCGCAACTGCTTGTCGCTCATCAGGGTGGCCACATCCGTGCCGACAGAGGCTGCCATGCGCTCCACAAGGGCGTAGCGTTCGGGGTGGACGGCACTGCGGTCGAGGGGGTTGGCGCTCTCGCGGACACGCAGGAAGCCGGCACACTGCTCGAAAGCCTTGTCGCCAAGACCCTTCACCTGATGCAATGCCTGTCGGTCGGCGAAGGCGCCGTTCTGATTGCGGTGGGCCACAATCTTGTCGGCCAGGGCCGGGCCGATGCCGCTGACATAGCTCAGCAGCTCGCGGCTGGCGGTGTTGAGTTCCACGCCGACATTGTTGACACAGCTGACGACGGTGTCGCCAAGGCTGGCGGCGAGGAGCTTCTGATCCACATCGTGCTGATACTGGCCCACGCCGATGCTCTTGGGGTCGATCTTGACGAGTTCGGAGAGGGGATCCATCAGGCGGCGGCCGATGCTGACGGCGCCACGCACGGTGATGTCGTATTCGGGGAATTCGCGACGGGCCACCTCGCTGGCGCTGTAGACGCTGGCGCCGGCCTCGCTGACGCTGACGGCGATGACCTTCGTCTTGAAGTGGCACTTCTGCACCACCTCCTCGGTCTCGCGGCCGGCGGTGCCGTTGCCGATGGCAATGGCCTCGATATGAAAAGCCTCCACCAGAGCCTCGAGCTTGTTGACAGCAGCACGTTCTTCGCGCACGGAGGTGAAAGGATAGATGGTCTCGTTGTGGAGCAGCTGCCCCTGGGCGTCGAGGCAGACGACCTTGCAACCGGTGCGGAAACCGGGGTCGATGGCCAGGGTGCGCTTCTGCCCCATGGGGGCGGCGAGGAGCAGCTGGCGCAGGTTCTCGGCGAAAACGCGGATGGCCTCCTTGTCGGCTTTCTCCTTCAACTGGTTGCGGAATTCGGTTTCGATGCTGGGCATGACGAGGCGCTTGTAGCTGTCGGCAATGGCCATCTCGTACTGTTCCGATATCTTGTGCCTGGGACGGAGGGCGTCGAGGGCATCGTCGTCGCTGTCGGGACGCACATGCCCTTTGAGCACACCGGCCTCTTCGCCACGGAAGAGGGCCAGAATGCGGTGCGATGGAGCTTTGGCAATGGGCTCTTTCCAGTCGATCCAAGACTCGAACTTGCCCACACGTTCGTCGTCGGCATCCACGCCGCGTGCCAGTGCGGAGGAGAGCATGGCGCGGCGACGGAAGACATTGCGCACGCGGTTGCGTGCGGCGGCATCCTCGCTGATGCGCTCGGCAACGATGTCGCGAGCACCCTGCAGGTCCTCATCGCTGCGGCCGCTGACGTCCTGACCACGCATAATGGCGTCGGCGAGAGGCTCAAGGCCTTTCTCGATGGCGATGGTGGCGCGGGTGCGACGCTTGGGACGATAGGGCAAATAGAGGTCCTCGAGGTCGGTAAGGGTCTCGACGGCAAGAAGTTTCTTCCGCAGATCGTCGGTGAGTTTTCCCTGTTCGTCGATAGACTGTATGATGACCTCGCGACGCTTGTCAAGTTCTTTGAGGCGGAGCAGGAGGTCGCGTATGGCGGCGATCTGAACCTCGTTGAGGGAGCCCGTAACCTCTTTGCGATAGCGTGCTATGAAGGGCACAGTGGCGCCGGACTCGAGCAATTCGATGGTTTTCTCGACTTGGCGAACATTGAGTTCCAGTCGGTTGGCTATAACAGTGGCATAATTCATGATGCAAAAATACAAAAAATATGAAGATTTTTGCAAAAAAAAATCGCCATATTAAAAATTATATGTATTTTTGCACCTTGAAAAATTATTATTAATTAATACCACAACATTATGAAAAAAATCCTTACTTTTTCTGGCTGTAGCGCTGATTAGCATTGCTTCCAACGCTCAAATTACCACTTACCCGTGGACCGAAGATTTCGAAAGCGGAGCCCTGCCTGCCGACTTCACATTTGTCGACAGTGACGGCGACGGCAACAACTGGAATGTGGCCCAATTGCGTGCACACTCGGGGACCCACGTCGCTTTTTCTCAGTCGTACAACAACGAGACACATTCTGCCCTGACCCCTGACAACTGGATGATACTGCCAGCTTTTACCATTCCCGCAAACGCCAGCGACTTCAACCTCAGCTGGTGGGTGCGTGGCCAGGACCCCAACTATGCCGCTGAATACTACAGTGTCTACATTGCTACCGGCAATAGCGTGAACGACTTTACCGCCACCACCGCTGTCTATGCCGGCACCGCCACTAGCGAATATGTCAAACACACTGTGAGCCTTGCCAACTATGCCGGTCAGACCATTTATGTTGCTTTCCGTCACCACAACGTCACCGACATGTTCTACCTCAACATCGACGACATCCGCCTCGGTGGTCCCGAGCCTCCCATTCTGAGCATCACGGGTAGCACATTGGTAACCATGGGCAGCCAAGCCAGCTACACCGCCACCTCCGATGTCACAAACATCGCATGGTATATCGACGGTGTGCAGCAGAGTGCCACCGGTGCCAACTTCAGCACCACCCTCACCTCTACAGGTATCCACAACGTGAAAGCCGTTGCCACCAATGCAGCCGGTTCAACCAGCGACAGCATAAAAACATTAGTCTACGATCCTGCCAATGTTGCTGAGCGCACCTCGCTCCTTGAGCACTTCACCACCGGACAGTGCCAATACTGCCCCAGCGGCCACGAGCGCCTGGAGCAGGCCATGGCCAACTATGAGAGCCGTGTTTGCTGGGTATCCCACCACGTGGGCTTCGGCACCGACGCCATGACCATCACCGAATCCAACCAGATTGCCGCTCTTTTTGGCTCCAGTACTTGGGCACCTGCCATGATGCTTGACCGCAACGTCGAATTCGCCATCGACCCCGAAGACGGTGTCATCGGAAGCGTAGGCAATGTCTCCGATATCAGAAGCGCACTCCAAGCCGCTACCAACACACCTGCTTTCGTCACCGTCAACATCAGCGACCTCAACTACAACGCCCAGACCCGCCAGTTGAGCGTTACCGTCAACGGCGGATTCCTCTATGATTTTGCTGGCACGGAGGCTCGCCTGTCGCTTTACCTCACCGAGGACAGCATCCTGGGCCGCCAGGCCAATGCCGTTACCCAGTCGTACATCAACAACTATGTCAACAACCATGTGATCCGCGCCACCCTCAGTAACATCTGGGGCGATGCCGATGCCTTCACCACCACCACCGCTGGCAGCACCTACAGCAAGACCTTCACCTACACCCTCCCCAACACCTTCCGCGCCAACAAATGCCGCCTTGTGGCTTTTGTCAACGACTACGGCACCGACATGCTGCACCGCACCGTGGCCAACGCCGCCAAGAGCGATTATCTCCTGACCAGCACAGACCCCACCACCGTCGGCATCACCGCCGTGGAGGCCAGCATCGCAATCAAGACCTATCCCAACCCCGCCACCGAGATGGCCTACATCAGCGCCGAGAGCACCATCCGCAGCTATAAGATGGTCGACGCCATGGGCCGCATTATCCTCAGCGAGGAGAACGTCAATGTCGACATGCTCGAACTCAACGTCAGAGACCTCGCCCAGGGTGTCTACTTCATCAGTGTCACCACCGACAAGGGTGTCGCCTCCGAGCGTCTGACCATTGTGAAGTAACTACGCTTACCGGAAAACGGCAAAACATTCCATAAGGGGTGCGGAACAAGTTCCGCACCCCTTATTCTATATCTAATCATCTGCCACACAGAAGCCATGGTGGACGTTGGAAGGTCGATGGCATATTTTTTTATTCCCACATGCAATAAAGGAAGAGTTTTAGCGTTATGAAATATATTTTTTAGTATAAAAAGATGAAAAGGATACTGACCATAGCAGCCGTGGTGCTGTGCAGCACGATGGCTTTCTCGCAGCAAGTGGCATCGCGCGCCAAAGCCATGCGAATGATGAACTTCGGACGCGAGGAGTACATGATTAAAGACATCAAGGTGTACACCGACACGATGACGGTCTACTCGCTTTCGAACTATGTAATCTACCCCTTCGGGGAGTGGGAGTCGATGGAACAATACATCACCGACAACCAGCTGCACTGGTACCGCGAAAGCGGCTACCGCGAATACTTCGACTCGATGGAGGTGAGCGTGAACCGCATGAAACGACTGGACGACAGCTATCTGGACATGTTCTATTCCATCTGGACGAACAAGGTTGAATTGCTCGGCGGCCGCATCAACGACCCCGAAATCGTGCTGGCCAACGGCGTGCATGTGGGAATGTCGAAAGACGAAGTGTTCCGCGTGTTCTTCAAGAAATACCCCAAATCGTACACATCGGACGTGTCCGTGCTGAAAGTGATTTCGGGCGCCGGCGAGGTGGCCGAGATCTACACTTTCAAAGGCACCAAGCTTCGCCATGTGAAGATAGAGACTGCCTATAAATACTATTGATGAAACGCACGGCGCTTTTCTTCGGGTCCTTCAACCCCATCCATGTGGGGCATCTGGTGATTGCCAACACAATGGCACAACAGGATGGAATCGACGAAGTATGGTTCGTGGTGAGTCCGCAGAACCCACTGAAGGAGCGCTCAACCCTGCTGGCCGACCACCACAGGCTGCAGATGGTGCGCCGGGCGGTGGACGACAACTACCACCTGCGAGTGTGCGACATCGAGATGCACCTTCCTATACCGAGCTATACTGTGGTGACCCTGGCGGCTCTGGGCGAGAAATACCCCGACCGCGAATTCAGTCTTATCATGGGCAGCGACAATCTGGCCACCTTCGAACGCTGGCGCAACTACGAATACATCCTTGAGCACTACCGCCTGCACGTCTATCCCCGCCCGGGAAGCGAGCACTGCAAACTGGCATCGCACCCGCATGTAGAAATGGCCGAGGTGCCTATGATGGACATCTCGTCAAGCTATATCCGTCGCCAAATCGCCGAGAAAAAAGACGTGCGATACCTACTTACAGAACCTGTTTACCAGTACCTTACAGAGATGCACTTCTACGAGCAGTAAGGGCTTGCGGAAGCGGTGCAAATTTATTTTTCGGAACAGCACAATAAAGTGCCGGAGGGTGCGTTATCACACTATATAATATATATACAATATATATGAAACGGGGACTGAAAATAGCATTGTGGATAATAGGGATTCTGCTGGGAATCATCTTCATAGCCACACTCGTTGCTGCACCGATAGCCAAGAGCTACATCAACAACCACGGCGAGGAGTTGGTGGGGCGCAAAGTGAATATCGAGGGGCTGAAGCTGAATGTGTACACAGGCCATGTGGCCGTGCACGGACTCAGCCTCTATGAAGATAACGGCAGCGACGTTTTCGCCAGTTTTGACACCTTGGACGTCAAGGCCAGCCTCCTTAAACTTCTCGGCCACACGGTACATCTGAAACACATCACCCTGTCTGGCCTGAAAGCCAACCTGGTGCAGAACGGAGAGACCTTCAATTTCCAGAGCATCATAGACCACTTTGCCAGCGACTCGACAGAGGACGACACCGATACCACACCGAGCGACTGGGTACTGAAATTCTACAACATACGCTTGAGTCATGCCGAGGTGAACTACCGCGACGCGAAGTCGGGTAAACAATGGCACCTGCCTCACATCGGTCTACGTGTACCGGGATTCGTACTCGGCGGCGAAGAGCAGAGTGAGGGCGGACTCCGCATAGGATTCGACGAGGGCGGACGCCTCTCCATCGATGGAGGCTACGACGCTCAGGGCGGGAAATACAACCTGACAGCCACACTGGAAGACTTTGCATTGAAGAACATCGAACCCTTGACCGAGGGTGTGCTGCAACCCAGCCACCTCGGCGGCAGCCTGCATGCCAACCTCAAGGCCGAAGGCACCATCAGCGAAATACTGAAGAGCCGCATCGGCGGCACGGTGACACTGAACAACGTCAGCCTGCAGCAAAAAGACGCTCCGTCGCCCGTGGCCCACTTGGCCCGACTGGACGTCAAGGTGAACAACATCAACCTCGACGCCAACAGCTACGACATCGCCAGCATCACCCTCACCGGCCTGGATGCTCACTACGAACAGTGGGCCGACCACAGCACCCTGGACAACATCCTCCTGCCGGGAGAACCGGAATCAATGAATAACCCGGAAACCCCAGAAAAACAAGACTCCTCGACGACCTCCTCCACCCCCCTCAAGCTCCACGTGGGACAGTTGGCCGTCAAGGACTGCAACCTGTCCTATTCCGACCACACCCTCCCCGACCCCTTCCTCTTCCCCGTCACCAACCTCAACATCGAGGCCAACGACCTCACCCTGGCCGGTGGCAACAATGCCAAACTGCGTGCCACACTGCCCGGCGGTGGCCATCTGATGGTGAAATGGAATGGCGACCTCAACGACTGGAAACAGCATCAGGACCTGTTCCTCTCCATCAAAGGCCTCGACATGCGGCAGCTCAGCCCCTGGGCCGTGGCCTACACCGGCCAGCCCATCGAGGACGGCATCTTTGGCCTCACCACCCGTCTGACCATCAACAACAGCCAGCTTGACAACCAGAACAAAATCGACATCTACAAGGCCCGCGTCGGTAGCCGCCGCAAGGATGTGGACCCCGAAATGAAGGTGCCCCTCAAGACCGCCCTCTATATCCTGCGCGACAAAGACGACAAAATACTCATCGACCTGCCCATCAAGGGCAACGTGGACAGCCCCGAATTCAACTACATGAAACTCGTATGGAAGACCCTGGGCAACCTGCTGGTGAAGGTGGCCACCTCGCCCGTACGCGCCCTCGGCAACGCCCTTGGCATGAGCAACAGCAACCTCGACTTCATTGCCATCGACCCCGACCAGCGTGGCTTCACCTCCGAGCAGTACCACCTTCTCTCCGACCTGGCCACCATTGCCAAAAGCGACTCTCTGGTGCTCATCACCCTTGAGCAGCGCATGCCTGCCACCGACAACGACTCCGTATCGTTCCGCTACACCATGTGGAACAACATCATACAACGCTATATGCAAGAACAAGGCGTCAACGAGGCCCAGATCAGCATCACTACCGGCGAACCCACCGCAGAAGGCGAGCGCACAGGCTATGCCATCGGATCTGAAATGAAAATGGAATGAGAATACTATGGAACAGACAGACATACTGAATACCACCACCCCTATAGACTACAATGACGATAGCATTGTGCACCTGGAAGACATGGAGCACATCCGCTTGCGTCCAGGCATGTATATCGGCAAACTTGGCGATGGCTCATCTCACGACGACGGCATCTATGTGCTCATCAAAGAGGTGATTGACAACGCCATCGACGAATTCACTTCGGGATACGGAAAGAAGATTGAAGTGAAAATAAATTTTGCCGAGCGCCACGTAAGTATCCGCGACTACGGCCGCGGTATACCGCTGGGCAAGCTGGTGGAGGCAGTAAGCAAATTGAACACCGGCGCCAAATACGACAGCAAGGTGTTCCAGAAGTCGGTAGGACTGAACGGTGTAGGCACCAAGGCAGTCAACGCTTTGAGCAGCTACTTCAAAGTGCAGTCCATCCGCGAAGGGAAGACCCGTATCGCTGAGTTCAGCGACGGCAAACTGACCAACGACAGCGGCATCATCGCCGACACCACTGGCGCCGAGACCGGCACACTGGTAGAATTCGTCCCTGACAGCAAACTCTTCGGCAACTATCACTTCATCAGCGAATATGTCGAGCGCCGCATCTGGAACTACGCCTACCTCAACCATGGACTCACCCTCTATTACAACGACAAGCGCTACTACTCCAAGAACGGCCTTTTAGACCTGCTGGAGAACAACCTTCAGAGCGACGCCCTCTACCCCATCATTCACATAAAGGAAGGTGATTTCGAGGCGGCATTCACTCATGTCAACGGACAAAGCAACGACTATTATTTCAGTTTTGTCAACGGACAGCACACCACCGAGGGCGGCACCCACCAGAGCGCCTTCCGCGAAGCCTACGCCCGCGTGGTGAAAGACTTCATCAAGAAGGACTACCCGCCCGAGGTCATCCGGCAGGGACTGGTGTGCGCCCTGTGCGTGCGCATACAAGAGCCAGTCTTCGAAGCCCAAACCAAGACCAAGCTCGGCAGCACACACCTCGAACCCAACAAGGTGGACGGCACCAACGACAGCCCCCTGCTGAAGACCTACGTACTCGATATACTCAAACGCAACCTTGACGACTACCTCCACATGCACTCTGAGACGGCCGACGCCCTGTTGGCCAAAATCAACGCTAACGAGAAAGAGCGCAAAGAGATTGCCGGCATCAAGAAGGTGGCCCGTGAAGCCGGTAAGAAAGCCAGCCTCAACAACCGCAAGCTGCGCGACTGCCACGTGCACTACAACACCAATCACGCACGACGCCTGGAGAGCACCATCTTCATCACCGAGGGCGACTCCGCTTCAGGCTCCATCACCAAGAGCCGCGACGTCGACACCCAGGCGGTTTTCTCTCTCCGCGGCAAACCCAAGAACACATACAGCATCAGCAAGGTTGACGTCTACAAAAACGAGGAGCTCAATCTCCTGCACAACGCCCTCGACATTGACGACGGCATTGAGAACCTCCGCTATAACAACGTAGTCATAGCCACCGATGCCGATGTCGACGGCATGCACATCCGACTGCTGCTGCTCACTTTCTTCCTCCGCTTCTATCCCGAACTTATCCAAACCGGCCACGTATACATCCTGCAAACACCTCTTTTCCGCGTACGCAACAAACAAAAGACCACCTATTGCTACACCGACGAGGAGCGCATCGCAGCCATCCATGACACCCCCAAAGCCGAAATAACACGATTCAAAGGTCTCGGCGAAATCAGCCCGGACGAGTTCAAAAACTTTATCGGCAAAGACATGCGACTCGACCCCGTCATACTGCACAAGGAGTTTGACACCAAAGGCGTCCTTTCCTTCTACATGGGAGAAAACACCCTCGAGCGTCGAGAGTTCATCATGAGCAATTTGAGAGTCGAAGATGACGAATCAATAGTAGTAGCATAAAAAAAATTTGGCCATATCAAAATAACTTACTATTATTGCATCAAAATCGAACAACTATGGCAACTACCAAAAAACGCAAAAAAAACCTGATAGTCAGTTACAAAAACCTATCCGAAGACTTGAAGGAAATGTTCAAAGAAACATATCCTGACGGCTATAACAACTACTTGCAACGCTTTGTCAAGCCCAACGGGGAGACAATTTTTGTTGTCCCATTCGAGACTGACGACACATGCTACATGGTAAAGTTCGAAGTGAGAATCGATCCCCTTGGCGAAGATTTGGACAAAGCCCTCTTCGACGACGACGACGACAGCGGCAAGGAAGACGAATTCGCTCCCCTGAGCGAAGCTCTTGAAAAAGAGGAAATCGACCCGACTCACAAAGAGCGTGTGCTCAGGCATGGCGACTTCGAGACCAACCTCGAAGAAGACGAAAAACGAAAGAAGAAACTATCCCTCGGCATCAATAAAGAGGAAATCCGCGCCGCCTTTGGCGACGAAGACGTTGAAGAACTCGACAGCTACGAAAAAATTGGAGACGACGACGAGCCTGACGACGACGACTTCGAGCCCTCCGACGAAGATATCCGTGGCATTGAAGAAGAATACTTCGATGCCGAGAACCCGCCCCTCGACGCCACCATCCCCGAGGAGGAGATGGTAAAACCCGAGCCCAAAAAGAGAGGCCGGAAAAAGAAAACCGAAAAATAAAAAATAACTAAACATTATGAAAAGATTTGTAAAAGTTTTGTGCCTGACCGCCATGATAATGGGTGTCGGCACCGCGACGCAAGCCCAATTCCGCCAGTCCGTCTACCTCAACGGTAACATCCCCACCGGCGACTTCGCCTCCTCCGCCTCGGCCAACTCGCTGTCCACCAACGGCGTGCCCCTGACCTACACCGAAATCGGCAAGGACGCCTCCGTGGGCTTCGGCCTCGGCTACCGTGCCAGCTACCGCTTCGACGTCGGAGTCGGCCAGGTGGCACCCTTTGCCAACATCGACTTCCTCTGGAACACCATCGGCGGCGGTTGGAGCGACAAATACAGCGACGCCTACTACACCACCCCCACCTACTTCAACATTCCCCTGATGGCCGGTGTGAGCTACATCTACGATGAACTTCCCTGGGATGATATCGCAGCCTACGGCGAGTTCGGCATAGGCACGGACTTCCTCTGGATCACCTCCGAAGGTGGCACCAACAAAACCACCAACCTCAACGAAGAGTATTCCTACAAGGCCAACTTCGCCTTCGCCTGGATGATCGGCGCCGGCGCCTACTTCGGCCAGCACGTCAGCGCCGGCCTCTACTACTACGGCCTTGGCACCCACAACATCGACTACACCGAGAGCACCCTTGACGAGCACGCCTGGAGCGCAAACACGCTCCCCCGCGAGCGCCGCTCCGTGGGCAGCGTCATGCTCCGCCTCGGTTTCCACTTCTAAAAAGAGGAAAAACAACAACAAAACATCATGCCCCGAAGGGGCGACACACCGATTGCCGGACCCGTGTCGCCCCTTCGGGGCTTTTTTTTTTTGGACCGTCCAGACAACCGAATTCCTACCGCCAGAACAACGGACAAAAAAGCACCTAAAAAATATTTGTTTATCGAATGCACCCTCAAGCAACCGAAAAACAACTTCCCCGAACCATCCACTTCCCTCCCCCCATTCATCCCCCCACCACCCCCCTACCATGTCCCACCGTGGTAGGAGTTGGTAGGGAGTTGGTAAGGAGTTGGTAGGGCGATAGTAAGGGGTTTATCGCTATAATCCACAGCCTGTTACCGTATCCATTGATGCCTGGATACGAAAAAAGGCCGCCAACGAGGAGTTGGCGGCCTTTTGGGGAGAGGATTCTGCTGTTGCAATCCTAACTAATTTTATCGAATCCGAGGTAAGGACGCAAGCATTCGGGCATAATGATGCCGTCGGGCGTCTGATTGTTTTCCAACAGAGCGGCGACGATGCGCGGCAGGGCCAGGGCCGAGCCGTTGAGGGTGTGACAGAGCTGCATCTTACCGTTCTCATCCTTGAAGCGCAGTTTCATGCGGTTGGCCTGGAAGGTTTCGAAGTTGGACACCGAGCTGACCTCGAGCCAACGTTTCTGCGCGGCACTCCACACCTCGAAATCGAAGGTCATGGCGGAGGTGAAGCTGATGTCGCCGCCGCAGAGCTTGAGAATATGGTAAGGCAAGCCCAGTTTGTCGAGCAGGCCGCCGACGTGGCGTTTCATTTCCTCCAGCATGTCGTAGGAGCGGTCGGGGTGTTCGATGACCACTATCTCTACCTTCGAGAATTCGTGCAGACGGTTCAGACCGCGGACGTCCTTGCCGTAGCTGCCGGCCTCACGACGGAAGCACTCGCTGTAGCCCACACGCTTGATGGGGAACTGCTTGGCGTCGACCACCTCGCCACGGAAAATGTTGGTGATGGGCACTTCGGCCGTGGGAATCATGTAGAAGCCGTCGAGGGGAATGGCATACATCTGGCCCTCCTTGTCGGGCAACTGGCCGGTGCCGAGGCCGCTGGCCTCGTTGACCATCAGCGGGGGCTGTATCTCGACGAAGCCGGCGTCGGCGGCCTCGTTGAGGAAGAAGTTGATGAGGGCACGCTGCAGGCGGGCGCCCTTGCCCTTGTAGAAGGGGAAGCCGGCGCCAGTCACCTTATTGCCCAGCTCGAAGTCGATGATGTCGTATTTGGCGCAGAGGTCCCAGTGGGGCAGGGCATCGGCGGGCAGGTCGGGTTTGTGGCCATACTCGGCCACCACCACGTTGTCGGCCTCGCTCTTGCCGCAGGGCACTGTGGGGTGCGGAGCGTTGGGCAGGGAGATGAGCTTCTCGTTGAGGGTCTTCTCGGTCGAGGCCAGCTCCTCGCTGAGGGCTTTCTCCTCGCCCTTGAGCTCGGCGGTGCGGGCCTTGGCGGCCTCGGCCTCGTCCTTCTTGCCTTGTTTCATCAGCATGCCGATTTCCTTGGCCATACGGTTCTGCTCGGCCTTGACGGCGTCGGCCTTCACCTGCAGGGCGCGGCGCTGGGCGTCGAGCTCCAGGATTTCGGCTATGCGCTCTTCGACATTCTGTACGTTCTTAATCTTCAGTCGGGAAATGATTTCCTCGGTATGATCCTTGATATATTGCAGTTGCAGCATCTTGATTGATATATTAAAACTATTAGGTAACGTAAATCTGCGCTAATTATTATATCTCAGAGAAACTTTTTCAGCGTGTCGACCGCTTCGATGTCGGCGGGGAGCCAGCGGACGGCCTCCAGCTCGTCCTTCGACAGCCAGCGGGCGGCGGAGTGTTCCTTGAGCGTGGGTTCGCCATCGGGGGTGCAGAGGTAGAGGCGCATGGAGAGGTGGAATTTGGGGTAGTCGTATTCCACGCGGGTCACCTCCTCCCCCACCCTCACCTCGAGCGCGAGTTCCTCGCGCAGTTCGCGCCGCAGGGCCTCATCGGGGGTCTCGCCGGGCTCAATCTTGCCGCCGGGAAACTCCCACCATCCGGCCCAGTCGCCATAGCCGCGCTGCGTGGCAAAAAGACGACCGGCGCTCACAATAGCGCCGGCCACAACATTCACAGTCTTGTTCATATCCTACTGTTATTGAGCGGAGAGAGAGGGATTCGAACCCCCGGACCCTCGCAGGTCAACGGTTTTCAAGACCGCCGCAATCGACCGCTCTGCCATCTCTCCGATTGGTGTTTGAAAGTGCAAAAATACACCTTTTTGCCGACATGGCAAAATTTTTTTTCTAATTCGTTGCCATGTCGGAAAATAGTTGTACTTTTGCAGTGCGAAAAATCATTCATCAACAAACAAGAAAACACACGATGAAACGCATCAAATTAATGGCCATCGCGATGGCCGTTGCCGCCCTGATGGGCGCATGCAAGCAACAGCAGGCCGAGTGCCCCGACACTACCGAGACCGTGTCGACCGACAACCTCTACTTCTTCGACGCCGTCGACGGCAACGGCGACACCGTCGACCTCGCCTCGCTCGAAGGCAAGGTGGTGCTGGTGGTGAACACCGCCACCGAGTGCGGCTTCACGCCCCAGTACGAGGAGCTGCAGAAGCTCTACACCGCCTACAACGGCCGTGGCCTGGAGATTCTGGACTTCCCCTGCAACCAGTTCGGCCAGCAGGCCCCCGGCAGCAACGAGGAAATCCACGCCTTCTGCACCGGCACCTACAACACCACCTTCGCCCAGATGGCCAAAATCGACGTCAATGGCGACTCCGCCACGGCCCTCTACCAGTGGCTGAAAGAGAAAGCCCCCTTCGGCGGATTCGACACAATCGACCCCCGCGGCGCCTACCTCGACAAGATGTTCCGCTCGCAGGATCCCGAATACGACAAAAACCCTGACATCAAGTGGAACTTCACCAAGTTCCTCATTGACCGTCAGGGTAATGTGGTGCGCCGCTTCGAACCCACCGACCCCATGTCGGCAGTGAAGGACGCCGTCGAGGAGTTGCTCCGCTAGAGGGCGGCGGCAACGGCAGTGATGGTGGCTATGGGTATTGCAATGATACACAGTGCCAGCATCACAATGGTCATAATGCCGTAGAACTTCCAGTAGCTCTTGCTGTTGGAGAGGAAGCCTAACGCAGCCTCATTGCTGTTCAGTGCCACGGCCGTCTCGGCGGCCTTGGCGCCGCGCAGCATATAGACAATCACCGGCACCATCAAACCGGCGCAAACCAGATACAGAATGCCAATCAGCCACGTCGGCATGCTGCCCATGCCCTCGGAATTGTACATCTCGTAATTCTTCATGCCCTCGTCCATCATGCCGCCCACAGCAAGCATCATGATGGCGCCCAGAACCATGAAGACGCAACCGACAATGCTGAGGATACCGAAGAATTTGTACCAACGTCCCATCGTGCGGACATACTGCTTGGCCTCTTCCTGAAGCCTTAAATTCTGTTCTTCCATTGTATTATGTGTTTAATTGTTAATAATTTGTACAATTCATCGCAATTGGATGCATTGTGCAAATATACTAATTTTTGTTAAATTGGAGCATTTTTTTTTATTCCATGCGACTGTGGCCATACGGCACCCGGCGGCGATACTCGAGGTCCACACCCTCCATCCGAAGCAGGCGGTACTTGCAGTAGGGCAGCCCGGCGTAGTTGCCCAGCGAGCCGTCGGCAGGCAGCACACGGTGGCAGGGAATGAAGAGGTTCAAGGCGTTGGCCCCCACAGCGCTGGCCACAGCACGCACCGCCGTGGGATGCCCGGCCAGGGCAGCCAGTTCACTGTAGCACACCGTACTGCCGACAGGAATACGGGACACCTGGTGCCACACCTCCTGCTGCAGTTCGGTGCCGAAGGTACGCAGTGGCAGGGGATTCATGTCGTAAGCGCGGAAGAAGTTTTGCCGCAGTTCCGCCACAGCCTCGTGCAGCACGTCGGTCCACTGCCCGTCGACAATCGAGGCGCCGAACCCCTTCGACAACCTGCGACGGATAGACTCATAATGAGTGGAACAGGGCCACAGGCTCAAGCACAGCCGGTCGCCGATGGACCCAAGTTCCAGCTCGCCGACAGGGAACTTGCAGCGGATGGTGTAGATGTGGTTTTCGTCCATGGCAAAGGGAAGTATTGTACAAGAAAACCCTGCCGTGAAAGCAGGGTCTCTAGATCTAAAAAATCTAAAACAAATTACCTTTTTCTTCTTACTCAGCCTTCTTGGAGTAGCGTTTGTACTTGTTCATGAACTTGTCGACGCGACCAGCGGTGTCAACGAGCTTCAGCTTGCCGGTGAAGAAGGGGTGCGAGGTGTTCGAGATTTCGAGTTTCACCACGGGGTACTCCTTGCCGTCGGTATAGGTGACAGTCTCTTTGGTGTTGGCACAGCTCTTGGTGAGGATCATCGTGTCGTTCGACATGTCTTTAAACACCACGAGGCGATAGTTTTCGGGATGGATTCCTTTTTTCATTTTCTTCTTTTTTGCCGTCTAACCAGTTCATTGTTAGACGATTGTTCATATTCCGTTAATTATTTTCGTGCTGCAAAGATACGAACATTTTCCGAACTGGCAAAATAAATATTCATTTTTCTCAAAAATCCACCATCATACATAATATTATTACGCCCTTGCCGTTATTGCTAGTATGACGAAAACGATATTCCTTGCTGGCGGATGCTTTTGGGGCACGCAGCACTATTTGAAACAAATCAACGGCGTACTGGAGACGCAGACGGGCTTTGCCAACGGCAACACGGCCGAGAAGCAGCGCAGCGGCCCCGGCGGCATCGTGGTGGAGCGTCCCACCTACGAGCAGGTGTACACCGACCGCACTGGCTATGCCGAGACGGTGCGCGTGGTGTACGACCCCGACGTGCTGCCGCTGAAGAAACTGGTTGAGCTCTACTTCCTCTGTATCGAACCCACATCGGTCAACCGGCAGGGCGAGGACGAGGGGACCCGCTACCGCACAGGCATCTACTATATCGACCCCTCCGATTACGGCACTATCGACGAGGTATATCGCCAAGTACAGCACGGCTACAGCAGCCCTCTGGCTGTGGAAGTGGAGCCACTGGAGACATTCACACCCGCCACGGAATATCACCAGGACTATCTGGACAAGCACCCCGACGGATACTGCCATCTGCCTGAGGCTCTGTTTGAGATGGCACGCAAGGCAAACAAAAAATAATAATTTCCAGCGGAAATAGAAAAAATTGTGTATCTTTGCACTCGCATACCGAAAAGACAAACGAAACTTACATGGAAGAATATCAGCACAATAGCACCTACACACAACCCCAGCAGACGGCGCCCTACGCCGTGGCGTCGATGGTGTTGGGCATTGCCTCGCTCGTCATGAGCGGCATAGGCATCACATTGGTGCTCGGCATCATCGGACTGGTCCTCAGCAACAAAGGCTTGGACGAATACCGCGCCCACCCGGAGTTGTACACCGGCGAAGGCATGCTGCAGGCCGGCAAAATCACTTCCATCATCGGCATCGCCATGGGAGCCTTGGCATTGCTGGTTGTCATTCCCCTGCTGGTCTTTGCCTTCGGCGCCTTCGCAGCGGCGCTGGGAAGCCTTTGAGAAGGTATGCACAAAGAAGCGGATATGGCGTAATTGGTAGCCGCGCAAGACTTAGGATCTTGTTCCGAAAGGAGTGGGGGTTCGAGCCCCCCTATCCGCACAAAAAAAGACTGAAAATTGAAAAATGAAAGACGACATACAGGCATACAGCGCACCCTGAAGAAGGGTGTAATGTCGCTGTGTCTTCTTTTTTTTATTTTTTTCGCGCACGCGCAGGCGAATTATATATTACTTCCCATGGACGAGGTGCAGAAGAACCACCTCAAGGCCTACGGCGTGGCCTACTGGAGCCTGCAGCGCGACGTGGAGGTAACCTGGCTGCTCAACTACCGCGGTGGTACCTTCATGCTGAAATACGCCGACGCCATTGAGCGCGAGTGCAAGCTGCGCGGCGTCACCTGCGAGGTCATCGCCGACGGTCAGAGCAGCGCCATATTGAGCCACATTGCCGACCCGGGGGTGAACATGGACGCCGTCAAACTGCAGAAGGCACCAAAGATTGCTGTCTACTCGCCCAAGAACAAACTACCGTGGGATGACGCCGTGACCCTGGTGCTCACCTACGCCGAGATACCCTACGACGTGGTCTACGACGAGGAGGTAATGGGCGGAGTGCTGCCCACCTACGACTGGCTGCACCTGCACCACGAGGACTTCACAGGTCAATATGGCAAGTTCTGGGGCAACTACCGCAACCAGCAGTGGTACATCGAGGACGTGCGCCTGCAAGAGGCCACTGCCTTCAAACTGGGCTACAGCAAGGTCAGCCATCTGAAACTGGCGGTGGCCAAGAAAATACGCGACTTCGTGATGGGAGGAGGATTCCTCTTCGCCATGTGCTCGGCGCCCGACAGCTACGACGTGGCCCTGGCGGCCGACGGGGTCGACATCTGCGCCGAAATGTTCGACGGCGACCCCATGCAGCCCTACGCCCAGGAGCTACTGGACTACAGCAAATGTTTTGCCTTCAAGGACTTCCGCATCAGCACCAATCCATCGGAATACGAGATATCCACCATCGACATCGACGACCGTGCGCGCCAGAAAGCCGTCGACGAAAAGCACGACTTCTTCGTGCTCTTCGACTTCTCGGCCAAGTGGGACTGGATACCCACCATGCTGACGCAGAACCACACGCGGGTGGTGCATGGCTTCATGGGCCAGACCACGGCTTTCCGCAGCAACCTGGTGAAGACGAGCTGCGTCGTCCTGGCAGAGAACAAGGAGCTTGGCGAGGTGCGCTACCTTCACGGCGACTACGGCAAGGGCACCTGGACATTCCTCGGCGGCCACGACCCCGAAGACTACCGACACTTCATTGGCGACCCGCCGACCGACCTCTCCCTCTACCCCAACTCGCCCGGCTACCGTCTGATATTGAACAATATCCTGTTTCCTGCAGCAAAGAAAGAAAAACATAAAACCTGAACATAAGAGACATGAAACATAGACTGAACATATTGACACTTGCGCTGGCCTTGGCCGGCACCCTCAACGCCCAGAATGGCAAGTGGGAGGTCTACGACACCCGCTCGAGCGACATCTGCGGCAACAACATTTCTGCCCTTGCCGCCGATGCCAAAGGTGTATGGGCAGGCACCTTTCAAGGCCTCTGCCGCCTGGGGGGGGCATCGTGGATGGACTACTCCATGTTCAACGAGAAACTGAAAGACCAGTCGGTCAACTGCCTGATGATCGACAAACGCGGCATTCTCTGGATTGGCACCGACGACCACGGCGTCATTGAGTGGGACGGCACCAACTGGACCGAGCATACCGACGTCACCCGCAGGCTGAAGATGAAGTTCGTCAAGGAAATCGTCATCGACCAGGACGGCGTGACATGGATTGGCGTCACGCTGGGAGGCTTGGTGAGCTACGACGGCAACGACTGGGAAAAATACACCCCCGACGACTGTGACCTGCTGAGCGACTTTGTGCTCGACCTGGCCGTGGACCGCGCCAACCGCAAGTGGATTACCACCAACGCCGGTGTCAGCGTCTTCAACGGCATCCGCTGGACGAGCTACACCTCAGCCAACTCGGGCTTGCCCGACGACATCGTGCCCGCCATCGTCATCGACAAGGACAATGTCAAATGGTTCGGCACCCTCAGTGGCCTGGCACGCTACGATGGGCAGCGCTGGACCGTGTGGAGCACACGCAACAGTCCACTGCCAAGCGACCAAGTGAACGACATAGCCATTGACGAGAACGGCCTGCTATGGATAGCCACCAACGCCGGAGCAGCGGTGTTCGACGGCGAGGACAACTGGGTGACCTTCACCTCGAAGAACAGTCTTCTACCTGCCGGCAACATCTACAAAGTGGCCTGCAACGGCCACGGCACCGTATGGTTCGGCAACGACGCCAAAGGCCTTGCCAAACTCAGCGACTTCCACATGCCAACGCACGAGGTGGCCTCGAACGATATTCCCCACGACAACAGCCAAACCGGCAACAGGCAGGAGCCTGTCAACGCAGGTCCCAGCGACGAGCGAGTCCGCATCAACCCCCACCTGGACGAAGGCTACGTCACCATCTCGTTCGAAAGCGCCTCGGCCACCGTCACCTTCATCAACAAGGACGGCAAAGTGGTGAAGACCGCAGATAACTACAAGAACAACCAGCGCATCAAAATCAACCGCATGCCCAAGGGAATGTACACCGTGTCGGTGAAGACCGTGCGGGGCGAGAAAAAAATCAAATTCAACTTGAAATAAAACAATCCAATGAAACGCACTATTCTATTCGTCCTTTGTCTTCTGGCAACCTTAGGGGTTACAGCCCAACAGCTTGACCCTGCCAAACTTGGCTTCTCGGTCAAAGAGACCTCGCCCAACGAAGCCGAACTGGTCATCACCGTCAAACTCGACAACGGCTGGCACATGTACTCGCAAAACACCGACGAGAACGGCCCCCTGCCCACCGTCTTCGAGTTCACACCCAGCAGCGACTATACCCTCGTCGGCAAAGTCCGCGAGCCCAAACCCCACGAGGAAATGGACCCGCTGTTTGGATGTGTAGTCAGATCATTTGAAGGCACCGTTGTCTTCCGACAGAAAATCAAACGTCTTACCAACAAAGATTTTCAAGTAAAAGGACTGATTTCCTATCAGCTCTGCAATGAAGGCTCGTGCATAGCCCCGGAGGACCACGACATGGTCTTCAAGGTGAAAGGTGCGGTTCAGGCTGCCGAAGAGGCCGCGCAGACAGAGATTGCCAACCAGGCCGACTCGACCGACGCCGCCGACACCCTTGCCACAGTCATCCCAACGATTGAAGAGTCCTCCGAACCTGAAAACATCGAAGCCGCCGCCACTGAGAAGGAGGAGGAACACAGCCTGCTGGGCTATTTCCTCATTGCCCTTGGTGCCGGCATCCTCACCATGTTCACTCCCTGCGTCTTCCCGATGATACCCATGACGGTGAACTTCTTCATGCACGGCGCCGACAACAAGAAGAAAGGCCGTCGGCAGGCTTGGTTCTTCGGGCTGAGCATCGTAGGCATCTTTGCTATCATCGGCGTGGTGCTTTCCGCCATCTTCGGTCCCGAGGTGATGAACACCATCGCCACCAACTGGATTCCCAACCTCATCTTCTTCGCCATCTTCTTCATCTTCGCTCTGAGCTTCTTTGGTCTGTTTGAAATCAAGATGCCCGAGAAGTGGGTCAACGCCAGCGACGAGCAGGCCGACAAGGGCGGCTTCCTGGCCCCCTTCTTCATTGCCCTGACCACCGTGTTGGTCTCCTTCTCCTGCACGGGCCCCATCATCGCCGCCGCCCTGGCGGGCCTCACCACCGACTCCGGCGCCGACGCCGAGACGGCCAACCGCTGGGTCTCGCTGATCACCATGCTGGGCTTCGGCATCGGCTTCGCCCTGCCCTTCACACTGCTGGCCATCTTCCCGCAGTTCCTCAAGAACATGAAGAGCGGCTCGTGGCTCAACACCGTCAAAGTTTCCTTCGCTTTCATCGAGCTGGCCTTCGGCCTGAAGTTCCTCCAGATGGCCGACATCGATCGCAACTGGGGCCTCCTGCCGCGCGACATCTACCTGGCCCTCTGGATTGTCATCTTCGCCCTCTGGGGCTTCTACCTGCTGGGCAAGCTGCGCTTCAAAGGCGACGACGAGGTACAGCACGTCGGCGTGGGCCGTCTCATGCTGGCCATCCTCGACTTCGCTTTCGTCATCTATATGATTCCCGGCCTTTGGGGTGCCGAGCTCAAAGCCATTTCCGGCTTCGTGCCCCCGATGTCGAGCCAGGACTTCACCATCCAGAAGATAGTCCACGACTACAGCGGCTCCGGCCCCGCAGCCAATGCCAACGGTCTGCCCAAGGACCGTAAATATGCCGACCAACTGCATGTGCCGCTGGGCTTCGAAGCCTTCTTCGACCTCGACGAAGCCAAAGCCTATGCCCGCAAGGTGGGCAAACCCATCTTTGTCGACTTCACAGGCAAGAACTGCGCCAACTGCCGCGAGATGGAACACTACGTGTGGCCCGACGAGCAGGTGAAAACCATCCTCAACAATGACTTCGTCATGGTGTCGCTCTTCTGCGACGAAAACACCATCGAACTGCCCGAAAGCGAATGGGTGACCGACGACAAAGGCCATGTCCTCAAAACCCTCGGCCGCCGCAATGGCTACTATCAACGTTCCACCTTCAACATGAACGCCCAGCCCTACTACGTCATCATCGACGCCGACGGTAACATTCTCACCAAGGAGAACCACAAGTACGACCGCAACGTGCAGCACTTCGTCGACTGGCTCAACGAGGGCAAAGCCAACTTTAAGAAATAAATATTCAACACAATAAACAAAATGAAAAAGACCGTTCTTTTCATAACCGCCGTCTTAATCTTGGCCACCAGTGCCTTTGCCGAACCGGTATCCACCGCCTTTGCTAGCCGCGTTGCTGCCAACTTCTGGGCCGCACACCGCCCCGCCGGTGTGCCTGCAAACATCACGCCCAAAAGCCTCGAATTTTCCAATCTGAACCAGCTCCACATCTTCGACATGGAGGGCAAAGGATTCGTCATTGTTGCCGCCGACGACCGCGTGCAACCCATCCTGGCCTATTCCTTCTCCAACCCGTTCCCCAACTCGCTCAACCCTAACATTGCTTACTGGCTCCAGGGTTACAACGACCAAATCGAGGAGGCTGTCAGTAACGATTACCGCCAGCGCGAAAGCACCCTTCAAGAGTGGGGCAGCCTTATACTGAAAGACGTCGTCAGCAAATCCGACGACGCCACTACTACCGACCTCACCGCCGTGCCTGTCATGCTCACTACACAATGGGACCAAAGTGACCCCTATAATATACTTTGTCCCTACGATTCAGTATACCACGGGCGCACCGTAGTAGGCTGCGTAGCCACAGCCATGGCACAGGTCATGAAATACTGGAACTATCCCACCTATGGCGAAGACACCCACTCCTACCAACCCTACAGCTTGCGGCACAACGGAAGCGCGCCTACCCTCTTTGCCGACTTTGCCCACACCACCTATCTCTGGGACCTTATGCCCAAACGTTTTGAAAGCTTCAGCTTCAGCTATGAGAAAGAGGCCGTTGCCACCATTTCATACCATTGTGGCGTGGCCGTGGACATGATGTACGGCACCTCCTCCGTCGGCGGTAGCGGCGCCTACAGTGAATGCGGCTACTGGACCAGCGCCTGCGCCACAGAAGCCTTCAAACGATACTTCAAGTACGACACCTCCCTCTACCACGCCAACCGCTACTCCTACAGTGAATCAGAATGGTGCGCACTCATCGACGAGAATCTCGCCCTCGGACAACCCATGTACTACTCCGGCTCCGACAGCACCGGCGGACATGCTTTCGTCCTCGACGGCTCCGACATCGAACACCGCTACCACTTCAACTGGGGCTGGAGTGGCTACGGAGATGGATTCTACGCCATCAACAACCTTGCGCCCGGTCCCAACGGCGGCGCTGGCGGCAACGCCACCTACACCTTCAACCGGAGCCAAGGAGCCATCTTCGGCATCCGTCCCGGCCAAGTGGAAACCTTCGACACCGTCGACTACTACGACTCCATCTGCAATGACTCGCGCTACATCCGCTTCCATGGGTACACCCTCGAGGTCGCCGAAATGGACACCCTACTCCACCACCTCGACACCGTCTTCAACTACCACCTTAAGGTCATCAACCAGAGACGCATCTTCCTCAACCCCAACATTCCCAACACCACTCCCAAGTCTTTCAACTATTGTCCAGCCACGGGCTACACCTTCCCTGAATGCCCCTTTGAAAATCCCGGCAGCCTCTTCGCCGGATGGTGCCACAGCTCTACCGGCGACGACGTTATCTACCAACCCGGACAACATGTCGACCTCAACTCCAACAGAACCTACTATGCCCTCTGGCTCAACGGTGTGGGCATCGACAATGCCGAGCAGGAACGCCTGATCAACCTTTGGCCCAACCCCACTTCCGACCTCCTCAACATCACCCTGCCGCCCCACACAACCGCCCTTGTCATCTACGATGTCTTCGGACGCCCCATGCTGCAAAACGACTACTCCAGCCACACTTCCGAGACCGTCGAAATTACCCTCCAAGACCTCCCTGTCGGCACCTACACCATGCAGATACGCACTCTGGAAGGTATTTATAACCGCCGTATAATCAAACTACAATAAAGAAATTTAAAGAAAAATTTGGTGGATTGGGAAAAAGTTCGTACTTTTGCACTCGATTTCCGACAGGGAAATAAGAGAGTGCGGGGTAGAGCAGTGGTAGCTCGTCGGGCTCATAACCCGGAGGTCGTCGGTTCGAATCCTTCCCCCGCTACCTAAAAAAACAAGCAAATAGGTCGCAACACATGCGACCTATTTTTTTTTTGTTCATGCGTAACACCAAGCATAAAACATTTTGACAAAAACACAGATTCCCATCCTTGCACAAGAGGACCATTTTATTGACAAAACACACCATACGCAAAAAACGCAACCGTCTGTAACTCTGGCATATTGCATCGGACAACACACATCATTCAAAGCAGCCCATAAATGGCACATAATCAATACGATCTCCCTACCAACTCCCACCCATCTCCCACCCATCTCCTACCATGGTGGGAGATGATAGGGTGAAGGCAGGGTGAAAATGAGGTGATTTTGACAATTTAACCCAAAGCCGACAACAGGCAAAAAGCGGTGCAGAGGGAGGGTTTCAACAGCCGGTGGAAAAATAATTTATAATAATACCAAAAAAAAGTGTACCTTTGCAGTCGCAATGAAGAAGATTTGGATACTCATAGCTAAGATTGGCGGATGGAAATTCATCCTGCCCGAGAAGGGGTCCCGCCCCGAGCTTTCGCGTTGTGTTTTCGCCACAGCGCCACATACGTCAATAGCTGATTATCTGGTTGGTACGGCCTATCTGTGGCAACTGGGTGTCAACGGACACATATTCATCAAAAAGGAGTTTTTCTGGGGTCCACTGGGACCGCTGCTGCGCCATTTGGGAGCCATCAGCATCGACCGCGGAAACCGCAAGAACGACATGGTGGGTGCCGCCGTGCATGAATTTGCCAAAGGTGGCAGCTTCGCCCTCGCCATCACCCCTGAAGGCACGCGCAAACCCACCAAACGATGGAAACGGGGATTCTGGGAGATTGCCCATCAGGCCCAGGTGCCCATCGTGCCCGCATTCCTCGACTTCAGCAAACGCGAGATCAGCCTTGGCGACGCCATCTGGACCACAGATGATTGCGAAGCCGACATACTGAAAATCCGCAGCCTCTACAGAAAAGAGATGGCCAAGCACCCCGAACAATTCATCGAGGTGGAAAAGGAAAAATGAGAATCGAAAAAAAACAAATATATGGTTAGAAGAATCTTTGTTGAAAAGAAGGCTCCCTATGCCGTCAAGGCCAAGGAGTTGAAAACAGAAATGAGCGAATACCTCGGCATCGAGGCCGAAGAGGTGCGCGTGCTGATTCGCTACGACATAGAGAATGTCAGCGACGCCACCTACCAACGTGCCAAGGGTACTGTCTTCAGCGAGCCACCAGTCGACGACCTCTACGAAGAGACCTTACCCCACAAGGAAGGCGATTTCTGCTTCACGGTGGAATACCTGCCCGGCCAGTTCGACCAACGTGCCGACAGCGCCGAACAATGCGTGCAGCTCCTCTGCGACAGCGAGCAGCCTATCATCAAGAGTGCCACAACATACGTTGTCAGCGGCCGGCTGACCGAACCTCAGCGCGAAGCCATAGTCAAGCACTGCGTCAATCCTGTCGACTCCCGTCGCGCCGACGGCCCCAAGCCGCAGACACTTGAAGAACACTACGACGAGCCCGCCGACGTCATTGTCTTCGACGGCTTCAAGGATATGCCCCAGGACAAACTGCAAGAGCTCTACAACGGCCTCGGCCTGGCCATGACCTTCGCCGACTTCCTCCACATACAGCGCTATTTCCACGACGAGGAGCACCGCGACCCCACAATGACCGAAATCCGCGTGCTCGACACCTACTGGAGCGATCACTGCCGCCACACCACCTTCGCCACCGAGCTGAAGGATGTGCAGTTCGACGACGGCTTCTATCGTCCGCTTCTCGAGGGTGCCTTCAAGCAGTACCTTGCCGACCACAAGGAGCAATACACAGGCCGCAATGACAAATTCGTATGTTTGATGGACATCGGGACCCTTGCCGCCAAACGCCTGCGCAAACAGGGATTGCTGGACGACCAGGAGGTCTCCGACGAAATCAACGCCTGCTCCATCGTCGTTCCCGTCAAGGTCGACGGCGTTGAGGAGGAATGGCTCATCAACTTCAAGAATGAGACCCACAACCACCCCACGGAGATTGAACCCTTTGGCGGTGCAGCCACCTGCCTCGGTGGTTGCATCCGCGACCCGCTTTCGGGCCGCACCTATGTCTACCAGGCCATGCGCGTCACTGGTGCCGCCGATCCCACACGCCCCCTCAACGAGACTCTGGCTGGCAAACTGCCGCAACGTAAAATTGTCACTACAGCCGCACGCGGCTACAGCAGCTACGGCAACCAGATTGGCTTGGCAACAGGTCTCGTCAACGAAGTCTACCACCCCAACTATGTGGCCAAACGCATGGAGATCGGAGCTGTCATTGCTGCCGCTCCGCGTCGCCAGGTGAAGCGCCTCACCTCCGACCCCGGCGACATCATCATCCTCCTTGGCGGACGCACAGGCCGCGACGGATGCGGTGGTGCCACGGGATCTTCCAAATCGCACACCACCGCCTCGCTCACCACCTGCGGCGCCGAGGTGCAGAAAGGCAATGCCCCCACCGAGCGCAAAATCCAGCGCCTCTTCCGCCGCGAGGAAGTCAGCAGTCTCATCAAGAAGTGCAATGACTTTGGCGCCGGCGGCGTCAGCGTGGCCATCGGAGAACTGGCCGACGGCCTGCAGATCAACCTCGACAAGGTACCCAAGAAATATGCCGGCCTCGACGGCACCGAGCTGGCCATCAGCGAAAGCCAGGAGCGTATGGCCGTCGTCGTCGACCCCAAGGATGTCGACCAGATGCTCAAATATGCCGACGAAGAGAACCTCGAGGCCACAGTCGTTGCCACCGTCACCGCCGATCCCCGCATGATAATCAGCTGGCGCGGCAAAGAGATTGTCAACCTCAGCCGTCGCTTCATCGACACCAATGGCGCCCACCAGGAGACCACCGTGCGTGTCAAAATGCCTTCCGAACCCAGCAAAGCCACCGTCCCCTCCAAATCCATCAAGGAAACCTGGCTCAACACCCTCAGCGACCTCAACGTCTGCTCTCAGAAAGGCCTCGTCGAAATGTTCGACAGCTCGATCGGCGCCGGCAGCGTGCTGATGCCCTTCGGCGGTCTTTACCAACTCACGCCGACCCAGGTCATGGCCGCCACCCTGCCCCTGCTCGACGGCAAATGCGACCTTGTAACGCTCATGTCCTATGGCCTCGACCCCTACCTTATGTCGTGGAGTCCCTTCCATGGGGCAGCGTGGAACGTCGTCAACAGCGTCGCCAAGATTGCCGCCGCCGGAGGCGATGCTTCTCGTGTACGACTCACTTTCCAGGAATATTTCAAAAAACTCGGCAAAGACCCTTACCGCTGGGGCGAGCCTTTCAGCGCACTCCTCGGTGCATACAATGCGCAGATGGGACTTAAGCTGCCTTCCATCGGTGGCAAAGACTCGATGTCCGGTACCTTCAACGACATCGACGTACCGCCCACGCTGTGTTCCTTCGCCGTCGGCACCACCGACGTGCACCACACCATCTCGCCCGAACTCAAGAAAGCCGGCAGCCGCCTTGTCCTCCTCGATGTCAAGGAGACGGAATATGGCATGCCCGACTACGCCGACGCCATGTCGCAGTATGCAGCCCTGCGTAAAGCCATCTTCGGAGGCCAGGTCCTCAGCGCATACGTCGTCGGATTTGGTGGCCTGATAGAGGCCGTCAGCAAAATGGCCTTTGGCAATAAACTGGGTGTGAAACTGACAGCAGAACCCTCCGGACTCACCGCCAAGAACTACGGCAATATTGTTATCGAGACCTCTGCCGACACCTCCACCCTCCCCTTCCGTTGCACCGAGATTGGTACCGTAACAGCAGAGCCCGTCTTTGAGGTTGCAGGCGAAAAGATTACCTTGGACGAAGCCCTCGCCGCCTGGCAGAAGCCCCTCGAGGGTGTCTTCCCCACCCGCACCAATGCACCCGTCCAGGCCATCACGACTGCCGAACCCAAGAAATATGACAGCATCTATCAGTGCCGACACAAAGCAGCCAAACCCCATGTCTTCATCCCTGCCTTCCCGGGCACCAATTGCGAGTACGACTCCGCCCGCGCCTTCAACCGCGCCGGTGCCGAGAGCGAAATCATTGTATTTCGCAACCAGAATGGCCTGCAGATTCGCGAGAGCGTCGACGCCTACGTCCGCGCCATCAACAACAGCCAGATTGTCATGATACCCGGTGGTTTCAGCGCCGGCGACGAACCAGAAGGCTCGGCCAAGTTCATCACCAGCGTCTTCCGCAACCAGAAGATTGCCGATGCCGTCATGGACCTGCTGCAGAAACGCGACGGCTTGATGCTTGGCATCTGCAACGGATTCCAGGCCCTTGTCAAACTCGGACTTGTGCCCTACGGAGAAATCCGCCCACAGGACGAAGATGCGCCCACGCTGACCTTCAACACCATCGGACGTCACCAGAGCAAGATTGCCTACACGAAAATTGTCAGCAACCTCAGCCCCTGGCTGCGTCAAGCCCAGTTGGGCGGTGTCTACGCCATCCCCATCTCCCACGGCGAAGGTCGTTTTGTGGCTCCGCAGCAATGGCTCGACCGCTTGTTCGCCAACGGGCAGGTGGCCACACAGTACTGCAATCTGGAGGGTGTTCCGACCATGGACGAGGAGTACAACATGAATGGTTCGTTCCTTGCCATCGAAGGTATCACCAGCCCCGACGGTCGCGTACTGGGCAAGATGGGGCACAGCGAACGTCGCACTCCCTTCAGTGCACAAAACATCAACTTCCCCAACGACCAACTCATCTTCGAGAGCGGCGTCCAATACTTTAAATAACGCATAATCCGCAGTCGACCTGCGATACCAAAGGTGGAAGCACCCAAACGAGGCTTCCACCTTCTATATATAATAAGACCGAATATGACAGAAATGGAGAAAATGCAGGCGGGGTTGGAGTACAGCTTTGCCGACGACGAACTGATAGCACGCAAGAGCCGTGCCGTCCGCTGGTGCGAGGAGTATAATGCCATCGACGGTACCGACTACAAAGCGCAATACAAATACCTAAAAACAATGCTCGGCAGCGTGGGCGAGCGCGTTTGGATTGCCAAAACCTTCAACTGCGACTGCGGCAAAAACATCTTCATCGGCAACGATTTCACAGGCAACTTCAACCTTACCATCCTCGACATCCACGAGGTGCATATCGGCAACCACGTGATGATCGGTCCCAATACGCTCATCACCACCGTGGGGCACCCCTTGTCGCCGTCGAAACGTCGCGGCTACATGGCCCAGGCCGCGCCCGTCAACATTGGCAACGACGTGTGGATAGGTGGCAATGTCACCATTTTACCCGGCATCACCATCGGCAACAATGTCGTGGTGGCCGCCGGCGCCGTGGTGACACGCGATGTGCCGGACAACACCCTTGTGGGCGGCATACCTGCCCGCAAACTGAAAGACCTGGTTGAAGAATGAACACACTCCTATAAATGACACAAGACGAATTATGGATGGCGCAATACAACGAGTACGCCGCCTTCATCAAGACAAACCACCGCTGCCCGTCGAAACACCACATCGAAGAGCACAAACTGTATTCGTGGTGGAAGCACTCACGCAAACTTCTCAACGCCGACACCATGAAAGACGATCGGGTGGAGAAGTTCAAAGAGCTGATAGCCCTCGCCGAAGCCAACCGCCACGTCAACCAGTTTCGTTAACGGCTCTATTATTTGTGTAATCCAGAAATAAAGTGTATTTTTGCAACGTATTATTCTGAAAGGTATGGAAGATATCATAAATAATATCAAAGCGTTGTCGCATGCACAACGTGAAGAGGTCATTGGCTGGAGACGCTGGATGCATCGTCATCCGGAACTCTCGCAGGAGGAGTATGGCACCATGGCTTTCGTGGCCGAACGGCTGCGCGAGATGGGCCTTGAGCCCAAAACCGGCATCGGCAAGACCGGCGTGATGGCCATGCTCAGGGGCAATGGCGACCATTCCTACTGCGTCGCCCTCAGGGCCGACTACGATGCACTGCCCATCACCGAATGCACCGGACTGGACTTCGCCAGCGAGAACCCCGGCGTGATGCACGCCTGCGGCCACGACATGCACACATGCTCCCTCCTCGGCGCCGTCAAGATTCTCACCCAGATGCGTGACCAGCTGGAGGGCGACCTCATGTTTATCTTCGAGCCCAGCGAGGAGAAATATCCCGGCGGCGCCCGCATGATGATGAACGACGGTCTCTTCGACGAGGTGACACCCGACGAAATCTATTCCTTCCATTGCCTGCCGGAGATGGACTTCGGCCGCGTCGGCATGCGCAAGGGCAAGTACATGGCCTCCACCGACGAACTCTATTGGACCGTCAAGGGCAAAGGCGGCCACGGCGCCACACCGCACCTCAACGTGGACCCCATCCTCATTGCCTCGCACATCGTCATCGCCCTGCAGCAGGTCGTCAGCCGCAACGCCGCCCCCATGTCGCCCACGGTGCTCACCATCGGCAAGATCGAGGACGTGGGCGGCCGCACCAACATCACGCCCGACACCGTGAAGATGGAGGGCATCATCCGCTCCTTCGACCCCGAATGGCGCCTACGCACCCACGAGCTGATACGCAAGATCAGCTCCGGCGTGGCCGAAGCCATGGGGGGCGAGTGCGACCTCTTCGTCGATGAGGGCTATCCCCCTGTCATCAACGACGACACCTGCACCCAGCAGGTGCACGACAACGCCTGCGCCTTCCTCGGCCAGGAAAACGTCGAGTGGCTCGACCTCCGCATGACGGCCGAGGACTTCGCCTTCTACCAGCAGCGGATTCCCGGATGCTATTTCCGCATCGGCATCCACCAGCCCGGCACCCCCTTCAGCAACCTCCACCGTCCCAACCTCATTGTCGACGAGCGCAGCCTCGAGCTGGCCAACGGCCTCGTGGCCTACAACGCCATCATGGCACTGAGGAACAAGATTAAAAAGTGAAAATTGAAATTATTGCGGCAAAGGAACCCCAATAATTTCAATTTTCAATTTTCAATTCTCACAGACCGTAACTGTAGCCCACGCAGAGCCAACCCACGAGGCCTTTCTCCTCGGTGTAGGCCTTCAGTTTCGTGCCTTTAGCATTGGCGTCCACCGACTTTTCCATGTTGTAGTCAACCATCAGGCTGACATCCAGCTTGCTTCGGCGGTCGATGCGGTATTCCACACCCAGGGTGCCGCGCAGGCGGTCGACGTACATGTTGTTGAACTCGTCGAGGAACCATCCGGCATCGCCAGCCGTGGTGAAGGTGCTGCCGTTGTAGTAGCCCCAGGTGCCGGACGCCTCGTTGTACACCGCACTGACGGTCGGCGCATTGAACGTGTTGCGAATTTCAAAGGAAGCGTATGGCTCCCAGCGGCGCAACCCCTTGTAGGTCACCTTCACGCGGCTCTTCAAAGCCCAGGCGTTGGCCGGGTTCTGATACTCGTTGAAACTGTCCGTGCGGTGCGTCATCTGCACTCGCTCGCGCAGCGACACCGTCCAATCACCGAAACGGTAACTGCCCGTAACGTCGACGAAAACGCGGTGGCGCGGCGTCTTGAAGGCCGAGTTGCTGGAGCTGTAGCCATTGATGAGCGAATAGCCCAGGCCCACCTTGAGGTATGGGAGCACCTTGTAACTGGCCCCCAGAGTGGTGTGGAAGCGGTCGAAGGCGCCGAAATTATTGTCGAAACGCACCTCTTCCTCAATCGAGACATGCAATCCCTTGACAATCTTCTTGTCCAACATAACGGCCACTCGGCCGCCTACCTCGGGGTCGAGGCTTTCCTCGGTCTGCGCCGCCGCCCCCACGGGCAGCAGCGCAAGGATCGCTGCCAATATAACACCAGTGTATTTCATGACCTTAAACTCCTAACTCTTAACTCATAACTCTTAACTCCTAACTGAACCTACCATCCCCATCCGCCACCGCCGCCGGTATAGCTGCTGAGGGTCACACTGCTGCCGCCGCTGACGGTGGCGCCCTCGAGGAGCATGCCGTTCAGACGCGAGGTACCGCCTTCGGTGCTGACACCGCTCTTCACAGTGGGCTGCCCGGAGCCCGCACCGGAAACGATGAGGCCGCTGCCGCCGCTGGAGGGGGTCTTGAAGGCGTAGGTGTCGTTGCCCACGGTGATGGAATACCACGTGTTGCGGGTCCACGAGGTGGCGCGGTAGCAACTCTGCGTCAGCTGCGAGCCGTTCTCCAGGCCGCCGATGGCCATCAGGGTGCCGCCCTGCACGTAGAGTTTCTTGCCCCCCTCGGTGTTGGCGTCGATGGCCACCTCGGGCGAGGAGGCGCCGATGGCGTACACCACGCCGCCCTTGAGGTAGAGGTTGCCGTTGGCGTCGAGGCCGTCGTTGCCGGTGGAGTAGGCGCAGACAAAGCCGCCGCTGATGGTCATGTCGGAAGCCGAGTTGATGGCGTCGTCGCTCGACTGGCTGTAGACTTCGCCGCCGGTGACGGTCAGCGTGCCTTTGGTTTCGATGCCCTCGTGCTTGGAGACGACTACGGTGATGACACCGCCGGAAATCTCAATGTTGCCGTCGAACTTGATACCCTTGGCGCCCACGCTGTTGTCGCTGCTGCTGCCACCGCCGCCGGGGCCATGGCCGCCGCCACCACCCCAGCCACCGCCGCTGGAGGAGCCGAAGTTGCTGCCCGTCACGGTGATGTTCACCGTGCCTCCGCGGAAGTAGCCGTAGCCGTCGCCGCTGATGCCCTTGCCGCCGGTGCCGCTGTTGGTGATGGTCAGGGTGCCGGCGTTCATCTCGAACAGCTGGTCGGCCTTGATGCCCGCCGTACTGCTGGTGTCGGTGACGCCGTCGGTGGTGGTCACCACGGTGGAGCCGGTGACCTTGATGGTGGTCGCGCCTCCGTCGAAGCGCACCAGGCTGTCGCTGCTGAAGCCCTTCTTGCCGCCCGCCGAGACATTGACGTCGATGGTGCCCCCGCTCACAAGGATATAGCTCTTGCCCCGCACGCCGTGGCCTGCCGACGAGGATACCTTCACCGTGGCCCCACTGAGGATCTGCACCCAGTCGTCGCTCGTCACGCCGGCCTTGCCGGTGGCGTTGACGGTGAGCGCACCATTGCCGCTGAAGACAATCTGGCCCTCGCTGAAGAGCGCGGCCTTCTCGTCCTCGGTGGAGGGCGTGAGGCTATACGTGGCGCCGTCGGCCAGGGTGCTGCTTCCGCTGAGGAAAATGTCCACGCGCTTGCCTTTGTTGGGGGTATCCTCGAGGCCCTGCACATTGATGGCAGCGCCGCGGGTGTTGGTGATGCCCACACCGTTGAGCTGAATGCCCTGTTTCCTGCCGCTGTAGATCTTCAGGAAACCGTCGGTAGTGGTGCCGGAAAGGATGTAGAGCACCTTCTCGTCGCCGGCATTGCGGATGGTGACGTCGTTGCCGCTGACGGTGGCGCTGACGTTGCCTTCGGCACCGCTGACGGTGGCCGACCCGGAGGTAGAGTAGACGATGGTCACAGTGCGATCATAGTCTGTGGTGACACTGGAGGTGGTGTCCACCCCGTCACCGCCGCCGGTGCCGCCCGCAGTGGTGTCAGAAACAACAGCAATCTCGTCCTTTTGACACGCAACTGCCAGAAAAACAAACGATAAAATTATAAAAAAGGTCCGTTTCATAAGGTTATAATATTACATTTATCCAATATTTATGTACTCATTATTGCAAAAAACTTTCACCCCCAAACGTTTTTTTTCATACCCCCACCCCACCCCAAACACCCACCTACCCCACACCCAAAACGTATCAAATACGGCCGTTCTTATATTGTTCTTATATTGTTTACATATTGTTCGCATATTGTTCTTATATCCACAATATAGGAACAATATAAGAACAATATGTAAACAATATAAGAACAATATA
>Ga0256405_10001500_pt1 | contig 63049 bp, 48 predicted proteins | sample RumenRJG_02DNA_FD_189096 | JGI IMG/M metagenome (GOLD analysis project Ga0256405, IMG submission 189096) | Bovine rumen microbial communities from Lethbridge, Alberta, Canada - RJG_02 | ecosystem: Host-associated > Mammals > Digestive system > Stomach > Rumen | place: Canada: Alberta... | reverse complement strand
GAAGACATTAAAAAGCACTATTTCATTCATCATCGGAAGCCTGAAACAGTGCCGTTTGAAGCCTACTTTATTTTTAGCTTAAGAACATTTATATGAAATATATGTAAATTTTGATGAGGATAAAACGATATGAATTTTGATAAAAGATTGGCTTTTAGAGGTATCAGAGCGCTATACGGAAACGATGGTTTTGAGAAGTTACAAAGCTCACACGTAACCGTTATCGGTGTAGGTGGTATCGGCTCATGGGCTACAGAAGCTCTGTGCAGAACTGCTATTGGCTCTCTTACTCTTATCGATAACGACACTATCGAAATCACCAATTCAAACAGACAGCTTCATACCACCTCAAAGACTGTTGGTTTAGGCAAAGCAAGAGTATTAGCTGACAGACTTTTAGAGATCAATCCTCTTTTAGATATTGAAGTAATCGAAACCAAACTTACACCTGAGAACATTGATGGTGTATTAGAAGGAAAAACAGATTATGTATGTGACTGTATCGATGATATCGATGCTAAAGCATATGTTTGCAATTACCTGTTCAGACACAACGCAACTTTCATTGAAGCAGGTGGTGCAGGTGGCAGACGAGATCCTTCAAAACTAAAGATTGGTGATATCAATACCGCTAATGGTGATGCTTTAATTTCAAAACTGAGAGCTCGCTTAAGAAAGGATTACGGATTTCAATCTAATAGCAAAAAGTTCAATATTAGCTGCACTTTTTCTAACGAAAAGCCTATATACTCTTCAAAAGAAGATTATCTAAGTGGTGATCTACCTGCATTTGGCGCTTCAATGAGTGTAACTGCATCAGCAGGTCTTTTAATTTCTTCATGGATCATAAACAAGATCACCTCAAAGAACTGATATTGATTGATACGGATTTAAGAATGCAAGAGCAAGAATTTGAGAAGCAAAAGCAGTTTTTATTAAGCAAACTGCCTGATTATCTAAAAAGTAAAGGAATTAATGTTAATTCCAACTTTTTTTGTTTAAATCCTACTGACACAGCTCATATTCCAAGCATGAGTTATGACGCATCTAACTATACAGTTAAGTGTTTTAACTGCAATGCTGTCTATAACATTTTTGATCTGATTGGTCTCGATTTTAATATCAGTGATTTTTCACATCAGTTTATCAAAGCACATGAACTTTACATAGGTAAGGTGCCTTTAGGTTTCATTGATGTATTAAAGAACTATAACAATCAAAAGCAACCTGAAATCAGAAAGCCTACATTTGAAATTGAAAATAACAATTTCTTAGCTTCTCATGCTTCTCAAAAAGAGGTACGTGTTCCTTTTGGTTTTAATGAAAACCATAATAATGAACAGTTTGATCAGAATTTACAGCAACAGCAAACACAACCTCAAAGACAATTTAATACTATTTCTCCATTTGATGAAGCTAAGTTAAAGCCTTTTAACTTACGTGGGAATACCCCATCAAATGCTAATACGCAAACATTTGGCAACAATTCTTTTGGTCAACAGCAAAGTAGTTTTGGACAGCAGAATTTAAACAATCAAAACCAATTCTCTTCTGCTCAAAACCAGTTTGCATTCAACGATCAGCAGAATATTGCTCATAGATTTGGTGATTCTCAAGTATCACCATTTGCTTATGCTTCAGAGTCTGCAAATGACTTTACAGATTATGTAAATCAGTGTGCATCAAATGTTGAGAAGACCTCTTATTTTAGAGACAGAGGCTTATCAGATTCTGTAATACGCAGATTCAAATTAGGCTTTGATGAGAACTTCCAAGCTGAAATTAACAAGATCACAGGTCAGAAATCCTATTGGAAAGCAGCCATCATTCCTTATGGAATTCATGGTTACTGCGTAAGAAATACTGATCTTAGTGCAAACAGTTCTAATGAAAGATATAAGAAAAAAGGTATCTTTGACATCTATAATCATGAAGCCTTAGAACAAAAAGGTACCATCTTTATAACTGAAGGTGAATTTGATGCTTTAAGTTTAGAAACACTAGGCTATAGAGCTATAGCTTTAGGTGGAGCTGGTAATGTAAGACAGCTCATAGAGTGCATCAAAGATTCAACTGAAGAACACACTTTCTATATTTCGCTTGATAATGATGAAGCAGGTCGTGAAGCTACAGCAAAAATCTGCACTTACCTGCATCAACTAGGCTTGCCTTTTAAATGTTTAAACCTAGCTCATCCTTACAAAGACATCAATGAAGCTTTGTACAGCGATAAAGACATGTTAAAAGAAAGACTAGCAAATTTAGATAAGATCCTCTCTTATCATTTTGAAGATATTTGTGCTCCTACTGCTTATAAATATATTTGTGCTCCTGAGGATTTAAATACTCTAGAGTTATCAAGTGCGCTGTATTCTTTTAGCGCTAGACCTCAGGTTTTAAGACGCTTTGTAAGTCAAATCATCAAGACCAAACTGTCATCAATTGTCTATGCGGGCAATAGAGCTCAGTGGAAATACATTTCAAATCTTGTAGCAGAGCAACAACAACCATTTGATGCATCTCAATGGCAACTAGTTAAGTTCTTAGAGCTAAAAGATGACGATATTGAAAAGCAGCTTATTGATGGTATTGAGTCTCAGACCATTCAGGGAAATACCAACTTTGTAGCTATGTTAGATTTATGTGCCTACTCTCAACAGGAAACCTTAGCACTGCTAGACAAGTTATCCTCTGAGGTTAAATCCATTGGTATTCCTATCATTGTTCTTTGCAACAAGGCAGACAGAGACTATGTGGAAGGTCTTTCTTTCCAAAACATAGATATCGATGTTCAACCAAACGGTGATTTTATCTGCAACACTATTGATAAAAATGGTGTCCCTCTAAGCTTTGTAAAGTGCATCGGAATTTAGGATGCAGTTAAATCAAGCTCAACAGGAAGCTGTCGATTATGTAGACGGACCTTGTCTGGTTCTAGCTGGAGCAGGATCAGGCAAGACCCGTGTGATCACCACTAAAATTGTCAGCCTCATCAATAAACATTTCATTGCGCCTCAGCAGATCTGCGCTGTAACCTTTACTAACAAAGCAGCTGCTGAAATGAGAGATAGAGTAAAACAAGAATTAGGTTCTGAAAGATCTTCTTTAATCACTATTTCTACTTTCCATTCTCTAGGATTAAACATCCTAAAAGAGGAATCTGTAGCTCTAGGATTAGGCAGAAACTTTACCCTCTTTGATCAGTACGATAGCTTCAAGCTGATTAAAGATATTGTCAGAGAAAAGTTTCCACAGATCTTAGTTGATAATTCAGAGAAAACTGTTGTTGAAGAGATAGCAACAGATATCAGTACTTGGAAGACTAGTCTTTTACGCCCTGAGGATATTGCTGTAAGAACCATCAGAGTTCAGGTCTATGAGGCATATCAAGCATACCTCTCAGCCTGCAATGCTGCTGATTTTGAGGATTTAATCTTTAAAACCACTCTTTTACTTCGAGACAATCAAGCTGTAAGGGATAAATGGAGTTCCTACTATAAATACATCCTCGTAGATGAGTATCAGGATACTAATGAAACTCAGTACCAGTTATTAAAATACCTTACTTCTAAAAACAAAAAATTCACCGTTGTTGGTGATGACGATCAGTCTATCTATGCTTGGCGTGGAGCTCGTCCTGAGAACATTAAAGTTTTAAGTAATGACTTTCCTGACTTAAAAGTTATCAAACTTGAGCAAAACTATCGTTCAACACAGCACATTCTTAACTGTGCGAATAAGTTAATTTCAAATAACGAACATATTTTCAATAAGACTTTATACACAAAATCCAATGTTGGAAAGAAAGTTCAAATCATGGAATTACGCACTCAAAATGATGAAGCTGACCGTGTTGTACAGTTAATTTTGGCTCATCAGTTTAGAACACATTCTCAATGGAAGGATTATGCTGTTTTATACAGAAGTAATTCTCAATCACGACCTTTAGAAAAGGCTTTTAGAGAAGCTAGAATTCCTTGCTTTATCTCAGGAGGCAGCAGCTTTTTTGAGCAAGTAGAAATTAAGGATATGTTAAGTTGGTGTCGTGTTATTTGTAATCCATATGACGACATGGCCTTGCTAAGAGTGATTAACATTCCAAGAAGAGGTATTGGTCATGAAACTATCAATGCCCTATTCTCTCAAGCAAAAGCAATCGGTAAGTCTCTGTACGAGAGTGCCTTAAATCCTAATGTCACCAAAGATCTAATTCCAAGACAGAAAAAATCCTTAGGAGAGTTCGTAATTTTACTAACTAAATTACGTCAATACATTCTCAATGGCAAAGACAAGGAATTAGCAGATGAGCTAACCGAGTTAATTGGCTATAACGCTTATATAAAAGCCAATACCGACAGTAAAGTTGCAACTGAAATTAAGATTAAGAATGTAAAGATCTTATTATCCTGGATATCAGATCTTATCGCTGGTAAAAAAGGTGATACCCCATTAAGTTTCCTTGAAGCCGTAGATAAATTAGGCCTAAGAGAAATGATGGACAGAAAGAATGACGATCAGGACAATGATGCTGTGCAGATGATGACCTTACATGCATCTAAAGGTCTTGAATTCCCATATGTCTTCTTAGTTGGTATGGAAGAAGGATCACTACCTCATAAGAACTCTTTACCAACTGAAGAAAACCAGGGCGTTGATAACGTCGATGAGGAAAGACGTTTAGCTTATGTAGGTATTACAAGAGCAAGACAGGAATTAACTTTGCTGCTAGCTAGAGAGGTTACCCAAAGAAATGGCGTACCTGATGCAATTCATCCTAGCCGTTTCTTAAAAGAACTACCTGCTGAGGATACCGAGTACTACCCATTAGGAACTCAGGCAAAAACTTCTGAAGAACAATACAAATCTGATATTGATGAAGCTTTAAAACAATTAGAGAGCATTCTCTAATTCTCTTTGCTTTACAACTATCTCAAACATCCTGTTAGCTGACTTTTCTTTTATCCAATTAAAAAGCCCCCAAATTTTCGTTTGAGGGCCTTAAAATCAGTTTAGAAAACTTCTATTAGTTGTTACCAACAGAAACTTCCTTCATGTCTGACATGTAAGCACGTAGCTTGCGACCTACAACCTCGATTGGGTGGTTGCGGATCTGATCGTTGATCTTGATTAACTCAACGTTATCAACAGCATTGTCACCCTTTAAGGTCTCACCGAATACGTCTAACTTCTGCTTTGCCATGAAGTCCTTTAATAAAGGAATTGCAGCATTAGCGAATAAGTAGTTACCGTACTCAGCAGTATCAGAAATAACAACGTTCATCTCGTATAAACGACGACGAGCGATAGTGTTAGCGATTAGAGGTAACTCGTGTAATGACTCGTAGTAAGCTGACTCTGGGTAAATACCTGAATGAGTCATGGTGTCGAATGCTAATTCAATACCAGCCTTAGCGAAAGCAACTAGTAAAGTACCCTTATCAAAGTACTCTTGCTCAGAGATCTTAGTATCACATGCTGGAGCATTCTCGAATGCGCTCTTAGCGTAGTTCTCTCTCCAGGTGTGTAACTTAACATCACCGTTAGCCCAGTCTTCCATCATAACACGTGAGAATTCACCGCTCTCGATGTCATCCATGTGCTTTAAGTATAGGTCTTTTAAGATTGTCTTGATTTCTTCAGCTAAGTAGAAAGCCTTGATCTTTGCTGGGTTTGATAGACGATCCATCATGTTGGTGATACCGCCCTGCTTTAGAGCCTCACAGATGGTCTCCCAACCGTACTGTAATAACTTGCAAGCGTAAGCCTTGTCAGCACCTAAAGCTACTGCGTGGTCGTAGCACATTACAGTTGCAGCCTGTAAAACACCGCAAAGAATGGTCTGCTCGCCCATTAAGTCTGACTTAACTTCAGCTACGAATGATGAACGTAAGCAACCTGCTCTATCACCACCTAAGCCTGAAGCCCAAGCCTTAGCAAATGCCCAGCCTTCGCCGTTAGGATCGTTTTCTGGGTGAACAGCTAATAGCATTGGAACACCGAAACCACGACGATACTCTTCACGAACCTCAGTACCAGGAGCCTTAGGAGCAACCATGATTACGGTTAAGTCCTTACGAACCTGCATACCTAACTCAACGATATTGAAACCGTGTGAGTAACCTAATGCAGCTCCTGCCTTCATTAAAGGCTGAACTGAGTTAACTACGTTCTCGTGCTGCTTATCTGGAGTTAAGTTGATTACTAAATCAGCTGTAGGAATAACCTGCTCATATGTACCAACTTTAAAACCGTTCTCAGTAGCTCTCTTGTAAGAAGCTCTCTTCTCATCAATAGCTGCCTGACGTAAAGCGTAGCTAACGTCTAGACCAGAATCTCTCAGGTTTAAGCCCTGGTTTAAGCCCTGTGCACCGCAACCTACGATAACAACTTTCTTACCCTTTAAGAAGTTGCAACCATCAGCGAACTCGCTACGGTCCATTAACTCACAGCAGCCCAACTGAGCTAACTTCTGACGTAAATTCAATGTATTGAAATAATTAAAGTTGGCCATTTTATAACCTTCGTAAAAATGAAATTAACCAAAAAAAATCTTACCTGTGTGGTAACTGATTTTTATAATAGCACAATTTTATAAAAAGGAATATAATTTCTTTTATATTGCAAAAAATGCAATATAAAATTTTAAGGACTATATAGAGTGATCGATTTAAAAGACGCAGCTGCATTTTTAAGGTTGTGCGAAACTTCAAACTTAACTAGAACCGCTACATTATGTAATGTAAGCCCTTCTACCTTAAGTCGTACTTTAAATAAGTTAGAAAGAGAACTTAACGCAAAGTTATGTATTCGTGATAAGAAAGGAATCTTTATTACAGAGGCTGGCAGAAAATTTGAAGCTTTTGCTAAAAAGACTCTTAATGCTTATTCAGAATTAGAAAGTGAATTAGATTCTGGTGTTGGTGCCGTATCAGGAGTAATAAAAATTTATTGCTCGGTTACAGCTTCATATCTGTTCATTCCGCGCTTACTCAACGAACTACACCTTACTGCTCCAAATCTTGAGATAAAGTTAGAAACAGGTGATCCTGCTGACGCACTGCATAAATTAGATGACACTAAGTATGACTTTGTAATCAGCGCCTTACCTAATGATGTGCCATCAGAAATTCAATATGTAGATTTGGTGACATTTCCTCTCATTCTTATAGCTCCTAAAAAACCAAGATTCTCTGTAACTACTGACTTATCAGATCCTGACCTTTCATTAACACCATTTGTAATGCCTGAAAAAGGACAGTTAAGGTATGAAGTTGAAAAATATTTCACCTCGCAAGAGATCACACCTCATATCTATTCAGAGGTATCAGGTCATGAAGCAATTGTGTCACTCACCGCTTTAGGCTTTGGTGTATCAGTAGTACCACGATTGGTTTATGAAATTTCACCATTTAAAAATGATGTAGTTGTAATCAAGGATCTTCCATGGTCTAACTTTAGAGTTGCTTTATGTAATTTAAAGAGCAGATCAAAAGATAAAAAAATCAAAGTAGTGCATGAACTGGCTAAACGTTTAGCTCCTAGTTTTTCACCAGATCTAACCAGAAGACGTTCTGACACCGGCATCATGTAATTAAAAAAGGACAATTTTTAACTAGAGAAACTACTTAAACATCCAAAATTGGTTGATTTTTGTGCATAGAATTGTGTGATTTAGCACTCAATAATTATTGTATAATAGCCCTTGGATGTAAAAATTACTGTTAATACAGAAATTTTGCTTTGTAGAGTGTTATGCAGCTTTGAAGTTTTCAGAACTCTAACACTAAATTGAAGTTCTTGATTTTAATTTGGTTTAAAACACTAGATTGAGATTAAAGAACGGACAAATTAGATTACTTAGTAAAAAGATGTATCATAAAACTAATTACACCTTTATATACTAAAGATCATTTACTAAAAATCTGCTATCAGGAGACATCTTCATGTTTTACGGTATCAACCCAACTCAAACTGAAGCTTGGAAAAAATTAACAGCTCACTTTGAATCTACCAAGAATCGTACTTTAAAAGATCTGTTCAAGCAGGATCCAAACCGTTTTGACAAATACTCACTAACCTTGGCAAAGGGCGATATTGTTGCTGATTTCTCAAAGAACATCATTGATGAAACAACATTAAACCTATTATTAGAGTTAGCAAAAGAAACAAAACTTCAAGAAAACATTGAAGCAATGTTCTCTGGCGAAATCATTAACCGTACTGAAGGTCGTGCAGTTCTTCATACAGCATTACGTAATTTCTCAGGTAAGCCTGTATACGTTGATGGCAAAGATGTAATGCCTGGCGTAAAAGCAGTTTTAGATAAGATGAAGGCTTTCTGTGAGAAAGTTATTTCAGGTGAATGGAAAGGTTATACCGGCAAAGAAATTACTGATGTAGTTAACATCGGTATCGGTGGTTCAGATTTAGGCCCAGTTATGATTACTGAAGCTTTAACTCCATATCACACCAGATTAAACGTTCACTTCGTATCAAACATCGATGCTTCTCATATTGCTGAAGTATTTAAAAAATGCAATCCTGAGACCACTTTATTCTTAATCGCATCAAAGACCTTTACCACTCTTGAGACCATGACCAATGCTCACACAGCACGTGACTGGTTCTTAAAGACAGCTAAAGACGAAAAATTCATTGCTAAACACTTCGTTGCTCTATCAACTAACGAGAAGGGCTGTGTTGAGTTTGGTATTGATCCTGCTAACATGTTCGAGTTCTGGGACTGGGTTGGTGGCCGTTATTCATCATGGTCAGCAATCGGTTTATCAATTGCTCTAGCTTGTGGCTTTGATAACTTCGAGCAGTTCTTAAAGGGCGGTTTTGAGTACGATACCTACTTCAGAGAGACTCCATTAGAGAAGAACTTATCAGTTATCCTAGCTTTAGTTGGTATCTGGTATAACGATTTCTACAAGTATGAGACAGAAGCAATTCTTCCATACGACCAGTACATGAGCAGATTCCCTGCTTACTTCCAGCAGGGTAACATGGAATCAAATGGTAAGTATGTTGACAGAAATGGTAACAAAGTAAATTACCAGACAGGTCCTATCATTTGGGGTGAGCCTGGTACTAACGGTCAGCACGCTTTCTATCAGTTAATCCATCAGGGCACTAAGGTAATTCCTTGTGACTTCATTGTTCCTGCAATCAGCCACAACCCAATTGGTGATCACCACGTTAAGTTAATTTCTAACTTCTTCGCTCAGACTGAAGCTTTAGCATTTGGTAAGACCAAAGAGCAGGTTATCGCTGAGTTTGAAGCTAAGGGCAAAAAAGAGAGCGAGTACAAGGATGTTGTTCCATTCAAGATCTTCGAAGGCAACAGACCTACAAACTCAATCTTAGTAAAAGAAATTACTCCACGTACCTTAGGTATGTTAGTTGCAATGTACGAGCACAAGATCTTCGTTCAGGGCTCTATTCTAAACATCTACTCATTCGATCAGTTCGGTGTTGAGTTAGGTAAGCAGCTAGCTATGAAGATTATTCCTGAGTTAGAGAATAATGAGAAGATCACTTCTCACGACAGCTCAACAAACGGCTTAATCAACGCTTACAAAGCAATGAAGTAATCAAAAAATAATTATCATAAGCCTCGCATTTGCGAGGCTTTTTGTTTCTGAAAATCTGTTTTATTAATGGTAAAATGAGTCTAGTTTTTTTATTAGATCAAAACACCATGACAGACAATAACCTCTCATATATTCCCCTTCACGTTCGCTCTTGCTACTCCATCAATGATGGTCTGCAGAACGTAGGAGACATCGTAAAGAAAGCAGCAAAATTAGGAATTCCAGCAATAGCCGTAACCGACTTTAACAATATGGCAGGCTTTGTTCGATTCTATAATGCTTGTTACGGTGCTGGTATTAAACCAATTATGGGAGCTGATCTTCAGGTAAAAGAAGACACAAAACCTGGCGATCCTGACAGATATTTCACTGTTACCTTGCTAGCTATGGACAGACAAGGTAAGCAGAATCTTTACGATATCTTATCTGATGCTTGGATCCACACTGCAAGCCCTGATATTGCAGTAGTAGCAGCAAAAGTCGAAGATCTTTGGAAATACTCTGAAGGTCTAATCATGTTAAATGGTTTTAGAGGCGATTTAGCTCAATTTGTAAAAGAAGATAATAAGAAAAAGCTTCAAGACAGATTAGAGCACTACCAAAAATACTATGGAGACAGATTCTGTTTTGAAATCACCAGAACCAACCGTGAAGGTGAAACTGATTTTGAAAACTTCGCTTTAAACTCATGTCTTAAGTATGGTTTTGCTCCAGTTGCTACTAATGACACTAGATTCTTATTAGGTCCAAATGAAGTACCAAAAGACGGTTTAACCGACTATTACGTTCACGATATTCGTGTATCCATTCAGCAAGCAGTACAAAAAGGTAACCGTGAGAATGCTAGACGTTATTCTCCTGAACAGTATTTAAGATCACCTGAGGAAATGGCAGAACTATTTGCTGATATTCCTGAGGCATTAACTAATACACGTGTAATTGCAGAACGTTGTAATGTTGAAATTGAGCTTGACCACCCAAGACTTCCTAGATATGACACTGGTGAACTATCAACAGCAGACTGTCTGCGTATGAAGGCACACGAAGGTTTGGAGAAAAGACTTGAGTTCTTATTCCCTGATCCTAAAGTTCGTGAAGAAAAAAGGCCTATATACGAAAAGCGTCTAGAGACAGAGCTTAACGTTATTATCACGATGGATTTTCCAGGCTACTTCCTTATCGTGATGGAATTTATTCAATGGTCTAAAGCCCATGGTGTACCTGTAGGACCAGGCCGTGGCTCTGGTGGTGGTTCACTTGTAGCTTATGCTCTTACAATTACAGACTTTGACCCATTACGTTTTGATCTGCTGTTCGAAAGATTCTTAAACCCAGAACGTGTTTCAATGCCTGACTTCGACGTGGATTTCTGTCAGAGAAACAGATACAAAACTTTACAACACGTGGTAGATCACTATGGTCGAAATGCGGTATCTCAGATTGCAGCCTTCGGTACTCTAGCTCCAAAAGCTGCTATCCAAGGTGTAGGTAGAGCTATTGGTGTACCTTTAGGACAGGTTAGAAGAGTGGCATCTTTAATTCCTGACGCTCCAGGTACAGGATTTAAGGACTGCTTTGGATACGTAAAAAATGGTAAAGAAGTACCTTCAGCATCTCCTGATTTCTTAAACTTCTATAACCAGGCAAAACTAAATGACGATAAAGAGTCCATTGAGTTAATTGACGTTTCTATTAGATTGGAAGGCGTAATTAGAAGTATTGGTAAGCATGCTGCAGGTGTGGTTATTTCTCCTACTAGAATTGCTGAATTTGCGCCATTGATGTTAGATTCTGATGGTAACCCTATCACTCAGTACGACAAAAAGGATGTAGAGCACGCAGGCTTAGTTAAGTTCGACTTCTTAGGTCTTACTACCTTAACTATCATCGATGATGCTAAACAAATGATCGATGCTAAATTAGCTCGTGAAGGAAAACCTCCAATTAACATTGCTGCAATTCCTTATGAGGATGAAGCTTCATACAAGATGATTCAGGAAACTGAGACAACAGCTGTATTCCAGCTTGAATCTACCGGTATGAGAAAGCTCATAGGTAAGATGCAGCCTGACCGTTTTGAAGACTTGGTAGCTCTTGTAGCTCTATACAGACCTGGTCCTCTAAACAGTGGTATGGTGGATCACTTTGTTAACAGAAAGCATGGTACAGAGCCTGTAAGTTACCCTCTACCTGAAGCTCAGGATTTAGATCTAAAACCAATTCTAGACTCAACCTACGGAGTTATCGTTTACCAAGAGCAGGTTATGCAGATTGCTCAGGTGCTGGCAGGTTATTCTCTAGGTGGTGCGGATATTTTAAGACGTGCAATGGGTAAAAAGATCCCTGCCGAAATGGCTGCACAAAGAGATGTGTTCAACAAAGGCGCCTTGAAGAAAGGTAAAGATCTTAAGATCATGACCCAAATCTTCGACCAGGTGGAGATGTTCGCAGCCTACGGCTTTAATAAGTCCCATTCTGCAGCATATGCTCTAGTTGCTTGGTGGACACTTTATCTTAAAGTTCATTATCCAGCTGAATTCCTAGCAGCCATGATGACAGCTGACTGCATGAAAACAGAAAAACTGATTGCTTATATTGGTGAGTGCCATCGTTTAGGCGTAGATGTAAATCCTCCTGATGTAAATATCGGTAAATTCCATTTTGGTGTCGATCTTAAAGGTAATGTAATTTACGGCTTCTCTGCAATTAAAGGAATTGGCGAAAAGCTTGTAGATCATATCGTTGAAGAAAGAGAGCAGAACGGTCCATTTACAGATTTCTTTGATTTTGTGTACAGAGTGGGTACTAACTTCTTATCAAAAGGCACCTTAGAAGCATTAGTAAAGAGTGGTGCTTTAGACAGTATTGGTCCTAACAGAGCCAAGATGCTAGCTTCAATTCCTACAGCTTTAAAATACGCAAATCAAAAAACTAATGACATATCTACAGGTCAGTTAGATTTGTTCTCACAAATGAACGATCAAAACGTAAAACCTAATTATGTAAACTGTATGGATTGGTCAGATAAGGTAAGACTCTATAACGAAAAACAGCTTTTAGGTCTGTACTTATCAGGACACCCAATTGATGCCTACAAAGTAGAGCTTATTCAGTACTGTGGTGACGTTACCTTAAATAACATGATCCCAGGTGCTCCTGACAGTCCTAACTTAGTTACAGTAGGTGCTGTGGTTAACAACGCATTTCAACGAATCTCATCAAAAGATGGTAATAAGTTCTACACCATGACTTTAGATGATGGTACAGGTACTTTTGATATCATGCTCTTTGGCAAGAATGCTGAAATCTATGCTGATATTGAAAAGAAGATGAATGAGAATCGTAAAAAGAAGAAGTCAGCTGGTACCGATGATATCAATGCGCCTTTAATTCTGATTGTAACAGGATATCTCTCCATGTCAGATGAAGGCATGATGAGATTGAGAGTAAAAGAAATTCATACTCTTGAATCATTACGTGTATTAAAAGCTCGTAAGATCACCTTAAACTTCACCAACAAAGTTTTTGATGACAACATCGTGTTCATTGATGACGTCTTAATGCGAAACAGAGTTGATGTCCGTGAAGTAAATCGTGAGTTAAGACAGGCAGATGATCCTGATTCTGTAATTAAAGGATGCTCTTTAAATATCATTATTGATAACAAATTACTGCGCATTAGAGATGACAAATATCGCTTTGTTCCAAGAGATGATCTTGTAGAAGGAATTCGTGACAGAGCTGGAGCTCAAAGCGTTAGAATTGGCTACGTTTAACTTTAAATTGCTCTAATTTACTGTAAATCTAATTAACAGTAAAAGAATAGCTTTCTTTAGGAGAAGATATCTTTATAAATTGGTCTTTATCTAATTTATAAAATGCTACATCTTCTCCTTTATAAAGTGTGTATGAAAGATAGGCGTCAGGATCTAACAGTCCAAATTGCGCTAAATTCACTGTTTTTAATTCTCTGTTGATAATATTCTCAGAGAGTAAAGCTTCATAAGAAATTTTTACTTTTGCTAAATCTACTTTTACTTTCTCTAAATGAGCTAGACCAAATCCAGAGAGTTTTAAAAGACTCTCTCGTATCGTCCAAAATGCTGTAAATTTCTGTAATTGAGCCTCTTCATCTAGATCTTTTAATAGATCAATTTCGCCAGACGATAATACCTTTTCTTTTAATTCTTCAAAGCGAACTCGCTTTTTGACAAATTCTATATCGATGCCTAAATCATATTCTGATACACCAACACAAATTGTTTTTCTGCTATGAGAAATATTGAAAAAAGGCTGTTTTTTATCAATATTTAATGAATTTTCTTCAAAAAAAGGCTTTCCTTTCTCTGATTTTGTTATTTTTGGAAGGTTTTCTATAGAGAAGAAATGCTGCAAAACAGACTGTAACAGAGCTCTTCCACCTAGATAGGTTTTAGCTCTGTTTTCACTAAAGTTCTTAGCTTTATCAAAATAGCTTTTATCTAAGTTTGAACTTAAAGAGTAAGCATCTTCAATTGATGATAAAACTAACAACATAGGGTATTCGACGGAGTATTTAACGGATTATTTATTTAACTTTAGATTATCAAATAAATGAGGATCTGCTTTTTCATCAGAACCAAATACAGGCTCAATTTTTTCATTAGTATTTTTCTCTACCTTTGACTTAGCCTTGTCCTCAGTCTTGAGCTCTTTAATCTCAACTTCAGGTTCTGCTACATCTTTTGCTTTTGAAATTTCGTCCTGACTTTTAGCTTGAGACTGTTCTTTAGTTTTGTTAGCAGTATCTTTTTTGAATACTTTAGATAAAAGTGAAACATAAGCACTTCTTATAAAGTACCAAACAACAAAGATCACAACACCTACAGCTAAGCCATGATAAAGCTCATTTTTGTCAAATAAGCTTGAATCTACGCCGTATTGATACATGAAGTCAGTTGCCTTTTTAGGGAAAACAATTGCACTCCATAAAAAGAAATTACCTAAAAGAATAGATAAAATTCCGAAACGAATTCGGCTTTTTAGCAGGCAACAGAGAAACCCTAAGGCAACAATAGATATACCTATTCCTGAAAAAAGAGTTTCAGCAGATGTAATATTAAGCATAATTATTCTAAAATATAGTAAGTTTTACAGACTAGATTTTACCAAACATAGGCTAAAAATGTTTATCTCAACTCTAGATCCTATAGCTTTTTCTATAGGTCCATTATCAATAAGATGGTATGGAATTCTCTTCTCATTTGGTTTTATTATTGGCTACATTATTATGCAGCTGTTCTTTAAGCAGAAAAAATATAACACCGAAGATCTAGACCGTCTGCTTGTATACGTTTTTATTGGCACCGTAATTGGCGCAAGATTAGCTCATTGCTTAATCTATGAGCCAGATTTCTACTTTGCTCATCCAATCGAAATTATTAAGATTTGGGAAGGTGGTTTAGCAAGCCACGGAGGCACTGTAGGCGTGATCTTAGCAGTCTTATATTTCATGCACAAAACCAAGTGGAAATACAATTTCCTTGAGTTAGCTGACATGATCTGCGTACCTACAGCTCTTGTATGCTCAATGATTAGAATCGGCAATTTCTTTAATTCAGAAATTTTAGGAATTCCTACTAATTCTGATTATGGCGTAGTGTTCTTACGTCTAGGAGAGTCTTTCCCAAGACATCCTGCTCAGCTTTATGAAGCTGCAGCATATTTAGCAATTTTTATCTTATTGCTAGCTGTTTATCTGTACTCAAAGCGCAGACCAAATGGTTTAATTTTCGGATTATTATTTACCCTTGCTTTTGTCGCTCGTTTTGCAATCGAGCCTTTCAAAGAGGAGCAAGCAGATTACTCAACCAATGAAATATTTAATGTTGGTCAGCTTTTATCTATTCCATTTATCTTATTAGGAGTAGCCATCATTGTTTATTCATTCATCAAGAACAAAAAGAAAAATAGGATTTAATCTATGTCATTAGAAGTCATCATTCTTGCTGCTGGCAAAGGCAAAAGAATGCACTCAAAATTGCCTAAAGTTCTACACAAAGTAGCAAACAAGCCTATGTTAGAACATGTAATTGATACAACAGCATCTCTAAATCCTGAGTCAATTCATGTGGTCGTAGGTCACATGGCAGAGCTTGTAGAGCAGATGGTAAATGGTCTTTCAGATGATCTTAAAAAACTTGTTAAGATTGATCTGCAAAAAGAACAGTTAGGTACCGGTCATGCTGTATCCTGCGCTATGGGTGACATTAAAGATGAATCTGATGTCTTAGTTCTTTACGGTGATACTCCTTTAACCCCGGCACCTCTATTACAGGATCTTATTGCATCTTTACAAGGTAAAGAGATGTCTGTGCTTACAGCTTTTGCTGATAATCCTTTTGGCTACGGTAGAATTATCAGAAATGAGCAAGGCAATCTTCAGAAGATCGTCGAAGAAAAAGATGCTACCGATGAAGAGCGTAAAATCAATGAAGTTAATACCGGCATGATCGTTTGCAAAGGTAAGACTTTAAAAGAATACTTACCACAGATTAAAAACAACAATAAACAAGGTGAGTATTACTTAACTGACTTATCAGGCATGTTAGCTTCAGCAGGTAAAGCTGTAGGTATCTTAGTTGCACCTGATTTTGAAATTCTGTCAGGAGTTAATTCAAAGCCTCAGTTAGCTTTTGTTGAAAGACTTTACCAAAAGAATGCTGCTCAAAAACTTTTAGAAGAAGGCGTAACTTTAGCTGATCCTTCAAGATTTGATTTAAGAGGTTCTCTAAAGTGCGGTGAAGATGTTTTCATCGATATTAACTGTATCTTTGAAGGCAACGTTGAGCTTGGTAATAACGTAGTTATTGGCGCCGGCTGTGTTATCAAGAACTGCTCAATTGGTGATGGATCAATTATTTCTCCATACACAGTTATGGAAGACTCTGTAATTAAGAGAAAAGCTACCATTGGTCCTTTTGCAAGATTACGTCCTGGTAACACTCTAGAAGATGAAGTTCACGTAGGTAACTTCGTAGAGTGTAAGAAGTCTCACTTAGGATTAGGAACAAAGGCTGGTCACTTATCATATTTAGGTGATGCTACTATCGGTAAAGATGTAAATATCGGTGCAGGTACCATTACCTGTAACTATGACGGTGCTAATAAGTTTAGAACTGAGATTGGTGATGACGTTTTCATCGGTTCAGATTCTCAGTTAGTAGCTCCTGTAAGTATCAAAAACGGTGTAACCATCGCAGCTGGTACTACTGTAACCCGTCATACACAAATGGATGAGAAAGATCTTGTACTAACAAGATCTGAAACAAAGATCGTTAAAAAGTACGCACGTCCGCACAAGAATAAATAGTTCTTTGTTATTGCACCATTCGAGTCCTTCCTTTCGCACCATGAGAGTCCCTCGTTTCGAGGGACTTTTACTCTTTCTACTGTCAAGAATTCAATATCTGTAAACAACAGGTAACAATAAAATAAGATCTGATACAATAAAGGTAAGACAAGTAAAGATTATTTTTGTTAAGAGTAGTAACTCTTAACTTCAATGTAGGACTGTATTATGTGCGGAATTGTAGGTGCGGTTGCACAACGTAACGTTTCACAAATTTTACTCGAAGGTTTATCAAGACTAGAGTACAGAGGCTATGACAGTGCTGGTATCTGTACTATTGATAACAATACCTTAAACTGCATTAAAACTACAGGTAAAGTAAAGAATTTAAAAGAAGCTGTTAAAGAAAAGGGCTGTTCAGGGACTATCGGTATTGCACACACAAGATGGGCAACTCATGGTATTCCATCAGAGGTTAATGCTCACCCACACATCTGCGATAACCTAGCTTTAGTTCATAACGGAATTATTGAGAACTTTGCTGAGATTAAAGAGCAGTTAATTGCACAAGGTTATAAATTCAAATCACAGACTGATACTGAGGTATTAGTTTGCTTAATTCATTACCACTTACAGAAGAGCTCATCTTTATTAGAAGCATTTAAGAGTGCTTTAAATGAAGTTAAAGGTTCATTCGGTCTGGCTTTAATTGATAAGAATGACCCATCAACTTTATATGCTGCGCGTTCAGGCTCACCTTTAATTATCGGTTTAGGTATTGGTGAGAACTTTATTGCTTCAGATACCTTAGCTTTATTACCAGTAACTAGAAGATTCATTTACCTAGAAGAAGGTGAGATTGCGGTATTAACCACTGAGACCATCAAGGTATATGACTTAGAAGGTAATGAGATACATAAAGACATCGTAGAGTCTGACATGGATGCTGAGAGCATTTCAAAAGGTCCATACAGACACTACATGCAAAAAGAGATTTATGAGCAGCCACAATCACTGCAGAACACTCTTTTAGGCAGATTAAGAGGTGATGATATCTCTTTAGAGACTGTAGTAGGTATTGATGAAAATACCTTTAAAGACATCGACTCTATTCAGATTGTAGCTTGTGGTACTTCATATCATGCAGGTTTAGTTGGCAGATACTGGTTAGAAGCTTTAACTGGTATTTCAACCAATGTAGAGATTGCATCTGAATACAGATACAGAAAAGCTGTAGTAAGAAAGAACAGTCTTTTTGTAACTATCTCTCAGTCAGGTGAAACTGCTGATACTTTAGCTTCATTAAGATTAGCTAAAGAGCAGAACTACAAAAAGAGCTTATGTATTTGTAACGTTAATGGCTCTTCACTAGTTCGTGAGTCAGACTTTACTTTATTTACTAAAGCAGGCGCTGAAATCGGTGTAGCTTCAACTAAAGCCTTTACCACTCAGTTATTAAGCTTACTCATTTTAGCTTTAATCATTGGTAAGCAAAAAGGTACCATTAGCAAAGAGCAGAATCATGAAATCATTGAGGATATCAGAAAACTACCTGCTTTAGCTCAAGAGTTCTTAGACTGTGATAAAGAGATTTCTTTATTGTCAGAGCAATTCTCAGGCAAACACCACTGCTTATTCTTAGGTAGAGGTGTGATGTTCCCTATCGCTTTAGAAGGCGCTTTAAAGTTAAAGGAAATCAGCTATATTCATGCTGAAGGTTATGCTGCAGGTGAATTAAAGCACGGACCTATTGCTTTAATTGATAAAGAGATGCCTGTAGTAGTTGTAGCTCCTGATAACTCTTTAATGGATAAACTAGTATCCAATATTGAAGAAGTTCGCGCTCGTGGAGCACTGCTGTACATCTTTGTGTCAGAACAGGCTCATCTAAAAGAAGACAGCCAGACAAGAAAGGTATCATTACCTGATTGTCCTGAAATCTTACAGCCTATTCTGTTTACTATTCCTCTACAGTTATTAGCTTATCATTGCGCAGTAATCAACGGTACTGACGTTGACCAGCCAAGAAACTTAGCAAAATCTGTAACTGTAGAATAAGCAGTAATAAATAAGATCTGTCACCCGTCCATTACGGATCGGTGACAGATTTTTTTAACTAAATCACAAAAAGACTGTATTATATGCGTTGAAATTTCAGCTAAATAAATTAAACACGCATGTTAACAAAAGAAAAAGCCATAAAAATCTCTGTTCCATACTGCTTAGTATCAGTTGCTAGAGATTCTGTTTACTACTTTGTACTATCTTTCTATTTCCTATACCTATCTAGAGTACTCAATCTCTCTTTAAGTTGCCTAGTACCAATGCTTTTATTTATAAAAGTAGTGGATATCATCAAAGAACCTTTTATTGGTTGGTTTATTGATTCATTAGGAACTTACTTAAAGTTAAATAAATTTAGAGTATTTATCTTTGTGGGAACTTTGCTAAATGCTGCAGTCACAGTAGCCATGTTCAATGTTCCACATTTGACCACTGAAAACTTTGAGATACTTTATTGCGCCATCTGCTTTGGGGTGTGGACATTTACTTTTTCTTTATATGATTTATCAACTTGGGCAGTGCTTACCTCATTTGGTAAAGATAATAAACTAAGAGAAGCATTTGCTTCTGTCTCTAGAATTTCATCTTTAATTGGCTTTTCGATTACTCTTTTAATTTTTTCAACTATCTTTGACTCAAACAGTATCTTACCTAAGATTGTTCAAACTATTCCTGAACATAACTTCAATATAAGCTCTTTTTACATTGCAGCTTTTCTTGTAATAACTGCATGCTTGTTCTCTTTAAGTTATAGTGAAAAGAATACAGCTCATAAAAAGATAGCTTTTGCTAAAGCTCAAAAAGCATTTTGGGGTAATGATCAGCTAATTATCACCTTTGCTGTAACTCTTTTACAGCAAATCACTTTGAGTGTCTTTATCTGTTCATTTGGCTACTTTTTCTTATTTTTGCCAAAAATTCCTACAGATTACGAGATCTTTTTACAGGTTCATCTGCCTTGGATGATAACAGCCTTTATTTCGCTGTTATTGTTCAAAGATCTTGTAAAAGTAACTTCAAGAAAAGCTGTTTTCATTATCTCTATCATTCTGCCAATGATAGGTTTTGTATCGATGTTCCTGCTAGATTTCTTTGGTGAGCTAACTCTTCCTATCATCGGTGCTTTGGTATCAATTAGTGCCTGCGGTTTTGATCTATCTCTAGCATCTACCACAGTTATGACCGCAGATTGTGTTGATTATGGTGAATTCAAATTTGGTATTCGTGCTGAATGCATGAATTTTTCAGTACAAACCATGTCAGCAAAAATAGGCTACATCTTTATATTAATCATTACAGGTCTGTCTTTCTCTTTTTCAGATATCTTTGTAAAAAACGTAAACTTAACCAATCAGATGTATTCAATCTATTTGTGCATTCTGATTGTTTGTATCTGCAGTGTAGCTATGCTGATTGTTTACATTACTTACTACAAATTACATGGCAGTTTCTTTGAAAATATCCTGAACGCTATTACCTATTTCTCAAACAACAAATCAGCTGCTGTAAAAGAAAAATTCAATTCAGTTAGATATGCCATCGATGAACATTGTGTTCTTTATAAATTAAAAGCAAATGATCTTGATGAAGTGTTACAAGTTTTAACTGATAGATTATTTGAAGTTAAGGCTATCAAATCTAAACATGAATTCTTAAAAGGTATCAATGAAAAGATTGCAAAGAATCCAGCTGGTATTGCTCATGGTATTGCAATTCCTCATGCACGTGGCAATTACGTAAATAGAAGTTCTCTTGCTGTAGCTACCCTTAAGACACCTTTAAATTGTGGAGCCAGTGACAACAAGCCATGTGATCTATTCTTTTTGATAGCAGTTCCTGATGATGGAGTATCTCACATCAATCTGCTGTCAAATCTATCTTTAATGCTAAGTGAACCAGGCTTTGCGGATAAATTAAGACACTCAGGTTCAAGTGAAGAAATTACAAAAAGGCTAATCTCATGCGAAAGAAATTTATTCAACTAGTTACAGTTGTATCTACACTTTTTACCTTTGAACAAGCACAGGCTAGTTCTGATGTGGTGGTGTGCGCAGTACCTCAGGTATATTCAGCACTAGAGAGCGCTAAAGACGAAGCTTCAGATAAATTTGAAACTTATTACGCTCCAGCTGAAGATCTAACCTCACGAATTGCCAATAACTCAGGCAAGTGCTCAATTGTTGTAAGCTCTGATGAGAAAATGGCAATCTTAATGTTAAGAGCTGAGAAAACCACTCAGGAAGGTATCAAACCTTTTGTAAAAGCGCCGCTTATTCTTTGGTCTAAAGATGAGTATTTATTTAAAAATGACATCAATGCTATCAAAGATAAGAAGCTACAATCATTAGCTCTACCAAAGGCAAGCTTAACTCCTGTAGGCTTTGCTGCTTCCCAAATCGTTAAAAAGAAGAACTTCCCTACTGATTACATCAAGTACAAGATCTTCAGAACAGAGCATGAGTATCAGGCTTATGCTATGGTAAACAGTGGTAACGTGCAGACAGGTTTTATGACCAAGCCTTTGATCATGAAAGATGGTAAGGCAACAGGCTCATACTGGTTCGTGCCTCATGAGTACTATGATCCAATCAAGTATTACCTTATCAACACTAATGCAAATTCTTTTAGAACTAAAAAGGTATACAACTATCTTTTAAATGATAGTAACGTACTTCAGAACTTTGTTAAGGCTGGCTTTGAGCAATTAGACAAGTAAAAACTAATGCTGACAGTAGTAGCAATCAAAACGGCAAGCTTTACCGTCAACAAAGCTACTACGTCTTACATTAAGTTCTAATGGAGGTTCACCAGTTGGTCTTTTTACGACTAAATGGTGACCTGCTACAGTAAGTAAATAGTTAGCATAATCGACAGTATCTAAATCAAAGCCTACCAATTCATGAAAAACGCGCATATCTTTTTTAACTAGTGCGCTCTTAGATCGTTCTGGAAACATCGGATCATAATAAATTACATCAGGTGTTTCTAATTGAGCCCCTTTTTCAAGATTATCTTTAACACTACCGAAGTTACATAAAGTAGGTAAGCCGTTTTTTAGTTTGGATAAGATCTCTTCAGAATTTTTAGCTTTTCTCATTGCACAGACTAACAAAAGCCAAATCACAGGATTTCTTTCAAACATATATACAGTAGCGCCAGCTGACTGTAAGATTAAACTCTCTCGTCCTAAACCTGCAGTTGCATCAAAAACAATAGGCTTTGAGATTTTACCCATCACAGCACGACAGACAGCTTCACTGTTTTTACCACTGTGATTTAATCGCCATAATAGCTTTTCATTAAAAACGTCAATCTTAAAATCCTTTTCAGAGATTTCTGAATCCTCTAAAGAAAGGTAGATTTCATCGTTTACATAAAGCACAAAATGAGAATTTAAAGCTATAGTGTTACTTTGCGCTGACAAAGCTTCTTTAACTAATAAAGCTTCTTTCTCAAAAGGAGAGCCTTTGGCAATTCTAATCTCAAGCATGCTCTAATCTTTTCTATCTAAACTGCTTAATAGCATTATCAAAATTAGGCTTTACATTACGCCATAATTCAAAGCTTAAGATTGCCTGTCCTACAAGCATACCAAAGCCATCATAAGCTTTTACACCTAAGGATGAGGCTTTGTCTGTAAAGCAAGTATGACCATCAGGGCGATACATTAAATCATAGACAAAGGAAGCTTTAGATAAGATTGAGTCATCGATATTTGGTAACTCATTTTTTAAAGACAGAGATGTAGCATTGATAATTACATCATAAGAGCCACTTAAATTCTCATAAGAAGTGCCATCAACTACACCAGGATATGCAATAGCTAAATCTAAAGCCTTTGAAACAGTACGGTTTACAATGGTTATCTTTTTAACACCACTTTCAATGATTGGCTTTAAGATACCTTTAGCGGCACCACCTGCACCAATGATTAGGACATGAGCATCTTTTAGAGGGCAGCCTAATCTCTTTAAATCATAAACTAAGCCTCTTCCATCGGTGTTGTCACCTAAGATAGAACCATCAGGCATCTTCTTTAAAGTATTAACAGCACCTGCTGCTTTTGCATACTCTGTTAAGGTATCAGCATATGTAAAAGCATCTAGCTTACAAGGCACAGTAATATTGCAACCTAAGCCACCTTGTTTAAAAAATTCATCAGCACACTGCTTAAAGCAACCTTCTTCAACCAAGATACGACCATATTCAAGATCTTGATTTGTTTCTTTAGCAAAAAACGCATGTAATGCTGGAGACATTGAATGAGCTACAGGATTACCAAATAAAACGTACTTGTCTGTCATTATTCTTTCCAACCAGGCCCTTTTCTAACAAGGGTGTGAGTTAAGGTGTCATAAATTGAAGTAGGAGCATTCTGACCTCCACAAGGAAGATCTAACACTAAATCTACACGCTCTAAGAGTTTTTTATCTAATGAGGAGACATCACTAGTTGCTCTAAGGCCTGAGATATTAGCACTTGTAGATACAAGTGGAGTTTCACATTCTTTGCATAAAGCAGATAAAGTTTCAAAAGCAGTTATTCTTACAGCAACTGTATGATTGTCTTTTAGAGCAATGCTGTGAAAGTCATCATTCATAGGCAGAATGAAAGTATGAGGACCTGGCCACATAGATGACATTAACTTATGAGCAGAGTCATCGACTTTTTTATCATCAATATATCTTGATAATGTAGACAAAGAGCTATCAACAATGATTAGACCTTTGCTTACATCGCGCTCTTTAGCTGCAATCACTTTTTTTACAGCATCTTCATTAAAAACAGAGCAACTGATGCCATAAACTCCTTCTGAAGGACAAATTACCAGTCCTCCTGATTTTATGACCTCAGCTGCTTCTTTAATGCTTTTTGAAAAAATAGCAGTCATTGCTTAGATATTCTTTAACTTTTCCTGTAAAGCAGCATCTTTATCCATAACAGCTTTAGCAGCCTTTTCTCTGTCTGCTTTTACTTTAGCATCGATATCTTTATCAGTTAAAGCGATGATCTGTGCTGCTAAATAAGCTGCATTCTTAGCACCTGCTTTACCTACAGCAACAGTAGCTACAGGAATACCACCTGGCATCTGTACTGTTGAATATAGAGCATCAACACCTGATAGAGGACCACCATCACAAGGGATACCAATTACAGGTCTTGTAGTTCTAGCTGCAATTGCACCTGCTAAATGAGCTGCAAGGCCAGCTGCACCGATAAATACAGCGCAACCTCTCTTTTCAGCATCTGTTACATACTCACTTACAACATCTGGAGTACGATGAGCAGAAGCTACTCTTGCCTCGTAAGGAATGCCAAAACCTTTAAGAATTGACATAGTATTTTCTAGTAAAGGAAGATCAGAATCTGATCCCATTAAAATAGCAACAAATGCTTTTGACATAATTATTTACCTCGCTAATAGTGGTAAAGATTTTACCACGAGCCACTAATTTGGGCGAACAATTACATGTTTGCGACGTTTTCTGCTTTCACATAGAACATTTCCACAAACAAGGCCAATACCTGCTTTAAATTTTTTCTCATACATAATAGGAAAAGAGCAATCAGGACAAGGCTTAGCTACAGGTTTACCTGGAACTGAGAATTTACAATCTGGATAGTTAGAACAGGCATAGAACATTCTGCCTGAGCGCGATGTTCTTTGAGTCAGCTTTCCCTTTTTACAAATTGGACAGTTGATGTTCATACTCTCTTGAGGATTATGAACATAGTTGCACTCAGGATAGTTTGAACAGCCTATAAAAATACCAAAACGACCTTTCTTTACTAATAAAGGCTCACCGCATCGAGGACAAGGAGCACCAACTTCACCTAAAGATACCACTGTATGGGTAGCTACTATAGGTTTTAAAAAAGAGCATTCTGGATAATTAGAACAACCTAAAAAATCACCATGAGCAGAATGTCTTATAACTAAAGGTTCACCACATAAAGGACAAGGCGAACCTTCTTTTAAATGCTCATCTTCAGCATGCAAACTCATAAGATATTTTCCTGCTCTGTTTTAAGTTTTCAATTTACCGGTCTTTTGACAATCTTAGGCAGTCATGATCTCACAATTTAAGCAAATTTGCTCCACTAATGGTAAAATTAAAGTAACTGACAAAAGGAAATAAAATGGCAATTAGAGACGTAGTTATCTACCCTGACGAGATTTTAAGAAGACCAAACAGTGATATTACTGTTTTTGACGAGAATTTAAAGCAATTATCTGAAGACATGTTCGAAACCATGTACAAAAATGAAGGTATCGGTTTAGCAGGTCCACAGATTGCTGAAAACAAAAATATTGTAGTAATTGATATTCCTGAAGATGATGGTTCACAGGGTAAAAATAAAATTGTTTTAATCAACCCTAAGATCACCAAACTTGAAGGTGACATTGTTGAATCACAGGAAGGTTGTCTTTCTGTTCCTGGATATCAGGATAAAGTTGAAAGATATGAAAGATGTACCGTTGAATATCAGAATTTAAACGGTGAGCATTGCACTTTTGACAATGTAGATGGTCTATTTGCAATCTGTCTGCAACATGAGATCGACCATCTTCATGGCAAACTATTCGTAGATAAGTTATCTAGAATGAAAAGAGACAGACTTCATAAGAAATATGAGAAGTATGTAAAGTCTCTTAAAGGAGAATAATCTTGGATAAGAGAATTATCTTTGCTGGAACTCCTGAATTTGCAGCAGTTCATTTAAAGGCTTTATTAGATGCAGGCATTAAACCTGTAGCAGTTTATACCCAGCCTGATAGACCTGCAGGAAGAGGTCACAAATTAACTCCTTCTCCTGTAAAGGCTTTAGCTCTTGAAGCTGGCATTGAAGTATTTACTCCAGAGAACTTTAAAGACGAAAGCGAGATTGAGAAATTTGAAAGTCTCAAAGCTGATCTTTGCATCGTTGTAGCTTATGGCATCATTCTGCCTCAAAGAGTTATTGATGCTCCTAAATATGGCTGTATCAATGTACACGGTTCTATTCTTCCAAAATACAGAGGAGCTGCCCCTATCCAGAGAGCTCTTTTAGATGGTGAAGAAGAAACTGGTGTTTCTATCATGAAGCTGACTCTAAAGTTAGATGCTGGCGATGTTTATTCAGTTGCAACTTTAAAGATTGAGAAAAACGATACCTCTGCTACTTTATTTGCTAAATTAGCAGACTTAGGTGCAATGACCTTACTTATTGCCCTGCCAAAGATTTTTGATGGCTCATTAAAGGCTGTTCCTCAAGATGAAGCTGCAGTTACATATGCTAAGAAGATCTCTAAAGAGGAATCTCATATTAACTTCAATCAAAGCGCTGAAGTTGTAGACAGAACTATCAGAGGTCTAAATCCTTGGCCTGTAGCTACTACAGAACTTGATGGCATCAAGTACAAAGTATTTATGTCATGTGTTGAGTATGGCACTACTGAGCTAGAGCCAGGTCGCATTGTTAATGTTGATAAAGATGGTATCAACGTAGCTTGCGCTCAAGGCATCATAAAACTCATTACTATTCAGGCACCAGGCAAAGGTCCTGTAAAAGCAGCAGATCTTGCAAGATCTAGAAAAGACGAATTTTGTGTAGGAAAACAATTTGGCTGATAATCAAAAGAGTGCTCTAAAACCAAGACACAGCACTAGACCACATACTGATTCACGTGATGCCCAGAAAAAGAGATTTTCTCATCACGCTAATACTCATAAAAAAGCAACTGCAGCTCAGGGTTCAGCATCAAGAGCAGCTGCAGCATTATGCGTTAATGCTATTGAAGAAGGTAAATCTCTAACTGAAGCACTACCTCTATTTACAAAAGAGTTAGACGACAGAGATAGAGCTTTTGTTCAAGAAATTGTGTATGGCACTTTAAGACACAGAAGATTACTCTCTACAACTGTAAATGAGCTTTTAGATCACTCTATCAATCAGCAATTTAATGTAGCAAGAACTTTAATTATCTGTGCTATTTATCAGCTTTTATTTACAAGAGCTCCTGCTCATGCAGTAGTAGCTGCAACTGTTGGTGCTTGTGAGCTTTGTCGTTGCAAAAAGTTTACAGGTCTTGTAAATGCGGTTTTAAGACGTTTCCTACGTGAAGGAGCTCATCTTGTACACAGTGCTGATCCATGTGTCGAGCAGTCCTTCCCTAAATGGTTGTATGAAGAACTTGTAAAAGACTATGGTAATGACGCTGTTGAGATTATGAAAAACTCTAATGAACATGCTCCTATGTTCTTAAGAGTAGAAAACTCTAAAATCACAACAGAGGATTACTTAAAGGCATTAGATACTTTCTCTATCGATGCTAAAGCAGTTGAAGAAAGTCCTTGTACTGTACTTTTAGACTCTCCTGTAGGAGTTGAGAAACTACCTTATTTTGATAAAGGTTACGTAGCTGTACAGGATTTAGCAGCACAGCTTGCAGCTCCTTTGTTAAACCTAGAAGAAGGTCAAAAAGTTTTAGACACCTGCTCAGCGCCTGGTGGTAAGAGTGCTCATATTCTGGATATCTGCCCTAATGTAGATTTAACCTGTACTGATGTTGATGAAAAGAGACTAGACAGTGCTAAAACAAATCTGCAAAGACTTTCAAGAGCACCTGAATTTATCGTAGCTGATATTGCTAATGAGCCAAACAAGCTAACAGGCACTTTTGACAGAATTCTTGTAGATGCGCCTTGTTCAGGTACAGGTGTTATTAGACGTCACCCTGATATCAAATGGTTAAGACGAAAAAAGGACATTGATGTTCTTGTAGCAACACAAGAAAAGATCTTAGATAACGCTTTTGCTTTGTTAAACAAAGGTGGCATCATTGTTTATACAACCTGCTCTATTCTAAAAAGAGAGAATGTTGAGCAAGTTGAAAAGTTCTTATCAAGACACGCTGATGCAAAGGTATTGCCTTTTAAAATGCACGGTAACACTGTTGATACTTATCAAAGATTACCTGGCGAAAATGGTTCTGACGGCTTTTTCTACGCAAGATTTATTAAGAATTAAGTATTACTAAATGAAGATTATTATTCTCGGATCTGGTGATGTAAGTATTGAACTTGCTAAATATCTGGTTAATGCCGGACATGCAGTCACCATTGCAGATACTGCTTATGACGCTCTAGCAGAGATCGCTAACCGTATCGATCTGAGAGTTGTAATCGGCAATCCTGCATCTCCTGATACCTTAAGAAGAGCAGGAGCTGACAATACTGAGCTTTTGGTTGCAACTACATCTGATGATGAAGCTAATATCACCGCTTGCTGTGTTGCCCAGTTCTTATTTAAGATCCCAAGAAAAATCGCAAGACTGCGTAGCGCTGAATATCTGCAAGAAGCAGGTGTGCTCTTTGGACCTAACAGCATTCCTATCGATCATATTATTGCAACTGAGTACATCACTACTCAAAGCATCATGTCTATGATTGAGTTGCCGGGTATCAATGAAATCGGTTCTTTCTGTGACAGCAGAATTATTGTTGCAAGTACTAAGGTAGAGTTAGGCGGTAAACTTTTAGGCAAGAGTATTAACTCTTTCTCTTCATATGATGGTAAAGCCAGTGTTTTAGCTGTTTACAGAGACAAGAAATACTTATCTGATCTTAAAAAAGAAGCTTTCCAAATTGGAGATGAGGTTTTCTTCTGCTGTGAACGTGATAGAGCACTGTCTCAATTATCTGCATTAAGAAAGCTGAGCATTGGTGATAGAAACATCACTATTGCAGGTGGTACCCATATTGCTGATTCTTTAGCTCGCGCTCTGTCAGAAAAATACAGTGTAAAGCTAGTTGAGTCTGATCCTATTCGTGCTAAAAAGACAGCTCAGCACCTGCATGACAGTGAAGTTGAGGTTTACAACGCAGATCCTATCGATATGGATTTCATGAAAGAGGAAAACATCGATTCTACCGATCTGTATATTGCAGCAACACCTAAAGATGAAACTAACATCATGTCATCTTTGATGTTAAGAAAGATCCACAATGTCAAAACATTAGCTTTAATCAGAGGCGATTCTTTTGCTGATTTAACCGTTAATGATAAATCAGACATCGACACTGTAGTCTTCCCTAAAGATTCTATTATTTCTGCTCTGTTATCTTTAATTAGACAAGAGAGTGTTGAAAACGTACATCTGTTCAGACAAGGTAAATCTGAAGCTATTGAATTCATTTTAGAGGGCTCAAGATTTACAAGTAAAATCATTGGTAAGAGAGTTGATTCACTCAACTTACCTAAAGGTGTAACTTTAGGTTTGGTAATTAGAGGTAAGAAATTACTTCAAATTGAGCCTGATCTTAAGTTTGAAGATAAGGACAGACTGATTGCTTATCTAGACGACAACAGCCAGATGCGTAAGCTTGTAAGATTCTGTCGTCCATTCTCATTCTGGATACCAAAGTGGTAATTGATTTTAGACTAGTAGCAAAACTGTTAGCTCCAGCTCTATTCTTGTTTGGAATAGTGTCTTTCATTCCTGCTATCTATGCTTTGTGTAATACTACACACGGCACAGGAGCTTTTGTAGCTACAGGTATTATTGGTCTATTCGTATCTTTTTGCTGTCATACTTTAGGTAAAAAGGCCGGTCAGAATCCTTCAATTAGAGTGTTGTTTCTATTTACAACCTCTTTGTGGGTTATCGTAGCTTTAATTGCAGCTATTCCTTTTTATTATCAACTGCCAGATTTGAGCTTTTCTCAATCACTTTTTGAATCCTGTTCAGGCTTATCCACAACAGGTTCAACCGTAATTACTCACTTAGAGCAACGACCTCAAGCGATTATCCTGTGGCGAGCTATCTTACATTACATTGGAGGCGTAGGATTCGTTGCGTTAGCTGTAGTTATTCTGCCAATCTCTGCAATGGGTGGTATGAGTATTTTCAAAACAGAGTCTCAGTCTTTTGATGATTCCGCAAAATTTACTCCTCACCTAAAGACCATGGTGATCTCACTGTTCGTGTGGTATGTAGCTATTCTTGTAGCCTGTACATTGTTTTATGTGGTAGGTGGCTTTGATATCTTTACAGCTATCACCACTGCTATGAGTACGGTTGCAACAGGAGGCATGACAACTACCGATGCTTCTATGAATGGCACAACTCCATTCATTCAGTATGTAACTATTGTGTTCATGCTAATTTCAAGTTGCCCATTCTTGCTGATCCTGTCATCCTTATCCGGTAACTTTTTTAAATTCTTTAAAGATCAGCAGGTAAAAGGTTTCATTATCATCAACGTGGTAGTAGCAACTGCTGTTGCTATCTCTTTAATTTATTTAAATGATTATGATCTTGAGAAGGCTTTTAGAATTTCCTTTTTCAACGTTGTGGCTGTAACCTCAACAACAGGTTATTCTCTTGAGGATTTTACTTTATGGAATCCTTTTGCCTCTAGCCTGTTCTTATGTATTCTGGCTATCGGTGGCTGTTCAGGTTCTACCTCAGGTGGTATTAAAACTTTCAGAATTCAGATCTGCTTATCTATGTTTAATACACAGTTGCAGAAACTTCTACATCCACACATCGTAAGTGAACCTAGATTTAATCGAAAGGTAATTGATCCTGCAACATTGTCATCTGTAATTACTTATCTTGTGTCTTATATCTTTATTGCAATGTTATCTAGTATTGTAGCTTGCTCTTTAGGTCTAGACTTAGGAGACTCAATTACAGCAACTGTATCTTGCTTATCTAACGTAGGTCCTGCAATGGGTACTACCTTAAATCCATCATCTAATTTCAGTCAGGTTTCAAATCCTCTCTGCCTGTTATTTAGCGCAGATATGATTTTAGGTCGTCTTGAGATCTTACCTGTACTTATCTGCTTTACCAGAATGTTCTATAAGAGATAGTTTGGAACAAAGCCTTTCGACAAATTTGTAAAGAAACCAACAAATTGCATAAGCTTAAATTTGAAGAAGAGCAAGATAACGCTCAAGCTATGCTTTAAGACTAAGGTTTAAGGAAGGAATTTCTGATAACTTACAATCTTGATGACTGTTGATATATCTAATTGAGATGAGGTTCTGCATTTGCAGAACCTTAAATAATAACTGCTTAAATAATAACTAATAGTAGAACCAGTAGTCTAAAGTTAAGAGCATGATCCACACAATATTGTGGAAAGCACAACCAATTAAGGTGTACTTACGTTCTTTAGCTACAGCCTTACCATCCTCACAATGAACTGATGCTCTGTAAGTTGCAGCTGCTAATGGTAAAAGAGCAAACAGTACAAAAAAACACTCCCAGAACTTATGAGAGAAGAAACAGGCGCTCAAAGATGCTAATGCAGAGAAAGCAAACATCACGATTAAATATACAGCAGACATCTTAGGACCTAATCTTGCGGCGATAGTCTTCTTACCTGAAAGTCTGTCTTCAACAATATCTCTCATTGAAGCTACATGTAATACCATTACAGACTGAGCACCAGCAGCTAATCCTAATAAGAAAGAATCAGGGAAAAGATCAACTCCTTGATCACTTGCACCTAATACTAAAATCTGTGAACCGATAACGGCTGCTAAGCCAAAGAAAATAAATACAGCTATATCACCAAAGCCTTTGTATCCATAAGCCATACCAATGGTGTAGAAGATAGCAGCTAACACTGCAGCTACTCCTAAGAATACAAACCAGGAAAGAACTTCGATGTTGTTTCCTACAGCCATAAACAGAGCTAGAGTGCCACAAATAGTTGCTAGTAATGTCACTGTGGCCATTGATTTTCTTAAAGCTGTAAGTGAAATTGAACCTAGCATTACGGCTCTTATTGGTCCTAAGCGATTCGGACCGTCAGCACTTTTGCAGGCATCGCCATAGTCATCAGCAAAATTACTTAAAATTTGTAACAGCACACCTGTTGCAACAATTAAGAAACCTGTTAACAGGGTATAAGCAGTAACATTGCCGTAGTAATAACCTAAAGCACAGCCTAAAGCACAGTTAGTCAGAGCTAGGAGCAATGATTTTAAACGAATTTCACTTAACCAATCTTTTAACATGTTGTATCTCTTTTAAGGTTCCCCTAAACAAAGGAGCCTTTTTAATAATAAAGCCAAAAGTCTGCTACTAAGACACTGATCCAAATTAGATTATTAAAAGAACAGCTTAACATCAACTCATTAAAGCGTTTTTTCAATAAGTTTGAATTGTTCTTATATCTTAAGATGGTATACACAAAGTAGATCATAGGAATGAAGCCTGCAATGATAAACAGAGATTCTAAAGCTCTGTGAGAAGTGATACAGGCTAATACTGAAAATGTGATATCTACACCTACTAGAGCAATTAAGTAGATTGTAGAAATTTCATAACTGATAACTTGACCTAAAGTCTTAGCTTTTTCTCTGACATTAGTTCTAATGCTTCTTACATAGAGAATAATTAAAGAACTAGCTGCAGCACTTACTGCCAAAAGGTAAGCATCTGGGTAAAAGTCGATAGTAGCACTAGATGCTGCCACAATAATAAATTGTGAACCTAAAATTGAAATCATGCCAAAGATAACAAAGATGGCAATCGCACCAATGCCTTTGTACAGATAAATGCTACTTGTGGTGTAGAAAAGAGCTAACAGAATAGATAAGGCACACAAAAAGATAAACCATGACAAAAGCTGAATATTTGAGCCTATAGCAAGGTAGATAGAAAGTGCTCCGAAGATAGCAATTAAAAGTGTAACTAAAGCCATTCTCTTTCTTAATTGAGTAAGAGAAATCTCTCCGATCATAATTGGAGTCATAAAGCCTTTTTGCTTATCTAAGCGGTGCTTTCTGTAAGCTCGAGAATAATCAATAGAATAATTGCATAAAGACTGAATGCCACCGCCACAAATGATAATAGAAATGGCAACTACTATGGTTCTAAAAGTAACATCACCGTAGTAAAAGCCAATAGCGCAGCCTAAAGCGCAATTAGTTAGAGCATAAAACAGCGAAATGTATCTTGGATTGATTTTATTTTCTTTGTTCATACAGGTTATTAGTTATCACTTAATCATTGCTATATTCTAATTGATCTAGTGCTCTTTTATCCTGTTTTTTCTCAAAAATCAGAAAACAGCCCCTCCTCATTGTATAATTTGCGGTGAAAAATAATTTTGGAGATAAGCATGTTATTTGACGATCCAGCTTTACGTCAGTTAAAGAACACATTTGAAAAAGAAAAAGTAAAAAAAGAAGGTTTTGTAAAAGCCTCAGATAGAGGTTTTGGATTCTTAGAAGTTGATAGAGAATCTTACTTCATCACTCCAAATGATATGAAGAATATCGTTAATGGAGACAGAATCAGAGCAGTTATCGAAGATGATGGTAACGGCAAGAGCCACGCAGTTCCTGAAAAACTAATTGAAGCTTACTTAAAGAGATTCGTAGGTAAGGTTTTATATGTTGGTGGCAAATTAAACATCATTCCAGATCATCCTAGCATCAATATTAGAATGCAGGTTGATGATCACCGCAAAGACAAATCACAGAAGTTAGAAAATGGAGATTGGGTTATCTGTAACCTAACCTCTCATGCTTTAGAAAAGAAATTCTTTAGAGCTTCACTAGATGAGTTCATTTGTAAGAAGAATGATCCAAAGGCTCCTTGGTCTGTAAGCTTAAGACGCTATGACTTACCTTTATCAGAGCCAGAAGATGCTGAATTTAAGTTCTTAGAGGATGATCTTCCAAGAGAAGATATGTCTGCTATTCCTTTTGTAACTATCGACTCAGAGCATACCGAGGATATGGATGATGCTTTGTATATTGAAAAAGATGGAGACAATTACAAGCTTTATACAGCTATTGCAGATCCAACAGGTTACATTGCAGAGAACACTCCTTTAAATGAACTTGCAGCTCATAGAGCATTCTCAATTTACTTACCTGGAAGAGATATTCCTATGTTACCTAGAATTCTCTCTCAGAATCTGTGCTCATTAAGAGCAGATGAGGCAAGACCTGCACTTGTAGGTATCATGACTATTACTAAAGACGGTGAGTTATTAAAAGATAAGACCGTATTTAAGTTAGCTAAGATCCAGTCTCACGGTAAGTTAATCTATAACGAGATTTCTGATTACTTAGAAGGTGTAAAAGACGCTAAATTCACTCCATCTGATGAAATTAAGCCTATTCTCTCTTTGTTAGTTGAGTTTACTAAGGTAAGAGATCACTACCGTTCAACACATGCTGCAAGCTTCAAGAACAGACCTGATTATGAGTTCGTTCTGAAAGATAACGGCGCTTTAGATCATATTGAAGTAAACCACAGACGTATTGCAAATCAGATTGTTGAAGAAGCAATGATTGTATCTAACGTAGCAGCTGGCGACTTCTTAGCAGAGAAACTCAATAGCGGTATCTTTAACATCCACTGCGGTTTTGATATGCAGAAGAAAAAGGATATCGTAGAGTTACTTGAAAAAGAAAAATGTCCTTTTGATGAAGACAAATTAGATACCATTGAAGAATACAACAAGATCAGAAGATTTGCTGTTGATAACAACAATGACTATCTAGACAGTAGAATTAGAAAGCTTCAAGAATACTCTGAGATTAGCATTGCTCCAGGTCCACACTATGCTTTAGGTGTTGAGAACTATGCAACCTGGACCTCACCTATCAGAAAATATGGTGATATGGTAAATCACAGATTATTAAAATCTCTAATTGCCAACACTCTAAAACCAACTCTTCCAGATGAAGATCTTTTAAAAGAGATGAACGATGCACGCCGCACCAACAGAATGGCTGAGCGCGATGTAAGAGATTGGTTATATGTTGAGTTCTTAGAGCCTGAAATTGAAAAGAAGACTGTATTTAACGGTGAGATCTTTGATATTTCAAGAGGTGGCTTAAAGGTAATCCTAACTGAAAACGGTGCAATGATCTTTGTTCCATTCTCATTTATTTCTGAGAGTAAAGAAGATCTGATCCTGTCAAGTGATACTGGTGAAGCTTATGTAAAGGGTAACCTTGTAAAACGTTTAGGTGATCCTATTAAAGTTAGAATCGTTGAAGTTAACAAGGAAACAAGATCTGTTGTAGGTGCTCCTAGTGAGCCTTTTGGTGGATTGATTTTACCTGATCCTGCAGCTTCTAAGAGAAATAGAAACAACTTCAACAGAAGAAGATAAAAACAAAGGTGGATTTCACCTTCTCAGTATTTAATTCAACCCATCTGTATAAAGAGCAGCTTTTAGCTGCTCTTTTACTTAGTGTCTTATTTTAATTACTGCTCAATGCCACTTTGCTTTAACAGGGCATCAACACTAGGCTTTCTACCTCTGAACTCTTCAAAGTTCTTTAATGGATCTGAAGCACCGCCACAAGCTAGGATTAACTCTTCAAAGCTCTTACCTACTTCACGGTTAAAGATGCCCTTTTCTTCAAATAAAGAGAAAGCATCAGCTGCTAATACTTCAGCCCACTTGTAGCTGTAGTAGCCTGCTGCATATCCACCTGAGAAGATGTGAGTAAAGTTATTAGGGAAGCGACTGTCCTTAAAGTTAGGGACAACAGCAACTTGTTTTTTAACTTCATTTAGAATTTCAAAGATTCTGCCACCTTTATTAGGATCGTATTCAAGATGAATTCTAAAGTCGAACAGAGCAAACTCAATCTGACGCAACATTGACATAGCTGATTCAAAGTTCTTAGCTGCAAGAACTGCGTCTAACTTATCTTTAGGTAGTGGCTTACCTGTCTTTACATGGCTTGATAAGAAGTTTAAAACTTCTTCCTGCCAAGCAAAGTTCTCATTGAACTGGCTTGGTAACTCCACAGCATCCCAAGGCACACCATTGATACCAGAAACATCAGCAATATCAATCTTGGTTAAAAGCTGATTTAGTGAATGACCAAACTCGTGGAAAATGGTTACCACCTCATCATGAGTTAACTCTGAGATATTGCCATTAACAGGGCGTGTAAAGTTACATACTAGGTAGGCTACTGGTAACTGCAAAGTACCATCATCACGATAACGACGAGTTAAGCACTCATCCATCCATGCGCCACCATTCTTACCAGGGCGAGCATACAAGTCCATAAATATAGAACCAATCTTTGAACCATATTTATCCTCATATACATCAAAGCACTTTACGTTTTCATTCCAAACGTCTACACCCAAGCGCTTCTTTAGAGTAATTCCATATAAGCGGTGAGCACACTCAAACATACCTTCGATTACTTTATTCTCAGGGAAGTATGGGCGTAACTCTTCTTCTGAATATGAATACTTCTCCTGACGAAGTTTCTCTGAATAAAAAGCTATATCCCAAGGCTGTAAGTCATCAACTCCATTCTTTTTAGCATACTCACGTAAGGTAGCAATTTCCTTTTCACCCTGAGCATGTGACTTTTTAGCTAAATCTTCTAGGAAGCTAATTACAGTCTCTGGAGTATCAGCCATCTTGGTTGCTAGTGATAAATGAGCATAAGACTCAAAGCCTAACAGCTTTGCTTCTTTGTAACGTAATGAAAGGATCTCTTCCATTATCTTAGCGTTATCCCATTTACCTGCATTAGGACCAATTTCTGATGAGCGTGTATTGTAAGCTACATAAAGCTCTTTTCTTAACTCTCTGTTTTCACAATGAGTCATAAAAGGTAGATAAGAAGGCATCTCTAAAGTAAAGACATAACCATCTAATTTACGCTCAGAAGCCTCTGCACTAGCTAGCTTTAAAGCACTCTCAGGAAGACCTTTTAACTTATCTTTTTCAGTTACATGCAAGGTATAACCATGAGTAGCATCTAGAACGTTGTTTGAGAACTTTGAGGTTAACTCACTTAATTTTGCTGAAATTTGAGCAAATTCTTTCTGATCTGCTTCATTTAAATCAACACCGGTTAATTTAAAGTCTCGAATAGCATTCTTAATTGCTTTTTGCTGAGGCAGAGATAATCTTCCAAAAGCATCTGATGCTTGGATTTTCTTTAATACTTCAAAATAAGGCTTATATTGACCAAACCATGAATAGAATTGAGACAGAACAGGTAAACACTCATCATGAGCTTTTCTTAATTCAGGAGTGTTATTTACAGAGTTTAAATGAGAAACAACAGACCACACCTTAGATAAGCGATCTTCATTTTCTTCAATAGGAGAAATTACATTATCCCAGGTAGGCTCATTTTTGTATTTTTCAGATAATTCGATGATCTGTTTTTTACATCTTTCAATAGCGGTTTGCACTGCACTTTTTACATGCTCTGGTTTTACCTGTGAGAAAGGAGGTAGACCACTATAATTTAATAATGGATTATCTTTAATTTCTGACATTTTTATTCTTTCCTGTTAATAATTTTTACTTTTCTACGATTGTACACTGAAAACACATCGTTTTTTGATAGATATAGGTGTATGTGCTAAGATCATGCATGATAAAAATCATTAAATACCGTATGTTATGGCATTAAGAAATAGAGAAAACTATGTCAGATCAGAATAACAGTGTTTTTGAGCAAAGAGTTGCTTCATTAAGAGAATTACTAGATCAAAACGATCTTGATGCTCTTATTGTTTCACATGATGATGAATACCTGTCTTATGAACTAAACGCAGATGAAGAAAGACTAAAGTACATTACAGGATTCTCAGGAAGTGCAGGCTATGCTGTTATTACCCGTGATGGCTTAAAAGTTAACACTGACAGCATCGAATTTAACGACGATAACTCAGAAAATGGCACCACAGTTGAAAGAGACTGTGCCGTTTTCGTTGATGGAAGATATGTTGTTCAAGTAAAAGAACAGATTGATAGTGATATCTTTCAGGACTTTGATTTAGCCAAAGTAAAACCTGCTAAATGGATTTCTAATGTAATGCCTAAGAACTCAACAGTTGGTATTGATATCAACTGTGTTAGCTATAAAGAGTATTTAGCTATTAAAAATGAGCTTAGCATGAACAACATCAACCTAGTTGCAACTGAGAGCAACTTAGTTGATAAGATTTGGACAGATAAACCAGAACCTGTTGTATCTGAGATTTCAATTTTCCCTGATGAGTACAATGGTTGCCCAAGTCCTCAAAAAAGACAGCTTATCGCTCAAACTTTAAGAGAGAAAGATTTAGATGCCACCGTAATCTGCGATCCTGAGAGTATCTGCTGGTTACTGAACATCAGAGGAAGAGATAGAGCTTACCTGCCTGTAATCAATTGCAAAATGGTAGCCTACTCAAATGAAGCCTTAGAGTGGTACATCAATCCAAATCACTTTAAAGATGAGAATTTACAGGATCAGTTGCAAGAGCACATCGGTCACATTGATATCTTCCCTGAAGAAGCTTTTGATGATGTATTAGACAGATTATGCTCATCATCATGTACTGTTTATGTTGATCCTGAGACTACTAATGCTCATGTGATGACAAAGCTCTACTCTGGTGGAGCTAAAGTTTCAGAAGGCTTAGGCTTATGCCAAATGCCTAAAGCTTGCAAAAACCATATTGAGGTAGCTGGTGAATACAAAGCTCACATCAAAGATGGTATTGCAATGTGTCGTTTCCTCTCTTGGTTAGACAATTTAACCGCATTAGATAAACCAACTGATAGCGATGAAGCTTTCTTTAGAAGAGTAGAAGGTGTTGATGAGGCTGAATTAGCAGCCCGCGCTCTGAGCTTTAGAAAAGTAGAGGCTGGCTTTATTGAGCCTTCATTTGCAACCATTTCAGCATTAGGTCCTAATGCTGCTATGTGTCACTACAATCATGAAAATGAAGCAACACCTAGAGCTCTAGGAAAAGACTGCTTATATCTGATTGATAGTGGAGCTCATTTCATCGAAGGTACTACTGACATTACAAGAACAATTCTTGTAGGACCTCACCTTACAGATGAAATTAAGAGAATGTACACCTTAGTACTGAAATCTCATATTGCTTTAGCTACTCTTATTTTCCCTAAAGGGACCTCTGGTCTTCAGATTGATGCGATTGCAAGACGTCCTTTATGGGATTGTGGTTTTGATTTTGCTCATGGTACAGGTCATGGTGTAGGTCACGTACTTTCAGTACATGAAGGACCTCAAACCATTTCTTCTAGAAGATCTACTGTACCTTTAGTACCTGGTATGGTTTTATCTGATGAGCCAGGTTACTACAAAGAAGGTGAGTACGGTATTAGACTTGAGAACTTATTAGTCGTAATGCAGTGTACTCTACCGGGAATGCAGCATATGTTATGTTTTTCACCTTTAACTCTTGTTCCATTTGATAAGAGATTCATTGATAAAGAGCTTTTATCACAAAAAGAAATAGAATGGCTTAACAATTACCATCAGAACGTAAATAATGTAATTACCAATGCAGCTACATCTTTAACCGAAGATGAGATCACATGGCTTAATAAGGCCACTGCCGCTATTTAATGGAGTTGACGGATAATGTTTTTCTTTAAAAAGAGTTTACCTGGTGCTATTTACTGTCAGACCAGATTACAGCAGTTGCCAACCATTCCTGTGGATGTTGCTTCATACAACATCTTAGAAACACCTCATCGTTGCTTTAATAGAATTCTAGAGCTGATTGCCAGTGCTAAAGAGAGGATCTTAATCACTGCTTTATACTTACAGGATGATGAGATCGGAAGACAAGTTCTACAGGCTCTGTATGATGCAAAAGAAAAGAATCCAAAGCTCTATATTAGAGTTTATGTAGATTTCCATCGCGCTCAAAGAGGTTTAATTGGTAAAGGTCCTTCTTTAGGAAACTCAGAACTTTACTATAAGATGGCAAAAACCAGCGAAAATCCTCCTGCTATTTACGGTGTTCCTGTAAAGAGAAGAGAGATCTTTGGTGTTATGCACTTAAAGGGATTCGTCTTTGATAATACTGTTCTTTACTCTGGAGCAAGTATCAACGACGTTTATATGGGCTATAACGGTCGTTACCGTCTTGATAGATACCATGAGATCCATTCTGAAGAACTTGCTAACACCATGTGTGCTTTTGCAACTAATGCATTCCATCCTAACTTTGCAGTTCAAGACTTTTCTCAAGGTGTTGTAAAACCAGCCAAAGAGATGAGAGATGAAATTCGCGAGTTAAGACGTCACTTAACACAGGTTCAATACAGTGTTAAAAACGACAAGATCTGCAATTATCAAGTAGGCGTAACCCCTATTGCAGGTTTAGGAAAGAAAGGTAACCAGTTAAATAGAACCATTATGTGGTTATTAGGTGCAGCAAGAGAGAAACTCTTTATCTGCACACCTTACTTTAATCCACCTAAAGATGTATCTACAGCTATTGAAGATGCCTTAAACAGAGATGTTTCTGTAACTTTAGTTGTTGGTGATAAAGTTGCAAATGACTTCTATATTAGAGAGGGCGAGAACTTCTCACCTGTTGGAGCCGTTCCATATATCTATGAGCAGAATTTAAAAGATTTTATTACTAAGAATCAGAAATTCATCGACTCTGGTCTTCTTAAGATCATGTTATGGAAAGATGGTAACAACACCTATCACGTAAAAGGCATGTTTGTAGATAGCAACTTTGCTCTGCTTACAGGAAATAACTTAAACCCAAGAGCTTGGAGTCTTGATCTTGAGAATGGTTTGATTATTTCTGATCCTTACCATCAGTTACAGGAAAAGTTCGCTCACGAGCAGCAATACCTGCTTCGTCACACTAAGCAAATTAGCAGTGTCAACGACTTAGATAGTTTTGAAAGCTATCCAGAAGAAGTTCAAAAACTCCTAAAGAAAGTAAAGAGACTAAGAGCCTCTATCTTCATTAAACAGCTTTTATAGCAATTGCTTGCTATAGCGCTACTATAGAAAGATAGTGAATAAATAGATAGTGAATTAGTATCTTTAAAAAAAGGTATGTCTTATGGCCCTAGAAGATGACTCAAGATATTCTTGTACTGATATAGCTACCTTAAAAGGACTAGGGCCTTCTTATATAAAAAGTTTTAACAATAAGGGGATCAAAACTCTTTTTGACCTCCTTTTTGATTTTCCTTTTAAATATCTAGATAAAACTAAGATCACCAAGATCAAAGATATCTTCCCTGACGGAAACTTTTTCCTCATTGATGCTCATATTGCAGCTGTCCATAATGTTTTAAATTCCAGAGTTAGGTTATTAAAAGTCATTCTCCAAGATGACACAGGAAAAATTGAAGCTACCTTCTTCAATCTCTACCCTAATCAGATGAGAAACTATGTACAAGGCAGACGAGTCCTTGCTTTTGGTGCAGTGAAACTTAGCAATTACAGCGGAGCTAGAGTAATGGCTCAGCCTACTGTAACCTTTATCAGCGATGATGAGCCTTTTTTACCTTCAGACAGACTTACACCTGTCTATCATGCTGTAGAAAAGGTACCTCAAGCATCTATTAGAAAAGTTATCTTTGGTGTTTTAGATTCTTTAAAAGTTATGGCCTTACCTGAGATCTTACCTCAGGAGTTAAATCCATTTAACTTGACCATAAGTCAGGCAATTGAACTGTCACACCGACCTTTCCCATTAGAAGATCCTAAAGACAAGTTTATTTTAGAAAAATCAGCTCCGTTTAGAAGACTATGTTATGAGGAGCTCATTGCTTATCAATTAACCTTGTTATTCTTAAAAAGAAAGAATAGCGCCAATAAAGCTCAATTAATACCTGATGACAAGGAGTTAAAACAGCAATTTATAAAAGCTCTGCCTTTTTCTCTTACAAATGCTCAGTTACGTTCTATTGAAGAGGTAAGTGCTGATTTAGAAAAAGACAAGCCGATGTTGCGTTTACTGCACGGTGATGTAGGTTCAGGTAAAACCATGGTTGCAGTATTTGCTGCCCTTCAGGTATCAAAAGCTGGCCACCAATGCGTAATTTTAGCTCCAACAGAACTGTTAGCTCAGCAACATTACAATAAGATAAAAGACCTACTTGAGCCTTTTGATGTAAACACCGTTCTTTTAACTTCATCTGTAAAAGGAAGTAAAAGAGACAAAATCGTTGATGACATCAAGTCAGGTGTAGCTAATGTCATTGTGGGTACTCACAGTGTCTTCCAGCCAGAGATTATCTATAAATCACTGGTTTTAGCAATTATTGATGAGCAACACCGTTTTGGTATTGATCAAAGAATTGCCCTGTTACACAAGGCTCCTGAGAAAATCACCATGCATCAGTTGGTGATGACAGCTACCCCTATTCCAAGAACTTTACAGTTAGCTTTATTCTCTGATCTTGATGTATCAAAGTTAGATGAGTTGCCAAAAGGTAGAAAACCTATTGTTACAGCAGTGATGTCTGATGAAAAGAAAGACACGATCATCAAGAGACTCTCTGTTGTCTGCAAAGAAGGCACACAAGCTTATTGGATCTGCCCTAATATTGAAGCTGATGAGGATGAAAACGCCTCTGTAAATGAAGCTTATAAACGTTTAAAAAAGGAATTACCAGAACTCAAGATAGGACTCCTTCATGGACAAATGGCTGTTAATGACAAGAATAAAGTCATGAAAGGCTTTTTAGAAGGAAAGTACAACATTTTAGTTGCCACAACCATTGTAGAAGTTGGTGTGGATGTTCCTAATGCTTCAATTATTATCATCGAAGGCGCTGATAAACTAGGTTTGGCTCAGTTACATCAGTTAAGAGGTCGTGTAGGAAGAGGCTCTAAAGAGTCATACTGTATACTTGTTTATAAAAAGAATAATGAAATTGATCACGACATTGCTATGCAACGTCTTGCTATTATGAAGAGTACAAATGACGGCTTTAAGATTGCATCTGAAGATCTAAAATTAAGAGGACCAGGTGAAGTTCTAGGTGAAAAACAAAAAGGATTTGATCTATTCAAAGTCGTTGATGTAAATAGGGATTATGAGCTCATAAGTCCAGCAAGAGAAGCTGCAATTAAACTTATGAATTCTGACATAGACATCTGTAAATCTCTAATCAGACGCTGGTATCCTACATACAGTATCCGTTGAGGCTGAACATGGCTTTTATAGCAAATGTAAAAATCAAAAATAAGAAGTCTAAACTTTCAAAAATCATTAAAGCAATTCTTCTTGTGATTGTAGCCGTTGCTATTGCCGTGTGGGGAGCTATTCTCTATTTCAATGGTCAGAATATCAAAGCTCCATTAATTAAATTCTTATCGAGCAGAACTAGCTTTGAAATCAATTGCCAAAAAGTAGAATTCTCTGCTTTATATCCAAACGTAATCAAACTTCATGACATTAAGATTGGTAAATCCAATATAGATGAAATCTATATGGAATACGATCTGCCAAGTCTTTTAAAATCAAACACATTTGAGATTAAGTACTTTTACGCAAAAGGTATAAAGGCTGACGACAAAGATATACAAACCTTAAAACAAGAAAAGTTCAAATTCAAAGACATTCATATCAGCAAGTTAGATCTTGTAGATACACCTATCAATCTGTATAAACTTAGTTTAAACAAAGGTTCATTATCAGCTGTTGATGCTTATCTAGCTAATGACGGCAAGTTCTCTTTTAAAGTTGCTGATGTAAAAGCAAGTGAAGGCGTACTAGATGAGCAACCTGTAAAGAATCTACAGGCTAATATCAGCGTATTACCAGAAAAGGTTGTTATAAAAGATCTGTCACTACAGATTTTTGGTGGAACATTATTAGCTGATCTTACTGTTGATAGAAAGACAGAAGCTTTAAATTTCTCAAGACTCAATCTTAATAAGATTATTTTTAAAGACTACAAACTCTTATCTAAAAAATACAATATCTATGCTCCTGAGGCATCTGTTTATGACTGTGTTTTAGCGTTGCCTAAACAGGATCTTTTATTTGGACAAATAAGAGGAGCTCTAAGTGATCTTTTAGTCAAAGATGGCAGCATTAACTTTACCTTTAAAGGCAGTTCAGGTGAAATTTCAAAACCTAGTATTCAGGTTACAGCTGAAAATTCTGATATTGAGGCTAGCATTACCGACAACTCTATCAGCATGAAAGCTGACGGTACTGTCTTTGATGGTTCTTACTCTTTTGATGGCAAATATGACTATCAAAATGAGAATGAACCATTACTTACTATTCATAATTTGTCATTAAAAGAAGGCAAATTTGAGACCACCAAAGAACAATATGCTTTCGTCCGCAATATTCTGCTCAACAGCAATCTCAATGTAGAAAAATTAAACATTGATGGAACCGAGTTTGTGTCTTTCATCAATACTCTGCCTCTATCTATAAAGAGTGTAAAGCTAGAAGCTAACAACATCTCTTTTAACAACAAAGCTAAAGAAGAGAACATCAATAACACACTCGACCAGAATAACTTTGATGTAAAACTTGATGTAAAAGAAGTTGCACAAACAAAAGACAAAGCAACAACCAATAACCAGTCTGCTGACGATACAGCAGTTTCAAAAGAAGATGATGACAACTATCCTCTTTTAAAGAGACTATCCCCTTTAAACAGTATTTTAAGTAGTAGTGCTGACAACGACGAGGATAGCTCTACAAGTTACATTACCTTTAGCTTTGATAGTGCTTATTACTCTGATCTTTTCATTAAGCAATTTGACTCTAAGTTAGACCTTACAGATAAAGGCTATGCATTTAATGTCGGAAAGATGCTCTTTAAAAAGAGTGAACTTGCTTTTGAAATCGATGCTGACAAAGAATTGGAATTATCTAGATTTAAGATCTTTGCTCCAAAATTTGATATCTCTGAATTGAATTCAAATCTCACAGATCATCTCTTAAGCGGTGTAATTAACCTAGAAGGTGAGATCGTAAAAAACGAAGATACTGCTGATAAGGCCAATAAATCTGATGATACAAAAGCATCAGCTTCAAACGATAAATCACAAAGTTCAGATAATAAGACAGCAGATAACAGTAGCTCTAACAATAACAATGCTGAGATTAAAGATACCGACAATAGTCAGGATAAAGTAGCAGAGCTTTACTCAGGCAATATCAAACTTACAAGTGATTCCTTGTTAGTATCACAATTTGGTTTAGATCTTGTAAATGGCGGTTTAAAGAAAAACTATGCTTTAAACTTCACTCAATTCTTAGATGCCATTAAAGATGGAGACTTAGGTTTATATAAGCTAAGTCTTAATATCTTCCCTCAGGATAATTTCTTAAAATTAAAAGGATCAGGCGATCTTACAACTTCTCACCTTACTTTTAACGCAAAGCTAGACCTTAAAACAAAGGACATCTCTGCTCGCGGTACCTTTGTTTCTTTACCAAAAGATAGTATTTCTAATATCACTATCAAAGGTCTTACAAAGGAAGATACAAACGATAAAAACATCTTCATTACAGCCCTCTCAAGAGGAGAAATCAGACCTGGTATCAATGAAGACGTAATAGATGAGAATAAAGCAAAAGAGATGACAGATGCTGCAAGTGAATTGAATAAAGATAAGGATCAAAAAGGTCCTGAAGCTTTAGAAAAATCATCTCAGGACCTGTAAAAGAAAACTCTAATGTAGCTCTTTTGACTAGAGCTAATAATTATGGTTTTGAAGAAATCTTAATGCTGATTGATGGTTTCTTCTTTTTGCTGTTGATGATGTCATCAGAACCTAAGGTAGAACCGGTTACATTAGCAAGATAAACCATAAAGCTAGGAACTTCATCAGATAAGCCAGAACGTACCACACCTAAAGTTGCAGTAAACTCTGCACCTAAAAGCACAATCCACCAGTTAATATAAATCCAGACAAAGAGTACTGGAATTACAGCGATAGCACCATAGATTGCTTCATAGTTTGAGAAGTTTAAAACGAAAACACTGAAGATCTTTTTTGAAACCTCAAAAGCTACAGTCACAAATACTGCCCCTAATAAAGCATCCTGTACTTTAACTCTTACTCTAGGAACAATCACATAGACTGCAGTTAGTACGCCACACTCAATGATAATTGGGAATACAAAGTAAGCAATCATTAAAGGCAGACCCACTGTTGAGTTAGAGCTAATTGCAAAGCCCATAACTTTAGTGAAGATCCAAATTACGATACCTAAAGCAATTGGACCTAAGGTAAGTAATGTCCAATAAATAGCAATCATGGTACCTAATTTTCTTCTGCCACCACGCCAAATTCTGTTCAGGCACTGATCAATTGATCTAACCAAGAGTAAAGAAATGATAAAGAACACTACAGTACTTGTTGCGGTTAACTTTCCTGCATGCTCGACGAAGGTGCCAACATAGTTACCTAAATTGTCAGCAAACACTGGCATAAAGTTAGCTTTAGCAAAGTTTTTTAAAGATTCTCTAAATTGCTCAAATGAAGGGAAAACTGCAAAGAAATAGAAAATCACACTAATTGCAGGAATTAGCGCAAGAATTGAGGTAAATGATAGTGCCGATGCCTCAAGTCCAATAGAATCTCTTTTTACTCGATTTAAAAAATATTTATACAGTTCTTTCACTTGTTTCTTACCTTATAGCTCTTATTATGAGAATTATATCTATTTTTAGACTTTCTTGTGTTGCCGTTTGCCAATAAGTGACTTTCATCGACAAATAATTGTTTAATTTGACTGAAAAATCATCAGATAGTTCGAAAAAACACTGCAAACAATTTCAAATTTGATGATTTAGCGCACTAAATCAAAACGCTTAAAAATGAAACTTTTTAAATTCTTTTTATTCAAAAAATGTTAGATAGCTCAAAAATAGGATAAAATAGCGCAGCTATTTTTAAATCTATACTCAATGTCTGAGTTTATCATCACAGGGTTATAAAATGGATGTTCAGAAAATCCGCAACATTGCTATTATTGCGCATGTTGACCACGGTAAAACAACCTTAGTAGACAAGTTACTCCGCCAGTCTGGCACTCTAGACCGTAACGAAATCGGTCAGGAACGTGTCATGGACTCAAATGATATCGAAAAAGAGCGCGGTATTACTATTCTTTCAAAGAACACAGCTATCAATTGGAACGGATACAGAATTAACATTGTTGATACCCCAGGCCACGCTGACTTCGGTGGTGAGGTAGAACGTGTTATGTCTATGGTAGATTCTGTTCTTCTGCTTGTAGATGCAGTTGACGGTCCTATGCCACAGACTCGATTTGTTACACAAAAAGCATTCGCAGCTGGTTTAAAGCCAATCGTTGTTATTAACAAGTGCGATAGAGAAGGTGCAAGACCAGATTGGGTTATCGATCAGGTATTCGATCTGTTCGACAACTTAGGTGCAACTGATGAGCAGTTAGACTTCCCAGTTGTATATGCATCTGCATTCCAGGGCTGGGCAACTCTAGATTTAGCATCACACGGCGATACCATGGAGCCTTTATTCCAGACTATCGTTGACAAGGTAAGCCCTCCAGAGGCTGATCTTGATGGTCCATTCCAGATGCAGATTTCATCATTAGATTTCACTTCATACGTTGGTGTTATCGGTGTTGGTCGTGTAAAGCGCGGTATCGCAAAGGCAAACTCACCTGTAACTATCATTGATCGTGAAGGCAAAACCAGAACTGGTAAGATTGGTCAGGTTTTAGGTTACTTAGGTCTGAGAAGAGCACCTGTAGATTGTGCTGAAGCTGGCGACATTATTGCTGTTACCGGTTTAGGTGAGTTAAAGATTTCAGATACTATCTGTGATCCATCAAAGGTTGAAGCATTACCTGCCTTATCAGTTGATGAGCCTACAGTTTCTATGAACTTCTGTGTAAACACCTCTCCATTTGCAGGTAGAGAAGGTAAGTTCATTACTTCAAGAAACATCGAAGAAAGATTACGTGAAGAATTAGTTCACAACGTAGCTTTACGTGTTGAGAGAACTGAAGATACTGATCGTTTCAAGGTATCAGGTCGTGGTGAATTACACTTATCAGTTCTTATCGAAGAAATGCGTCGTGAAGGTTACGAGTTAGCTGTTTCACGTCCTGAAGTTATTCTTCATAAAGAAGGTGGCAAGACCTTAGAGCCATATGAGGTATTAACTCTAGATTTACATGAGGACAACCAAGGTCCTGTAATGGAAGAGTTAGGTCTGCGTAAGGGTGAGTTAAAGAACATGGTTCCTGATGGAAAGGGTCGTGTAAGATTAGACTATAGAATCCCTGCTCGTGGCTTAATTGGTTTCCAGTCATTATATATGACCTTAACCTCAGGTACCGGTCTGATGTACCACACTTTCGATAGCTACGATGAGTACGTAGGTGGCACCATCGGTGAGAGACAGAACGGTGTTCTTATCTCTAACGATACAGGTAAGACTGTTCCTTACGCATTATGGTTCTTACAGGAGCGTGGCAGATTATTTGTTGAGCCTGGTGAAGAAGTTTACGAAGGCGAGGTTATCGGTTTACACGTTCGTTCAAACGACTTAACTGTTAACCCATTAAAGACCAAGAAGTTAACTAACGTTCGTGCTGCAGGTTCTGATGATAACATCATCTTAACTCCTGCTGTTCATATGTCTTTAGAGCAGTCTCTAGAATTCATCAACGAAGATGAGTTAGTAGAGGTTACCCCAGTAAGCTTACGTATCCGTAAGAAGAACCTGTCTGAATTGGATCGTGTGCGCGCTTTCCGTGCAGCAGGTGGTAAAAAAGCTGAAGAATAAAGCACTATAATTGATCTTTATAAAAAAGCCTGTGTAATTTATTTACACAGGCTTTTTTTATATTCATTCACCAATTCAAGATACACAAGCCATTTTTCAATACTTATTTCTTAAATTATTCGTTTTTTATATTGCACTATTTTTGTGCTATATTATAAAATAAACACAAAATAGTTCAAAATAGATCATGCACAAAAATAGGCTATTGAGAAATTACGATGGAAGATAAGCAAAAAGCTAACGTCCTAGAAAGTTTGGCTACTGCAGTCTTAATCACTGATAAGGATTTTAATATTCATTACGCTAACACAGCTGCTGAACAGTTGTGCGGTGTTTCGCGTACAAAATTAAAGTCATCAAAGTTTATTGATTTTATTGATCCAAATGAGACATCTTTAATTCAGACCATTAAGGAAACTAATTTTTCTGATTCATTCCAAGGCATTTCTGCTGCAGGAATTATGATTTCTCCTCTGCCTGGTGTTTCAACCAAGACCGACATGGCTGTTTTCAACTATTCAACACCTAAATTTAACGGTCTTTTGATTGAGCTGCACACTATTTCTCATCAAGACAAATTGATAAATCAGATGCAGCAGAACTATCAATATACAGCTGCACGCGATTTAATCAGAAGTTTAGCTCATGAAATTAAAAATCCATTAGGTGGTATTAGAGGTGCAGCTCAGTTAATTGAAATGACCTTTGGTAAAGTAGCAGGCATTAAAGACTACACCAAAGTTATTATTGAGCAGACTGACAGACTAAAGGTTTTAGTTAACAACTTATTGGGACCTCAAAAGCCTAATCCTTTAGTAAAAGAAAATATCCACTACCTGATTGAAAAGGTACTTTCACTAGTTTCAATGCAAGATGAGAGTAAAGGTATTGAGATAAAGCGAGATTATGATCCTAGCTTGCCTGAATTAAGTCTTGATGTGGACTCTGTTGAGCAGGTTTTACTGAACATTGTGAACAACGCGGTTCAGGCTTTAAAAGAATCTGACACTAAAGATCCTTGGATCCAGGTAAAAACCAGAGCAAGTATCAGAACCATAGTAAGAGATAAGAAATACCCAACAGCAGTGATCATCTCCATTTCAAACAATGGACCTGAAATACCTGAGCAGATAAAACAGACCGTATTCTTCCCAATGGTAACAACCAAAACCAATGGTAATGGACTGGGGTTATCTATTGCACTGAATATTATTGAGCGCCACCACGGAACCATCGAATGTTTGAGTGATGCTCATCAAACTGTATTTAAGATTATCCTGCCTTTAAAGAGCAGAATCTGAGGAGATTGTTTATGAATCCTATGATATGGGTTATCGATGATGATGCCAGCATACGCTTTGTCTTTGATAAAGCTTTAGATGCCAACAGCATTACCCACCGTTTATTTGAAAATGGTGAAGCTGCCCTTGAAGCTATCAAACATGAAACTCCTGACGTGATTGTTTCTGATATCAGAATGCCTGGTATTGATGGTTTAGAGCTGATTAAAGCTGTTCACGAAATCGACGAGAACATTCCTTTCATCATCATGACTGCTCACTCAGATTTAACTGCAGCTATCGATGCTTATGAAGAAGGTTCTTTTGAATACTTACCAAAGCCATTTGATATTGAGCAGGCAATCAGCGTAATCAGAAGAGCCGCTGTACATAGAGTAAACATGCTACAGATGCTAAATCAAAAGGCTAAGAATGAAGTAGCTCCTGTAACCGAGCAGACAGAAGAAGCTGAAATCATCGGTAAATCACCTGCTATGCAGGAAGTTTTCAAGTTCATCGGTCGTGTATCAAAGACAGATCTTCCAGTTCTAATTCATGGTGAAGTAGGTACAGGTCGTGGTCAGGTAGCTAAGGCTTTGCATAATCATGGCGAAAGAAAAGGCTTTAAGTTCGTATCTTTGAATATGACATCTATTCCACAGGAAATGGTTAAGTATGAACTGTTCGGTGATATCAGTAAGGATCTAAGTCAGAGCGCTATTATGAAAGCTGACGGCGGCACCTTATTTATCAACGAAATCAGTGATATGCCAATGGACTGCCAAAACAGACTGTTACAGTTAATCCAAAAGCAGGAATACTCACCTATCGGAAGCACCGAGCCTATGCATGCAAATGTGCGTATTATTGCTTCAACTTCTCATAATCTTGAGGAGAAGATTAATAATGGTACCTTTAACTCTGATCTGTACTACAGATTAAATATCATTAACATCAATATCCCTCCTTTAAGAGATAGAAATAATGATATTCCTATGCTTGCAAAGCATTTCTTAGCTCAAAGCGCTGCTGACAGCCACACTGAACCTAAGAAATTAACCTCTGAGGTATTAGTTTTCTTATGTAGACTTCCTTGGCCTGGCAATGTAAGACAGTTAAAGAATCTATGTAAGTATTTAACTATCATGGTAACTGGTAGAGATATTCAATTAGTTGATCTGCCATCAGAATTCTTACATTCAAATACTCCTCAGAACAAGGCTGTAAGTCCTGTTGCTGCTAATAAGGAGAATGCGTCATGGCAGGATCTATTAAGAACCTGGGTTGATGGTAAGTTAAAATCAGGTGAACATGACATCTTAGCTGAAGCTGTACCTGAGTTTGAAAAGGTAATGTTAGAGGCAACCTTAACCTTTACTGGCAACCACAAACAGGAATCAGCAAAACTTTTAGGTTGGGGACGTAATACTCTTACCAGAAAGATTAAAGAATTAAACCTGAACTAATCTAGTTCAAGTAAATTGCATTCTAGAGAAAAGCGTTAAGTTCATAAATTTAACGCTTTTTTTGTCACCAATTTCAAATTATCAGATAAACTCACACAAAAAAATCTGCGTTTAGCCTATCCTTATTTAAAAGAGTATTTCGGAGGACTTATGACAGAGATTGAAAACAATTCAAAAAAAGTAGACAGCAGCGACATCATTATGACCTTATGCCAGAGTGTTGCAAGTGTCATTACATCTGCAACCTCACAGGAAACTAGATACGCTCCACTAGTACAAAAGATTACTAAGACCCTATTAACACCTGATATCGGAACCTTTGTAATGTTCACAGGTTCTTTCTCTGGAATGGTTGTAATTAACTTTCCTAAAGAAACAGCTATGGAACTTTACACTTCATATCTAAGAAACATGGGCATTCCTGAGTGTGAAATGGCAAAGAACTACACTCAAGATGAGGTAAGTAATACTTTAGGTGAGCTGATGAACCAGATCATTGGTAACTTCACCCGCCAGATCAGCGAAGAATTACACATTCGCATCGATCAGTCACAGCCAAAGATGTTAGTACTGCCAAGAGAAGTTCAAATTAGTATTTCAGTTAACCTAGATAACCCTAAATATGGTAAAGTTACATTCCACACAGAAGGTGGCAATGTATTCTATGTTGAGTTAGCAATGGACGATACTAGTTTTACAGCTCTACGTGATTTTGAGAGTCACAGTACATTATCACCTGATGATATTCTAGAGCAGTATACCCAAGAAAATTAAATGACCGACATTATCAAAAAGAATGTCCTAGATTTTAGAAAAACCAAATTTGTAACCAGCGCCCCTGATATCTCCAAACTTCCTGAGGATATGGGCGCTGAGATTGCTATTATTGGTCGTTCTAATTCAGGAAAATCATCATCCATAAATGCCATTTGCGATCAGAAAAACTTAGCAAAAACCAGTCGCACTCCAGGTAGAACCAGACTTATCAATCTTTTTAAAGTTGAAGATGGAAAGTTCATTGTTGACTTACCAGGTTATGGTTATGCTCAAGTACCTGAGAACATGAAACGTCAATGGCAAAAAGCAATGACTGATTATCTACAGCAACGTAAATGCCTATGTGGCTTAGTTGTTACCATGGATATCAGAACTCCTCTTCGTGACCATGACAGAATGATTATTGATTGGTCTATTGCAGCAAATCTGCCATGTCTAATCCTATTAACCAAAGCTGATAAATTTGGTGTTAATAAGAGAAAAGAAATGGTAGGTGAAGTTAGAACTCAGCTAAGTGAGTTTGGCGGAAACTTCACAATTATTGCTTTTTCAGCTCTCAAAAAAATTGGTGTAGACGAAGTTCGTAACGTATTAAAGAACTGGTTTACCCTATTCCACACTGACGACGAAAATAACTAAAAATGAGTAAAGGAACTTTGTTTATCGTATCAGCTCCATCCGGAGCTGGAAAATCATCTTTAATTGATGCTCTTTTAAAGCGTTTTAATTTAGATGACAAATTAAGACTATCTGTTTCTCACACTACTAGAGATCCAAGACCTGGTGAAATCGATCATGTAAGCTATCACTTCATCTCTAATGAAGAATTCGAAAAGCTCATTGAAAGAAATGCTTTCTATGAATATGCACATGTATTTGATCACTATTATGGTACTTCTCGCGAAATCGTAGAGCAGTGGCTTAATGAAGGCAAAGATGTTCTTTTAGATATCGATTGGCAGGGCGCTCGTCAGATTAGACAGCAAACTCCTGATGCAAAAGGCATCTTTATTGTTCCTCCTTCATTAGAAGAGTTAAACCGCCGTCTAGTAACTAGAGCAACTGATGCTCCTGAAGTTATTGAAAAGAGAATGAGCAAAGCTCTAAGCGAGATCTCTCATTACAATGAGTATGATTACGTAATTGTAAATGACGATTTTGATGAAAGCCTTTTAAATATGCGCTCAATCATTCTTTCAAACCGTCAGAAGATGGACAAACAAAAACACTACATTACAGAGAAATTTGGTCTATAAAATACTGTATAAATTTCAGTATTAATCAGGACAAAAGATTAATATTTTGTCCGTAGAATGCTTAAAATTCGTGTATAATGGCGTGAGTTTTGTGTCTTACTCAAAACAGACCTGCCTTTTTTTCACGATTTGAGTCATAACAACTCAAACATTGCGTTTGAGGTGCAATTTTTTGACTTAAAAAAGGCATAATGATTTGTTTTGTAATAAACAATAGTTTTTTTCGTTCTAGGTGTTAGAATTAAGTTAAGACCTAGATAAATAAAAACCTTAGTTAAATGAAGGTACGTATAAATGGCTAGAGTTACCGTTGAAGATGCAGTTGCAAAAGTTGGCAATCGTTTTGACTTAGTTTTACTTGCAGCTCGTCGCGCTCGTCAGATTGCATCTGGCAGCAATCCTCTTGTAGAAGAAGAAAAGGATAAGCCAACAGTTATCGCTTTACGTGAGATTGAAGAAGGACTTATCACTAAAGAATTCTTAGATAAGCAAGACCGCAAAGAGCACTTAAGAGATTCATCAGTACATCCTGCTGATAACGAGTTTGCTCCTATCGACGGCGTTGAGATGTTCAACTAGGAGATCTCAATATGGGAGAGGAAACACGTACTATTCCCAAATGTGAAGGTATATCGCCATTAGATCAGGCTCTTTCCTCTCCTAACTTTTCTTATTATGAGCATTTAAGAGCTTTGCTCTGCTCATACCTTCCTGAAAAAGCAATTGCCTTAATTGACAGAACTTTCTACGTTGCTGATGTAGCTCACCGTGAGCAAAAAAGAGCTTCAGGCGAACCTTATATCATCCATCCTATCGCTGTAGCTACTGTCATCGCTCAGATGCATCTTGATGTTGAATCTGTACAGGCAGCCCTGCTTCATGATGTAGTTGAAGACACTTTTATTACTAGCAAGATGCTAGAAGATGAGTTTGGCTCTACTGTAAACGAAATTGTAGAAGGCGTTACCAAACTCGACAAATTGCGCTTCCACGACTACAAAGAAGCTCAAATGGAAAACTTTAGAAAGATGATCTTGGCTATGACCAAGGATATTCGTGTCATCTTGATAAAGTTAGCCGATAGAACTCATAACATGAGAACATTAGGTGCCTTACGTCCTGATAAAAGAGTTCGTATTGCCAAAGAAACATTAGAAGTTTTCGTTCCAATTGCTAATCGTTTAGGTATTTCTGACATCAGAGCTGAATTAGAAGAGCTTTGTATGGCCTCTATCTATCCTATGCGCTATAGAGTTCTTAAAGCAGCCGTTACAAGAGCTAGAAATAACCGTAAGGAAGTCGTTTCAAATATCCTTGAGGCTATAAAAGCAAGACTTAAGGAATCTCATATTGAAGCTAGAGTTTTAGGCAGAGAAAAGAGACTCTATTCCATTTATAGAAAAATGGTTAAAAAGGAGCTTCAATTCCGTGAAATCATGGATGTTTACGGCTTTAGAATTATTCTAAAAGACGTAGATACATGCTATCGAGTTTTAGGTCAGATGCACAATCTGTTCAAGCCACGGCCTAACGGATTTAAAGATTACATTGCAATTCCAAAACTCAATGGCTATCAGTCTCTTCATACCTCTTTAGTAGGACCACACGGTGTACCTATTGAGATCCAGATTAGAACAGAGTTCATGGATCAAATGGCAGCTCGTGGTGTTGCTGCTCACTGGGCTTATAAAGAAAATGGATCTCAGTCTGTTTCTACTGCATCTCAGAAGAATGCACAGGATTGGATTAAGAATCTTATTGATTTGCAGCAGAGCGCTGGTTCTTCAATGGAATTCGTCGAAGATGTAAAGACCGATCTGTTCCCTGATTCAATTTTCGTATTCACACCAGATGGTACTATTTATAATTTACCAAAAGGTGCAACTCCTGTTGATTTTGCTTATGCTCTACATACAGACATTGGTAATCACTGCATCGGCGCAAGAGTAAATCACCACGTATTTCCTCTTTCTAGAAGCTTAGAATCTGGTCAATCAGTTGAGATTATCACATCACAGAATGCATGCCCTAACGCAATTTGGCTGTCTACTGTTGTAACATCAAAAGCAAGATCATCAATTAGACAATATCTAAAAGGCTTAAGAACTCAAGAGTGTCAGCTCATCGGCAGAAGACTGTTACAGAATACCTTAAAGTCACAACGCATTGATTCACTCACCCAAGAGCAGATTGATAACATCCTTGAGAACTTTAAAGAACCTGATTTAAAGACACTATTCTGCGATATTGCTATGGGTAATATTTTAACTGTAGCAGTAGCTAAATTCTTAGATCCTAATTCTCATAAGCACCATGAATTACCAGTCAAAGGTACAGGAGGCATGCCTTTTACCTTTGCTCAATGCTGTATGCCTATTCCAGGGGATGACATTATTGCTCATATTGCACAAGGCCGTGGCATTGTTATTCATACAGCTAACTGCAAGAACTTTAGAGATTCAGATAAAGTTCCATCAAAGTCTCTAAACGTAAGCTGGAACTACGCTGTTACAGCCAATATGGAGTTCAAGACTGGGCTTCTAATCGAGCTTGAGAACAGACAGGGTATTGTTTCTGAAATCTCTAATGCGGTTGATGTTGCTGGCTCTAGAATTGAAAGCATCAATTCAGATCAAAAGGATGAAAAAACTTTTGTAATGAATCTGATTGTGACCGTACGAGACAGACTGCATTTGGCAAGCGTTATCAAACGCATTAAATCAGTACCAAATGTGATCACAATCTATCGCCGTCGCTAGTGCTATTTTAATTTACGACCAAATCATATATTGTATGTGTACAGACATAGAGGATGTACAAAACTTATATGAATAGATTTGAAGATTCTTTTCTCTCCACTGAAGCTCTAGAAAAAGAGCGCTCTGATATCGAAGACTTCTATAAAAGCAAAGTCCAAAAACTCTCTTTTAAAACCAAAGACGGCTATACCGTCACCGCAGCCAAGATGGATGCAGATGATGCTACTGATACTTTGGTAATTATCCCAGGAAGAGGTGAAATTCCACATAAATTTGCTGAATTTCTCTATACTCTTAATCTGTTAAAGATATCTGCAGTGATCTTGTTTGCAAGAGGTCAGGCTGAATCTACAAGATTATTACAGGATCTTCAAAAATGTCATATCAATCATTTTGAGGATTTAGCTAAAGACGATTTGTTTATGCTAGATAAGCTAAACATCAAAAACTATAAACTCTTAGCTTTTTCTTTAGGCGGATTAGTATCATTAGATATTATTAAGAACTTTAAAAACAAGCCTTCAAAAGCAGCCCTTATTGCTCCTTATTTGTGGCCATTTTTTAACCTTCCAAAGCCACTCTTGACTGGATTGGTAATGACCTTTGGTTCATTACCTTTTCTATCTACAATGTACACTCCTCATGGTAAGGAATACAAAAAGATCCCTTTTGAAATCAATCACCACAGCCACTCAAAAGAACGATATGAAGCTTACCATGACTATTATACCAAGCACCCCAAGCTTACTATCGGAGGACCTACCTATCGCTTTGTAAAAGAAGCTATGCGCAAGCAAATGGAGATCATTGATTCAACCTTTACCTTCACCATTCCAGTGTATTGTCAAAGCGCAGGATGTGATAAAGTGGTAAGTACGGCTGTAGCTGAACATTTCTTTGAAAATCATCAAGGAGATCCTGTACCTCCTAAATTTGAAATAATTGATAATGCTTATCATGATTTAATTAACGAAAGTGACAAATTTAGGATAAGATCTTTATCAAACGCATTAGATTTTCTATTTGATTAGGATAATTAACCATGTCAGATTACGCAGAAAATACTGCAGAAAACGACGAGAACAAAATCCCCGTCAATATTATTACCGGTTTTTTAGGAAGCGGTAAAACAACTTTATTAAATCACTGGGTAAACAGCCCAGAGTTTAAAGATACTCTTGTACTTATCAATGAATTTGGTGATGTTGGCTTAGATCATGAGCTTGTAGAGGCAGTGGACTCATCAGTTGTACTATTGCAATCTGGATGTATCTGTTGTTCACTACAAGGTGCTTTAGTAGACAGTCTTGCTACTAACTTCATTAAAGCTCAAAGAGGTGACATTCCTGCTTTTAAGAGAGTCATCATTGAGACTACAGGCTTAGCAGATCCTGCCGGTGTCATTGGCACTTTAAATAATGACGATTTTCTTTTAGATCATTACTATCATGATGGTACTATCACTGTTTTAGATGGTATGTTCGTAAGAGAACAGCTAAAGAAACAGTATGAAGCTGTTAAACAAATCGCTTTAGCTGATATCGTAATTGTAAGTAAGACTGATCTTATTGATTCAGATGAGTTAGATGCAATTTATGAGATTACAGCCAAGATTAACCCTTCAGCTAAGGTCTTCCCTGCTGTAAAAGGCAATATCTCACCTAAGATCTTATTTGATATTGGACCTTATAAGAATGCAAATCAGGCTTATGATAAAAAAGTTACCTCATGGCTTAACATTAAGTCTCCTAACTTAGCTTCATCTTTCCGTCCTGCATCTGTAAATGGCGCTATAGGCGTATCAAAACCAAAGATCATCGCTCACTCCGACATCGATTCATTCTGTCTAGAGTTTGATGAGCCTATTGAGCCGTTAGCTCTATTGTCTGGTATTTCAACAGTTCAAGATCAATACGGTGATTCTATTTTAAGAATCAAAGGTATCATTGATCTTAAGGGACAAGATAAACCAATCGTTATTCACGGCGTATTAGGCAATTTATACCCTCTAGCAGAGCTAAAAGGCTGGCCTGAAGGCGAGAAGAAATCTCAGTTGGTATTCATCTGCAGAGCTTCTGTTTTAGAGCAGATTAAGCATATGTTCAAAGAAGTAATGCTAAATCCTGACAGTGCTGCTGTATCTTATTACCAGCAAATGATTGATGGAATTGAAAAGGCTGACGAGTAGTCAACTCTTCATTTTCAAAAAAAACGCTACTTCGGTAGCGTTTTTTTTGTTTTGACAGTATCACTTTGCTTGCAACAAAAAACCCAGCTTTCGCTGGGTTTTCTTTAGGACTTACTAACTAAATTCGTTTAGTTAAATATTATTCCTGCTCTTCTTTAACGGTATCACCGGTAACAACGATCTCAACACGACGATCTGGTGCTAAGCAGTCGATAACAGCCTGACGGCCCTTTACTGAATCGCACTTGTTACCTGTTACAGGAGAAGCCTTACCACGTCCCTCTGAAGCCTTAACAGTGTTTACGCCCTCAGCCTGTAACTCTGAAGTTACTGCATCAGCACGCTTCTGTGATAACTTTTGGTTGTATGCATCTGAACCGATACGGTCAGTATAACCGTAAACTTCGAACTCGGTGTTCTGTAAGTTCTTTGATGAAGCTACGACGTCAGAAATAGCTTTCTTACCCTGTGATGATAAGGTTGAACCATCAAATGGGAATAATAAACCAGCAGCTAGGCTGTGGTTCTCAGTTACACGAACAGTCTTCTTCTCAACTGGAGCTGCTACAGGAGCTGGAGCTACTGGAGCAGGAGCACCGAATGTGTACTGTACACCAACATATAATAAACCGTTGCTTAATCTTGCACCGTCATCATTGCTGTGTAAGGTTCTGTATAGGTAATCATAACCAGCGCGGATTGATACGCTCTCGTTAAGTGCCCACTGACCACCTAAACCAAGAACTGCACCCCACTGAGTGTAGTCATCACCATGAACAGTTGATCTGTTCCAAGTAGGACCTACCTTGAAGAAGATATCTGAACCATTTGTATCTAAAGGTAAAGCGAAACGACCGTATGCTTCAATTGTATTTGAGTGAAGCTTAGTTTCATCAAAGTAGCTGCCTAACTTAGCGCCGTTTAAGTAATCATAGCCTAAACCTAAACCAAACCACTCTGTGAAATTGTACTCGCCGTTTAACTTGAAGCCATAACCATTCTTGTCAGAAACTTCAATGCCGGTATTATCTAAACCACTATCAAAAACATGGCTCCAACCTGCAGAAGCACCTAATGACCATGTATCTTCAACAGATGCATTTGCTGAGAATGAAACAACTGCTGCTGATACTGCTAAAGCTAATAACTTAGTTTTCATCATCTTTTCCTTTCGAATACTCTCGAATAAAAAAATTAATTATTTTAAGTTTGAAAGAAAACTGTTAATAATTTTCTTATCAAACAGCTTTTATATCAATTTTATCACTTTAATTGTTTTGTAGTAACTTATTTTCTTAGAATATGAAAATTTTTTTCAACAAAGCGATTAATACAAAACCAGCGACATTATACATATTAATTACTTAGCTTAAAATTAGAATTTTCAAACAAGTAAAAAAGAGTGCTTGTAAATGCGTTTTGAAAATATAGATTTAAATTAAATAGTTAGGTATGATTTTTTGAAGAGATAGTTCGCAACAAAAAGCCCCAGCAGAAGCTGAGGCTTAAATAAACTTTTGCAAAAGTTCATTCAAGAATTAATTACTTAATCTTGCCTTCTTTGTACAGTACGTGCTGGCGAACAACTGGATCGTACTTCATCATCTCCATCTTACCTGGAGTGGTACGACGATTCTTATCAGTTGTGTAGAAGTGACCAGTACCTGCTGTTGAATTTAAACGGATCTTTTCACGACCGCCTTTCTTAGCCATTTTAGTCTCCTTTAAACTCTAACGCCGTTTGCGCGCATATCTGCTAGAACAGCATCGATGCCGTTCTTATCAATGATACGCATACCTTTAGTTGAAACACGAAGTCTTACGAAACGACCTTCACTCTCAACCCAGAAACGGTGATATTTTAAATTAGGAAGAAAACGACGCTTAGCCGCATTCTTTGCGTGGGAACGTAGGTTACCCACAGCTGGGCGCTTGCCCGTAACTTGGCAAACTCTGGACATGTTATCTCACACTCCAAAAAATTAAATTAATACATTCTCAAAATCAGCATCACGCTGAGATTGATTAATAGGTCAAACAAAGTGCACGTATTCTAACACAAAAGAAGACTATATCCTAAAAAATATTAATTTTTAGAACAACTTTAGGCTTAAATTATACGAGACTTTGACAATACATGAGGGCGAATAAGATTCACCCACAGTTTCGTGGTAACTGTAAATTGTATATTAATAATAATACAAAATCAATGTTGATAATTAATCACGACTTATTATTAATAAACATCTGTATAATCTGTTAGTTAGAATCTAATTTTCACCAATGGAGATGTCAAAATGGATACTCAACTAAAAAATCGCAAAATAGTTTTGGGTGTGACAGGAGGAATTGCTGCATATAAGGCATGTACTCTTTGCCGTCTTCTAATCAAAGGTGGAGCAGACGTATATGTCTGCATGACAGAAGCTGCCACAAAACTTGTCGGAAAATCTACTTTCGAAGCCTTATCAGGTCATCCTGTAAGTGTTGATATTTTCGAGGATAGTAAGAGCATTTCTCACATATCTTTAGCTACTAATGCTGATATGGTATTAATAGCTCCTGCTACAGCTAATACTATTGCAAAAATTGCCTCTGGATTTGCTGATAACATGTTAACAGCTGTTACTTTAGCTGCTACTTGCCCAATTGTTGTAGCTCCAGCTATGAACACCAATATGTTCAACAATCAGGCTACACAAGATAATTTAAAGACTCTTTTAAGACGTGGAATTTATGTAATTACTCCAGCTTCAGGAGAACTAGCTTGTGGCACCTTTGGCCCAGGCAGAATGAAAGAACCTGAAGAACTATATGAAGATGTATGCTCAATCTTTGCAAACCGCATTACTTCAAACCCAGGCCTTATCGAGAATAATCAAGACAGATTACCAGCTCCTCAAAGTCCTCTAGAGCTAACACAAACTAAGTTATTACCAAAATCATTTGGCGTAGGATTTAAGGTTCTGATTACAGCAGGTCCAACCGAAGAACAAATCGATCCTGTTCGCTACATTTCAAATAACAGCTCTGGCAAGATGGGCTTTTACATGGCAGAGGCTGCCAGTGCTTTAGGTGCAGATGTAACCTTAATTGCAGGTCCTGTTAATCTTCCAACTCCAAAGGGAGTAAGAAGAATTGATGTAAAGAGTGCCGTCCAAATGTTGCATGCTGTAGAAGATTTTGTAACCAAGACAGATATTATGGTTGGTACAGCAGCTGTTGCAGACTTTAGAGTTGAAAACGTATCACCTATTAAGATTAAGAAGACTGATGACACTGATTCAATTACTCTAAAACTTGTTAAGAATCCTGATATTCTTGCAACTGTAGGTAAGAGAGAAGTAAACCGTCCATTTACAGTAGGCTTTGCTGCTGAAACCAATAACGGTGAAGAACATGCTAAAGAGAAGCTTGAAAGAAAAAACCTTGATCTTATCGTTCTAAACGATGTTTCAAGACAGGACATCGGCTTTAACAGTGACAATAACGAGGTCACCGTATTTGATAAAGATGGTAAGGTTGCTCACTTTGACAAGCAGTCTAAAGCTAATATCGCAGCTTGCTTAATGGAACTAATTTTCAAGGCCGCAAAAAAGAACTAAAACATGCTAAATATTAAAATAAAGATCTTAGACAAGAGATTGGGTGGTGATTTTCCTCTTCCTCAATATGAGACTGCACTATCTGCAGGAATGGACTTAAGAGCCATGGTTGACAGTGACTTTGTGCTAAATCCAGGTGAAGTGAAGATGGTTAATACAGGATTTGCAATGCATATTGCAGATCCTGATGTAACTGCACTAATCGTCCCAAGATCAGGTCTTGGTTATAAACATGGCATTGTTTTAAGTAATCTTACAGGTGTCATCGATGCTGACTATCAAGGTCCGCTGATGATGCCTTTATGGAATCACTCAAATGAACCTTTTAAGATTTGTGTCGGTGACAGAGTAGCTCAAATGCTATTCGTCCCTGTTCTGCATGCAAATCTTGAGATAACGGATCACTTTGATGAAGAATCGGAGCGAGGAGTTAAAGGATTCGGATCTACAGGTATCTAGTGATTTAGGCATATCCAAGGATATGCCTTTTCTTTTATGTCTATCCTATAAATCTAGTGATTGAGAACTAATAGTGTAGGACTCATAAACAGGACTTACAAAGATTTTACCATCACCAGGATTTCCGCTCTCACCAGTCATAGCACTTTGCATAAGTGTATCCACAACTATATCTTTTTCATCATCTTCTACGACCATATAAATCATGATCTTAGTCATTTCTTGGTAAAGAACATCACCAACTTTAATGCCTCTCTCCTTACCTCGCCCTGACACATTAATCTTGGTCATGGCACAGAAACCTTTAGAGTACAGAGCATCTTGAACATCTATGATTTTTTCAGGTCTAATGATTGCGGTAACTGCTAACATACTCTGCTCCTTGTCGTTAGTTGTCTTTAACAACGTAAAAATAATTTAAGTTCACTTAAATAGTAATCTAGAAATATTAGACAAAAGTTAATTGCACAAAAACAATTTTATTTGCATTAAATTAAAGCGAGAAATAGCTAGAATTAAGCTATCTTGGTGCAGATAAATTAAGTTATGAGGACTTTGAAGACTAAGGAGACCTTAATGACAAGATCTCCTTAAATTAGATTAGCCTTCTCTTGAAGATAGAAGTTTCTTTAAGTTTTCGATTTCTAACTTAGTCTGAGCTGGAGCAACACCACCGATGATGTTACGCTTGTTTAAGATATTCTCTAACTGTA
>Ga0256405_10001499_pt1 | contig 63052 bp, 71 predicted proteins | sample RumenRJG_02DNA_FD_189096 | JGI IMG/M metagenome (GOLD analysis project Ga0256405, IMG submission 189096) | Bovine rumen microbial communities from Lethbridge, Alberta, Canada - RJG_02 | ecosystem: Host-associated > Mammals > Digestive system > Stomach > Rumen | place: Canada: Alberta... | reverse complement strand
TAATAAAATGATTAACAAAACATATATAGATAAATTAATGGATATTATTATTAATGGTAAAGGCTTAAATGATTATGTAGAAAAATATGAAATTAGTGAAAAAAATAGTAATATGACTGCAGGTTATGTTTATTCTTCTAAAGAAATAACAATTTACGCAAAAAAAATATACGAAATTCTTTTAAACGAAATGCAATATACAACTCTATTACCAGAAGATGAAAGATATTTATTTATGAATTCAATGATGACTCAAATTATATTACACGAATTAGAACATGCAAATCAAAGAAGAATAATTGATGCTGAAAATAATTTAGAATCGAGTATTTTAAAACTATGTGAGTTTAAAGAATTAACTGAAATTGACGAACTAGTAAGTAAAGGAATAATAAAAAGTGTAGAAGCAAAGTATTATAAAACTATTAAAATGAGTGAATATATAGATACTTATCATGAATTATATGATTATGCACCTCATGAAAGATTAGCCCAAATAAAATCATATCAAGAATTAATTGATGCTCTACGTTTATTTAAAGATAATAGTAGAATAATAGAATTTGAAGAATTTTATAAACTAGGAAATATATTAAATGGATATAAAGATACATCATCACCAACAATAGATTATTTAAATACTCAAGGAAGAAATGAAGAATTAAAGTCATTTGATTGGTATAGTGATGATGAAGATGAATCAATTAAACTATCACAAGATAGATATACTTTAAGAGATAGAATGAAATATGGATTACCTATTGATGAAAAAGAACACCAATATGTAAAAGAAATATTTAGAGACATGTCTTTTTTATAGGATTTGTCTTTTTTATGTTATAATCTTTCTAAGGAGGTATTTTATGGAACTATTACAATTATTCGATGAAAATAAAAATATGTTAAATGAAAGTATAGAAAGAGATAAGAAAAAAGAACTAGAACCAGGAAAATATTTTATGATAATACTTTTATTTATAGAAAATAATAATAAATTCTTAATTCAAAAAACATCAGATAGTAGAGAAAGTGAATACGCGACTACTGGAGGACATGTAACATATGGAGATAATGCATTAAAAACAGTTATAAAAGAAGCTAAAGAAGAATTAGGATTAGACTTAAAAGAATCAGAAATAAAAGAAATAGAAACAGTAAAAGGTAAATATGGATATGTAAGTATATACTATTGTAATAAAAAAATAGATATTAATGAATTAACAATTCAAGAGGAAGAAGTAGATAGTTTATACTGGATGAGTGCAGAAGAAATTAATGAATTAATTAAAGAAGATAAATTTAGAAAGAGTAATATTATACCTTTAGAAAAAGTATTGGAGAAAACAAGATGAGAGAAAAAAGAGATTTATATGATATAAACGGTAATAAAACAGATTTAACTTATTTTAAAGGAGATAAAGTGCCTACTGGATATTATCCTATGGTAGTAATGATTGCGATACAAAATAGTGAAGGTAAATTCTTAATGCAAAAAAGAGTAGAAGAAAAAGGTGGAGACTATGGATTAACAGGAGGACATCCTAAAAGTGGTGAAACTCCATATGAAGGAATAATAACAGAAGTAAAAGAAGAATTAGGAATAGATATAAGCAATAATGAAATAATTGAATTTGATTCAGGTTGTGATTTAAAAGACTGTTATAAAATGTATTACACTAAAATGGATTTAGATTTATCTAAATTAAATATACAAAAAGAAGAATTAAGTGAAGTAAAATGGTTTAGTTTAGAAGAACTACAAGATATGGTTAATAAAAAAATATTAAATCAAGATCAAATTGATTTCTTCCTAAAATGTAAAGAATATATAGAGAATTTATAATTCTATTTTTATTTTATATTGATTTTGATATAATCAGTATAAGGATAGGTGAATATAATGAAGATATGTATGATTTTAAGTTGGTTATTCTTTTTAACATCAATCCTTTTTTATTTAAATAGAAGATTTATAAATGGAAAAGCAGGAGAATTTTGGACAAAAAAAGAATTAAAAAAATTAAATGATGAATATAAAACTATTAATAATATATTAATAGAAACAAATGATGGAAAAACACATCAAATAGATCATGTAGTTATTTCTAAATATGGAATATTTGTTATTGAAACAAAACATTTTAATGCTACATTACAAGGTGATGACTATGTTAAAAATTGGACATATAAAACATTTAAGAAAATAGAATATATAAAGAATCCAATACATCAAAATTATGGGCATGTTCAAGCACTAAAAGAATTATTAAATATAGAAGAAGATAAATTAATATCAATTGTATGTATAACAAGTAATGCAAAAGCAAGAATTAAATCAGATAAAGTAGTATCAATTGTAAGCTTATTAGATAAAATTAAATCATATAATATCATTAAAATAGATAATGAAGAAGAATTATATAATAAAATAAAATTATTAAATATAGAAGATAAACAAAAAAGAAAACAACATATTATTGAAGCAAAAACTTTTAAAGAAAAAACAGAAATAGAAAATAAAAACAAATGTCCTTTATGTGGATCATATTTAGTAGGAAGAACAGGAAAAAATGGACCATTTACAGGTTGTTCAAATTATCCTAATTGTAAATATACAAGAAAGTGATATAATTAAGAAAAGTAGGAGGATTCAAAATGGAAGAAATAAATATTGTTGATAATTATATGGATGATAGGGAATTTAGAAACTATGTGCATACTATGTTTTATAAATATGGATTTAAATATCTAAGACTAGATGATTCAAGAGTATCAGATGAATATCCAGAAAATGATAACGATCTTAAAGTAACTAGAGATGGAAAAAGATATACTGTTCAAACTTATTTAAATACTAAAATAAGTGATAAAGAAATAGAAGAAACAGTAGAAGATATGCTAAAAGAAAAATTAGAATATGGAATAATAGTTACAAATTTCCATGTTGGAAAAGTCGTAAGAGAAAAAGCTTTAGAAAAGAATATTATTATATTAGATAGAGAAGTATTTGAAGATGGAGTTTATAATTAATAAAATGCTCTCTTCCCCCTGTGGGTTAAAAGAAAATACTGTTTTGCCTTTAATTTAAAAGGGTTCAGGGTAACGTTGAAAATACGCTACCCATCAGCCACCCATCAATTATCAACATCTTCGGATGTTTTTTTGTTATTTTCTTCATAAATTTTATCGAAATAATTAGTTACTCCTTCTAGTGATTCTTCGAACATATGAGAGTAAGTATCAAGTGTTTCTGTTGGAGTAGAGTGACCAACAAATGCTGATATAGTAGTTACTGGATTGTTTCCATTAATAAGTGCTGATACACAACTATGTCTAAAATCATGTAATCTAATTTGTTTTATACCAGCTTTCTTACAATATGAATTTTTCCAGTTATTCATTTTATGAGTTCCAATAGGTTCTTTGCCACCAAATACAAACCAAGTATCTCTGAAGTTTCTGTTGTATCTTTTTTCTTGTGCTTTAAGTGAAATTAATTCATTATATAAATCTTCTGGAATAGGTATTGTCCTATGTGAAGTAGCTGTTTTACAAGCACATATTTCCCATTTCTTATCATTATTAGTAACTGGATCATTTTGTACTTGATGTTTAATATAGATTCTTCTATTTTCTAAATCTACATTTTTCCATTGAAGTCCTCTAGCTTCACCTCTACGTAATCCACAATAATATAATGATTTATATAAGCATCTCATTTGAGGATCATTAACTACTGATATAAACTTATAGAACTCCTCAGGTTTATATACTTCCATTTCCTTTTTAACTGCTCCAGGTGTTTTAAAAGGTTCTAATTTGTTATAGAACTTTCTTAAATTGAAATCCCATTGTTTTTCTGCAAAATTACATATTGTTTTAATTAACTTTTGTATATCCGTTTTATATCTATCGGATAAATTAGTTTTATTTAATTGGTTTCTCCAACGTTGATATAAATCACTATCTAAATCGACTAACTCTACATCCCAAAATAATTTCATAAATACTATTCTATCTCTATAAGTTTTAAGAGTAGTAGGTCTAATCTTATCTTTCTTATAATCATATACTTTTTGATATGCTTGATAGAAAGTAATATGAGGATTTATTTCGATATCTTTATATTTATTAATATAATCTTTTTCAGCTTGTACAGCTTCTTCGTAAGTCATATAAGCTTTAGATTGATGTTGATGTCTTTTACCATCTAGACCATATTCATTTATATAAAATGCATATGCTCTACCATCTTTAGTTACCTTATTATCAGGTAGTTTTCTTACAGACATTTAATATTATTACCTCCTTATCTTAATGCCCGTAAAATCAACGTTATATATATTTTATCATAATTATCTTATAATTCGTAATCATCTGATTTATTCTTTGTTGATTTTTCGTGCTTTGGTTCGTGTTTTCTATTAACTTCTTGAACTCTATATTCCATTAAATTATGATTTACATGATATTCATCAATGTTTTTAAATCCTAGTAGGTGAGCTACTGCAAGATAAGCTTTATTAAGTTTATCCCAAAATAGATTCATTATTCTTTCAACTTTATCTTCTAATTCTGATACTTTCTTTTTTAAGTTAGTAATAGTATTTTCTTTTTCATTTATAATATCTTTTTGCTCGTTAATGATACTTTCTTGTTTAGCTATTACTTGATCTTTATCTTTATAAGTTTTACCAGATTTAAATTGTTTAATTTGATTTTCTAATTTTTTTATTTCTATAGACTTCTTATCAGATTCTTTTTTAGTAGCTAAATTTTCTTTTTTAATCTCTTTACTATAATCTATAAGTTTTTCTACATCTTTGTCTTTATATCGTTTTAAAAAGTCTTTAGATGGATTTAAAACTGTATCTTCATCTAGATTCTTAATTTCATCTCTAGTTTTTAATTCAATCTCATTTATGGATTTAGTCATTTCAAGTTCTTTATTTAATTTATCTATTTCATGATTTAATACTTTGATATTGTGTTCTGCTTTGTCTTGATGATGTTTATTAGCTCCAATTTCGCCTCTATCTAAATCAAAACCTTTAGATTTGATAAAGTCGTTATAATCATCTTGAAGTTTTGCAAACGAAGCTTTACCACCACGTTGTTTCCAAAATTCATCTGAATTTAAGAACTTACCATATTCAATTTCATATACATTTCTACCATTTGAATCTTTCTTTTGAATAGGTACATTTTTTATTGTGTTATTTTTAGTGTATATTTGTTTAGTTATTCTTTTACCATTTTCATCAGTTTCAAATACTCTACGTTTAACATGATCAACTACAGGTATCCAGTAAAAGTGCATATGTGGAGTGTCTTCATCTAAATGTACTCCTGCATAGACTACATTTTCTTCTCCGACATATTTCGACAAAAATCGATAACTTTCGTTGAAGTATTCTAGCATTTTTTCTGGTATATCTTCTTTGGATTTAATATCAGGGCAAAATACAGGTTCTCCTGCATGATTACCTTCAACATAAACTCTTCCAGTATCTTTCATAGGTAGTCCTAATTTTCTAAAAAAGTCAGGTCCACTTGTAACAATACAACCATTTAATATATTTGTATTATCTCCTTTATTAAAATGAATGTTATTAGTATAGATAGTTTCATATACTTTACTAGATAGAGTAGAGTGTCCATCAAATCCTACATATTCTATATTGAATTGAGTACGTTCTTTATCATAATTTCCAGAGCCTTTTCTATCATCAAGTTCAACACCTAGACCACCAATATCTTTTGATTTAATTTGATTTTTTACTGTTACAACTTGGTAATCTACATTCATTTTGAGCTCCTTTCGTAGTATTTGTCATATCTTATTTATAAGTGTGACATATCTCACTAGGGCACAGCCCGTGAGTTTAAGGGGATCCTTAAAAATCCCATTAGCTTGTTACAAAGTTAGAAGCCAATGAAATAAGTTCAAAGGCTCCACTTGTGTAACAAGTGTTTTATCGAATTTATCAATTCTCTAAAACAAGAAAATGAACACTATCGCCACTTACAAAATTACGTTGTAATTTCATAACGTGCCACGTTAATCATTTTCTAAAGAAGGTTCTTCATAATCAATATGATACATTCTACCTTCGGTAGTTCTATATTTACTTATATGAAGACCTTCTTGTTCAAGCAAATCTTTTTGAGTGTTTAATAGCTTACCTAACTGAGTAGGAGTGCACATCAGATTTGCTTTATTTATGATTTCACTAATCGTAAAATCAAATTTCTTTTCTCTAATAGCATACTTTACAAAAGCTACTATTACAGGATTAGCTATTTCTAAAGCATTATCTTTTGCTATTGAGAAAACTTGATTCTTATCTTTATGAAGATATTCTTCTTCATCAGGGAAATCTCTATTTATAATTTCCATTTTGATTGTATTATCATCAAAATTGTTTTTACTTAATCTAATTATTCCATCTACTACGGCATCAAATCCAGTTGAGCCTAGTGTTTTACCTAACTTGTTCAAATGATGAACAAATAGTATTGTTAAATTATACTTATCAGCATAGCTTCTAATCTTAGGCATAAGTTTTTGAGATATATCTTGATAGCTGTTTATATCATAAGAAATATTGAAATCAATATCTTTTAACATATCTAGAATTAATATTCTTCCATTTAATTCTTCTGCAAATTCTTTAACTTGATATTCAATATCCATAAAGTTTATACTTTGCTTTTCATCTCTATCTATTACAAAGAATTTATTATTCTCAAAACTTATTCCTAGTAGGTTACACCTGTCCTTTAATTGACTATCTGACAATTCTGTAGTAATATATAAGACAGGTGAAGGCTTTAGAATCTCATGACCTAAAAATGCTTTTTTGTTGGCAATAGAGTTGGCAAGCTGTAGTGCGAATAACGACTTACCAACTTTAGGTTTAGATACTAATAAGTAAACACCTTTAGACCTCATTATCCCATCGATTATGATGTCTTTTTTTGTGGTTTCTTTTAGTTCTTCAAAAGCCTTCATATCTTTATGCCTCCTTTATTTGATTAGCTCTAGCTTCTAAGTATGGAATATCAATATTTAAGTATTTAACAACTTCTTGCATTGGTACTGCATTATTTGGAACATAATAGTTTTCACTTTCTAATTTTTTCTTTATAGTGCTTTTAATAACTAATGCATTATTTCTACCAACACCAGCTAGTTTCATTAAATCACTTAAATTACACCATTGTTTTGCTATTAATTTTAATGTTTCACTTGCTGTCATACATTATCACATCCTTTCTTATAATTCGTATTCTTCTTCATTCCATTTATCGTATGGAACAGCATTTGCTTCTAACATATTAGTTTCTGAGTTATATCTTATATACTTAGCAATTCTTAATTCTAATAAAGCGTCTTTAATATCTTCTTTAGAATCTGAACAATATTTTTCTACTTCAAATCCAGTAGTAATATTATTAGTTAATACCATTGTTAAGAATCCTTTAGCTCTTAAAGATATATTCGGATCTTTTAGAAATTCATCAAAAGCTCTATATACTTTAAAGTTTCCCATTTAATTACCTCCTTTCTTTTAAAATAGAGTAGAGTTATCTCTGGGTTCTCCCATATATTCGAAATTTTAGTTATTTCGTAACTCCCGTGCCAATAGGGTTATTATTTCGACCTTGCATTTTATAAGTTCGGCATATCGGTGATTTCCGCAACTACTAAGTTGTAATTCATCATCTCCTTTCTTTGTCCGAAGTATTGGACAATTTAATAATAACACTGTCCGAAAAATCTGTCAATACTTTTTTGTCCGAAAATATAGACAATTAAATTTTTTAGTGGTAAAATGTAATTGTGTATGAATAATTGGGGAAGAAAGTAGGGATTTTATGAATTCGGAAAAACTACAAAACTTAATACTAGATGCTATAGAAAATAAGAAAATATCACAAAGAGAACTTGCTAAATTGACGGGAATTAGTAGAAGTACGTTAAATGATATTGTTAATGGAAAAATAAAAAAGATAAAGTTAGATGATCTTTATCAAATATCAATTCCATTAGAATTAAATTTGGAAAATTTATTAGAAGCTTGTGGATTTAATAGTGTAATAAAATCATTAAGCGCTGATAGATATGCTGGAATGTCTGATAGACAATTAAAAGAACTTTTAGATGAATATCAACAATCTGAGATGAATTTATTAGATTGGGATGCACAAAAAAGAAAACAATGTTCATCTGCAAGAAGCAAATTAAATGCAATTACAAACAAAATTGAAATAGCTGAGCGAACTAAAGAAAAATATTCAAATAAGGATATAGCAAAAGATATTGAAGAAGTATTTAATGAATTAGAACCAATTCAACATAAATATGATTATTCAAAATTACCAAAGAAACCATAGGAGGATGTAGTATGAGTAATATTAAAGATAGAGAAAGAGAAGAATTACATAAAACAATATGGAAAATTGCAAATGAATTAAGAGGATCTGTTGATGGATGGGATTTTAAACAATATGTTTTAGGATTATTATTTTATAGATTTATATCTGAAAATATAGAAAATTATGTTAATGAGAATCAAAGAAAAGCGGGTATAGCTGATTTTCAATATAGAAATATATCTGATGAAGAGGCTTTATTAGGTAAATCTCAAATACTAGAGGAGAAAGGTTTCTTTATTTTACCTAGTGAACTATTTTGTAATATTAGAAAAGGCGCTGATAAGAATGAAAATTTAAATGTTGTTATTTCAAATGTATTTAATAATATTGAGTCATCAGCTAGAGGTACAGCTTCAGAAGATGATGTTAAAGGATTATTTGATGATTTTACAATTGATAATAAATTAGGCAATACAGTTGATGAAAGAAATGAAAAATTGGTTAAATTATTAAATGCTATAGGTGATTTAAATTTTGGTGACTATGAAGATAATAATATAGATTTATTTGGAGATGCTTATGAATTTTTGATGACTATGTATGCATCTTCTGCTGGTAAATCAGGTGGTGAGTTCTTTACTCCTCAAGAAGTAGGAGAATTACTTGCTAGAATAGTTATAATGGATAAAACATCTGTTAATAAAGTTTATGATCCTGCATGTGGATCTGGAGGTTTATTACTTAAATTTGCTAAGATATTAGGTAAAGAGAATGTAAGAGAAGGTTTCTTTGGACAAGAGATTAACCTTACTACATATAACTTAGCTAGAATTAATATGTTCTTACATAATATTAACTATAATAACTTTAGTATTGAACGTGGTGATACTTTAATTCATCCTGCGCATTGGAATGATGAACCATTTGATGCTATAGTTTCTAATCCACCTTATTCAATTAAGTGGGCTGGTAAAGAGAATCCAATTTTAATTAATGATGAGAGATTTGCACCTGCTGGTGTTTTAGCACCAACTTCTAAGGCTGACTTAGCATTTACCATGCATATGTTATCTTGGCTTTCTCCTAAAGGTACTGCAGCAATTGTTGAGTTCCCTGGAGTTTTATATAGAGGTGGAGCAGAGCAAAAGATAAGACAATACATGATTAATAATAACTTTGTAGATACAGTTATTCAATTACCTTCTGATTTATTCTTTGGTACTTCTATTGCTACATGTGTTTTGGTATTAAAGAAGAATAAGACTGATAACAATATCTTATTTGTAGATGCTACTAATGAATGTGTTAGAACTACTAATAAGAACAAGTTATCTGATGAAAATATAGAGAGTATTGTTTCTTTATTAAAAGATAGAAAAAGCGTAGAGAATAAATCATACTTAGCTACATATGAAGAAGTTAAAGACAATGATTATAATATATCAGTTAATTCCTATTTAAAAATAGCTGGAGAAGATACTACAATTGATATAGAGAAAGTTAATAAAAAACTATCCCAAGTAGTACCAAGACAACAAAAGATTAGAGAAGAACTTGAAGCGATTATCAAAGAATTAGAGGATGATCGTTATGAGTAAGATTAATGATTTAATTAAGATGTTATGTCCTAATGGAGTGGAATATAAAACAATTTCTTCTTTTTCAAAAGTATTAAGAGGAAAGAGATTAACAACAAAGGAATTAAATCCGGAGGAAAAATATCCAGTTTATCATGGTGGTTTGGAACCATTAGGTTATTATAATGAATGTAATCGTCCTGGTGATACTGTCATGATAATAAATGTTGGTGCATCTGCTGGTACTGTTGGGTATTCAAAAGATGATTTTTGGTCATCTGATGGTTGTTATTGTTTAGAACGTAATGACTTGTTTATTAATAGGTTTTTATATCACTATTTAAAGAATAATGAAAAAAATTTTGTTGGTAAAGTTAGAAAAGCTGGTATTCCTACATTAGATGGTAAAGTTATTGAAAAATTTAAAGTACCAATTCCACCATTAGAGGTACAAGAAGAGATAGTTCGAATTCTTGATAAATTTGGCGAGCTAGAAGCGGAGCTAGAAGCGGAGCTAGAAGCGAGAAAGTGTCAATATGAGTTTTGGCGTGGAAAATTGTTAGTTGGAGAAAATACTAGAGTATATAAATTAAGTGATTTAGTAGATTTATATTTAGGGTTAACATATACTCCAAAATACGTTGATTCAGGTGTTAAGTTTATTTCTTCTATGAATATATCGAAAGGGTATTTAGACTTAACTAATATAAAATATATTTCTCATGAAGAATATACTAATTGTACTTCTAATGCCAAGCCTAAAAAGGGTGATGTTCTTTATGTAAGAGTTGGATCTAATTTAGGACATCCTGTTATTTATGATTTAGATGAAGAAATATGTGTATTCGTTAGCGTTGGATTTGCTAGAGTAAAAGATTCAACCATATTATCAAATCGATATTTAAAACATTGGATGGATAGCGATTTGTTTATGGAACAAGTTAAAGCAAAAACCATGAATGCACCTAAAGCAAATTTAAATGCTACCTGGATGAAGGATTTTGAAATTTTTGTTCCGAGTATTAATGAACAAACTAGAATTGTTTCATTGTTAGATAAATTTGATGCATTAGTTAATGATATTACTGAAGGTATTCCTGCTGAGATTGAATTACGAAGACAGCAATATGAGTATTATAGAAATAAACTTTTAAGTTTTGAAGAATTATCTGCTAATTAAGAGGTTTTGTATTATGAAGATAAATAAGCTGACATTTTATATAAGTATGATTATAAATGTACTATTACTAGCAATTAGCACAATACTTTATTTTAGTTTTAAAGACAATTATACAGTTTCATATATAGTAAGTATTTTGTTAAATATTTTTGCTGGATCTATAATTCTTTCTGTAACTTCATTAGTGAACTATTATATTTATAGAAGATATTTATTAAGAGATATTATGAACGAGTGTCTAAAGTATTCTCAAATGTTTTCTAAATTAGAGTATTTCATTCCTAAAGAGTATCATGAAGAAGACTTAAAACATATTAAGATGAAAAATAAGAAAAAATTTATTGAACAATATAGGAAAAATTTAGATATTGATAATAAGAATAAACTAGGACAAATACTAAAAGAATATATTGCTTTATCTGAAACAAGTACTCGTGAACTATGGAATATGTATGATGATTTAGACTTTATTACTGATTTGACTGGTAAGAAGAAGAAGGAATACTGGAACGATGTTTTCAATTATATCTATTCTAAAATATGTATGATTAAAGAGTATTCATTTCATTTTAAAATTTATGTTTCAGCAACTAATGGTAATTATAAAGTAAATGAAGAAAAGTTACTTGATTTGCAAGATAAGATATTCTTTTGCAAGAAATTTGATTATGATAATGGTGATGAAGTTAAAGATATTTTTTCAGAATTAGAAGTAGGATACGAAACTATATCTGGTGGTGACTCTAAAGAGTTTACTTTAGTCTATAATGAGACTTCAAATTATTTATTAAAGATGTTTGATGTAGTTGGCAAAGACAATTACTTTAATAAAAATTATTCTGGATTAGGAAGTGATGATTGTGAGTAGTATAGGTTTAATAAGTGAAAATGATAACTCTACTGTATTAGCAGAGTATACAGGTTTAAATAGAGTTGCTACATCTTTTCAAAGTGAAGATGCATTAGAAAAAGAATTAATTAAAACTTTAGTTGAACAGGGATATGAAAGATTAAATATTAATTCAGAAGATGAATTAATTCTTAACTTAAGAAGACAATTAGAAAAGTTAAATAATTATACTTTTACTGATGGAGAATGGGATTCATTCTTTACTAAAGTAATTGCTAATAAGAATGATTATATTATTGAAAAGACAAGATTAATACAAGAGGATTATAAGCAAGAAATAACTCTTGATTCTGGTGAAAAAAGAAATATCTATTTGATAGATAAAGCAAATATTCATAACAATAGTGTTCAAGTTTTAAATCAATATGTTAATAATGATGGTAATTATGATAATAGATATGATGTTACCATTTTAGTTAATGGTCTTCCTTTAGTTCATGTTGAATTAAAGAAAAGAGGAGTAGACTTAAGAGAAGCTTTTAATCAAATAGAAAGATATCAAAGAGATTCATTTTGGGCTGGAAGTGGTTTATATAATTTTGTTCAAATATTTGTTATTTCAAATGGAACACTAACTAAGTATTACTCAAATACTACAAGAGAGTTTCATATTAACAACCAAAAGAAAAAGAAATCTAATTCGTTTGAATTTACTTCTTATTGGGCTGATCAAAAAAATAATGGTATTACTGATTTAATAGATTTTGCAAAAACATTCTTTACTAAGCATACATTATTAAATGTATTAACTAAGTATTGTGTATTTACAAGTGAAGAAGATTTACTTGTTATGCGTCCATATCAAATAGTTGCAACTGAAAAGATATTAAATAGAATTATTATTGCATACAATAATAAGTTTTATGGAACATTAAAATCAGGTGGATATATTTGGCATACAACAGGATCGGGGAAAACATTAACATCATTTAAGACTTCACAGTTAGCAAGTAAGTTAGATTTTATTGATAAAGTATTATTTGTTGTAGATAGAAAAGATTTAGACTATCAGACAATGAAAGAATATGATAGATTTAAAGAGGGAGCGGCTAACTCTAATACATCAACAAAAGTATTAGAAGAGCAATTAAATGATCCTAATGCTAAAATAATAATTACAACAATACAAAAACTATCGCAATTTATTAAGAAAAGTGAGAATAGTGATGTATTCAATAAGCATGTTGTATTTATATTTGATGAATGTCATAGATCTCAATTTGGAGATATGCATAAAGCTATTATTAAGAAATTTAATAAATATTATTTATTTGGATTCACTGGAACTCCAATATTCCCAGAGAATGCTAGAACAATAAAAGGTATATCTGAAACAACAGAACAAATCTTTGGTGAAAGATTACATACTTATACAATAGTAAATGCTATAGCAGATAAGAATGTATTACCATTTAGATATGAATATGTTGGAAGAGTAGACATATCTGATGATGTAAAAGATGAAAAAGTATATAACATAGATGAGGAAAAATTGTTTGATAATCAAATTAGAATAAGTTTAATTACAAATTATATTATTGACCATTTTAGCACAAAAACTAAAACATCAGAAAGTTATGTATATTCAACTTTAGATAATGTCAAAGAGGTAGCTAAAAAGCAAGATACAGAAGAAATTAAATCTAAAAAGAATATCAATGGATTTAATTCAATATTTGCTGTATCAAGTATTAAAATGGCTAAAGAATATTATGCTGAATTCAAGAAAGAATTAGCTCTAAAAAACAGTAATCTAAAAATTGCTTTAATTTATTCGTATGGAGTTAATGGAGAAGATGGAGTAATTGATGAAAATTCTGAATCAACAGAGGCTTTAAGTACAGATGATAGAACATTCTTAGATAACGCTATTAAAGACTATAATAGTATGTTTAGAACTTCTTATGATACTTCATCAGAAAGATTCCAAAATTATTATAAAGATGTTTCCTTAAGAATGAAAAATAGAGAAATTGATATATTAATCGTTGCTAATATGTTCTTAACTGGATTTGATGCTAAAACATTAAATACTTTATGGGTAGATAAGAATCTTAAATGGCATGGATTAATTCAAGCATTTTCAAGAACCAATAGAATATTAAATAGTGTTAAAACATATGGTAATATCGTTTCATTTAGAAATCTTGAAGATAGATTAAATGAAGCATTAGCTAAATTTGGTGATGAAAATGCACATGGAATAGTATTATTAAAACCATATAAGGATTATTATTATGGATATGAAGATGATAATGGAAAAACATTTGAAGGTTATAAATCTTTAGTTGAAAAATTAACTTCAAAATTTGCACCAGGAGAATTAATGCAAAGTGAAGCAGAACAAAAAGAATTTATAAAATTATATGGTGCGATACTAAAGGTAACTAACATATTATCTTCATTTGATGAATTTAAAGACAATGAATTATTAAATGAAAGAGATAAGCAAGATTATCATAGTATTTATATTGAATTATATAATGAGTTTAGAAATAAAGCAAAACAAGAGAAAACAGATGTTACAGAAGATGTAGTATTTGAAATGGAATTAATTAAATCCATAGAAGTTAATATTGACTACATATTAGGATTAGTTAAAAAATATCACGATAGTAACATGGAAGATAAAGAAATTCTTGTTACTATTCAAAAGACAATAATGGCTAGTCCAGATTTAAGAAATAAGAAAGATTTAATTATGGCATTTATTGATTCCTTAGATCAGGATTCAAATATATATGCTGATTTTGAATCATTTATGAATAGCAGGAAAAAAGAAGAATTAGATAAAATAATTGAAGAAGAAAATCTTAATAAAGAACAAACATATTCATTTATTCAAAAATCATTTGAGCAGGGTAAAGTAGAAACTAATGGGACAGAAGTATCTACAATATTGCCTCCAATGAGTATGTTTACTCCTAATAATGATAGACAAGAAAAGAAAAATAAAGTAATTGATAAACTATTAGAATTCTTTGATAAATTTTTTAGTATATCTAACAATAAATTTTAATTTATGTTATAATAATTATAGATGATAGAGTGTGTTTCATCTTTTAAGATGGAATATGCTCTTTTTTTAGTTAGGAGGGATCCATATGCATAAAAAGATTTATTATCAGGATGAACCAATAAGTAAATTTAAGAATGATAAGATTGGATTTCAAGAAGAAGTAAGAATGCTTAAAGAAGGTTTGAATGGTAATTCTAAAGTAATAGGATTAATTGCTGATTATGGTTCGGGTAAATCTTCTGTAATTAATTTACTTGAAAATAATACAAAAAAATTGTTTTGGAATTTCAAATATAAATTTGTTAGAATAAACTTGTTTGATATAGAAAAAAGTAGTGGGGCAAATTTAAATGAAAATATTGAAGCACAAAAGAAGATGGTATTACAATTAGCATCTTCTAAGTATAAGAATGGCAAGTTTGCTTATTATACAAACAGAATAAATGAAAATAGCAAATCTATAAGAGTGTTGTTAAAAAACAAGCTTTCTTGGTTTCTAATTTTATTATCATTCTTTTTAATGGTCGTATCTTATTTATATAATAAGGAAATAACTGATTGGTTACCTAATGTTGATTTTATTATAAAAAATAAAGAAACTATTATAGATATTCTTAAATGGTCGGGAGTAGTTGGTATTTTAGTTTTATTGATTGTTCTTTTAAGAAATAATGTTGTTTACTCACTTTATAATAAAGACAGTAAAGATGAAAAAAGAAACGTTAATGAATATGATTTAATTGAAATTTTTAATGAATTATTATACAAAAGAACAACTGTGCTAATAATTGAGGATTTAGAGCGTGACGTAGAGCTAACTGATATTGCTAAATTTGTTAATTCTATATTTTCACTATATGCCAATAATAAAAAAGTAAAATTTATTATTTCTTTAACGCCAGATAAATATAAACAACTATTTCCGAAAGAGACTGATAAAAATAGTAAAGTAGTAGATAAAGAACTAAAACCGTTTGACATGATTGTTAATATGCCATATATATCTATTACCGATTATTCATTGATTTTGAAAGATCTTTTAATTAGCAAGAAAAAAGAATTTAAAAAAGTCGCTGGAATTGATATTGTGAATAATTATGGACCTTGGCTAAAGCTTGCTCAAAGTAAATCAAATATTAATATTAGAATAATTAAACATAGAATAAATGATACTTTGCATTTATATTTAACATTAAAAAAGAGATTCCCCAACAAAAAGAAAGAACCTAGCAAGGATATTAATATTAAAACATGTATAGCAGTCGCATATTTAAGGGATGAATATAAGAATTTGTTTGAAGAGTTTGTTAAACCACAACCAAATTCAAAAGTTAAAATTAAAGAATTTATAGATCAATATTTATCTGATAGTAATCGTAAATTTGATGATGAAAAGTATAAAGATTTATGTGATGATATAGCTGATTTACTAGATAATGATTATATTGATTATAATTGTGATAAATACATATACAATTATTCAAAACTTAATAGTATATTTGATGTATATGAAGCTAAAATATATAATTCGTATATTAAAGATGAGCCTTATAATATTTCAGAATCTAGGGTGGATCATATCCTTAGTGTTAATGATAAGTGTCTAATGAATGCATTTGAAGATAAAAAGAAATTTAGTAAAAATGTTTCTGAAAATGTTTTTGAAATTCCTATTATATTAAATAAAATACTTGGTAAATTAACTGAAGAAGAAAAGAAAGCTTTTTATTTAAAGTCATTATCAATAAATTCAGCACATATTGATACTACAATTGAACGTTTATCTTTAGCATCTTTAACTGATTTTTATAAAGATGAAAATATAAATTTATATATAAAAACTGTTGGCGATGATTTGATAGAAAAAGCACCAGATGATTTTGTTTTATCCAGAATCAAATTAATAGATACATTGATTTCATATTCATCTTTTGATTATCTATATACTGATAAATTCCCTCTTATTTCTCAAAAAGAAATTGAAAAAATTAATGATGTGAATATTATAATAAAAAGGATTTGTTATCAAAAATTAACAAGTGAAAACATTAATATTATTATAGGAGCAATTAATAATTTAAACACTCAATTAGATTTAATGAGCATTAAAAAGATTCTTTCTTCAGTTAATACAATTATAATTGATTATATTATTAAGAATCTAATTTGTATTAGAAATTTATCGAATGAAGAAAAAAGAGAATTATTTGCTGATTATGGCAAGTATATTAATTTAAACGATTATAGTTCAATTATGAATATTGTTAAAAATACTAATTATATAAATGCTGAAATTGAGCAAACAGTTATAAATATGTTAGATTCAGGTACTATAAATATAAGTCAGTATGAATCATTTATTAATATTGTACCTGATGTAAATGATGTAACTTTGAAACGATTACTTGATAATAATTGTTTCTTTAAAGTACCGGCCTTTATTGTAGAAAAAATGAAAAAATATGATGCGTATGGTTATATAAAATATATTTCAATAAATGCTGATAAAATAATTGTAATAGGCCCAAAAAAGAATAAATCAATTTATAATCAAATATATAATGATAAGGTATTTGAAAAGTTGTCGATTGCTGATCAGGATTTTCTTAAATATATTGATAAATATGAAATATATAAGCATTCTGATTTGAATAGATTTTTAATGATGGCTTATATAGATCAAAATATTAATCTATTAAATTATGCATTTGATAATTTAGATAATGTTTCTTTAAGTAAGTATTTATTAAATATAAAAATAATTAATTCCGCTGAAGATGAATTGAAGGCATTAATAAATAGTAATATTGATAAAATTAAAGTAATTTCCGAAGAGTCAGCTAATAATTTAAAATCAAAAATTAAATATAGTAATCTTAAAAGAAGAATTACGAATATAAGAAAGAAGGCTTAAAAAAATAAAGTCTTCTTTTAGTTTATGTTCTGATTACATACTATACTAGTAAAATTATATGATATAATTAATTAAAAGAGAGATGATGACTATGCAGAAAATTGATGAAGATTATATTACAAATAGAGTAATTAATTATATGGAGAATAAAGTTAATGGAAATTGGCACGCAGAGAAAACAGTTAAAGCTGATTTGCATCAACACGGCGTAGATATTAAATTAATTGGTGGTAAAAGAAACAGTGAATATTTTTTTATAGAGTGTAAAGGTAAATCTTATGCTAAATCTGCTAGATCTATTAATAGAGAAGGATGGTTAAATGCTTTAGGGCAAATCGTTACTAGAATGAATGTTAAAAGATATTATAACTCTTCAAATGGTGGAAAAGAAATAAATAGAGCATATAAATATGGTTTGGGGTTATACTGGGAATCTGCTCAAGTTGCACTCAGAAGAATTCCAAAAGAAATAGCTCAAGTATTAAATCTATATATATTTTCGGTTAATGATAAAGGTGAAGTAAAATGTTTTACACCTAGTCAATTTAAAGATATTGAATATTCAGATGATGTATTTAAATAATTTTTGCGTCACTTGCGTCACTTAAATATAGGGGGTACTAATTTTAAGTGTCACAAGTGTCATAAGTGTCATATGCTAGAGAAATCTAGTCTTTTTTTGATAATAAAAAAATTAAAAAATTTTAACATATTTTTATAATATGTTAAAAAAACTTTAAAAATTTAACATATTTCTTGTATATGTTAAAAAAATAGTGTAATATTATATATGAGGAGATGATAATATGAAGTTATTACCATTTAATGATTTTGATTTAAAAACACCAAGAATTCTTGAAGCATTAAATGAAGCTTCTAGATCACTTGCAGAATTAAAAGGATTTGCTAATTCAATTCCTAATCAACATATTTTAATAAATGCTATTACGATAAATGAAGCTAAAGATAGTAGTGAAATTGAAAATATAGTTACTACTCATGATAGTATTTATAAAGTTTTAACAGAAAGTGGATATAAAGATGAATCTGCTAAAGAAGTTGTTGATTATAGAAGCGCTATTTGGCGTGGATATGAAATAATTAAAGAAAAAGGATTTATTTCAACTAATGTTTTAGTAGAACTTCAAGGAATGATTGAACACAATAAAGCTGGTGTAAGAAAGAATCCTGGAACTAAATTAGTTAATAGTAAAACTGGAGAAGTAATTTATACTCCACCACAAGAAGAAAAAGAAATTAGAGATTTATTAAAGAATCTTGAAGATTATATTAATGAGAATGATGATGAAGTTGATCCATTAATTAAAATGGCTTTAATTCATTATCAATTTGAATCTATCCATCCATTTTATGATGGAAATGGAAGAACTGGAAGAATATTAAATGTTTTATATTTAGTATTAAATAATCTTTTAGATAGTCCTATTTTATATTTAAGTAATTATATTAATAAAAATAAAGATCAATACTATAAATTGTTTACTGAATTTAGAGAAAATAATAATTATGAAGATTGGATTATTTATATCTTAAAAGGAATAGAAGAAACATCTAAAAATACTATTGAATTAATTAAACTAATTCAAGGAGAGATGGAATCTTATAAAGAAGAATTTATGACTAAATTACCTAAAATATATTCTGATGAATTATTAGATTCTTTATTCTTTGAAGTATATACTAGAATCAATTATATTGAAGATAGATGTGGAGTTACAAGACAAACTGCTGCTACATACTTAAATAGTTTAGTTGATGCTGGACTTCTAGAATTTGAGAAAGTAGGTAGGGAAAGCATTTATAAAAATACTAGATTAATTGATTTATTAAGTAATTTTTAAAGAATATCATACCGATAACGGTATGATAGCATAAAAAAGAACTAGATGATTGATTTCATCTAGTTTTATTATTCTATAATTTAATCATTTGTGATGTTTTTCTATCGACTACCTTTAACTTATATTTATCTTTTAATATTTTATCTAATTTATCATAATTAAATATTCCATCAAGTAATGAATCGGTAAATCTAGTTAAAGCTGAATTAACTTGTTGTTCTATAGTACATTCCCATAATGCACTCATTTCATATCCTACAGCCAAATAATGTGCTACATATTCATACATATACTTTATTAAATATTTATCCATTTTTTTATCAAATGGAATTATAATGTTTAAAAACTCTTCATCAGTAATATTTCCACAACTATTTTTCCTTATCATTTTTATTCCTCTCTTTATCATTTTACCCATCAGCCACCCATCAATTTTAGTAAATTTTGATGGGTAGAATTGTATTTTTTTAAACTGTGAGTCTTGAAAAACGTTGATTTTACTGGGTTTTATACCATCGATTTTTATGCTAATATCCACCCCCTGAAGAGAGCACCCCATTCTATGAAAAATAGTTTGACTTAGTCATGATTATATGGTATTATGATTATGCGAGGAAAAAATGGTAATACATTTTTGCATGGGCACTGTCTTAATTGATGGAGCCCTATTTTTATTTTATATTAAAACTTATATATCAGTATTTTTGTATACTGAGACCAAATAAACTCAATTCCTTGAGTTTTTTTCTTTAAAAATATATAATTATATTAGGTGGTAAAATATGAATCTATCAAAATCGTCATATTGTAGAGGATTACAATGTAAAAAAATATTATGGTTAGAAAAACATAAACCAGAAGAAAAAGAAGAAATAAATAATGAAAGTATTATGGAAACAGGTAATGCTATCCATGAAGTAGCTCGATATTTATTTGGAAGTCATATAAATATAGAATATAGAGAAAATCTATCACAAATGATAGAAGATACTATGAATACAATAGATAGCTATAAAGATATAATTATAACAGAAGCATCATTCACATATAAAAATAATTTCTGTAGTGTTGATATACTAAAAAAGAATAATAACTCATATGAAATATATGAAGTAAAAAGTTCAACAAAACTAAAAGATATCTATATAAATGACGCATCATATCAATACTATGTATTAACTAAACTAGGACTAAAAGTAACTAAAGTATGTATAGTACATATTAATAGAGACTATGTAAGAAATGGAGACTTAGATTTAGATCAATTATTTAAAATACGAGATATAACAAAAGAAGCAAAAGACTTACAAAATGATGTAGAAAAAAATATAAAAGAAATAAATAATTATCTAGAAAAAAGTGAACAACCAAAAGACATAGATGAAAATTGTTTTGAACCATATGATTGTCCATTCTTTAAATATTGTACAAGACACTTACCAGAAAAAAACATATTTGATATAGCAGGAATGCAGACAAGAACAAAACTAAAACTATATAGAGAAGGTTTATATGACTATAAAGACTTAGTAAATGCAGATATAAATGAAAACTATAAAAAAGTAGTAGAATATGAATTATATAATAAAGAAGACTATATAGATAAAGAATCACTAAAAGAATTCTTAGACACACTAACATATCCATTATACTTCTTAGACTTTGAAACATTTCAACAACCAATACCTTTATATGATAATATAAGCCCATATAAAAGAATACCATTTCAATACTCACTACATTATATTGATTCAGAATTAAAACATAAAGAATTCCTAGCTGAAGCAGGAACAGATCCAAGAAGAGCTTTAGCTGAACAACTAGTAAAAGATATACCAAAAGATGTAACCACACTAGCTTATAACATGACATTTGAAAAAGGAGTAATACAAGAACTATCAGAACTATATCCAGACTTAAGTGAACATTTATTAAATATAAGAGATAACATAAAAGACTTAATGGTTCCATTTCAACAAAAAAAATACTACACAAAAGATATGCACGGTTCATACTCAATAAAATATGTTCTACCAGCACTATTTCCAGATGATCCATCACTAAACTATAAAAACTTAGATCTAGTACATAATGGAGTAGAAGCAATGTCATCATTTGAAGACCTAATAGGAAAAACAGGAAAAGAAAAAGAATATATAAGAGAAAGATTACTAAGATATTGTGAATTAGACACATATGCAATGGTAAAAATATATGAAAAAATAAAAGAAGTAGTAAAGGAAAAATAATATGAAAGATAAAATAGAACTAATAATAGTAAATACAATAGTTATAATTGCGTTTATAATAATATGCTTATTTGCATCAAAATACTTAACAAAACCAAAAATAGAAAAACAAGAAATTACACAAGAAATAACTAATATAGTACAATCTAAAATGGAAGAATACTACACAAAAATATTTGAAAAACATTCGGGAAATTACTGTGGAGAAAAAAACTATAGTGATGTATTTGAAGTATACTATATAAATACAAAAACATTTAACTCAATAGAAGAAATGAAAAACTCATATAAAACATTTCTATCAGAAAAATATATAGAAGAAAACCTAATAGATAAATTTAAAGAAAGAAATAACAAACTATACTGCTTTGAACAAAAAAACAGTAACCTAGAATATCAAAATAATAGTTTCAATATAACTAATATAACTAAAACAGAAAAAGAAATAAAAATAGAAGGAAACTATAAAACAGTATCAAATGACTTAAACCCATCAGAAACATTTAATGTAGAAGCTACACTAATAAATGAAAATGATAATTGGGTAATAAGTAATTATAAAGATGTATATAATAGGGAATCATAGAATCATATAAAAAAGCATACAAAGTATGCCTTTTTTTAGTCCAAACGTTTATAGACAAAAGTTTAGTCTTACCGCCAAGTATCAAAACCAAACTCAAATAACTAGAAAAAGTAAAACATAATATAAAAAATAATTGTTCCCTTTTTCAAATTAATTATAATATAAAAAAATTATACCAGTCAATATAAATGTAAAATAAAAAAATTAAGATATGTAAACCTAGTTAAAAACTAGGTTTTTTGTTATAATTAAAAGGGTGATAATATGACAACATTATATTTAATAAGACATTCAGTAAGGATGAAAAGAGATGATATAGAAACATATAATACAACACAACCTAGAATAATAAGAGAAGAAAAAATAATACTAAGTTCTGAAGGAGAAAAAAGAGCTGAAATACTTAGTAAAGAACAAGAACTACAAAATATTGACGTACTATATACTAGTAACTGTGTAAGAACACTTGCAACTGCTAAATACATGATGGAAAGTCAAAACTTAAAAGCACATATAGACGAAAGACTAGATGAAAGAAGAGTAGGAATAATAAATGATAAAGAAGTACCAGATTGGTTTATAAGACAATATAAAGACATTGATTATAAAACAATTGGTGGAGAATCAATGAGAGAGGTAAGAAATAGATTTAGTGAAGTAATAGATGAAATATTAAATAAAAATCAAAACAAAAGAATTGCAATTTTCACACATGGATACGCAATAACATCATACTTATTAAAATACTGTAAATTAATACACATATCAGAAGAAAGATTAGAAGTAGAATACAATGGAAAAACATTATACAATAAAAGACTAAACGCACCAGAAGTATTCAAATTAACATTTGATAATCAAGAATTAAAAAACATAGAACTAATAGAATTTGATGATTTACCGTATAATCATGGAGTATAAGGAGGATTTATGAAAACAGAAAAAAACATTTTAATAGCTTTCTTATTAAATCTATCATTCTCAATATTTGAATGCATTGGAGGAATAATAACAGGAAGTATCGCAATACTATCAGACTCGGTTCATGATATAGGAGACGCAATGAGTATTGGACTATCATACATACTAGAAAAGAAAAGCAAGAAAAAACCAGACAATATTTATACATATGGATATATTAGATATTCAGTAATTGGAAGTATAATAACATCAACAATATTATTAACAGGATCAATATTTGTAATATATGAAGCAGTAAAAAGACTAATTAATCCACAAGAATTAAACTATAATGGAATGATTATAATCTCTATAATTGGAGTAATAGTAAATACATTAGCCACTATGGCAACAAAAGAAGGAGATTCACTAAATCAAAAATCAGTTAATCTACATATGTTAGAAGACGTATTAGGATGGATTGTAGTATTAATAGGAGCAATTCTAATAAAATTTACAAATATAACATATATAGACGCAATATTATCAATAGGAGTAGCTCTATTCATATTAAGACATACAGCTAGAAATATAAAAGAAGTCTTAGACTTATTCCTAGAAAAAACTCCAAACAACATAGACTTAGAAGAAATAAAACATCACTTAAAAGGAATAAAAGGTGTATTAGATATACACCATATACATATTAGAAGTATAGATGGATTTAATAACTTTATAACTTTACACGCACAAGTAAAAAAATATGACCCAGAAATAAAAAAACAAATAAAAGAAGAACTAGAGGAACATGGTATATGCCATTCAACAATAGAACTAGAACTTGAAGAAGAAGCATGTGAAAATAAAACATGTAAAATAGAGCATAAAGAACATCATCACCATCATCACTAAACTCTACCACCAGTTCGTGTTAAAAAAACTAAAACTATAGTATCATTAATACCAGAAAGGAGAAACCATATGGATCAAATTAAAATAGGAAAATTCATACAAGAAAAAAGAAAAGAAAAAAAACTAACACAATCAGAATTTGCAGAAAAATTAAACATAACAGATAGAGCAGTATCAAAATGGGAAAACGGTGTATGTATGCCAGATGTAGGAACAATCCCAGAAATATGTAAAATATTAAATATAACTATTAATGATTTATTCAGTGGTGAGGTGGTAGATATGAAAAATAATGAAAAAATGTTAGAACAAAACCTATTAGAAATGACAAGACAAAAAGAAGAAAGAGATAAACAATTATTAACTTTAGAAATATTCATTGGAATAGTTTCAACAGTAGTATTATTAGGATCAATTCTTTTAGTAGGAACACTAGAAATATCAAAATTACCAGCAGCAATAATAATTACAATCGCAAGTATTATATTCGCAACAGGAATGGGATTAGCTTTAAGAATAGAACAAATAGCTGGATACTATGAATGTCAAAATTGTCATCATAAATATGTTCCAACATATCAAAATATTCTATGGGCACAACATATGTGTAGATCAAGAAAAATGATATGCCCAAAATGTGGAAAAAAAGTATGGCATAAAAAAGTATTAAAAAAATAAGTAGATTACATTCTACTTATTTTATTTATATATAATTCTTTTCTAAAAGAATTTTTTTTAGATATATTATAATCACCAATATTTCCATCAATATATTCAAACTTATAATCATCAACATAAGAATCAACTAAAATACCATCATTAGAAAAATTATAAGTAATATAATTATCAGTATTTGCATTAAAATCTTTTTCACACTTAATATGATAACTACCATCATTATTATAATGGCACTCACTATATAATGTATTATCATCATTAAATAGCTTAATTAGAATATAATCATCATAAAAAGTATAACTAACCAAATCATTTGATAAAGAAGGAATAAAATTACGAACTTTATAATCAATTTCATCATTGAAATACTCCTTATCAAGAGAAACATCACGAGTATAATAAACTAACTTAGAATAGGCACTATTTAAATTAGGATGAAAATTACCAAAATCATCATGTTCCAACCTTATACCATTAACTTTATCAGATAATTTTCTAACATCAGAATACCTCATATTTTGAATACCAGTAACTAAAAGAACACCGCCAGATAAAACTGCACATACCTTACTTACATTAATTTTTTTTAAATCCATAAAACCACCTGAAAATTTCAACAATATTATAACAGAAAATAAGAGAATAAACAATATAATGAATCCTTGTAAAATACCATAATTTATGATATATTAATTAATGTAAAAGAGGCGATATAATGAAAAAAAATAACCCAAAAATTGTAAAATGGATATTTATATTAGTAATAGGATTAATACTAATTAATTCATGTGATTCAGAAGAAGAAAAACAAAAACCAACAAAATCAAAAGATACATTCACAATAATATCATCAACATCAACAAGTGCATTAGACCAAGAAATAAAAAAATTCGGAAAACAAAATAAAATAAATATTGAAATAGAACACTATGGAGATCTAGAAATAGTAGATATTCTAAATAGTGATAGTAAAGACTATGACGCAGTATGGATTTCAAACTCAATTTGGTTATATATGTTAGAAAATCAAAACTTAATAAAAGATAGTAAATCAATAGTAATAGACCCAGTAGTAATGGCTATAGAAAAATCTAAAGCTAAAGAATTAGGATTTGTAGATAAAGAAGTAAAAAACAAAGATATATTAAACGCAATAAAAGAAGGAAAACTAAAATATGTAATGTCTTCAGTTACACAAACAAATACAGGCGCAACAGCTTACTTTAACTTTTTAAATAGTCTTGCAGGAAATCCAGAAGTATTAACAAGTGAAATGTTAAAAGATGAAAACCTTCAAAAAGACTTAAAAGAATTCTTTAAAGGAGTTGAAAGAGTATCTGGAAACGAGGATTACCTAGTAGAAATGTATGAAAAAGGTAACTATAACGCAATGATAAACTATGAAAGTTCATTAATAGAACTAAATAAAAAACTAGTAAGTGAAAATAAAGAACCTCTATACTTAATATATCCAACAGATGGAGTCGCTATAAATGATATGCCATTCGCATATATAAATAACGATTCAAAAGATGAAAAAACAAAAGAACAATTCGATAAAATTCAAAATTATCTAAGAAGCGATGAAATAACAAAATTATTAGAACAAAAAGGATATAGATCATGGTTTGGTGGAATTAAAAAAGATACAGATTCAAATACATTCAATAAAGAATGGGGAATAGATACTTCAAAATATCTAAAAGATATGAAATATCCAAGCAAAACAGTAATGACAGAAGCATTAAATCTTTATATAGAAATGTTAAGAAAACCGACACATGTAGTATTCTGTCTAGACATATCAGGAAGTATGTCAGGTAGTGGACTAGAAGAATTACAAGAAGCAATGAACTATATACTTGATTATGAAAAAGCTTCAATTGATAAAATACAATTCTCAGATACAGACAAAATTACAGTAATAACATTCAATGGAGATGTAGATACAATATATGAAACAAAACTAGGAAATAATACAAAAGACGTAATAAAAATAATAGATAATCTAGAAGCAAATGGAACAACAAATATATATGACCCAAGTATACAAGCACTAAAAATTCTAGAAAATGAAAAAGACGATTATACAAAAACAGTAATTCTAATGACAGATGGAGCATCCAACAATGGAACATTTAAAGAACTAAAGAATTACTACAACACTACAGATAAAAATATTCCTGTATATAGTATTACATTTGGTTCATCAAGTGAAAAACAACTAAAAGAAATAGCTGAATTAACAAACGGAAAAATATTTGATGGTAAAAAAGGACTAACAAGAGCATTCAAGGAAGTAAGGAGTTATAACTAATGAAAAATAAAGATATAACTTCAGCTATATTAGGAAGTACATTTTTCGCAATACCATATATAGGATTATCAGTTGCTTTGGCTCCATCCCTAGTAATAGGAGGATGTGCATTTGTTGCTTCAGAATTAATGTTCTCAGGAGTTAAAACAAAAGATAAATTAAAAAATACAAATAAATCACTATATCAAAAAGTATTAGAAGCACGAAAAGAACAAAAGCAAATTAAAAACTTAATTCCAAAAGTAGAAAACACAGAAACAAAACAAAACTTAAAAGAGATAAATGAAACAATAAATAAAATACTAGAAGAAGTAGAAAAGAATCCAAAGAAGGAAAAAAGCCTAAACAACTTCTTTGACTACTACTTGCCAGTATTAATAAAAATAATTTCAAGATATGACGAAATTGAAAATACAAGACTAACGTCAAAAGATGAAAAATCATTCATGACAAAAGCACAAAACTTAATAAAAGATACAAATAAAGCATTTAAAACAATACTATCAAATTTATATCAAAGAGATATAATGGATACAGACGCTGACATGAAAGTATATGAATTAATGATGAAAGCAGATGGAATAGTAGAAGACAATATCATAAAGAATGAGGTGCAAGATGAAAAATAAAAAAACAATTATAGGTATAATTTTATTTGTAATATTAATAGGACTAATAATCTTATTAAAATACATGAAAGATGAAAAAGGAATAACTTTATCAAAACACTTAACAACAGTCTATGTCGCAACAGGGGGAGGAAAAGAAGACTTCCTTGCTGATGAAGATATTAAAAAAATACTAGAAAAAAAATACAAACTAGAAGTAGTATACGATACATGGAGTAATGGAAAAACTATTACAAGACCATTAATAAGAGAAAGTGTAGGATTGGGTGACCAAAAAATAGTTGAAAGTATTAAACATGCGACAGACTTTGAAATTAGTTCAACAGGTGTATCAAAATACGATGCATTATTCACATCAGATCAAAGATTCTATGACTACTATAAACTAGCTCCAAATAAAGAACTTGGAGAAGCAGATAGATATACAGTATTAGATGGAGGTCTAACACTTAATACTCCAATAGTAATATATAGCTGGGGAGAAGTAGTAGATGCTCTTATAAAAGAAAAAATAGTTACAGAAACAGATGGTGTATACTATATAACAGATATGGATAAACTTATAACATATATACTAGAAGGAAAAAAATGGAAAGACATAGGATTAAACTTATATGGACAAATAAATATCGCATCAACTGACCCAGTAACATCATCTCCAGGAGCAACCTATTACGGATTACTTTTATCAATATTAAGTGAAGCTCAAGTAACAAATGAAAACGTAGAAAAAAACCTACCAAAATTAAAAGACTTCTATATTAAATCAGGATATATGAACAATACACCAGCTGATTTATTTGAAAAATATTTAAAAACAGGTATGGGTGGAGAACCAATGATTGTTGACTACGAAAAAAGTATAATTGACTTCGCAAACTCATCATCTGATGCATTCAATCAAGTAAAAGATGATATAAGAATATTATATCCAACACCAACAATATGGAACTCACACTGCTTTGCAGCATTCACAGAAAATGGAAAACTATTATATGAAGCATTAAATGACCCAGAAATCGGACAAATTGCTTGGGAAAAATACGGATTTAGAACTGGTATAACAGGTGGAACATATGATGTATCAAATATTGGAATAGGAGTACCACAAACAATAAAAAGTACAGTATCAAGCTTAAAAATGGATACATATAATAAATTAATTGATTATTTAAAAAATAATTAGGAGGAAATATGGAAGGATTAGAATTAAAAGTAGAAAAAAAATTAGAAGATGAAAGCATAGAAAATTTAACAAGTGAAAAAGTAACAGAAGAAAAAATAGAAAATTCACTTAATTATGATAATTTAACAAAAGAAGAACAAAAAGCTATAGATGAATTTAATAGTAAAATAGATGTAACAGACACAACACAAGTAATTCAATATGGAACTGCTGCACAAGAAAAAATATCTGAGTTTTCAGATAGTATCTTAGAAGATGTTAAAACAAAAAACATAGGCCCAACAGGAGATTTATTAGCTGACTTAGTTAGCCAAATAAAAGCATTCGATAAAGACGTATCAGGTGGAAATAGAGGATTCTTCGCAAAACTATTTAGTAACGCTAAAAAAGAAGTAGACTTTGCTATTGCTAAATATAGTAAAATTGAAAAAAACATTGATACAATTGAAAATGGACTAGAAAAAGATAAACTACAAATGTTAAAAGATATCAGTATCTTTGATACAATGTATGAAAAAAACTTAGAATACTTCAAAGAAATATCATTATATATAATTGCTGGTGAAAGAAAACTAGATGAATTAAGAAATAAAGTATTACCAGAATTACAAGAGATTGCTAAGAAATCAGGAGAACAATTAGATGTTCAAAAAGTAAATGATATGGAGAATATGATAAATAGATTTGAAAAGAAAATCTATGACTTAAAAACAACAAGAATTATTTCAATTCAAATGGCTCCACAAATTAGACTACTTCAAAACAATGAAGCAGAACTAGTAGAAAAAATTCAAAGTTCAATTACAAATACAATTCCATTATGGAAAAATCAAATGGTTCTTGCTTTAGGTATCAATAACGCTAAAAAAGCATTAAAAACACAACAAGATGTATCTAAATTAACTAATGAAATGCTTGTTAAAAATAGTGAAACACTAAAACAAGGATCAATAGACATTGCGGAAGAATCAGAAAAAGCAATCGTTAATATTGAAACAATTAAGAAAACAAATGCTGACTTAATTGAAACATTAGATAAAGTAATTGAGATTCATAAAAATGGAAGAATCAAGCGTCAAGAAGCAGAAAAAGAACTTGAAACAATCGAAAAAGAACTTAAAGACAAGATGCTTGAAATTCATATTGAAAAATAATGAATACTGACTATTTTAAAGATATATATAAAGACTTCTTTGGAGTGGAAACACCTAAAGAAGAAAATAAAAAAATTGAAGAGAGTAGTCAAAAAATGATTACTCTTTTTGATAAAATAAACAAACTATATATAAAAGATGAATCAAAAGAATTACTAAAAAAAATAATAGAATACATGAGAAAATATAATGAAGGAATTGAAACTAACTATATTCCATTCAATATATTGATAGAAATAAATAATAAAGAAACAAAAGAAGAATTAATTAATATATTAGAGACTGCTTCAATAAACTTTAGCTATATAAAAAACAATAACAAAAAAGAAATATCATTAATTAATTTAGAAAAAGACATTAACTATGACTATGGATTTATAACAATAACAAACCTAAAAGGAATTAATAATATAGATACACAAGATCAAACTAAATTATTTAATAACTTAGAAGAGTTCTTAGAAAAAGAAGATAAAACAACAACACTAGTAATAGGAACAAAAGAAGAATTAAAAAACTTTTTCTTAGGCAGAGAAAGTATAAAAAATAAATACTTTATCTTTAATATTATAGGAACAAATCCTGATATACAAGATATATATGAATATGTATTAAATAATATAAATATTGAAGATGAAAAGAAACCAGAATTATTAGACTATATAACAAAAACATATAAAAATGATAACTACGTAGAATATAGAAATAATCTAATAAAATATATATCATTCAATAAAGAATTACCTAAGATAGAAGAAAAGAAAACACTAGAAGAAATATTCAAAGATCTAAATGAATTAGTTGGACTAGAAAAAGTAAAAAAAGTATTATACGATTTAGTTGATGTTATAAATCTCAAAGAAAAAGCAAAAGACCTTACAATAAAAGATATGAATCTTCATATGGTATTCTTAGGTAATCCAGGAACAGGAAAAACAACAATCGCAAGAATTATATCAAATATCTTATATAATCTAGGATATATAAAAGAAAACAAACTAATAGAAGTTTCAAGCAAAGATTTAGTAGGACAATATGTCGGTCAAACTGCACCTAAAACAATGGATGTAATTAATAAAAGTTTAAATGGAGTACTATTCATAGATGAAGCTTATTCTCTAGCTGTAAAAGGAGAAAATTCATATAATGCAGAAGCAATCGCAACACTAATACAAGCAATGGAAAACTATAGAGATAAACTAGTTGTAATATTTGCGGGATATACTAAAGAAATGCAAGACTTCTTAGATTCAAACTCAGGTATAGTATCAAGAATAGGATATACACTAGAATTTGATGACTATACAACAGAAGAATTAATAAAAATATTTAATAACTTCGCAACAAAGAATGGATTTATTGTTGAAGACGAAGCAATTAAATATTTAGAAGAAGTAATAAATGAAAATAGAAACACAAAGAACTTTGGTAATGCAAGATTTGTAAGAAACATATATGAAAAAACAGTAATAAAACACGCAACAAATGTTAAAGATAAAAAGCAAAATAAAATACTTAAAACAATAACAAAAGAAGATATAAGTATAGAAAATTTAAATTTAAACTAAGAACAAGATTATTCTTGTTTTTTATTATATATTTTTTATAAAAAATAACTTAAAATTAACTTAAATTTATTTACAAATAAAATATATATTGGTATAATTAATTTGTAGTAAATAAAATAAAGAATGGGGGAATACAAATTGAAAAACGAATTATTAGAACTAAATCCAAATACAATAAAAGACAAAATATACATTATAAGGAATCAGAAAGTCATGCTTGACAGTGATTTAGCAGAAATATATGGATATAACCTAAGTGCATTTAATCAACAAGTTCAAAGAAATATAGAAAAATTTGACAAGGATTTTATGTTTCAGTTAAACAATGAAGAGTATTTAAACTTGAAATCACAATTTGTGACTTCAAGTTGGGGTGGTAAAAGGAAACTACCATACGCATTTACGGAACAAGGAATATATATGCTAATGACAGTATTAAAAGGGAAACTTGCAGTAAAACAAAGCAAAGCATTAATAAGATTATTTAAAGAAATGAAAGACTTTATATTAGAAAATGAAAAAAGATACGTTGAATATAAAGATTTTGCTAAATTATCAATTCAAACAAATAAAAATACTGAAGCGATAAAACAAATTGAAAAAAACATGGTTACAAAACAAGAACTCATGAGATTTATAAAAAATATATCAAATAAAAAAAACGATAAAGATATCCTAATATTAAATGGTAAACAGGTTGAATCAGATATGGCATATCAAAAGATATATTCCGAGGCAAATCATTCTATATATATAGTGGATAATTATATAAGTTTAAAAACACTCGTACTATTAAAAAACATAAATCCAAATGTAGATGTTACAATATTTACCGACAACATAAATAAGGGATTGCATAAATTAGAATATAATGATTTTTCAAAAGAATATAAAAATGTAAAAATAGAATTTAAAAAAACAAATGGAAAATATCATGATAGATACATAATAATTGACCATAACAAAAGAACCGAAAAAATATATCATTGCGGAGCATCTTCAAAAGATTCAGGAAAAAGAATAACATCAATAAATAAAATAAAAGATAAAAAAATATATAAAGAAATGATAGAAAATTTATTAAAAACTAAAACATTAATTTTAACATAGAAGTATGTTTAAAAATATAAAAACAACCCATAATAATTATGGGAGGAATAATATGACACAAAAAGAATTGGCGTATGTAGAAGATGCCGTAGGACATGAAAGTAACATAATAAAAATTTTAGAACAAACAATTAAAAATATTGAAGATGAAAGATTAAAGAATTTCTTACAAACAGAACTAAGTGAACATACTAAAACAAAAGAAAATTTAATAAGTAAATTGGAGGGTATCGCAAATGTCTGATCAACTATTAATGGATAACTATTTACTAGTATTAAAAAGTACGGTAGAAGTATATGTTCACGGTACACTAGAAAGTTCTAACGAAGATATAAGAAATTTATTAAAAGAATGCTTATCAGAAACATTAACACATCAAGCAAACACATATGATGAAATGACAAAATATGGTTGGTATAATGTGAAGAATGTAGAGAAAACTCAGATAAAAGAAACATTAACAAATGTATTAAATAGTTAAGAGAGAAATCTCTTTTTTTTATTAAAAAAATATGCTATAATCAAAGCAGGAGGTATGAATATGTTTGGAATGACTTTAACAGAATTAATAGTAAGTCTAATAATTGGTGCCATTGCTGGATGGATTGCTAGTAAAATCATGGGAAGTAAAGGCGGACTTTTAAGAAACATCATTATAGGTGTTATCGGTGGATTCCTTGGACCAGTAATTCTTGGAGTATTCGGAATATCAGGATCAGGAATGATAGGAACAATACTAGTATCAGTTGTTGGTGCATGTGCATTAATATTCATTGGAAAATTTTTATTCAGATAAGAATCATTTGATTCTTTTTTCGTAAGGAGTAGTTATGGAAGAATTATTATTGAAAATAGATGAATTAACAAAAAAAGTTGAATTCTTAGAAAATCAAGAAAAGAAAAGAATTAAAAATAAGAATTTTAAAACATTTTTAAAAATATTGAAAATTGCCATTATAGTAGGAATAGTATTATTTATTGGTATAAAAATTAATAATAAAATAGTAAAACCTACAAGAGAAAAATTAGACTTCGTAGAAGAAAAAATAAAAGTAGTAGATGAAAAAGTAGATGGAGTAGGAAATTTTCTAAAAGATAAAATTGATTCAATAAAAGGATTAAATCCATTTAAGAAAGACTAAAAAAGATATTACCCTAACGCAATATCTAAAATCATCATAACTGAAAAACCAATAAGAGTAAATAGGGCCATAAGGTCCTTTTTTTTATTAGTTTGACTCTCAGGAATTAATTCTTCTACCACTACATATATCATAGCACCAGCGGCAAAAGATAATAAAAATGGAAGTAAAAATCTAACCTTTATAACAAGAATTGCTCCAATAACACCAGCAATAGGTTCAACAATACCACTCAATTGACCTAAAAAGAATGACTTATTTAAACTAAAACCTTCACGTCTTAAAGGCATACTAACAGCAGTACCCTCAGGAAAATTCTGTAAACCAATACCAAGAGCTAAAGTCCAAGCAGCAGCAAGAGTTGCTCCCTCAATACCATAAACAACACTACCAAACGCAACACCAACAGCCATACCCTCAGGAATATTATGAAGAGTAATAGAAGAAATCAACATAAAACATCTTTTCATATTCTCATGAGGAGTAAGATTATCACGTCTTGGATTTCTTTTTAAATATATATCATATACCTTATCACCAATGAATAATAAAACACCACCAAAAAAGAACCCTATAAAAACAACTAACCACGGAATTAAATTAAGACTATTAGCCATATCAATTGCAGGAGAAATAAGAGAAAAAAACGAAGCAGCAATCATAACCCCACCAGCAAACCCTAACATTCCATCCATTAAAGTTTTATTAATTTTTTTAAAAAAATAAACTAAAGCAGCACCAAGCGCAGTAATACTCCAAGTAAAAATAGTCGCAATTAAAGCCTGAATAATAGGATCAAGCGACAAAATTTTATTAATCATATAATCCTCCCATACTATAACAGAATATGAGAAATAATTAAAAATGTATAGACAAAAACCTAAAATATTTTAGCACTCGCACTTGACAAGTGCTAAAATAAGTGATATACTTATCATGTAGTAAGAAAACTACAGGTATTAAGATTATATTTGTCGTAATACAAAAAGAAAGGAAGATGATTTATATGATGTTAGTACCAAGAAGAAATTTTGATTTGTTCGATGACTTTTTTGACGATAACTTCTTCAATAAAAAAGAAAAAAACTTTATGAAAACAGACATTAAAGAAAAAAAGGATAAATATGTAATTGAAATGGACTTACCTGGATTTGAAAAAGAAAACATTAAACTTGAATTAAATAATGGATATTTAACAATAACAGGTAAACAAGAAAATAATATTGATGAAGAAGAAGAAAAATATGTTCACAAAGAAAGATTCTATGGAGAATGTACAAGATCGTTCTTCGTTGGAGATAATATTAAAGAAGAAGATATCGATGCAGAATTTAAAAACGGAATGTTAAAAATAGATATTCCTAAAAAAGGAGAACAAAAAGAAATTTCAGAAACAAAACAAATTGAAATTAAGTAGTAATAAAGTGGAGAAATCCACTTTTTTATTTTTTTTAAAAATGATATACTTATTATGGTGATAGTATGAAGTGTCCAAGATGTAATATAGAATTAGACAAAGGAATATGCCTAAAATGCGGTTATATGGAAAATGGTGAACAAATAGAAAGATTTAAAAAAGAAGATAAGTACACAGATATTAGAATATATAATGATGAATTTGAAACAATGAATCATAATGAAAAAAAACATTTAAATCTATTATTAGGACCACTTTATTTTTCATATAGGAACCATTTAATAATAGGAACAGTGATATCCTTATTAGCGTTCATAGTATTTATGTTTGAAATGAAATTAACAGATGCTTTTTTATCAATAGGAACACTATGCACCTTATTGGCAATAATAAACATAACATTTTATATAGTAATTAATAGAGTATTATATATGACATTTTCAAATGCAATATGCATAGAATTAGATAAAATTAAAATAAAAACGATAAAAAAACATAATGAAAACTATATAGATAAATTAGTACTACATAAATCAAAATCAATAATTTCATTACTAATTCAAATACTTATTTACATTCTTGTAGCAATTTTTATACTAAAAATAGGCTAATGTTAACGTGAGTTGACAAATTTCCAATTAAAAATGGTAGAATGCAACTGATAAAAACTATATAATTTTTGTGTGAGGTGAGAAAAATGAATATAGGAGAAAAACTATACGAATTAAGGAAAGGAAAAAATTTATCCCAAGAAGAAGTAGCAGATAAATTAAATGTTACAAGACAAACAATATCTAAATGGGAAACAAATCAGTCAACTCCAGACTTTGACAAAATTAAACCATTATGTGAACTATATGAAATAACAGCAGATGAATTATTAACAGGAGAAAAGAAGGAAACAGAAAAAGAACAGCCTTTGAACAAACAAGAAATAAAACAAGAAAGAGCACAAGGAATTGCAGCAGGGGTGTTATTCTACTTTATAGCTTTAGTATGGATTATGATATCAATACCAGTATTATTTATGAATCCAATACTTGCAGCAGCTATATTTATACTACTATGTGGACTTGCAACATATAAAATAATATATACATGTATGGTATATAAAAAAGATAAAATAGAAAAAGAACAAGAAGAAACAAATACAAGAATGAAAAGCATAAATAAAATAATCGATATATTCGCACTTATTATTTATCTATTTGTAAGTTTCACAACAATGGCATGGCATATAACTTGGATTATTTTTATAATAGCTGAATTAGTAAGAGAAATAGTTAAACTATTGATAGATGTAAAAGGAGATAAAAATGAAGAATAACAAATCAACAATATTTTTAATAGTATTATTATCATTAACTATAGTTATATTAACTATATTTATGATTTTTATGATGAATAAGAAATTTAGTCTTAACTTTAGATCATTCTTTACTCAAAGAGTAGAAGAACTACAAATAGAAGAAACATATAAAAATACATATGATAAAATCAATATCAAAACAGATGCTGCAGACGTATATATAAAAAAATCAGAAAATGAGGATATTTACTTAAAAGTGTATGCAGAAAAGAACCATGCAAATGTAATTGATAATGAAACTGAATTAAATATAGAAGTTAAACAAGATAAATGTATTGGTATATGCATAAATAATAAGATTTCAAAAGTAGAACTATATATACCAGAAAACTATGAAAAAGAAATAAAAATAGATAATAACTATGGAGATGTTGAAATCGAATCATTTGAAAAATTAAATCTTAATATTAAAGAAGATGCAGGAGATATCAAAATAGAAAAAGCTAACATAGTAAGTATTGATAATAATTATGGAGATATAGAAATTAATGAAATAAATGAGGGTACTATAAAAGAATCAGCAGGAGACGTTAAAATTACAAAAGTAAATAGTATTGATGTAAAAAACAACTATGGAGATGTAAAAATAACAGAAATTAATGAATATGTAAAAGTTGACTCAAATGCAGGAGATGTAAAAATACAAAACTTAAATATTACAAAAGATTCATTAATAACTACAGACGTAGGAAGCATTAAAATAGAAAAAACAAATGATATACGTATTGATGCAGATTCAGATGTTGGAGAAGTAAAAATAAGAGAGAATAATATAAATGCAGAAGTAACATTAAAAATAGAAAATAATGTAGGAGATATAAAAGTAAATTAGACAGATAAAAATCTGTCTTTTATGCTATAATAAATATGGTGATATCATGATATACTATCTACTAATAATAAATATAATAACATTCATAATATATGGGATAGATAAATATAAATCAATAAAACATAAATATAGAATAAGTGAAAATACATTAATTATTCTAGCAATCTTAGGAGGATCACTAGGAGCCTTCTTTGGAATGATAATATTTCATCATAAAACAAAAAAGAAAAAATTTATAATATTAATACCTATAATTTTGCTACTATGGGTTTACATATTAGTGAGTTTTTAAAATGCAACCATAAGTTGATAGAAAAATATAAAAAAATAACATACAATTTTAACTGTGAAAAGGAGGAGTAATCAGATGAAATTTGGTGACAATTTAAGAAACTTAAGAAAATCAAAAAAACTATCCCAAGAAGAACTAAGCGAACGTGTTGGTGTTTCAAGACAATCTGTATCTAAATGGGAGTCAGGTGTTGCATATCCGGAAATGAATAATATATTAATATTATGTAAGATATTCAACTGTAAAATTAATGATTTACTAAGTGAAAAAATTGAAGACTTTAATTCATTTGATGAAGAAGTTAAAATGAATGTAGTTAAATTAGAGAGTGTTAAACAAAAGAAAATGAAAACACTTACAAAAATATTATCACTTATAGGTAAAATAGCAGGAATAGTAGTTAAAGTAGCAATTCCATTTGTATTAATCGCAATGGTTATAATTCCAATATTTTTATCTAACGTTGATGTAAAAGACAACATGATTATTTCAAATAATAAAAATATACAATTAGTGGAACACAATGACAAAATAAACATTACATACAAAGGACATACAACAGTAACAGATGTAGATAATAGAGGCATAGAAGAATTAAAGGAAATATTGAAAAACAATAAAACACAATCAATAGTAAAAATAGAATTAGGATTCACAACACTAGTAGCATTCCTAGTAATACTTTCAATGCTATTAAAACACTTAGAAGAACTATTTGATAATATCAATAAGGGTGATACACCTTTCACACTAGAAAATGTAAATCATATTAAAAAAATGTCTTACTTCATGATAGTTTGTATAATCTTATCAGGAATAGGATCAGGAATACTAGAAAGTTCAGTTAGAGAAGATATCTCATTTGGACTAGAAATGTTTGATATAGTAGAAATATTATTCTTATATGCATTATCATATATATTCGAATATGGATATGAAATCCAAAAAGACTCAAATGGAAAAATGTATGGTGAAGAAAATGAATAAAGAAAAATTTATAAATAAATTAATAGAAAAACTAAATATAGATAAAAATACCGCAATATTGATAAATAATATATTTGAAAACTATTTTATAATAGATAAAAAAAATAAAGATAAAATAGTAAATGATTTAATGAATGAGTTAAAAATAGATTTAGAAAAAGCTGAAAGTATATACGAAAAAGTAATGGATTTAATTACAACAACAATCAAAAATAAAATTAAACATCCATTTAGAAAAGATTAACAGATTTTATATCTGTTTTTTCTTTATATATGATAAAATTGTAGTAGGAGGTTTTATTATGAGAATGAATAAAGAAGAATTACTAAAACTATTAAACTCACTTAAAATCAACAAAGAAGAATTCTGGATACTATCAAGTAGTGCACTTGTGTTAAGAGATTTATTTCCAGACGCAGGAGATCTTGATATAGCTGTAACTGACATTGGACTAGAAGAATTAAAACGAAACTATAACCTAAAACAAAAAGAAAATGGATGGTATATAGTAAATGATAAGGTTGAATGTGTATGTGATGGACCAAAAGAAAACTTAAAATACCAACCAGAATTAGTAGAAGGATACTACGTTCAAAACTTAGAAGAATACTATAATTATCTATTATCTAGTAATAGAGAAAAAGATAAATTAAGAATAGATATTGTAAAAGAAGAATTAAATAAAAATTAACAAATAATTAATAATTATATAGATTAAAAATTAATTGCAAGTTATAATTACTATAGGATATGTTTGAAAAATCAGATGCTTCCTTTCTTCAAAAGAGAAAGGTGGTGGTATTATGACTAAAAGAGAAAAATCATACTTCACAATAATACTACTTTTATTTACAGTAATAATAAAATTATTATTTAAATAAAAAAAAATACATCTGAGTTCAACAAATGTTGATTTCAGATGTAAAACCAAAGTGGGAAACATCTGAACATGACCTCAGACATATCCTTTTTTTATTGTATGAAGAATTTCTCCACTACATACATTCTAACACAAACAATAATAAAAATCAATAATTAACAAAAAATTAAATATAAAATAAAAAAACAGATATTTAATTAAAATAATTCTTTATGAAAAGAAAAAGTGGTATAATGTTTTAGGAAGGTGATAATATGTCAAAGATTAAAGATGTTATAGGACGTGAAATATTAGACTCACGTGGAAATCCAACTGTTGAAGTTGATGTAATATTAGAAAGTGGAATAATGGGTAGAGCCGCTGTTCCATCAGGAGCCTCTACTGGTGTAAGAGAAGCACTAGAACTAAGAGACAAAGAAGATAGATACATGGGAAAAGGTGTTAGAAAAGCAGTAGAACATGTAAATAACGAACTAAGAAATTTAGTAATAGGAATGGATGCTTTAAATCAAAAAGCACTAGACTACGCTATGATCGAATTAGATGGAACAGAAAATAAAGAAAGATTTGGAGCAAACGCAATACTAGGTGTTTCAATGGCCGCAATGCGTGCAGCAGCAAACTTTAAAGGATTACCTTTATATAAATATATTGGAAATGGTACTACATTACCAGTACCAATGATGAATATCATAAATGGAGGAGCACATGCAGATAACAAACTAGACTTCCAAGAATTTATGATTATACCTCAAAGAGATACAATAAAAGAAAGAGTAAGAGTTGGAGCAGAAGTATTCCATAATCTTAAAAAAGTTCTTAACGAAAAAGGACTTGCTACAGGTGTAGGAGATGAAGGTGGGTTCGCACCAGACTTAAACTCAAATGCTGAAGGATTTGAATTAATCATTGAAGCAATCAAAAAAGCAGGATATGTTCCAGGAAAAGACGTATGTTTAGGAATAGACGTAGCAGCTTCAGAATTCTATGAAGATGGAAAATACAATCTAGTAGGAGAAGGAAGAAGCCTAACTACTGAAGAATTAGTAAACTTCTATGAAGAACTATGCAGTAAATATCCAATTATCTCAATTGAAGACCCAGTAGATGAAAATGATTGGGAAGGATTTAGACTAGTAACTGAAAAACTAGGAGACAAAATCCAATTAGTAGGAGATGACCTATTCGTTACAAATAAAAAATGTCTACAAATGGGAATAGATAACCATGCAGGAAATGCAATTCTATTAAAAGTTAATCAAATAGGAACAATAACTGAAACATTAGAAACAATTGAACTTGCTAGAAATAATGGATACAAAACAGTTATTTCACATAGATCAGGAGAAACAGAAGATACTACAATTGCTGATTTAGCAGTAGGACTAAACTTAGGACAAATCAAAACTGGATCTCTTTCAAGAACAGATAGAATTTGTAAATACAATCAATTAATGAGAATTGAAGAAGAATTAGAAAAGGCATAATTGCCTTTTTTATAATGATAAAATTTGATATAATGAAAGAGGTGAAATAATATGAAAAAGAAAATATCATTAATATTAAACATAATAATAGTAATACTTACGATATTCGCATCAATACTAATGTTTACAGGAATTAAAATTACGCATGGGGCAGAACCAATACTAGAAACAACAAAACTAGGAATGTTTAAATTTTTTACAGTAGACTCAAATATATTTATGGGAATAATTGCCTTAATATATGCGATTAAAGAAATAACAAGCAAAGAAATAACAAAAACAATGTATAAACTAAAACTAATGGCAACAACTGCAGTATCATTAACATTCATAATAGTATTCACATATCTTGGACCAATCGCAAAAGATGGACTAATTTCATTATTACAAAACAGTAATCTATTCTTTCATTTAGTAATACCAGTATTAAGTATAATAACATTCACACTATTTGAAAGAACAAATAAGCTAAAATTCAAAGACTCAATATACGGAATAATTCCAACAATTATATACGCAACACTATACCTAATAAATATAATAATACATATGGAAAACGGAAAAGTATCACCAGTATATGACTGGTATTGGTTTGTACAAAATGGAGTAAAAACTGCTATAATAGTCGCACCGATGATAATATTAATTTCATATATAATAAGCTTAATACTATGGAAACTAAATAGAAAGGAAAATATATGATACCAGAATTTTTAATAGAACAACTAACTAATCAATACGGAAAAGATTTAACAAAAGAAATCATAAAAGGATACAACCAAAAAAGAAAAACAACACTAAGAGTAAACACAACAAAAACAACAAAAGAAAATATAAAAAACATACTAGATAAAGAAAATATAAAATACGAAGATGTTTCATGGTATGAAGATGCACTAATACTAGAAGATGAAAAACATATAAGAAAACTAGATATATATGAAAATGGAGAAATATATATGCAGAGCTTATCATCAATGATTCCACCAATAGTACTAGAACCCAAAAAAGAAAAAATACTAGATATGGCAGCGTCCCCTGGAGGAAAAACAACAGAAATATATAATTTATCAAATAAAGAAGCTTTAATAACAGCAGTAGAAAAAAATCCTATAAGAGCAGACAGACTAAAATACAATCTAAATAAACAAGGAACAACCGCAACAGTATTACTATCAGATGCATCAAAATTAGACGAATTCTTTAGATTCGATAAAATACTATTAGATGCTCCTTGTAGTGGATCAGGAACACTAAGTACACAAGATAACTCACTAAATCATTTCAATAAAAACTTAATAAAAAATAGTGTAGAAACACAACAAAAGCTACTTTCAAAAGCACTACAAATATTAAAACAAAATAGTACTATGGTATATTCAACATGTTCAATACTATATGAAGAAAACGAGGCTCAACTAGAACAATTAATAAAACAAAATAAAATAGAAATAATCCCAATAGATGAAGAACTATTCAAAGATATTCCGACACTACCTACAAAAATCCCAGGAACAATATGTGTATTACCAAATGAACTATATGAAGGATTCTTTGTAGCTAAAATAAAAAAAATATAGGAGGTATTATGAAAATATATAATGTAAAAGAAAAACAAGAATACATAGAAGAAATCGCAAGACTATCAAAATTAGAATGGGCAGAATATGATACTGAAGAAGAACTAAATAATAAGATACAACAAACAATAAACAAAATAAAAAACAACTTAGATAATCCAAGTTATTGTAAATTAGTATTATTAGATAATGATAACTTAGTAGGATTCATATCAATTTTTCCTACAGATGGAGATGAATGTCAAGAATTAACCCCATGGTACGCAACAATGTATGTAAAAAAAGAATATAGAGGGTTAGGATATTCTAAAATACTAAATGACGCAATATTAAAAGAAGCTAAAAGTAGAGGCTTTAAAAAGATATATCTAAAATCAGAACTAAAAAACTATTATGAAAAATTTGGAGCTAAATACATAAAAGATTTACAAAATGGAGAAAAACTTTACTATATAAATTTAGAGGACTAGTCTAGTCCTCTTTTAAATTCTCATCCTTTAATTTATTAAATACATCAACTACATCAAATAACTCTTGTTTTTCATTATAAAAAGGAATCACATGCAAGTGATAATGTTTAACCTCCTGACAATCACCATTGTTTTGAACCAATTGAACACCATCACAATTTAACTTATTAATTAATAACTTTTTAACATATCTTGCTACATCCATAATATGCATTAATGTTTCATTATCAATATCATCAATATCCTTAAAATGTTTTTTAGGAATAACTAATGAATGCCCGTTACTAGCAGGATTAATATCTAAAAACACCTTAACACAATCATCTTCAAAAATAGTATAAGATGGAATTTCACCATTAATTATTTTACAAAATAAACAATCCATAATATCATCTCCATAATTATTATACCAAAAAATTAAAAAACATAAACAAAAAGAGATAAAAATCTCTTACGTGAATATCTGCGAATATCCAATAATATTATGTGAAATAAAGACATTTCTATTCAAAAAAAACATAAATTAATGTATAATAGAGGAGTGGAGATGATTATATGCATACATTAAAAATAGAAAACTTAACAGCATCTGTAGAAAATAAAACAATACTAAAAGACTTTAATATAGAAATTAAAAGTGGAGAAATTCACGCAATAATGGGACCTAATGGAACAGGAAAAAGTACACTATCTAAAGTAATAATGGGATCATCAAACTATAAAATAGAAAAAGGAAAAATACTTTTTGATGATAAAGAACTAAATGACCTACCAACAGATGAAAGAGCTAGACTTGGATTATTCTTAGGATACCAAATGCCATTAGAAATAGAAGGAGTATCAAACTCAGACTTTTTAAGAACAGCCATGAGAAGTAAAAATGAAGAATTCAAACTATATGACTTTATTAAAAAAATAAACTCTACAGTAGATCAATTAAATATGGATAGACAAATGATACATAGAGGAATAAATGAAGGTTTCTCAGGTGGAGAAAGAAAGAAAAATGAAATTCTTCAAATGTATATGTTAGAACCAAACACAATAATACTAGATGAAATAGATTCAGGATTAGACGTTGATAGTTTAAGAGTAGTAGGAGAAAACGTAATGAAATATTATGAAGAAAATAAACCTGCTATACTACTAATAACACACTATCAAAGACTACTAGACTATATTAAACCAGACTTCGTACACATAATGAAAGATGGACATATAGTAAAAACAGGAGACAAAGAGTTAGTAAAAGAAATAGAAGAGTACGGATACGATGATGAAAAATTAGGGACAAAAGTAGTTGAGGAAAACTAAAAAATGAATAAAATAATTTTAGAAAATGATAAAATAATAGAAGAAAACCTAGACAGTAGTATTAAATATGATATATTTACAAACGATACATTTGGAATTGCTTCATTAACACTAGAAATAACAAATGATACAAACTTAGAAATAAACTATAATTTCAAAGATAAAACAAAACTAGAAACAATGATAATTGTAAATAAAGATGTAAATTTACGATTATTTGAAAAAATAAATGGTGAATATGCAAAACTAAGAACAAAATACTATCTAAAAGAAAATAGTAATGTTAAAACATCAAAATTCAATAACATCAAAGAAATAAAAGAATATACAATAATAAATCTAGATGAAGAAAATGCTAGTATTGAATATAACCTTAAAACAATATCAGAAAAAGAAGAAGTATATGACATATTAACATATCATAATGCAAGTAATACAATTAGTTCTATTAATCCAAATGGAGTAAATATAAAAGATGGAAAACTAAAATTCAATGTATCATCATTCGTACCAAATAAAATAGTAAAATGCGACGCAGAACAAAATAATAAAATAATAAATTTAACAAACAATGAATGTATAATAAATCCTAATCTTTACATAGATGAATACGATGTAACTGCTAACCATTCAGCATGGATAGGATCATTCAAAGAAGATGAACTATTCTATTTAGAATCAAGAGGAATTAATAAAAAAGAAGCAACAAAACTATTAATAAAAGGATTCTTAACAAATAAATTAGAAATAGAAGAAACAGAAAAAGAAAATATAAAAAATATAATAGATGAATACTGGAGGTGAAAAAATGAGAGAAGACTTCCCAATGTTAAAAAAAGATATAATTTACTTTGACAATGGAGCTACAACTTTAAAACCAAATATATTAATTGAATCTCTAAAAGACTACTATGAAAACTATTCCGCAAACGCACATAGAGGAGATTACGACATAAGTTTAAAAGTAGATACAATGTATGAAAATACAAGAAAAATAATTAAAAACTTTATAAATGCTAAAAAAGAATCAGAAATAGCATTCACAAGTGGCGCAACTGATTCACTTAATAAAATAATATTTGGTTACTTTAGAAACACACTAAAAGAAAACGATGAAGTATTATTAACACTATCAGAACATGCATCAAATATACTTCCATGGTTTGAATTAAAAGACGAACTAAATTTAAATATAAACTATATACCACTAGATGAAAACTATGAAGTAACATTAGAAAATTTAAAAAAAGTAATAACTCCAAATACAAAAGTAATATCAATCGCACATACAACAAATGTAGTAGGAGATATTAGACCAATAAAAGAAATAATAGAATATGCACATAAAAATAATATATTAGTAGTAATAGATGGTGCTCAATCAGTACCACATATAAAAGTAGATGTACAAGACTTAGATATAGACTTCCTTGCATTCTCAGCACATAAAATGTGTGGACCAACAGGAGTAGGAGTACTATATGGAAAAGAAGAACTACTAAATAATATTAAACCAATAATATTCGGTGGAGGAATGAATGCATCATTCGATTATGACGGAGTAAGAATATATAAAGAAGCACCACATCTATTAGAAGCAGGAACACCAAATATCGCAGATGTTATTGCTTTTGGTAAAATAGTAGAATATATAAATAATATAGGAATAGAAAATATTCATAAAAAAGAATTAGAACTAAAACAATATCTAATAGAAAAATTAGAACAAAACAAAAACATAACAATATATAATAAAAATAGCAAAAGTGGAATAGTAACATTTAATTATAAAGATATATTCGCACAAGACTTAGCAATATATCTAAATAAATATAATATATGCGTAAGAGCAGGAAACCACTGCGCAAAAATACTAAAAGAAGAATTAAAAGTAAAAAATACATGTAGAGTAAGCTTCTACTTCTATAATACAAAAGAAGAAATAGATAAGTTGGTAGAAGTATTAAATAACAAAAATATAAAAGAAGAAATAATATAAACTTGCAAAAACATAAATAATATGGTAAATTATTAAGGACTGGAGGATTAAAATATGAAAATATTATTAATTATAGTATCAATTTTAATAATAGCGCTAGTACTATTACAAAGTGGAAAAGCAGAAAGTGCTTCAAGTATAATTACTGGTGGAAATGATGATTTATTCGCTAATCGTAAAGAAAGAGGAGGAGAATTATTTATCTCAAGACTTACTTTAGGATTAGGAATTGTATTCTTTATAATTTGTATGTTCTACGGATTTTAAGATGAATTTTTCATCTTTTTTTTATAAAAAAATATATTATAATTAAAATAGGAGATGATAAATATGTACGATTTAATACCTTACTTTTTAGGTGGAATGATGATCTTACTAGGTGCTTATATGTCAGGAAGCCCCAAAAAAGCTACAAAAGAAGAATTAAGAAACGATGAAAATGCAGTTAAAAAAACAAAAAGAAATGGATTTGTAGTAATTGGATGCGGAGTAGTTCTAATAATATTAGGTATAATCAAAGGTACATTATAAATGTATCTTTTTTTAAATATTTATGATAAAATTTAAATGGTGATAATATGAAAATAGAAAGAAAAAGTATGAAAAAATACATAATCGATTATTTAGAATATGTAGAAAAAAATAAAGAAAAAGCAGATAAAAAATTTATAGAAGAACATTTAATAAAAATTAAATTCTTCCAACATGAAAGACTAATACACTTAATAGTAACAGTAATATATGCATTAATGAATCTTTTAGCGTTCCTACTAGGAATAATTACAAAAAATATAATTCCAGTAATAATAGGATATATGCTAATGTGCTTCCTAATACCATATATATACCATTACTTCCTACTTGAAAATGGAGTACAAAAAATGTATAGACAATATGACGAAATGATTAAAAAACAGTAATATTTATCAAAACTCCAAATATAATCTAATAGATATATTTAGGAGGACATATGATAAATAAAAAGAATTTATGGTTTTTAACACTTTTCAGTCTAATACTTGTATTAAGCGTATACTATATAACAATGCCTAGTGAACTACTGATGACAACAAATAATGATTATACAAACATTGAAGAAGTATCAAAAACAGAAGAACCAGTAGTTAATGTAGAAGAAAGTAGTATATTAACCGCATTAAGAATTGAAGCAGAAGAACAAGTTAGTAATGAACTAGAAGAATTACAAGCAATATTAGTAAACGCAGATGCTAGTCCTGAAGAAAAAAATCTAGCGTATGAAAAAATTAAAAACATAAATAATATCAGAACAGAAGAAGAAAAACTAGAAAAAGAGATTAATGAAACATTTAACCTAAAAGCATTTGTAAAAATAAATGGAGATCAAATTAGAGTAGTAATATCAAGCGATAAACATGATTCAGAACTCGCAAACAATATAATAAGAAAAATACAAGAAAACTATGAACAAAATAAATATATATCTGTAAAATTCCAAGTATAAACCCTCACTAAAATTAGAATACCTCATATAATAATATGAATATAGCCACCCAACTAGGAAGTGAGGGAAGTATGTCTAAAAGTATTCTTACAAAAAGAGAAAAAGAAGTTTTTGATTTACTTGTACAAAATAAAATTACAAAAGAAATTGCGTATAAACTAAACATCAGTGAAAAAACAGTAAGAAATCATATATCAAACGTAATGCAAAAACTTGGAGTAAAAGGTAGAGCAGCTGCAGTAGTAGAACTATTAAAAATTGGAGAAATTTCTCTATAAAAAGTACATTAAAAGTACTTTTTTTCATATTCTTTAATAGAGGTGGAATATGTTAAGAAAAATATACTTAAAAAAAATACTTATATCAATATCAGCTTTATTCGCACTATTTCTAATATACTTAATACCAACAGAAAACAGGGAATTAAAAAATATTAAAAGTGAAGTAACATATATAGATTCTAGTGTAGAAACAAATAATATATATCTTTTAGATAGCCACAATATGGTAAGTCTAACAAATATAATGGTATCAGGTGAAGATATAGAAACAAAAGCAAAAGACTTAATAGAATCACTAATACAAGGAAGTACAAAAGAAGATCAAATACCAAATGGATTTAAATCAATAATACCCGATGAAACAAAAATACTAAATCTAAAACTAGAAAACAATATATTAAAAATTGACTTTTCAAAAGATATATTAAATATAAAAAAAGAACTAGAAGAAAAAATGATAGAAGCACTAACTTATACACTAACAAGTATTGATGGAATAGACGGAATAATAATATATGTAGAAGGGAATTTATTAAATAAACTACCACAAACAAATATAAACTTACCAAGTACATTAGATAGAAACTTTGGAATAAATAAAGAATATGATATTACATCATCAAAAGACATAACAAGTGTAACAACATACTATGTAAGTAAAAATAATGATGATTACTACTATGTACCAGTAACAAAATATCTAAATGATGATAGAGAAAAAATTAAAATAGTAATAGATGAATTAGAAAGCTCAAAAATGTACAATACAAACTTAATGAGTTTCTTAAATAATAATGTAAAACTATTAAGCGTAGAACAATTAGAAGATACATTAACATTAAATTTCAATGAATATATATACAGTAACTTAGATACAAAAGAAATATTAGAAGAAGTAATATACACAATTTGTCTATCAATAGAAGATAATTATGACGTAAAACAAATAGTTTTCAACGTAAATGACGAAGAAATTTACAAAAGTGTGCTAAAAAGTATTGAATAAATCAAATAATTGCTGTATAATTAGTTTGTTCTTCGGAACAGACTGTCTCAGTAGCTCAGCTGGATAGAGCAATGCCCTTCTAAGGCAGCGGTCAGGGGTTCGAATCCCTTCTGGGACACCATAGTGATTTTTAGTCGAACTAATCGACTTAATATAAATAAAGGTTAATTTCGGTTAACCTTTTTTATATGCTTTGAGAGGAGTTGATTAGTTATGCAAATAATAAAGGAAAAATATGAGATTGAGGAAACATTAGGAAAGAGAGTAAAAAATATGTTAATGTTTCTAAATCTTAAAGGTAAACTAGAAGAAGGAAATATAATTAGTATTTCTAAAACTAATCTTGCATATATTGAGCCACACAAATTAAAAATAAGAGATATTACATATTTATTCTTTAATGATTGTGATGATGTTTATATTAATTCATTAGAAACTAAAATACCTTTTAATGAATTACAAAACTATATTAAAGCGCAAATTAGCTAATACCATTCCCTAAATAAGGAATTGACTTTTAAAATTAAAATGATAAAATAAATAACCAATAAATGACAAGCAGTATCCGTCTTTATTAGAAAGAGAGGTACTTCTATGATTAAATACATGATAAATTATGAATTAGATTTTAAGGAGTTAAAGGTATTAGTTTAATGACTAGTATCTTTGACTCCTTTTTTTATGGAAAAGGAGTTGAGAACAGATGAAGAAAAATGCTGCTATATATTGTCGTGTATCTACTGAAGATCAAGCAAGAGAAGGATATAGTTTACCAGAACAACAAGAAAAATTAAAAGATTTATGTAGGTATAGAGATTATAACATTTATAAAGTCTATGAAGATGCTGGAATAAGTGGTAAAGATATGGATCATAGACCAGCATTTATGGAAATGCTAGAAGATGTTAGAGATAAGAAAGTAAATGTAATAGTTGCGTATAAACTAGATAGGGTTACTCGTTCAGTAAGAGATTTAGAAATACTAATAACAGAACTTGAAAAATATGAATGTGCTTTAGAATGTGCTATGGATGATATAAATACTTCAACTGCAAATGGTAGATTCTTTGTAAGAATGTTAACAGTTTTATCACAATTAGAAATTGAAAGAGTATCTGAGAGAGTAAAATTTGGTATGGTTGGAGCTATTAAAGATGGACATATACCAGTAAGAAAAACTTTAGGATTTATGAGAGATGGGAAAAAGTTAGTTATTAATCCTGAAGAAAAAGAAGTAGTAGTAAGAATGTTTGATTTATATTCTAAAGGTTATTCATATAGTAAGATAGCAAATATTTTTAATGAAGAAAAAGTATTAAACAAAACTAATTGGAGAGAAAATTCATTACAACATTTATTATCAAATCCACTTTTTAAAGGAGATTTTGTAAGTGGAGGTAGAGTTGGAAATCCTATATATTATGAAAATGTGGTTGAACCAATAGTTAGTAAAGAACTATGGGAAGAATGTCAGGTTCAAACAAAGAAGAACACAAGAACTTATCAAAGAAGAAATGATTATATATTCTTTCAAAAAATATTATGTCCTAATTGCCATAGAATAATGGCTTGTAAAGCACCAGGCGGTAAAAAGAAACATTATATTTATTATAAGTGTAATGATTGTGGTTGTTATGTAAGAGAAGATATGTTAGAAGAAAAACTAATTGAAGAAATATCTTTAATTATTGAATTTGATATAGTAGTTAGACAATATTTTGCACCACTTTTAAAGCATAAATTAGATAATCCTAATGATTTATTAAAAAAGGAAATAAATATCTTAAAAGATAAAGTAAATAGGCTTAAAGAGGCATATTTAAATCAAATAATAGATATTGATGAATATAAATCAGATAAAGAACATTTAGAAAAGAGAATAAAAGAAACAGAAGGTAAATTAAAAGTAGAAAATGAATTAGAAGAATTTAATTTTAGTTTTGAGGATGTAATGCTTACTAGAGATTTAGAAAGCATAAAGTATATACTTGATCCACTATATCACAATAAGTTTTTAAAAAAGTGGAAAGAGTTAAGTATAAAACAAAAACAAGATTTAATAATGAATTATATTGATTCAATTGAAGTAATAAAAACAAATGATGATGTAAAAATAAAGAATATAAACTTTAGAAAAACATTTATAAAAGAATACGCTAAATTATTTAGTGATAGTGGATTAACTAGACATATTGACGTAAGTTCAAATAAAGATACTTCAGAAATGGAAGTTTGTTACCCAATGACTAGAGAAGAAGCTGAACAATATGTTGATAAATTATCAAGACATTGTCCGATAGAATATGTTGAAGTTAAAAAACAAAAATATGGAAATAATCAATTCAGATTAGATTATATAAATGCAGAAGAAAATACAATACCATTTAAAATGATTCCGATACTAAATAAAAAAGGGATTAAAAAGGTTGAGAGTTTTGGTGTAATTGGAGTTCCAAGACCACCTATAATATTAGAATTTGAAGAAAATATTTAAATAATCGGAAAATAATAATCTTACGATGTAATTAAAAATGAAAAATATATGGTATAATTGATATGGAGTGATGATAATGAAAATTGAACTAGATAATTTTATTATAGAAAGCGATATAGAACTTGACTACTTTAATGATGTAGTAAATCATATTATAGAAAATGAAAAAAGAATTTTTAATTTTTTTAAATTGGAGAAATTACCAAATAAAGTAAAAATTTATATTATTAGTTATAAACCATTTAAAGATTTTGTCATTTCAAAGTATGGTGAAATAATGGATTATGTTTCTGGAGATTCAGATTCAAAAACAAATACTATAAGAATATTAAATATAGCAGATCAAATCAAATATACTACGCACAAAGATGCTAACGTTGATAAGATAAAAGGTACTGCTTTGCATGAGATTGTTCATCAATGTCATCATGTTTATCACAATGACTACAGACAAACAACATGGTTTTCAGAAGGACTTGCTACAAATATTTCAAATCAAGATTATACAATAAAAAATTTAGAAGAGTGCGATTTTGATAAATTAAGATCAGATTTTAGACACTACAAAGGGGCATATTCTTTTTCATATACACTTGTAAACTACATTTTGAATAATTATTCAGAAGAAGAAATATCAAATCTATATACTAATCCTGATTATTTGAGATCTAGAGCAGATATAATTTTTGATGAGGCAAAGGCTTGGATATATGGAAGATTAAATAATAAAACAATTAAATAAGAGTAATCGCAATATTAAGATATTCCGTATAAAATTAGATAAGTCTATATGAGATTTATCTTTTTTAGTGTATAATATACTAGAGGTGTAATTATGGATAGTAAAAAGAAAAGTATTGAAAAAATAGGCTTTGGTATTGCTATTATGTTTTTAATATCATGGATATGGGCGATTTTTATAAGAAATAAGCTTAACCTAACATCAATTCAAAATACAATAATAGGAATAATTGTTCTATATGTTATTGGATTATGTCTATTTAAATTAATTATTAAAAATATTCCAAATTATAAAATTGAAAAAGGTAAAATAAGTTTAAAGGAATTAGTATTATGTTTTTTACTTCAATTTTCTTCAATATTAGTAATGAGTGTTTTAACAGTTATTTTATCAAAAATAACTGGAAATGAAATTGGTGGAGAAATAGATGCATTAACTCCACTGATGCTATTTCAATTATTAATTTTTAACCCAATAATAGAAGAATATGTTTTTAGAAAATTATTTGCTGATAAATTATTAAAACATGGAGAATTGCTATTTATGTTAACATCATCATTTTGTTTTTCAATTGTTCATGGTGTATCATTAGGAATTCCACAAATTTTATATACATTTATATTAGGAATGATTTGGTCATATGTTTATATAAAAAGTGGGAATCTTTTAGTTCCAATTATATTACATTCATTATCTAATTTATTTGGTTCAGTTATTATTCAATCTTTACAAAGTGTTTCGCAAATTGCCGTTTCAATATATTCCATGTGTATAATGCTTATGGGTATTGTTGGAATAATATTATTTTTTAGTAACAAGAAAAAAATTAAAATAGACAATGATAATAAGTTAATAACAAAGCTAGCATTAAAAGATATATTTTTTAATAAAGGAATATTATTTTATATTATTATAACTATTACTATGTTCATATTTAAAAATATATAAAACATATCGCACTATTAAGATATTCCCGTACATTAAGATGAGAAAATAATCTCATCTTTTTTTAGTAAAATTCCGAACTGTCAAAATTACTGGAAAGTATGGTATAATTTTATATGAGGTAGATATTATGGTAGTAAAAGAATATGGTAAAACTAATAAAGATACAATTATACTATTACATGGTGGAGGATTATCTTGGTGGAATTACGAAGAAGTAGCAGAATTATTAAAGGATGAATATCATATTATATTGCCAATACTAGATGGTCATGCAGGTAGTGATAATGATTTTACTAATATAGAAGATAATGCAGATGAAATAATAAAATATATAGATGATAACTATGATGGTAATGTTAAATTAATTGGAGGGCTTTCTTTAGGTGGTCAAATATTATTAGATATACTTTCAAAAAGAGATAATATATGTGAATATGCAATAATAGAAAGTGCGTTAGTATATCCAATGAAAGTAACTAATAAACTTATTACACCATCAATTAAAATATCCTATAGTCTTATATCTAAAAAATGGTTTTCTAAACTTCAGTTTAAAAGTTTAAAAATAAAGGAAAGTTTATTTGATAAGTATTATAATGATAGTTCTAAAATATCAATGAGAAATATGATTACATTTTTAAAATCAAATTCAAATTATTGTAAAGAAAATTTGCAAAATATTAAAACAAAGTCATTAGTATTTGTTGGAAGTAAGGAAAGATCAATTATGATAAAATCTGCAAAAAAAATTCATAATGAATTAGTTAATAGTGAGTTAGAAATACTAAGTGGATATTATCATGGTGATTTAAGCATAAATCATGCTAAAGAATATGTTTCTAAAGTTAAAAAATTAGTAAAATAAAATGTTCGGAAGATTAAGATATTCCCGTATAATTTAATCAGATAATCTTGTTATTATCTGATTTTCATATATAATAAAGCCATTCTTATTTGAAAGGGGAATGGTTTATGAATGAGAATATAATTAGAACCATAAGTTCTGAAATGAATAGATATTTGAATAATTATCAAATGTCTAAACTTCAAGAAGTGTTGTATAAGAAAGTGGAGGTTGGAAGGAAAGATATATCTAATGAAGAGTATGTTAACAAGTTTATTAATTCTAAAAGATTAGAAGGTTGTTCTGAATTAACAATTAAGAATTATAAAATACATATCTATAAAATGTTATCCTATTTAGATAAAGATGTAAGAACAATCGAAACTGATGATATAAGAGATTTTTTATCATATTATCAATCAAATAATAACTGTAATAATTTAACTATTGATGGTGTAAGAAGATCTTTATCTAGTTTCTTCACATTTCTTGAAGTAGAAGACTATATTGTTAAAAGCCCAATTAGAAGAATACATAAAATAAAAACTGAATTTTTAATTAAAGAAACATATTCAGATGAGTTAATAGAAAGATTAAGAAGTAGTTGTGCCAATGTTAGAAATCTAGCAATTATTGATCTATTAGCTTCATCTGGTATAAGAATAAGTGAATTAGTTAATCTTAATAAAGATGATATTAATTTTGAAAATAAATCTTGTTTAGTATTTGGTAAAGGCAAAAAGATGAGAGAAGTTTATTTTGATGGAAAGGCAAAACTACATATTGAAGAATATTTAAATAGTAGAAATGACAATAATAAAGCTTTATTTGTAAGTAGAAATAAACCATATGATAGATTGCAAAGTAGAGGTATAGAATTAATGCTACAAAAGCTTGGAAAAGAATTGGGTGAAGAAAAAGTTCATCCTCATAAGTTTAGAAGAACATTGGCAACTAAGGCAATAGATAAAGGAATGCCTATTGAGCAAGTTCAACATTTACTAGGGCATACCAAGATAGATACAACACTTCATTATGCTTTTGTTAACCAAAATAATGTTAAAATATCTCATAGAAAATATATTTGTTAGCATACAAGAAAACATGTAGAAAAACATAAGAAGATTATTAAGTGCAATTATAAAGTGCAAATTTTGCACTTTATAATTAAGCAAGAATTAAGCAAGAATTAAGCAAGATGTGTTGATAAAAATTTATATATGTAGTATAATAATTACATAAGAATTAGAGGTGATTTTAATGGCTGATTATAAACCACCATTTACTATTACAAATAAAATGTTAGATTATGTATCTAGTATAATGGAAAAAATAGGCAAACTAGATAATTATACTAATTTTAACAAAATGCCAGTATTAAGAAGAAATAATAGAATTAGATCTATTCATTCATCACTAGCTATTGAGGCAAATTCTTTATCATTAGGACAAGTAAAAGATGTTATAGCTGGTAGAACTGTCATAGGACCTCAAAAAGAAATCCAAGAAGTAAAAAACGCATATAACGCTTATGAAATGATTAATAGAGTTGATGCCTTCTCTATAAAAGATTTAAAAAAAGTTCATGGCATTATGACATATTTAACAGTTGACGAATCTGGTGAATTCAGAAAAGGTGATGAAGGAGTTTTCGATGAAAAAGGTAATTGCATTCATGTTTGTCCACCACCTGAACAAGTAGATGGATTAATGAAGCAGTTATTGGAATGGATAAAAAAGAATACTGATGAAATTCATCCACTAATTTTATCTTCCATTTTTCATTATGAATTCGTATTTATTCATCCTTTTTCGGATGGAAATGGTAGAACAGTTAGATTATGGCAAAACATTTTATTATCTAAGTGGAAAGAAATATTTGAATATTTACCAATAGAATCACAAATACATAAATTTCAAGATGATTACTATAAAGCTATCAATAATTGTAATCATAATGGTGAGTCTACTGAATTTGTTGAGTTTATGTTAAAAATGATTGATGAAGTCTTAGATGAAACTATCAGAACAAGTTCAGCTCCAATAACTGAAACAGGAATAAATATTAACAAATTACTTAATGTTATGGAATACAACGTTCCAATGACAGCTAATGAAATAATGGATAAACTAGGAATCAAGTCTAAGGAAACGTTAAGATCAACTTATCTTGATCCAGCAATAAAAGAAGGGGTTGTTGCTTTAACAATTCCAGATAAACCAACTAGTAAAAATCAAATGTATTATAAGATATAACGGCAGAACACGAATGTGTTCTGTTTTTAGTAATATTACGAACAAAATAATTTTAAGAATCTATGGTATAATTGTTAGTAGGAGTTGGATTTTTATGAAGAAGTTTATTAAAGATAATAATATTTCAATTTTAATGTGGATTATATTTGAAATAGTTGCTGTTAGTTTATTTATATCAACAGGTAAAATATTTTATCTATTAAATTTTACATATATAGGAACTTGTGTAGCAGTAGGAATATCTATGATGGCTCACAAGAAAAAATATGCAAGAAATTTTGTTCAAATTGGTGTTGGTGTATATATGCTTGTATATTTAGGTATTATTTGTAGAGAAAATATGCAATTGGAAGGATTTTGGTATTACTTATTTTTAGGAGTATTTGAAGCTGCAACAATTCATTATTTTGTAGCAAAAATAGTTGGACCTTTATTTTTTGGTAGAGGATGGTGTGGATATGCTTGTTGGACAGGAATGATATTAGATTTATTACCATATAAAACACCAAAAGATGAAAGAAAAAAATTAAGGTGGATCAGATATGTTTGTTTCTTGATGTCTTTAACATTTGTATCAAGTTTATTTATCTTCCATGTTGGTAATCTAGAAACAATAATGTTTTATTCATTTATAATTGGTAATTTAATATATTATGGTCTAGGAATAACTTTAGCATTTATATTTAAAGATAATAGAGCATTTTGTAAATATGTTTGTCCTATAACAGTATTCTTAAAACCAATGAGTTATTTTTCATATCTAAGAGTCAGATGTGATCATAGTAAATGTATTAATTGTAAGAAGTGTATTAGAGGTTGTCCTATGAATGTTGATATGTTAGATGATTCAAGAAAAAGAAAGAATGGAACAGAATGTATTTTATGTGCTAAATGTATTCATGAATGTCCTAAAAAAGCATTAAGATTTAATAAGTAAAGAGTTCGGAAACTTAAGATATTAGGAGAATGTAAATTCTCTTTTTCTGTGGTAAAATATTATATAGATATATTGATTGCCACGATAAGTAGCATAAATGTAAAGTAATGTTGCTGTTATTAAATGAAACATCAATGTAGAATTAAAGTCAGAAAGAAGGAGATATTATGACATTAGGTCAAAAATTGAAAGAGATAAGAAAAAGATTTGGATTATCTCAAGAAAGTCTTGCTGAAATAATGAATGTTTCAAGACAAGCAATAACTAAATGGGAAAGTGATGAAGGACTTCCAGATGTAAGTAATTTACAAGAATTATCAAAAGTATTTAATCTTACAGTTGATTATTTATTAGATAATGACAATTCACTACCAGCTTTATCTATGAAGAAAGAATTAGATAAAGATAAATATGAAATGAATGGGAAAGGTTATAAGCAAATATTAAAGGACTATTATACCGACCCATGGGAAATTTATGAGTTATTAAGAAGTAAGAAACATAGTAAACTTGCTTGGATAGTTAGTGATTGGGTAGTTGGAGCTGGTGCAATGGAAGCATTTGATGCTTTAGATGATACAACACCATATTATTTAATAAAAAAAGATGGTTTAAAATTATTGGTTAATATTCATGATTATATTCTTGAAGTAATAGAATTACCAGAAAATACAAATGATAAAAAGTTTGTTTATGGTAAGAATAAATTTAAACAATTTAAGAAATTAGAATTAACAAAATAATAGGATTTAATTTAAGGAGAATAAAAATGAAAGTTGATAAAAAAGATACTTGCAGACTTGTTAATGGAGATATGATTAGAGATATAAAAATAATGCCAGTTAAATATCAAAAGTAATACATAAATTACAATTTAGTAATTAGTTAGACAAATAGTAATTTGTTAATAGGGAGGAAATATGAAAAAGAAAGCTGCTTTAATTTCATATATTGCATCATTATGTTGTTACATAGCAAGTATAATATTTTTTATAAATGGTTCATCATCAGGTGTAATGTGGATATGTATAGGTTCTTGTAATTTATGCATTGGAACACTAAATTTAAAAAATTATAAAGATGAATTAAAAAATGATAAAGACAAATAGTAATTTGTTAATATGTTAAAATGCATTGCTTGTAGCAACGGGTGTTTTATAATAAACTGAATTTGATGAAAGGAGAAAGTGTATTATGTTAAAAGATAATTTAAAAACATTAAGAAAAAACAAAGGACTTTCACAAGAAGAATTAAGCATCAAATTACATGTTGTTAGACAAACTGTTTCAAAATGGGAATCTGGTTTATCTGTACCAGATGTGGAAATGTTAATGACTATTTCAGAAATATTTGAAACTCCTGTTAGTGAAATTTTAGGTGAAAGTATTGAAGAAAAAGAAAAGAATGATTTAAAAGTAATATCAGAAAAGTTAGAAGTCATTAATGAACAATTAGCTATGAAGCAAAAACAAAAAAGAAAAATGTTAGTTAATATATTAATAATTTTTGATATATGTTTTGTATTATTATTTATCTTATTAGCGATATTAGGAAGTCCATATCAATCATGGGATTATAGTGATCCAGAGTGGTCTGTAATTGGAACTTTATGGCATTCATTTGAATGGGTGTATTTCAAAGTTGCTCCACTTATGATTATTGTTATAACTGCAATACTTGGAGTAATATTTGTTAAAAGAAATAAATAATTACAAATTACAATTTATCGGTTAGTTCGTAATAATCAAAATATGGTATAACTAAATTATCAAAGAAAAGGGAACAATATGCTAAAATGTTCGCAATGAGGTAAAAAAACATAGTAAAAACAGGTATAAAAAATACAAATAGTGTTGAAGATTACCTGTTCTCGAAGATGCACAAATACAGTAAATATGGGAAATATGGATAATACTATAAATACTAGCATATTTTCGGCCATTTGGCTCAGGGAAAAAATTAACAATGTTGTGGTAAATAAGAAAATATAAGTTAAGATATGAAGATGGATGAAATATTCCATCTTTTTAAGTCTTATAATAAATATATAAAAAGAAAAAATATTTTCTTGTTATTGACAATTGAATGCATGTTCAACTATAATAATAATTGAATAAACATTCAACTATAGGAGGTATATATGGATAGAGAGTATCAATGTGATTGTAATATAATTCATGAAGAAGCAGTAAAAAATGCATTAACAAAAATGCCAGATGAAGATGTATTTGATAAATTAATAGATTTTTACAAAGTAATAGGAGACAGTACAAGAAGCAAAATATTATTTGCCATAGATCAACACGAAATGTGTGTATGTGATATTGCTAATGTATTAGGCATGACTAAGTCAGCTATTTCTCATCAATTAAAGATATTAAAAGACTTTCATCTAGTTAAACCAAGAAAAGATGGAAAAGAAGTATTATATACATTAGATGATGAACATGTTACTAATGTATTTGAAATATCTTTAATGCATGTTAAGGAGGATAAATAATGGAAGAAAAGAAAGAAAAAATTATTCAAATTATAGTTGGAACTATTCTTTTTGGAACTGCTATATTAATAGATAAGCTAACTAACTTTAATACATGTGTTAATTTTATAATATATATGGTGCCTTATATAGTGTGTGCTTATGATACTTTTAAAGAAGGAATAGAAGAAATAAAAGAAGGTGAAATATTTTCTGAACAAATGTTAATGATGATTGCATCATTAGGCGCTATGCTAATTGCATTTATTCCTGGAAGTGAACCTGAATTCATGGAAGGTATATTTGTAATGCTATTTTTCCAAGTTGGTGAATTTTTTGAAATTATTGCTGAAGGTGAAAGTGAAAAAAGCATTGAATCTTTAATGAATATAAGACCAGATTACGCTAATATATATAAAGGTAAAAAATTAATAAAAGTTGACCCTGGTGATGTTAAAGTAGGAGATATTATAGTATGCAATCCTGGAGAAAAGATTCCACTAGATGGTATAGTTGTTAAGGGAAGTACATATGTAGATACAATTGCAATAACTGGAGAAAGTGTTCCAAGAAAAATTGAAATTAATTCAGATGTATATTCTGGATTTGTTAATAAAAATGGTGTAATAGAAATTAAAGTAACTAAATCATTTGGAGATTCTACTGCAAGTAAAATAATTTATTTAGTAAAAAATGCATCATCTAAGAAAACAAGTAATGAAAAGTTTATAACTAAGTTTTCTAAAATATATACACCTTTAGTTATAGTTGCTGCTTTATTAATTGGAATTATACCAAGTATAGTTACAGGAAATGTTGTAATTTGGTTAAGTAGAGCATTATCATTTTTAGTTGTATCTTGTCCTTGTGCATTAGTAATATCAGTTCCACTTGCATATTTTGGAGGAATAGGAGGGTCTTCTAAAAAAGGAATATTATTTAAAGGTAGTAATTATTTAGAAGCGGTTTCTAAAATAGATACAGTTGTATTTGATAAAACAGGAACTCTTACTGAAGGAGTATTTGAAGTAAGTGTTATTCATCCAAATGAAATAAATGAAAATGAATTATTACATATAGCTGCTCATGTTGAAGAACATTCTACACATCCAATTGCAGTTTCATTGATTGAAAGCTATAAAAGTATTGGAAATGAAATAGATAATTGTAAAATATCCGATGTAAAAGAAATATCCGGAAAAGGTGTAGAAGCTAAAGTAAACGGAGAACAAATATTTGTCGGTAATAAAAGACTAATGGAAAGTATTAATATTAAAGTAGACAAATGTAAGCATGCAGGAACTACCATATATGTAGCGAGTAAAGAAAAATATTATGGTCATATAGTAATATCAGATAAAATAAAAAGTGATACTTTTTCAACAATAGAATATTTGAAAAAGAATAATATTAGAACAATCGTGTTAACGGGTGATAATAAAGATGTTGCTAAAGAAATAAGTAATAATTTAAATATAGATGAATATCATGCTGAATTATTACCTCAAGATAAAGTTGATAAAATTGATGAAGTATTTAAAAGTAATAATCATAAAGAAAATATGAATGTAGCTTTTATTGGTGATGGAATCAATGATGCTCCAGTTATAGCTAGATGTGATATCGGTATTGCTATGGGAGGTATTGGAAGTGATGCTGCTATTGAAGCAAGTGATGTCGTATTTATGAATGATAAATTATCTAGTTTAATAACAGCATTTAATATTTCAAAGAAAACTACTAGAATAGCAAAAGAAAATATATTTTTTTCAATATTTATTAAATTATTAGTTTTAGTATTGTGTGCACTTGGAATAGCAAATATGTGGATAGCAGTTTTAGCTGATGTTGGTGTTACTGTCTTAGCAGTATTAAATTCTATGCGTACATTAAGATAATAAATATTACTTAATAAGTGAAAGGACGAAAGTCCTTTTTTTCATGATATAATTATAAGCATAAGAGAGAGTAAAATAGTAATATTGCGATGTAATTAAAAATAAAAAAGTTAAGATAAAAATACATATTTTTGTGATATAATATTATTAGATAAATTTTAAGGGAGGATAATATGAAAAAGAAATTAGTATTAGGATTATTAGTATTTGTAGCATTATTTGCAATAACAGGATGTGGAAGTAAGAACGATGATTCATCAAACAATAATGGAAGTAATAATAAAACAAATAATGACTCAAAATATGCTTCAACATTAATTTGTACAAGATCAAACTCAGCTGTTGATATGATAATGGAATTTCATTTTGATAAAGATGAAAATTTTATAGATGGTATTAGAACAATAGAAACAACTAATATGGAAGATCAAAGATTTAAAGATAGTTTTGAAAAAGATTGTGAAACTTTTAAAAATGGTGGTTACTATGATGTAACTTGTGAATGGCCAATTAGAACTGGTAAATTTAATGCTGATACTTCTGATTTTAGACAATATAAATATTATATTGGTGATTTAAATAAAGCTAATATTAAAAAGTATTATGAAAAGACAGAAAAAGGCGATGTTTGGGAATGTAAATAAGACTCATTTTGAACTAGTCAAGTAAAAATAGACATTTTAAAAAAAACTCTAAATCCCTGATTCGATTTTAAATTGAATTGGGGTTTTATATTTTAATGCATATGATGGACGTTCATTATTATAATAATAAATATA
>Ga0256405_10001498_pt1 | contig 63056 bp, 51 predicted proteins | sample RumenRJG_02DNA_FD_189096 | JGI IMG/M metagenome (GOLD analysis project Ga0256405, IMG submission 189096) | Bovine rumen microbial communities from Lethbridge, Alberta, Canada - RJG_02 | ecosystem: Host-associated > Mammals > Digestive system > Stomach > Rumen | place: Canada: Alberta... | reverse complement strand
AGCAGAAAGAATTACAGGCTGCGCGAGGGCAGCAAAATGGCTGATCCCGTTTACCAGGACCAGCCATACATGAGGAAATCTTTTTTGTTTTTTTCTGATGTCTACTTGACAGGAGCAGTTCATTTTTTAGTGCGCTGTTTTTTATGCCGGCAATATTTGTTCCACATGGAAATACTCATTTTCGTTTATACTTTATCAGGCGCAATTTTTGGCAAAACCAGTTTTTTCTTTGTGCCTTTGCGTCTTCGTGTCTTTGTGCTGAAGATTTTGAACTGAATCGTCCCTCAAGCGACACTGCGTGAGCTTGCATTTTTCTTTTGCAAATTACTCGGCAATCTGATACAGTGAAGCGCGAGAGAGGAAGTGAGCCTGATGGGCGAATCGCGGAGGAAAACACTTCAAAGAGTCGTTGCGCTGGCATTGCCGGCCATTTTTGAAAATCTGATCGCCACGCTGGCGGGCATCGTCGACGTGGCCATGGTCGGCAGTCTCGGCGCGGCTTCCACCGCCGCGGCCGCCCTGAACGCGCAGCCGATGTGGTTCGCCAACGCGCTGGCGACGCTGCCCGCAGGCGGCGCGACGGTCCTTGTGGCGCGTTCGTGGGGAGCGGATGACCGCGACGGCGCGGCACGCTACGCTCGATCAGCCGCGCTGCTGGCGCTGCTGATCGGAGCCGTTCTTCTGGCGCTGGCGCAGGGAGTCGCCGACGGCTATGCAGCCTGGATGCATGCCGCCCCGGACGTGGCCCCGGACGCAGCGGCCTATATGCGCATCGTCGGCGTCTCGCTGCCGTTTTTCGTGCTCTCGCGCACGCTCGCGGGAGTGCTGCAGGGATCGGGCGACACCGTGACGCCGATGAAGATCGGGCTGATGTCAAATCTGTTCAACGTGATCGGCAATTATCTGCTCATCTACCCGCCGCACCTGCTGCGCGTCTTCGGTCTGGAAGTGCCCGTCTGGGGCGCGGGGATGGGCGTGCGCGGCGCGGCCATGGCAACGGCGCTTTCATTCGCGTTTTCGGGTGGCGCTCTGGCCCTTTCGCTGCTTCGTCGGGGCGAGCGGGGGTTTTTCCGCGGCTCGTTCAATTTCGAGCTGCCGCGCCTGCGCGGGCTGATACAGCTTGGGCTGCCGGCCGCTGGCGAACGCATTGCGCTGTCGTCTGGACAGATCATGTTTATGTCGGTCGTCTCGACGCTTGGCACGATCTCGATCTCGGCGCACCATCTGGCGATCACTGCGGAAGGCGTCTGCTACAACCCCAGTTTCGGCATCGCCACAGCGGCAACGGCGCTCGTCGGTCAGGCGCTGGGTGCCGGCGACGAAATGCTCGCCGAGCGCTATGGCCGTTTCTGCTCGACGTTCTGCGCCGCTGTCATGGCAGCGGTGAGCGCGTGCATGTACTTCGGCGCGGAATGGATGATCGCCTTTTTCACAAACGATCCTGAGGTCATCGCGCAGGGAGCGCGGTGTCTGCGCATCGTCGCGTGGGTGGAAGCGCCGTTCGGCGTGGCGCTCACCGTTTCGGCCGCTCTGCGCGCAGCTGGCGACACGCTTGTGCCGCTGTGGGCAGGCATCGCCACGATGTGGGCAGTGCGCCAGACTGCAGCGCGAATTCTCGTGCTGCGCATGGGGCTGGGCCTGGCAGGCGCGTGGTATGCGATGGATCTTGACGTGGCGCTGCGGTGGCTGTTCCTGTGGGGGTACTTTCTCACGGGACGCTGGAAGCGTGTCAGCCGGCGCCTGGCCCAAAAAACTCGCGAAAGCGTGATACAATAGCTGCAAAGAAATTCATAAACGAGGTGTTTTTCGCAATGATCTATGATTTTGACAAACCGATCGAGCGCCTGGGGACCGACTGCGAGAAGTGGGACGGGCTGAAAAAGCGCTTCGGCTCCGACGGGATGCTGCCCCTGTGGGTGGCCGACATGGATTTTCCTTCGCCCGAGCCGGTCGTCCGCGCGATCGCCGAGCGCGCCGCTCATCCGGTGTTCGGCTATCCGATGCGCGGCGAAGACTATTACGACAGCTTCATCGCCTGGGAAAAGAAGCGCTGGAACTGGGACGTGAAGCGCGAATGGTGCGATTACGTGCCCGGCGTCGTCTGCGGCGTCGCGGCCGCGCTGATGGGCTTCACCGCTCCGGGCGACGGCGTGCTGATCATGCCGCCCGTGTATCATCCTTTCCGCAACACGATCATGGCGCAGGGACGTCAGGTCGTCAACGCGCCGATGAAACTTGAAAACGGACGCTTCGAGATCGATTTCGACGCTCTTGAACGCGGCGCCAGAGAAGCCCGCGCGCTGATCCTGTGCAGCCCGCACAACCCCACGGGCCGACTCTTCAGCCGCGCCGAGCTTGAGCATATCGCCGAGATCTGCGAGCGCAACGGCGTGCTCGTCATCTCCGACGAGATCCACAGCGACCTGGTGCTGTGGGGCAAAAAGCACGTTCCGTTTGCGAGCGTTTCCGACTGGGCGCGCGAACACAGCATCACCCTGATGGCGCCGAGCAAGACGTTCAACATCGCCGGTCTCGTCACGTCCATTTACATCGTCCCCAACGCCAAGCTCCGCGCGCAGATGCAGCACATCGTCGGCGGCTGGATGCACATCAGCGGCGGCAACATCTTCGGCCTCGCCGCCGCACGCGCTGCCTACGCCGAGGGCGAAGAGTGGTATCAGCAGATGCTGCGCTACATCGAGGGCAACGTCGAATACCTCGACGAGCAGCTCGCCAAGCGCGTGCCGCAGATCAGCCTGATCCGTCCTGAAGCCACCTACATCCCCCTGCTCGACTGCCGGAAGCTGTGCGGGGGCGAGCTGGGCATGACCATGGACGAGCTTCAGCAGTTTATGCTCAACACCGTCAAAGCAGCGATGAACGAGGGCACGCTGTTCGGCATCGAGGGCACGGGCTTTTTGCGCATCAACCTGGGCACGCAAAGAGCCAGCCTTGAAGAGTTCGTGCGCCGTCTGGAAAAAGGCATCGAACGGCTGCCGCTGCGCTTTTAAACCGTTTTCAGTGCGTGCAGTCTAACTTTGACCTTTCCGCTTTGATATAGTATACTTGCTCAACACAGCTTTTTCAAATATTTTATCAGGAGGTACATCCCTATGAAAAAACTGCGTTCTGCTGTCATCATCCTTGCCGCCGCTGCGCTCGCTTTTGCCTCATGCGCATTTGCCGGCCACCGCGACACCCGCTACCATCTGGACGTGCGCACCGATCTGAACCTCTCGCGGCGTCAGCTGGCCCGGAAGGTTTGGAAAGCAGCCCAAACTGCTGCCCGCAGGCGGGGATTCCGTATCGAAGAAAAGCTCTTCTTTGACGAAGACAGAGAAGACGACTATGTTTCGCCGGACGTGATCCTGTACGAGATCGAAATGGGCGAGATCAAGACCCGGTATGGCGATTCTGACCTCGAGCTCCATGTGCGCTGCCGCAAAGCGGACAAAGCCATCCTTTCCGCCACGCTGACCTGGGAAGCCGAAGACGATCAGAGCCGGCACGCGGCGCTGTACGACGCGCTCGCCGCTCAGACAGACCTGTTCATCCCGCCCGCAAAATAACGCTTTTTTGCGGTATAATAAAGGACCGGGCTTTCCCTTTTTGGAAAAGTCCGGCCCTTTTCATTTCAGGGAGACAATGATTAAATGAGCCCGGCAAGGCGCGGGCGAATTAATCAGCGTTTCCTAAACTTCAGGAGACGACCGCCATGCACCCCATCCGTCATTTTAAAACGATCACCGCGCATAAGCTGCTGGTGATGAAGTACTGCTTCCGCCTCGGTCTGTACTGGCAGGGTCTGCTTCACGACCTGTCCAAGTACAGCCCCGTCGAGTTCTTCGTCGGCGCCAGATACTGGCAAGGCACGTGCAGCCCCAACAACGCCGAGCGCAAAGCGACCGGCGTCAGCCGCGCCTGGCTGCATCACAAAGGGCGCAACAAGCACCATTTTGAATACTGGATCGACTACGCCGTCGGCAAGGACCTGAACGGCGAGAACATGCCCATGGTCGGCATGAAGATGCCCGAAAAATACGTCGCCGAGATGTTCTGCGACCGCATCGCCGCCAGCCAGGTCTACCTGGGCGAACAGTACACCGACCGCTCGCCGTGGGAGTATTACGACAAGTTCAAAGGACATTACATCATCCATCCGGAAACGGCCTCCCAGCTTGAAGCCGCTCTTCGCGTGCTGCGCGACGAAGGGGAGGATGCGGCCTTCGCCTGGGTGAGGAAAAATCTGCTGGGGAAATCATAACGCCGCGCCAGGAGGATCATGATTTTCGATCGTTCTTTTTGGAAAAGATAAACAGGATTGCGGAGAGCCGTGAAACAGCGCGAAGGCTCACCGCAATCCTGTTTTTGCTTATCGTCCCTTGAACTCCGGCTTGCGCTTTTCGACGAAGGCGGCGACGCCCTCGTTTTTATCGGCTGTGGCGTAAAGCACAGCGCCGAGGTCGCGTTCCACTTCTCCGGCGTGCTCCAGATCAAGATCCCAGTTCAGCGTCATGGCGCGCTTGGCGTAGGCCACGCCCAGAGGCGAATTGGCGAGCACCGCGTTCATCATCGCCATCGCTTCAGCCATTAAATCAGCAAGCGGCACGACCTTGTTGACCAGACCGATGCGTTCGGCTTCGTCAGCCTTCACCATGCGACAGGTCATGATGATCTCGCGGGCGCGCCCCATGCCGACGATCTGCGGCAGACGCTTGGTGCCGTACCAGATAGGCATGATGCCGTACTTGGCCTCTGGCTGGCCGAAAACGGCGTTTTCGCTGGCGATGCGCATGTCGCAGGCGAGCGCCACTTCGCTGCCGCCGCCCAGGCAGTAGCCGTTGACAGCCGCGATGACGGGCTTGGGCATGTCTTCGATAAGGCGCGAGATTCGCTCGCCGGCGATGGCAAAATCGCGCCCCGTCACGGCGTCCATGTCACGGAACATGACGATGTCAGCGCCTGCGATGAAGGCCTTCTCGCCCGAGCCGGTGAGGATGACGCCCTTCACGCTGCGCTCGCGAGCCGCCCAGAGCAGCGCGTCCTCAAGCTCGGCCATCACTTCCATGTTCATCGCGTTGAGCTGCCGGGGACGGTTGAACGTGATCACCGCCACGCCGCCCTCCTGCTGCACAAGCAGCGTATTCAGCGTCCTGCCCATATCCACGTTTTCCATAGTCAGTTCCTCCTTCGTCGGTATCGAACGATCGTGCGGCGCTCCGCCGCGTTTTCCGTATCGTAACGAATCGCCCGGCATTGTGTCAAGTCCTTTCAAATGCCTCTTTGCCGCCGGCGTCGCAAATTGACTGATTTTTTCAGAATGCAACGTCATCCACAGCGCGGCGGCCCCTCTCTTTCACTTGGCTTTCCGAGCGATTTTTAATATAATGAACGGAACTTGGCCGCGGACTCACTGCGCGGCACATTCTGAGAGGAGTTTGAACGATGACTGAAAGACTCTGCTGCAAGGCCATCGACGAGCAGGCCCCCGCGCTGGTCGAGCTGGCTACGAAGATCTGGGAAAATCCCGAAATGGGCTGGACGGAGACGAAGGCCGTGGAATGGACCGCCGCATACCTGCGCAGTCAGGGCTTTGACGTTGAAGTGGGCGCGTATGGGATGCCCACCGCCATCCGTGCCGTGTGGGGCAAGGGCTCGCCCGTCGTGGGCTTTGCCGCCGAGTACGACTGCCTGCCCGGCCTGAGCCAGAAAGTCTGCCCCACTCCCGATCCTGTCGTCGAGGGCGGCATCGGCCACGGCTGCGGACACAACCTGCTCGGTGTGGGCTGCGCGGCCGCCTGCGTAGGACTGAAAGCAGAACTGGAAAAAAGCGGCGCGCCCGGCACCGTCATCTTTTACGGCTGTCCGGCCGAGGAGCAGATGATCGGCAAGGGACTGATGGCCAAGGCCGGCGCCTTTAAAGAATGCGACTTCACCGTCGCCTGGCATCCCGGCAACACCAGCTACAACACCTACGGCGCTCACACCAGCGTGGAAGGCGCGTTCTTCACCTTCCACGGGCGCACGGCCCACGCAGCCGGAAATCCGCATCTGGGACGCTCGGCGCTGGATGCCGTGCAACTAATGAACATGGGCGTCGAGTTCCTGCGCGAGCACGTCACCGACGACGTGCGCATGCACTATATGATCACCAAGGGAGGCATGGCCCCCAACATCGTGCCCGACGAAGCCGAGGTGAAGTACTTCGTGCGCGCACTCACCCGTGAGGCCTGCGTCGACGCTTACAAGCGCGTCGAACAGTGCGCGATGGGCGCCGCCACCATGACCGACACGACCTACACCGTCAGGCGCATCGGCGGCCTCTACCCCACGCTCCAGAACCATGTGCTCATGGACGCCATGCAGCGCGCCCGCGAGATCGTGCCCCGCTGCGAATACACCCCCAAAGAGCTGGCCTTTGCCGACAAGATCAACAGCCAGATGCCCGGCTATGAAAAGGGCGTGACGCCGCCGATGAGCGACGACACCCGCCCGGTGGGCACCTTCAACAACTTCGGCTCCACCGATTACGGCGATGTGATGTACATCTGCCCCGGCGTCGCCCTGCGCGAAGCCACCCAGCCGACGCTCGCCCCCGGCCACCACTGGGCCGTGACCGCCAGCGTGGGCAGCTCCATCGGCATGAAGGGCATGATCCGCATCGGCAAGATCATGGCGATCGGGACCTACGAAGTGATGACGCATCCCGAAATGCTCGCCGCCGCCAAGGAAGAATTCCAAAAGGCCACAGGCGGCAAGCCCTACGTCTGCCCCGTCACCGACGACATTCCCTGGCCGTATAAATAAAGACCGTCAGCAATACAAAAGCTCTGAGCAGCCCGATCCAGACCGGGCTGCTCAGAGCTTTTATCATGAATGCAAATTGATACTGACACGCGATTAAAATGCTCATCGCGCAGCCTGGGGCAGAACACGGCAGCAGTTACGCACCCAGCACCTGGACGCCGAGTCCGATCGTGCGGTGCGCAGACAGCTCGTGCATGCCCATATCGCCGTAAAAACAGACGGCAAGCCAGCGACGGCAGCGGGCAACGGCCGCTTTGACGCAGTAGTTCTGCGCCGCGTCCGCGTCCATGATGCGGCTGGTCTGCGACGCCTCGTGGATGGCATGCATCAGCGGGTGGATATGTTCGGGCAGTTTTTCCACGATACGCGCGTTCAGGCACAGACCGACGAGGTTTCGCGAGACCTTTGCCCGCGTCTCAAAGTCGCGCCCGGAGAGCATCGTCGCCGCAGTCGTCACCCCCCGCACGGCAAATGCGGCGATCAGTTCCTTTTCGCTTTCCAGATCGCGCGTCATCGCCAGCATGACCGCCGCGCGCACAGGATCGCCTTCAACACTGAGCACAAACTTCTCCAGATCCATCCTGCTCCACCGCCTTCAAAAAAATCCCGCGGTCGAAAGCGGCCGCGGGAAAAGATCGTCATACCCTTTCGGGACGATTATACCATCGAAAGGTCGACGGGATGCTTGAGGAATTCCTCGACGATTGCCTGCGTGGCGACCACGTCAGACAGATGAAGCAGCTCGCTGGGCGAGTGCGAATAGCGGCGGGGCAGTGCCATCGTCACGACGGCTGTGCCTTCGCCAGCATAGACGGCGCCGACGGCATCGGTGATATAGCCTGCGCCGTTGAACGCCCATTCCTGATGCGGCATCTTGGTCGCCGCCGCGGCATCGCGCAGCGCCTGAACCAGCTTGGGATGGCTGCCGGCGCGCAGGAAGGCAGAAAGCAGCATCTGGCTGTGAAGCACGACGGGCCCCTTCTTGAGCGCCACGGGCAATTCCTTCTGGAAATCGCAGTCGGGCACATCGCCGCAGGGGATCGTGTCGAGGAAGAGTCCGTAATATGGCTTCAGCTTCGTCACCGGCGCGGCGATGGCCTTGACCGTCGTCTCCTCGAGGATGTTGAACACGGCGCAGACTTCACCGCTCACATCCTCGGGCTTCAGGTTCTTCATCGTCTCGACGATCACAGCGCACAGGGCACGGCAGTCAGCGGCGCGGGTACAGAGGAAGTCGCCGTCGGGGCCCATCGACGTGCAGGGCGAGTCGGGCACGATCTGCGAACCGGCATGGATGCCCATCGCCTCGACTTCTTCGCGCGAAGACGCACACACGTCAACATAGCTCTGCCCCACCGTCTGAGGCTTGGCCATCTGCTCAGGCGTCAGCAGGTGACCGGCGCGCACGCCGACAACTCCGGGCACGACGCCCTTATCGCCCTTGACAAGCACGCGGCGGGCAGGTAGACAGGCTTCGGTCGCGCCGCCGATCTTGTCGAAGTACAGGAAGCCGTTAGCGCTGATCGATTTGACCTCGTAGCCCACCTCGTCCATGTGGGCCGAGACGATCACGCGGGGGCCGGGCTTCGCGCCCTTGCGGATCGCGATGATCTGGCCGTTGGGCTGCCATTCGATGCTGTCCACATCGTCCTTGAGATTTTCGTAGATATAGCGGCCAACATCCCATTCATAGCCGCTCACGCCGATGATCGAGGTGAGCTCGGTGATGCGCTTGCGCAGACGTTCCTTCATTTCCATAATCAGCACACTCCCTTTTTCACGTAAAATTTTTTACTTGATGACCTTCGCCTTATACAGCGCGCAGGTGATCGCCAGATTGCCGAAGATGCAGAAGAGCATGCACCGGCTGGCTGTTGCCAAATCGTCCTTCACGAAAAACTCCTCCCCATCCTCTGATTTTCCGCACTCGCATGAGCGCAGATATGAAAAAAGAGAGAGCAACGCATCGGCGCACACAAAGTGACGCCGGCCGTTCCTCTCTCCTCAATCCGATGGCCGAAAACGTAACAACGAATCTGATTGGACAGTCCATACTCGATACAAAATGACTGAACCCAGTCATTTACTACAAAAATATTTTAACATCAACACAACGGAACCGTCAAGCCAGATTCCTACCAGTTCAGCGTTTCCTTAGTTTTACTTGGCGATCCATTCCTTTGCCCAGGCGGCAAGCTCGGCAGCCGAAGCGGATGCGCTCCATTTTTTGCCGAGGACGACGCGCGCGCCTTTCGCCAGAGCCTGCATGTTCGCCCCGGCATCGCCGATGCCGCTGCCGCCGCTGGTGGCAAAGGGCACGACCGTCTTCCCGGAAAAGTCATGAGCTTCCATGTACGTGTCGATGATGCTCGGCTCGCGGTACCACCACACAGGGAAGCCGACGAACACCACGTCATACCCGTCAGGCGAGGGCGAAGAAGCAAGCGCCGGCCGGCAGGCGCGGTCGTTCATCTCCACGCTGCTGCGGCTCTTCTTGTTCGTCCATTCGAGATCTGCCGAGGTGTACGTTTTCTCCGGCACGATCTCGGCGGCATCAGCCCCAATGGCTTCAGCCAGACGCTTCGCCAGCTTCGCGGTGACGCCGGAAGCGCTGAAATACGCGACAAGTGCTTTGCTCATACTGCATTCCTCCCAGAAGTATTTTTGCCTATTGTACACCCTTGAGCAGTCTCCAAGGCAAGTTCACTTTGCCGCTTGACTTGGACCGCGCTCCAACCTTTATAATCAATGTCAGAAAGGAGAGAACCAATATGAACATCAAAGAAGCAGCGGCGCGCACAGGTCTTTCGCCCGACACGCTGCGCTATTATGAAAAGGAAGGTCTGATCCCTTCCGTGCGGCGCGACGAGTCGGGATACCGCGACTATGACGAGCGCACGCTCAGCTGGATCGAATTGATCCAGCGCTTTCGCGGCACCGGGATCCCCATTGGGCGTTTCGCCGAGTACGTCAAGCTGGCCTTTTCCGACAGTGACTCAAAAGAAGCGCGGCGCGCGATCCTGCTGGAGATCCGTGACGAGCTGAAAGCACGCCTCGAACACCTGCAAAGCTGCCTCGACGTGATAGAGTACAAGCTCGCCAATTACGACGACCTCTGCGATCCCGTCATCATGGAGATCGTCGAGGCATGGAAAAAGGCCGCATCAAAAGAAGAAAAACATGTCAGTCACGACGCTGCCGCTGACGAGCAGTTATCCGGGACAAACAAAGCAAAATCTGAGAAAAGGAGATCATGAGCATGAAAAAGCTTCCTAAGATCGCGCTTGGCGCGTGGGCATGGGGCAATGACGGAACATTCGGCGGCAGTTTTGACGCCGAAACGCTCCGCCCCATTTTTGAAACGGCGATGAAAAACGGCCTGACGCTCTGGGACACGGCCTACGCTTACGGCATGGGGACATCCGAAAAGACTCTGGCAAGCTTTTTGAAAGGCCTGCCGCGAGAGTCCTTCCTCATCTCTGACAAGCTCACCCCGCAGTGCGCCGATGCCGCTTCGCCCACGGCGATGAAGGACATGATCGAGATGCAGCTGCGCCTGATGGACCTCGACCGCTTCGACATTTACTGGATCCACAACGTCGTCGGCGCACCGCACTGGACGGAAGAGCTGGCAAAGTACTTTGAGGGGCGCTCCGACGTGCCGCTGATCGGCGTGTCGAATCACAACCTTGAGGAGATCAGGCAGGCAGACGCGATCCTCAGGGCGCACGGTCTGAAACTGTCGGCCGTGCAGAACCATTACAGCCTGATCAACCGCTCTTCGGAAGAGTCCGGCATCCTCGATTACTGCGCGCAAAACGGCGTTCATTTCTTCGCCTACATGGTGCTCGAACAGGGCGCGCTGTCCGGAAAATACGCCCCCGAACACCCCATGCCCGAGGGCTCGGCACGCGCGCAGACCTACAACCCGATCCTTGACAAGCTGGCCGTCCTCAACGCCGAGCTGAAACGATTAGCGCAAAAATACGGCGTCGCCCCGGCACAGATCCCCGTCGCCTGGGCCATCGCCAAAGGCGCGCTGCCGATCATCGGCGTCACGAAGGAAAGCCACGTTCTCGATGCGGTCAAAGCCGCCGGCGTCACGCTCGCCGCTGAAGACGTCTGCGGCCTCGAAAAGCTCGCCGACAGCCTCAGGCTCAACGTCATCCGCTTCTGGGAAAAGAAAATGAAATAACCTGCGCAGTTTATTGCGCGGTTAAAATCGAAAGGAGAAATATTCATGAAAAAGACACTCGCCATCCTCGCAGCAGCTCTTACCGTTTTCGCCGCCTCGGCCGCCTTCGCCAAGCCGACGCCTGCCAAGACGCTGATCGCGTTTTACTCGTGGGGCGGCACCACGCGCGGCATCGCTCAGGAGATCGCCCGCAAGACCGGCGCCGACGTGTTCGAGATCGAGCTCGTCAAGCCCTATTCCGACGACTACAACACCGTGCTCAAGGAAGCCCAGCGCGATCAGCGCGCCGCTGCCCGTCCGGCGATCAAAAACAAAGTCGCCGACATGAGCAAGTATGACACGATCCTGCTCGGCTATCCCAACTGGTGGGCCAGCATCCCCATGCCCATCGCCACGTTCCTGGAGAGCTACGACTTCTCCGGCAAAGTCATCTCGCCGTTCTGCAGCAACGGCGGCGGACGACTGGGCCAGAGCGTTTCCGCCATCACCAAGCTCGTGCCGAACGCCACTGTGCAGCATCCCCTTTCCATCTACTACTCCGGCGGCGACACCCTGGGACGCGACCTCGACGCCTGGCTGAAGAAAAACGGCTTTTAGACCATGAAAAAGACCGTTCTCTGTGCCATGCTGCTGCTTTGTGCCCCGGCAGCGCTTGCGGCAAATGACGGCATGACGCTGATCAAAGGCGGCACGTTCCAGATGGGCAGCCCGGAAAGCGAAAACTGGCGTGAAGCCGACGAAGTTCAGCACACCGTGACCGTCAGCGACTTTTACATCGGCACGCACGAAGTGACGCAGGCCGAATATCAGGCCATCACTGGCACGAATCCGAGCGAATTCAGGGGAAAGAACCGTCCCGTCGAGACCGTCAGCTGGTTCGACGCCGTGAGATTCTGCAACCTCAAAAGCAAGCGCGAAGGCCTGAAGCCGGCGTATACCATCGACGGCGAAAACGTGACCTGGGACCGGACCGCCAGCGGCTACCGCCTGCCTACCGAGGCCGAGTGGGAATACGCCGCCCGGGCCGGCGGAAAAGGACCGTTCAGCATCGTTCCCTCGCCCAGCCCCAAGCAGGCCAACTACTACGGACACTACCCGTACAACATCGAGCAGAATTATTTTTCGACTGAAAATCTCAGCGTCAAGCCCGGTTCCTACCGTGCGCACACCGTCGACGTCGGCAGCTTCAAGCCCAACGCCTGGGGACTGTACGACGTTCACGGCAACGTGAGCGAATGGTGCTGGGACCGCTACGGCGCCTACCCTCAGCAGCCTCAGACCGATCCGGCCGGCCCCGAAAACGGCGCCACACGCGTCTGCCGCGGCGGCGGCTGGAACGACTTTGCCAAACACCTGCGCAGCGCCTACCGCTCGTCGCAGACGCCCGACGACGCGTTCGTGAGCCGCGGTTTCCGGCCGGCTCGCAACAAATAGCGAAGGGCTTCTTTGCCGTCATGAGACATCATCGTTTGATCTTTGCAGCAGCATTGCTCGCCGCCAGCCTCACGGCGTTCGGCAGTCTTTCCGCTCCGGCGTGGAGCGAGGCGAAAAAGGCGCTGAAAATGAACATCCATGTCAACGGCCGCGACCTTGCCGCAACGCTGGCCGACAACTCATCGACACGCGCGCTTGCCGAACTGCTCAGGAAGGGCCCGCTGACGCTGGAACTGCACGATTACGGCAATTTTGAAAAAGTCAGCCCGCTCCCCCAGGACCTGCCGACGAACGACGAACCGCTCGACACCGATTCCGGCGACCTGATCCTCTATCAGGGACGTCAGTTCGTGCTGTATTATGATCGCAACTCGTGGACGTTTACACGGCTTGGGCGCATTGAAGGTATCTCAAAGGAAGAACTGAAAAAGCTCCTCGGTCCCGCCAGCGTGACGGCAACGCTCTCACTTTCAGAGTAAAGACCGTATCTGTACCACAGAAAACACGGACGCAAATGCGCGGCGCAAGCGTTTTTTATTCGCTCACGCCGCGCATTTGCATCTGTATGCGAAGCATCTTCGCCAGTTTTTCATCCGGCGCAATCATCAGCAAACGTCAGCTTCCGTGTATACAGTATAATTTCGATTTTTTGATTGACAAAGAGTCGCCGGACGAGTATGATTTTTTCAGATTATGAATTTAATCATTTCATTTATAGAAAAAGGGGTCGTTGAAAATGGGTTTCAAACTTGGGTACATCGGCTTTGGCGAAGCGGCTTACAACATGGGCAAGGGCCTCAAAAAGGAAGGCTTTGAGGACATCTGCGCGTTCGATGTGGCGCTGAACATGGGCGGCGCGGCGAAAGACGTGTTCCTTCACCGTGCGGAAGACGCCGGCGTGACGGTCGCGCAGTCCGCTCAGGAAGTGGTCGACAGCTGTGAAGTGGTCGTGCTCTGCGTGCCGGCCAAGTTCACGGCAGGCACGGCCGATGGCCTGCTGCCTTTTGCCAGGAAAGGCCAGCTTTTCGTCGACACCACCACGGCTCTGCCCCGCATCAAAGAGGCCGAGGCGGAGAAATTCGCCGAAAAAGGCGCGAAGTACGTCGACTCGGCCATGCTCGGTTCGCTGGTCGTTTCGGCGCACAAGGTGCCGATGCTGGCTTCCGGCGACGGCGCCGAGGAGTGGAAGGAGCGCATGACGCCCTTCGCGATGAAGATCAGCCTGGTCGGCCCCGGCAGCAAGCCGGGCGCAGCCAGCCGCATCAAGCTGGCGCGCAGCGTCTTCATGAAGGGCATCGAAGCGCTGATCGTCGAGACGTTCCTGTTCGCGCGCAAGATGGGCATCGAGGAGAACATCCTTGAGTCGGTCTCCAACTCGATGGATAAGGAATCGTTCAAGGAGCTGGCTCAGCGCATGGCCGGCGCTGATCTTGTGCATTCCGAGCGCCGCGCCTTTGAAGTGGGCGAGGCCATGGAGCTGATGGAAGAAGTCGGCGTCGAGCCGCTGATCGCCGCGGGCGCGAAAAAGCGCCTTGAGCATTCGGCCGCTATGGGCATGAACAAGGAACTGGGCGGCAAGGCCCCCAAGACGTGGGAAGAGGTCTTCGCCGTCTGGGAGAAGAAGAACTACAAATAAGTTTGTTCCGGCTTTAACGGGCCGTTCATGAGGGCGGCCCGCGCAACCTCATAATCTTATTTGCATCACGAAAGGAAGATGTTCGCAATGAAACTGACTCGTCGTATCGCTTCTCTTCTGGCTGCCGCACTTATGCTGATCCCCGCTGCGGGCTTTGCGGCCGACTATCCGACCAAGCCTGTGCGTATCGTCGTGCCCTTCGCAGCCGGCGGCGCCGCTGACATCACCACGCGTTTGGCGGCCAAGATCGCCGAGAAGTACCTTGGTCAGCCCGTCACGGTCGAGAACCGTCCCGGCGGCGGCGGCGCGACCGGCTACTCGGAAGTTGCCCGTTCGCGTCCTGACGGCTACACGCTGAGCGAAGTCGGTCCCTCGGTCGTCATCGCCCCGCTGACGCGCAGGACCAACTTCCAGACCGAGTCGTTCGTTCCGGTCGTCAACATGGTCTACGAGCCTGAGACGATCGCCTGCCTCAGCAAGCGTTTCAAGTCGTGGGAAGAGCTGGTGGAGTTCTCCAAGGCCAATCCGGGCAGCATCAAAGTCAGCGTTTCCGGCGCTATGGCCAGCGACCATCTGGCGATCCTTCGCGTCCTCAAAAAGACCGGTCTGAAGTGGGTCGTCGTTCCCACCAACGGCAGTTCGCAGGCTATGACGGCCATGCTGGGCGGTCACGTCGACCTCACCACCGTTTCGCCTTCGGAGCTTTCCGAGCAGGTCAGAAGCGGCGAAGTGAACTATCTGATCACGCTGGCGGCTGCTCGTCTGGCCGAGTTCCCCGATCTGCCCATCGCCTCTGAGAAGGGCGTCGATGTGGTCGATGGTCCCTGGCGCGGCATCGTCGTTCCCAAGGGCACGCCCGAAGACGTGATCGCCAAGATCGAGGACGCGTTCGTGAAGGCGTTCCACGATCCTGAGTTCACCGAGGCTTACACCAAGGCCGGCCTGCCCGCAGACATGTGGATGGACCGCAAGGGCTTCACCGAGATGTTCAAGAAGCAGCAGGAAGAGATCGCCGCCGTCGTCGCCGACGTTGACGTGAAGGGCAAGAAGTAGCCTGCTATCCCGCTGTCCGCTTTAAGCTGTTCAAAATCGAGGGTTCCAGCATGTTCCAGCCGGGACCCTCTTTTTCTCATGACACAAGGAGGAACTGCTCGTGTATATCGTAAAACTGCTGCTCCTCGAAGTGGCCTTCGTCGTCTTCTTCCTGTGGCGTTCACTGTTCGAGCCCGAAGAGGTGCGCGCCTATCCGCAGTCGCTGCTCGTGCTGATGGGGCTGTGCGCACTCGTCTCGCTGTGGTACGCCTGGAAGCTGCGCAAGAGCACGCAGGCGCCCACCGATGAGATCCGTTTCAATAAGTATTTCTCGATCGGGTCGTTCTTCTGCTATCTGCTGTCGTTCCACTGGCTGGGCTTTTTGATCGCCACGTTCGTCTTTTACTTTATCTGGATGGCCGTCATCGACCGCCGCGTGAAAGTTACTCACTTCATCGTCGCAGCCGTGTGCGCCGGCCTGCTCTATTACGTCTTCCACAACGTGCTCGGCGTGCTGCTGCCGGCCGGTCTGCTTGAAGGCGTGCTTGCCTAGGAAGGAGCGAGGATCATGTTGGATTGGATGGAAGCTCTCAAACTGGCGCTCGTTCCCAGCGTCCTCGTTTCCAATTTCATCGGCACGGCGGTGGGCATCATCATCGGCGCGCTGCCCGGTCTGACTTCGACGATGGGCGTGGCGCTGGCTGTGCCTCTCACCTACGGCATGGCGCCCGCTTCGGGATTCGCCATGCTGTGCGGCATTTACTGCGGCTCCGTCTACGGCGGCGCGATCACGGCGATCCTGATCAACACCCCCGGCACGCCCGCCGGCGCGGCGACGACGCTCGACGGCTACCCGATGGCGCAAAAAGGGCGCGCTGTTGAAGCGCTGTCGATCGCCGCGATCAGCTCGTTCATCGGCGGTCTGTTCTCCGTCGTTGTGCTCAGCTTCTGCGCGCCGGCGCTGGCAAAAGTCGCGCTGTCGTTCGGCCCGGCTGAGTATTTCGCGGTCATGGCCTTCGGCATCACGATCATCTCGTCGATCTCCGGCAAATCGATGTCGCGCGGCCTGTTCGCAGGCCTGCTGGGCATGTTCCTGGGCTGTGTCGGCACAGACCCGCTGACGGACTATCCTCGCTTTGCCGACGGCATCCCGGGGCTGTACGGCGGCATCCAGATCGTGCCCTGTCTGATCGGTCTGTTCAGTTTCCCGCAGGCGATCGATATGATCGTCAAGAAGGCCAAGGAATCCAAGATGAACGCCCTGTCGGGCAGGATCCCCCCTATCAGAGAGTTCGCCAAGCGCTGGTTCAACCTTCTGCGATCGTCGGTGATCGGCACGTTCGTCGGCATCCTGCCCGGCGCGGGCACGAGCATCGCCACGTTCCTCGCCTACAACGAGGCGATGAGGTTTTCCAAGCATAAGGAAGAGTTCGGCACGGGCTGCATCGACGGCGTTATCGCCACAGAGTCGTCCAACAACGCGGTCGTCGGCGGCTCGCTGGTGCCGCTGCTGACGCTGGGAATCCCCGGCAACGCGGTGTCGGCCATCTTCCTTGGCGCGCTCACCATACAGGGGCTCAAGCCTGGTCCGTTCCTGTTCCAGGAGCAGGCGCCGCTGATCTACTCGCTGTTCCTCAGCCTCGGCATCGCGCATTTCTTCTTCCTGTTCATCGGTCTTGCCGGTGTGCGCATCTTCCCGCGCATCCTCAAGATCTCGCCCACGATCCTTTCCGGCGGTATCCTCATCCTCGGCACGGTGGGATCGTTCGCTCTGCGCAACGAGCCGTTCGACATCTGGGTGGTGCTGGCCTTCGGCCTGCTGGGCTACTTCCTCAAGATGATCAAGACGCCCACCGCGCCGGTGGTGCTCGGCTTCATCCTCGGACCGATGATCGAGGCCAACTTTGAGCAGGCGATGCTGATCGGCGACGGTAAGTGGAGTTTCTTCTTCGCCAAGCCGATCTCGGCTGTCTTCATCGTGCTGGCCGTCATTTCGTTCGTGACGCCGTTCTTCCTGCGCTGGAGAAAGACGCGCAACGCCGCGGCTCTCGCTGAAGAAGCGAACGCCAACGAGGAAGAAGAGCTGTAGTTATTTCCGTCTTTTTCGCGGGGCGGAGCCTGTTTGTTTTCGCCCCGCTTTTTTGATTCGGCTATACTCGGGTGCCCTTGGCTGCCCGAATAATCTTTGCAAGAGGTGTCTTGAAAAATGAGTCAAATGACTGTCGCTCTGATCATCCTTGCCGTGATGATCGCTCTGTTCATCTGGGAGCCGGTGCCGATCCTGGTGACGGCTATCGGCGCTTCGATCGCCTACGCCTACGCGGGCATCATCCCGATCAAGGATGTCTTCGCCGGCTACAACAGCAACACGATCGTGCTGCTGGCCGGCATGATGATCGTCGGCTCGTCGCTGTTCCATACGGGCATCACCGACATCATCGGCGAGAAGATGGTCAAGATCACCGGCAAGAGCGAGCGCAACATCGTCCTCGCCACGCTGATCGTGTCCTGCGCCCTGTCGTCGATCTGCTCCAACATCGGCGTCATGACCGCCATGGCCCCGCTGGTCACGGCCATGTGCATGTCGGCCGGCTGCGGCGCTTCCCGCACGCTGATGGCGCTGCTCTTCGGCGCTCAGTTCGGCGGCTTCGTCACGCTGGTCGGCGTCGGCAGCAACGCTTCGGCCGCCAACCTGATGGCCAAGCTCGGCCTTGAGCCGTTCGGCTTCTTCGGCATCACGCCCTTCGGGCTGGGCATCTGCATCATCGGCTCGCTGTACTTCACGTTCATCGGCATGAAGTTCATCCCGGACACGGGCTACATCCCCGAGTTCGCCAAGGTCGAGAAGAAGCCCTTTGACCGCACGAAGGCGACGATCGCCTGCCTGACGATGGCCGCTGTGCTCGTCGTCATTGCGGCTGCTCCCAAGAACATGCCCATGCACATCGCCGCCGTCATCGGCTCGCTGGTCATCATGGGAACGAAGTGCATGACGGTCAAGGAATCGATCGCCGCCATCGATTGGAACTGTATGCTGCTCGTCGGCTCGCTGACGGCCATCTCCGCGGGCTTCAAGAACAGCGGCGCGGGCGACGCCGTGGCCAAGCTGATCCTTCAGGTGCTGGGCGACAATCCCTCGCCGTTCATGATCACGACGGTGATCTTCTTCGCCGCGGCGATCCTAACGCAGTTCATGTCGAACATCCCCACGATCATGCTGTTCATGCCCATCGGCGTGTCGATCGCCAAGGCGATCAACGTCAGCCCCTACCCCATCTGCATGATCATCACGCTGGCCGGCGCCGCTTCGTACGCCACGCCGTTCGCCGCGCCCCAGAACATGATGACGGTCGGCTGGACGCAGTACAAGTTCATGGACTACATCAAAGTCGGTCTGCCGATGCTGTTCCTCACCTACCTCGTCATCATCGCCGTGATCCCGTTCTATCTGCCCTACTAAGATTTTGAGCTTTTTTCGCGCCGGATGTTTTCGCACTGTCCGGCGCGATTTTTTCATAGGAGGTTTTAACGATGCTTGAACTTCTTCGCGGCGCGTATGAGATGCACATCCACACCGCCCCCGACGTGGGACCGCGCAAGTGCTCCGATCTGGAGCTGGCGCGCCGTTTTCGCACCTGCTGTCTGGCCGGGGCGCTGATCAAGTGCCACTACGCCGACACAGCTCCGCGCGCAGCGCTGCTGAACGAGCAGTTCCCCGAGCTGCGCTTTTTCGGCGGCGTGACGCTGAATAACTCGCAGGGCGCGCTCAACCCCGCGGCGGTCGAGTCATGCGGCAAGATGGGCGGCCGTGTCGTCTGGTTCCCGACGATGGACGCGCTCGCCTACCGCGCCTTCCACGCCCGCACCAAGCCCGAGACGCCCGTCGCCGACGGCATCGCCGTGTGTGCCGCTGACGGCTCGCTGCGGCCGGAAGCGGCTGCCGTGATCGCTATGGCGAAGCGTTACGGCATGATCGTCGCCACCGGCCACATCAGCGCCCAAGAAGGTCTGGCCGTCGTTCGCGAATGCGCTGCTCAGGGCGTGCAGGCGCTCGTCACCCATGCCGACAATCCGGCCGACTGCTACACGACCGAACAGCAGCAGGAAGCCGTTTCGCTCGGCGCGGTGATCGAGCACTGCTATTTCACGACGTACTACGACCGTACGCCGGCGCATATCGTCGCCGAACAGATCCGCGCCGTCGGCGTGGAGAACGTGATCCTGTCCACCGACTTCGGCCAGCCAAAGTCGCCCTACTCTGACGAGGGCCTGGAGCTGTACGCCCAGGTGATGGCAAAAGAAGGCTTCACCGACGGCGAGCTGACGATGATGTTCCGCACGACGCCGGAAAAGCTGCTCAGCATCCGCCGCTCATAAAAAAAGGAAAGTCCCATGCCGGGGCTTTCCTTTTTTTGTGCTCGGGTGCCGCAAGCCGAAAAACATCTTTCTTTAGTTACGGCTTCATGATATAATTTGCTTGCTTATAATATGACGTTTTGTCCGCCAACTCGGACATTTTTTCGATCACACATCAGGGAGGCATGACCATGGACGAGAACATCAAGAATTCAGCTTCGCAGATGGAGTACCGCAGCGGCAGCGGCGAGACGCCCGCGAAAGGACCGCGTCCCGACACGGTGAAGATCGTCGCCGAGATGCAAAAGCGCGAGGCGATGGCCAGCGCGGTGTACAAATTTTTAGCGAGAAGAGTCACCGGACGCGGCGGCGAGATGCTGATGCGCGTCGCGGGCGAAAAGAGCGTGAACGCTGAGACGCTTTCGCGCTGGACCGACAAAAAGGGCAAAGCGCCGCTGCTCAAGGTGTGGGGCTGGCGTCTGCTCTCCCGCCTGTTCGGCAGCTCGTTCGTGATCAGCCGTCTGGAAGCGGGCGAGGCCGAAGCGCGCCCCTACTTTGCCGCAACGGTTGACGAGATCCCTGAAGCTGCGTCTGTCAGCGAAAGCGGCGAAAAGCACCGCATCCAGCTCCGCGAAGTCATCAATCTGGAAGGTCTGCGCGGCATCGGCTCCATCGTCACGGGTCTGTACAGCGCCGTGCTGCTGATCACCGGTTCGCTGGCCGGATTTATCACCGCGCTCAACGACAAGCGCGCCGTGGCTGTCGCGGGATTCTGCACCGGCGTTGCCGCCGCGCTCGCTGCGGCCGTGACCGGCTATTCATCTCAGAAGGCCGCTACGGGCCGTCAGCGCCCCGCCGGCGCCGCGTTCAGCGCCTTTGTGCTCGGCGTGATCGCCTCGGTGCTGCTCGTCGCTCCGTTCTTCTGCGGCGGCGGCGCCTGGAGCTCAATGATGGTCAGTCTGCTTGCCGCCGCGTCTGTGCTGGCGCTGCTGGCGTTTTTTGCCTCCGTCGTGCGGCAGGAGACGTATTTCATCGTCTTCGTCGAAATGGTGCTGATGACCATCGGCGTGTCGCTTGCAGCGATGCTGGCCGTGTGGGTCGCGAAAGCCTGGTTTGGACTGAATGGTTAAAGAAAACGCGGCGTTTATCTTCCAGGGCGGCAGTCTGCTCTTTTTCCGCGGAGAGCTGCCCGATGCCCAGCAGGCGGCGGCACTGCCGCTGGCCGATTTCGGATCGTTCGGCTCGCTTGAGCCGCGCGGCTGTTCATGGGGGCGCGTAGCTCGCGACGCCGTTCTGCCGGAGGGCTGGGAGGCGGTCGACCGCCGTGCCTTCGGCGAGCGCTTCGGCATGGACGCCTTCAAAGCCATGTCAACCGCCTGGGGACTGATGGACTGGAAGGCGCAGGCTCAGTACTGCGGCCGCTGCGGCACAAAGATGGTGCAGTCGCCCGCCGACGAGCGCGCGATGAAATGCCCCAAGTGCGGGCACATGCTCTTTCCCGTCATCTGTCCGGCCATGATCGTTGCCGTGGAGCGAGACGGCAAGCTGCTTCTGGCCGTCAACAAGATGAACAAGACGGGCCGCTACAGCGTGCTGGCCGGGTTCCTCGAAGTCGGCGAGTCGATCGAGGACGCGATCGTGCGCGAGGTGCGCGAGGAAGTAGGCATCGAAGTCGACCGCGACAGCATCGAATACCTGTACAGCCAGTACTGGCCGTTCCCCCGCTCGCTGATGCTGGCCGCCCGTGCCAGATGGAAAAGCGGCGAGCTTCACGCCGACGGCGTCGAGATCGAAAAAGCCGGCTGGTTCGCGCCCGACGAAGTGCCCCAGAATATCCCCGGCACGATCACCGTTGCCGGCTGGCTGATCCGTGACTTTCTCAAGCGCCACGGCGTGACGCGGGATTAGAGCAAATTCGCAAAAATTCAAAGCTAACACAAAGACACGAAGACACAAAGAAAAAGAAATCAAAGACAAAAACACGCGCTCCGAAAAATTGATTTCAGAGCGCGTGTTTTGAGCGAGGTATTCCACGTAGAATAATAATCGCAGAATATCATCGTTCCTCGCAGAACGTGATCACGTTTTTCTCAAAAAATTCCGCACGGCAGAAAAACCTATGCCGTGCGGAATTTTTTTCTTCTTTGTGTCTTTGGGCCTTTGTGTCTTCGTGTTGGCTTTGAATTTTATACGAACCGGTAATCCCCGCTACTCGCCGTTGCGGCTGCGGACCTCGTCCAGCAGCTCGTCGGCTTCGCGGTCCATCGCGGCGATCATGTCGTCGCTGAGGTGCTTTTTCGCCGCCTGCGCAAGGTTCTGCTCGTTGCCGGTGATAAAGAGCTCCTCACGATCGACGAAGAACTCGCCTAGGATCTCTTCGGCCACGCGCATCCACTTATAGGCCTGCGCCCAGCTCTGTTCCACGCTGATACCGCGGCCGTAGCACACGGCGGTCTCATATGCCGCCGGTCCGTGCCCCTGATACGCCGCCGCTTCGAACAGCTCGACAGCCGTATTCAGGTCCTTTTGCGTGCCGCGGCCTTCGCGCTGCAACAGAGCCGCGCCGTACTGCCCGTCGGAAGAGCCGTTGTTGGCCGCGGCCATGTACCACTTGAAGGCCTCTTTCAAGTCGTCTTCGGTCACGCCCTCGCGCTCCTGCCCTTCGCCGAGTTCGCCCTCAAGCGTCTTGGCCAGCTCCTCCATCGCGGGCACGTGATTCTGCTCGGCAGCCTTGCGGAACCATTTGATCGCCTCGTTCAGATCTTCCTCCACGGCTGCCGGCGGCCAGCCGGCATAGGCCTGGCCGAGCTGATACTGAGCCTCGCTGTAGCCGTTGTCAGCGGCTTCACGCATCCACGTCATGCCTTCCTTGACAGCTTTTTCATCGCTGAAATCAAGCCAGAGGAAGCGGCCGTACAGATACGCGCCTCGCGCTTCGCCCTGACGTGCGTAATCCTGAACCATCGGCAGCACGGCGCTCCAGCAGCCCTGGGCGTAGGTGCTTTTCATCTCAAGGGCCTTCAGCTCGAGTTTGCGGGCGCGAGATGGATCGTGGTCCTCATCCTTGCCGCTTGTCAGCTGCACGCTGCGCAGCAGCCAGGCGACAGGGTTTTCGGACTGCTCGGCGATCATCTTGTCAAACACGTTCCAGGACGAGGCGTCGTCGCCGGCCAGCCAGGCGTGGAACGCCTTTTCAAACGCGGGATCGAGCGTGACGGCAGGGGCGCGCTTTTGGGACGTCTGCGGCGTGAACACCTGGAGATCGTTTTTCTGCGGCGCGGGCGGCGGCGTCTGCTTCTGCTCCGGCGGCAGGTATTCCTCGTTCATCACGAACTCGCCGTTCATCCAGCCGACAAGACCTTTATCCGTCTTCACCTTCCACCATGACTGCTCGCCCGTGGCCCAGTTGCCGATCACCGTCACGCGCGCGGGCTTTGACAGGCGGCCGAGGGCCTTCGCTTTCGTGCTGTGGTCGGCACGGATGTTCACGTTGGTGCCGGTGACAACACCGACAAACTCGTCAAACTCGGGCTCATTCGTCGGGTCGTGGTCTTCGCCTTCGGGGGTGTCGATGAAAACGGGTTCGATGAACTGAGCGCTGACCCAGCCGGTGACTCCGTTTGCCGCCTGCACTTTGAACCACTCGTTCGCGCCCGTTCCCCAGCCGTCGAGGATCTCCACCTTGGCGGGCTTCGACAGGCGGCCGACGACACGGGCCTTCGTGCTGTGATCGGCGCGCACGTTCACGTTCGTTCCCTTGATCGAAGCGCTCATCAGCTCTTTCTCGTCTTCCGAATTGATGAGGAACTGCGAGCTCATCCAGCCGACGACGCCCTTTTTCGTGCGCACCTTCGTCCACATATCCCCGCCGTTGTCCCACGCGTCGAGCATCTCAACTTCCGCGGGCTTGGAGACACGGCCCACGACGCGCGCCTTGGTGCTGTGATCGGCACGGATGTTCACGTTGGTGCCGGTGACGAGCAGAACGGTCTTCTCCTCTTCTTCCGCTTCGCGGATCGTCACGAACTTGCCGCTCATCCAGCCCGTCAGGCCGCTTTTGGCCTTGATCTTGACCCATTCGTCATCGCCGCGCCCCTGCACGTCGAGCACCGCCACCTCCGCGGGCTTCGACAGACGGCCCAGCACTCGGGCCTTGGTCGAGCGGTCAGCGCGAACGTTCACGTTCGTGCCCGTCACCGTTCCCACAGGAGCAGCCCACGCCGCAGAGCACAGCGCCAGCACTGCAGCGGTCAGGAGCATTTTGCACAGCCGTTTCATCATGATCGACACCAGTCCTCTCGGAAAAGTTTTTCATTTTTATGCAAAACCGCCCGTTTGAGACGGTTTTATTATTATACCAGACCGGCACAAAAACGCCTCGCCCGAAAAGATGAAAGGCGAGGCGACTGTATGAGCTTTCCTTGTATGAATCATTGATCCTGCATTATTTTTTGTCCGCAACCGGGAATTCTAAAGTGAGACTTTATTTTTTCCGGCCTTTGCGTCGTAAAAACACAGCTAACAAAAACGCTCAGGCGCCAATCGGACAAGCGACCTTTTTTCACTTCACAGCGCCCAGACAGGGAACAGCCAAGCGCGGCGGTTATATGGAACCAGCTCGTCGGTCATGCAGACAACAACACCTGGTTCAACAGTGCCAAACTTTTCCAGAGCGGAGAAATACCTGTCAGGGTTCGCTGGGTTCTTGCTTTTCTTGATCTCGATCGGCCAGATATGTCCGCCGCGCTCCAGCAGCAGGTCGATCTCACGTCCGTCGCTGTCGCGGTAGAAATACAGATCGTGACGCAGCCCGGCGTTCATAAAGCTTTTCAAGATTTCCGTCATGACATATGTCTCGAAAAAAGCTCCGTCCATCGCGCCGCTTTCCAGCGTTTCGACCGTCGGCCATCGGCACAGCCATGCCGCCAGCCCCGTGTCCATAAAATAGACCTTAGGAGTTTTCACGAGGCGCTTTGACAGCGAACTGTGCCACGGGCGCAGCAGCACGATCACACCTGATGCTTCGAGGATCGATGTCCATCCCTTGACCGTCGGCGAGCTGACGCCCAGCGCGCGGGCCGCGTCGGCATACTTCAGTTCCTGCCCCGTGCGCGCAGCCATATAGACGAGAAAATCCTGAAATTCGCTGAGCTTGCCGACCTGCGCCAGCGCGCGCACATCTTTTTCAAGGTACGTCGCCACATAATCCATGTAATACCGCTCCCGCTCCGCCTCGCCCGTCACGACGCGCGGCATCCCGCCGCGAAAGACACGCTCATAGACCTCGCGTACGTTCAGCGGCCGAGCAGCCTCTGCGCGGGCCCGCAGATCATCGACAAGGGGCGAAAAAGCACCCGCCGGCCGACCGTCGATCTCGGCGGCGCTCAGCCCCGCCAGCTCGAACACAGCCACGCGCCCGGCCAGTGACTCGGAGGCGCCTTTCATCATCGCGAACTTTTGCGAGCCCGTCAGCCAGTAATCGCCGGCGCACGGCTCGCCCGCAAACGTCTTTTCATCGACGCGGCGCTTGATCTCCAGCAGCAGCCCTGGCGCGCGCTGAAACTCGTCGATCAGCAGCGGAGAGCGGTACGTGTCAAAAAACAGCTCCGGATCGTTTTGCGCCAGCCGCAAAGCCGAAACGTCGTCAAGCGTCACATAGCGGCGCCCTGCAGCTGCAATATGCCGCAGCAGCGTCGATTTTCCCACCTGTCTCTGACCGCACAGCATCACGACGGGGTACGTGTGCGACGCTTCAAGGATGGCACCTTCAAGATGGCGCGGAATGTACATGATCTCACCCGATTTCGTTCGTTATAAAGGATGAATTTATTTTACCCGATGATTTTTCGCCTGTAAATCGGGAAATCTAAAGTGAGACTTTATTTTTTCCGACCTTTGCGTCGTAAAAAATACGATGCACGTCGTCAAAACGACCGACCTGCTCATGCCCCGCCCTGCGAGTTTCGAGCGATTCCCCCCAGAACGGACAAAAAAATCCCCGCGTGGCTGCAAATGCGCAAGCGCAGCCGCTGCGGGGGCGTTTTGTACGGAACGTTTTCGCATCTTTCCGATTGTTCTTCACTTCTTATCGATGGACGGTCATAAAATTTCACTTTCCCGACCGCTCGCTCAAAAACTCCTCGATCTGCGGCGCGGTGGTCTCATAATTTTCAAAGCGGATCGTGCCCAGGCCAAAGCTGCGGGCCAGGGCGATGTTGACGCGGTTGTCGTCGATGAACAGGCATTCGTGTTTGTTCAGGCCGTACTCGTCGCAGATTTTCTGATAGATGGCCGGTTCGGGCTTGACCAGCTTGACGCGGCAGGAGAAGACGCCGCCTTCAAGGTGAGGCAGAAAGTCGAGCACGTCGGGCCGCTTGTTCATCAGATACTCGGAATAGTTGGAAAGGTACAGCGTTCGATAGCCGCGCGACTTGAAGCTCTCGATCCAGGGGATGGCGTAGTCGTGACGGGAGCAGGCTTCGCCGCTGCGCTCGAAGGCGGTGCGGATCTCGCTCGCGAGCTCGGGCGCTTCGCTCTGAGCGCCTTTGATGATCTCCTCCACGCTGAGGACGCCGCGGTCGAGCTCGTTCCACCAGCCGCGGCGCCAGATGGCTCGCGTGATGCGCTCGGCGGTCTCCTCGCCGAACAGCCCGTCGGCGTAAGCCTTCCACGTAAAGCGCATGAGCACGTTGCCGATGTCGAAGATGATCGTGGTGATGGGGTTCATAGTCTGTTCCTCCTGTTCAAAGTTTTTACGAAAAATGGCCGGGGCGCACGCATGCGTTCCGGCCAAAATTGTTATTTGAGGAATCCGTTGATGATCTGCTCTTCGGCTTCCTGCTCGGAGAGGCCAAGGGTCATCAGCTTGATAAGCTGGTCGCCGGCGATCTTGCCGATGGCGGCCTCATGGACGAGCTGCGCGTCGACGCAGTTGGCCTCCAGCGAGGGAACGGCAAGGATGCGGCCTTTGTCCATGATGATGCTGTCGCACTCGGTGTGTCCGGTGCAGGATGCGTTGCCGTCGATGCGGGCGTCGAACTTCTGATACGAGGTGTCGCGCGCCACGGAGCGGGAAACGACATCGGCGCTCGATCCGTCGCCGTTCAGCCTGACGCGGTAGACACTCTCGGCCGTCTGATCGCCGTGGGTCATCAATCTTTCGCGCACGACGAGCCGCGCGCCTGCGGCCAGCTCGGCGTTGGTGGTGCGCACGGTGGAATCGACGCCCTTGATCTGCACCATCTCCATCTCGACGGTGCTGTTTTCGTCCTGAAACACTTCGGTAACGGGGTTGAGGATGCGCTTGCCCGCGCCAGTGCCGCTGCCGTAGTGCTTTTCGACGTAGCGCACGCGGGAGTTTTTGCCCACCCAGAAGCGGTGCACGCCGTCGTGCTCGCTGTCCTGCCGTCCGCAGTTGTCGATGCCGCAGCCGGCGACGATGAGCACGTCGCAGTCGTCGCCCACGAAAAAGTCGTTGTAAACGGTCTCTTTAATCCCGGAAGCGCTGAGCACGACGGGGATATGCACGCTTTCGTTCTTCGTGCCGGGCGCGATGCGGATATCGATGCCGCTGCCGTCTTCCTTCGAGGTGATCTCGATGTGCGCGGAGCTGCTGCGTCCGGCCAGCTTGCTGTTGACGCGGAAGTTGTACGCCCCTTCGGGAACGTCGTGAAGGTCGGCCACTTCTGCGATGATGCGTTTCTGGATCTCGTCCATCTGAAGCATTGCGGTCGTCCTCCTTTAGACTCTCAGCTTGTCGCACACGTCGACGGCCGACGGCGTGCCCGCCAGTTCGGGGAATACCTCTTCGCGCGGGCCGTGCTTTTCGATGCGGCCGCCTGAGAGCACGATGATCTCGTCAGCGATGTTGAGGATGCGCTCCTGATGCGAGATGATGATGATCGAGCTGTCCTTGATGTCGTCGCGCATCTTGCGGAAGATGCGGATAAGGTTCTGGAAGCTCCACAGGTCGATGCCGGCCTCCGGCTCGTCAAACAGCGACAGCTTGGCGTTGCGGGCCATGACGGTGGCGATCTCGATGCGCTTGAGCTCGCCGCCGGAAAGCGACGAATTGATCTCGCGGCTGATGTAGTCGCGAGCGCACAAGCCCACTTCCGACAGATACTCGCACGCCTGCGCGATCGTCAGCTCCTTGCCCACGGCGATGCGCAGCAGGTCGATCACTTCCAGGCCCTTGAAGCGCACGGGCTGCTGAAACGCGAACGCCACGCCCATGCGCGCGCGCTCGGTGATGCTCTTGTCGGTGATGTCCACGCCGTCGAGCAGGATGCGGCCCGACGTAGGATGTTCGATGCCGGCGATGATGCGCGCCAGCGTCGATTTGCCGCTGCCGTTCGGGCCGGTGATGACGACGAATTTTCTGTCGTCCACCGTCAGGCTGAGATCGTGGATGATCTCTTTCGTCCTGGTTCCTTCGTCCTCAGTCACGGCAAATGAGATGTTTTTCAGTTCCAGCATGAACTGGACGTCCCCCTTTGTACAGCGCCTCCGCCCCCGCGAAAGCGCGATGTTCTGTCTTCAAGAAGATGATAGCACGTTCCTGAATGGTCTTGCGTTGTAGTGCCAACTTGCCCGAAAAAAAACAGCCAGGCCGTCGGGCGTACAGCTTGTTAATCATATCACATCGCCGACGAATGTCAAAAGCCCGCCCGCCGAATTATCGGCGGGCGGGCTTTTGATACTATTTCGCGATTAAAAAGCTAATCGCGAGGCCGCGCCAAAGGCCAGCGCGGCAGTCGGCGCAAAACCGGCGCCACGCCGTCTCATGCAGTTTTCGACGCGCCTTGCGGCGCTATAAAACGGCTAAAAGAACGTTAGCCGTTTTAACGAAAACTAGTATGACGCGGCAAGCTTCGTCCCGAACACAAAAAATCCTCCCCGCATTCAGAGTCTGGCCGACAAACCGTACCCCGAAACACAAGGAGGATCCATCAGATTGCTGAATTGTGTGAAGAAACGAAGCGCAAACGCTTATTTCACTTCGTTATACAGCCGGGTCATGTACTGGCCGTAGCCGTTGTTCTTGTCGGCTTCGCCGTACTCGCGCAGCTTTTCGGCAGGCAGGAAACCAGCGCGGAAGGCCGCTTCCTCGGGCGCGCAGATGATGCGGCCCTCTTCGCGCTCAACGCGGGCCACGTAGTTGGAGGCCTCGAGCAGGCTCTCGTAGGTGCCGGAATCGAGCCAGGCAAAGCCGGCAGGGAACACCTGCAGATCGAGCGTGCCGGCTTCCATGTAACGGCGGTTGACGTCGGTGATCGACACTTCCTGATCGGCGGGGATCTCTTTGCGAAGCTCGTGAGCGATCTGCATCACCTTGCCGTCGAAGAAGTACAGGCCGACGACAGCGCAGTTGGACTTGGGCTGCTTCGGCTTTTCCTCAAGCGACAGGACTTTGCCGCTTTCGTCAAACTCGGCCACGCCGAAGCGCTCGGGATCGGGAACGATAGAGCCGAACACGGTCGCGCCCTCGGTCTTGGCGGCCGCCTTGGCGAGCATGGCGGGGAAGCCGGGACCGTAGAAGATGTTGTCGCCGAGGATGAGCATGCAGGGATCGCCCGCGATGAACTCCTCGGCCTGCATGAACGCGTCGACGAGTCCGTTGGGAACGTACTGGATGCGGTACTGGATGTTGACGCCGAAGTGCGAGCCGTCGCCGAGCAGACGCTCGAAGCCGGATTTATCGGCCTCCGACGTGATGAGCATGATGTCGCGGCATCCGGCCTTGATGAGCACCCAGATGGCGTAATAGATCATCGGTTTGTTGTAGACGGGGATCAGCTGTTTGTTGACCGCCAGGGTCATGGGATGAAGCCGCGTGCCCAGGCCGGCTGTGAGAACGATTCCTTTTCTTGCCATAATAATGGCGCCTCCTTCACGAGATGTTCTTTTATTATAGCTTCATTATCTTGAAAAATCCAGTGATTTCTCTTAATAATTTGCAAAAAGATGATACAATCAACGTAAACCACTTTTGGGGGGATCATCATGAAAAAAGTCCTGCTGATCAACGGCAGCCCGCACGAAAACGGCAGCACGTCGGCCGCACTCAGCGAGATCCGCAGTGCGCTTGAAAAGTGCGGTGTCGAAAGCGATGAGCTCTGGCTTGGAGTGAGGCCGATCGCAGACTGCGTCGCCTGCCGTCAGTGCAAAGAAACGGGCCGCTGCGCGCTCAGCTTTCACGATCTCGTCAACGACACGGCCGACAAACTCGACGACTACGGCGCGATCATCGCCGGCTCGCCGGTGTACTATTCCGGGCCGACGGCGCAGATCTGCGCGTTCCTCGACCGTCTGTTTTTCAGCGCCGGAGGGCGCATGCCCGGCAAAATCGGCGCATCGGTGGTCGTATGCCGCCGCGGCGGAGGCACGGCGGCGTTCGAGCGGCTCAACCAGTATTTCCTGATGAACAGCATGGCCGTCGCCGGCTCGCAGTACTGGAACGTGGTGCACGGACACTCGCCCGACGAAGTGCGGCGCGACGAAGAAGGCCTTCAGGTGATGCGCACGCTCGCTCAGAACATCGCCTGGCTGATGCGCTCGATCGAAGCAGGACAGGCGGCTGGGATCGAGCTGCCCAAATACGAGCCGAGATTGCGCACCAACTTCATCCGAGGATAAAAAAGTACCGCTGAAAATGTTCCGCATGGGACGTTTTCGGCGGTACGTTTTTTTGCCTATACTTCGACGACGCCTTCGAAATCCATCACCGCGTCGCCGCTCAGCCACAGACCTTCGTCGCAGCTGCGCACGGTCATCAGGCCGCCGGCAGTGCGCACGCTTGTCTCGCCTTCGCCGGTCAGTCCCAGCTTCTGCGCCACAGCGGCTGCCGCGCAGATGGACGAAGCGCAGCTGGCCGTCTCGCCGATTCTTCGTTCCCATGTGCGCACGCGCAGAGTGTGGCGGTCGATAGCGCTGACGAACGTCACGTTCGCTCCCTCGGGGAAGATGTCGGCCTTTTCAAACAGCGGACCTTCCGCCGCCACATCGGCGCCGTCGCAGTCGTCGGTGACGATGACGCACTGCGGATCGCCCAGACGCAGGCAGGTGATCTGCTCGTCCCAGCCGCCGCACGAATGGTACTGGCTGATCACGGGGATGCCGCCGCTCTCGAGCACGGGCACACGGTCGGGTGCAAAGTCAGGCTTGCCGAGCAGCGTCTCGGCGCTGTACACCTGGCCGTGACGAACGAACAGGCGCACGCTCTTGATGCCGTCATCAGTCTCGACGGTGAGCTCTGTCTTGCGCACGCCGAGCTTTTCGTAGAGATACTTGCCCACGCCGCGCAGAGCGTTGCCGCCCAGGTGAGCGCGCGTGCCGTCGGCGTCGAAGAGGATCATGCGGGCGTCGGCGCGGCTGCTCCGTTCGATCAGGACCATGCCGTCGCCGCCCACGCTCTTGCGCCGGCCGCAGAGGGCCACAGCGAGGCTGGCCGGCTCGCCGGGCGACTGCATGAACGAGTCGATGAAGATGAAGTCGTTGCCGCCGCAGTGCATCTTGACGAACTTGACGGGGCGCTTCTCATGCGGCAGATGCGCCATGTCGACGAGCTCGACGTTGTTCTCGTCGTAGCCGCTGACCATCGCACCGACAAGGGCCGCCGCCGTGTCGAGGCTTGTCAGGCAGGCAGCACGGCGTTCGATCGCCTTGCCGCGCAGCACGCGCGCGTCGCTCTTCTCATTGGCGTCGGGCGCGCTGGTGGAGATGACGTAGCGCACGCGCTCCTGGTCGAGCAGATACGGGATGTCGCGGCTGCCGCGGCTGATCTTCCCCACCGAGGCGCTGCGGATACCGCGGCTTTTCAGATACGCAGCCGTGCCGGCCGTCGCGTAGAGCTTGCAGCCCAGCGACGAGAGGCGGCGGGCGATCTCGACGATCTCCGGCTTGTCGCGGTCCTGCACGCTCAGCAGCACGCCGCCCGGCGAGCTGTGGCGCACGGCATACCCCGCGGCGACAAGCCCCTTGTACAGCGCTTCCTCAAGGTTCTTCCCCACGCCGAGGACCTCGCCCGTGGATTTCATCTCCGGTCCCAGCTGCACGTCGGCGCCGCTCAGTTTTTCAAACGAGAACACCGGGACTTTCACCGCGTGATACGGGCTGTTGCGGTACAGCCCCGTGCCGCAGGGCAAATCGCGCAGTTTCGGCGCCGACGGATCGATCGTGCTCAACATCACCTGCGTGGCGATGTCCACCAGAGGCAGGCCGGTGACTTTGCTGATGTACGGGATCGTGCGGCTGGCGCGCGGATTGCTCTCGATCACGTAGACCTGATTGTTGTAGATGACGTACTGGATGTTGACCAGCCCGCGCACGCCCAGCTCGCGGGCGATCATCGCCGTGCTCTCGACAAGGCGCTCGGTGACGCGGCCGGAGAGGTTCCAGGCCGGGTAGGCGGCGATGCTGTCGCCGGAATGGACGCCGGCGCGCTCAAAGTGCTCCATGATGCCGGGGATGAGCACGTCCTCACCGTCGCACACCGCGTCGACTTCCACCTCGGTGCCTTCCAGATACTTGTCGATCAGGACAGGACCGTCGGTCCCGACGGCGAGGATGCGGTTCATGTAATTCGTCACGCTCTCGTCGTCATAGGCGATGATCATGTTCTGTCCGCCAAGCACGTACGAGGGGCGCACGAGCACGGGATAGCCGATGCTGCGCGCCGCTTGCAGAGCTTCGTCCAGCGTCTGCACGGCATGCCCCTTTGGACGGGCGATGCCGCAGCGGCCAAGGATCTCGTCAAAGCGTTCGCGGTCTTCGGCCGCGTCGATGGCGTCGGCACTGGTGCCGAGGATCTGGATGCCGTTTTCGCTGAGCGTCTTCGTCAGCTTGATGGCCGTCTGTCCGCCGAAAGCGACGACCACGCCCAGCGGCTGTTCGAGGCGGATGATGTCCATCACGTCTTCCGGCGTCAGCGGTTCAAAGTACAGCCGGTCGGCCGTGTCGAAGTCGGTGCTGACCGTCTCCGGATTGTTGTTGATCATCACGACCGTGTAGCCCAGGCGCTTGAGCGCCCAGACGCAATGCACGGCCGCGTAATCGAACTCGATGCCCTGGCCGATGCGGATGGGGCCGCTGCCGAGCACGACGATCGTGCCCTTCGACGGCGTTTTCTCCGCGTGATGCGCGATGAACTCGGATGCTTCGTCTTCGCAGCCGGCACCGGGCAGCGCCGCAGCGTAAAAGTACGGCGTCTCGGCGAGGAATTCCGCCGCGCAGGTGTCGACCATCCGGTACACGGGCGAAAGGTGCTCGGCGGCCTTCGCGCCGGAGAGCTTTTCGATGCGCCTGTCGGTGTAGCCCGCCGCTTTCGCGCGGCGGTACAGGCCGTCTGGCAGCGATGCGCCCGCGCCGGTCAGCTCGCGCTCGATCCGCAGGATGTTCTCGATCTTGTGAAGGAACCAGAGATCGATCTTCGTGATCTCGTGAACGCGCTCGGGAGAAATGCCGCGGCTCAGCGCTTCATAGACAACGAAGAGCCGCTGATCGGTCGGCTCGCGCAGCCGCCTTTCGACCTCGTCGTCGTTCAGCTCCGCCAGGGCCGGCAGACGCAGGGAGTCCATGCCGATCTCGGCGCCGCGCACGGATTTCATCAGCGCTTCCTCGAACGACGGCGCGATCGCCATCACCTCGCCGGTGGCCTTCATCTGCGGCCCCAGCAGCCGCGAAGCCGTGCTGAACTTGTCGAACGGCCAGCGCGGCATCTTCACCACCACGTAATCCAGCGCCGGCTCGAAAAACGCCGTCGTCGCACCGGTCACGGCGTTGGGGATCTCGTCAAGACGCAGCCCCATCGCCACCTGCGCTGAGACCTTGGCGATCGGGTAGCCTGTCGCTTTTGAAGCCAGCGCCGAACTGCGCGACACGCGCGGATTGACCTCGATCACCGCGTACTCAAAGCTGTCGGGGTTGAGCGCGTACTGTACGTTGCAGCCGCCCTGCACGCCCAGCTCGTTCACGATCTTCAGCGAAGCCGAGCGCAGCATCTGATATTCCTTGTCGGCCAGCGTCAGCGCGGGCGCGGCGACGATCGAATCGCCCGTATGCACGCCCACAGGATCCAGGTTTTCCATCGAGCAGATGGTGATGCAGTTGCCGTCGCAGTCGCGCATCACCTCGAACTCGATCTCCTTCCAGCCGGCGACGCTGCGCTCGACGAGGATCTGATTCACGGGCGAGACTTCCAGACCGCGTCTGGCGATCTGTTCCATCTCGCGCGGATCGTTCGCGATGCCGCCGCCCGTACCGCCGAGCGTGAACGACGGGCGCACGATCACGGGATAGCCGATCTGCGCGGCGAAGTTCATCGCCTCGTCCAGCTTCGTGGCAATGGCCGAAGGGATCACGGGCTCGCCGATTTTCTCGAGCATCTCCTTGAACAGCTGCCGGTCCTCGGCGCGCTCGATCGTCTCCAGCGACGCGCCGAGCAGCTTTACGCCGCAGGCGTCGAGCCAGCCGTCACGGGCCAGCTGCATGGAAAGCGTCAGCCCGCTCTGTCCGCCGATCGTCGAAAGCAGTCCGTCGGGACGCTCTTTCTCGATCAGGCGCTTCAAGATTTCCACCGTCAGCGGCTCGATATAGACTTTGTCGGCGATGTCGCTGTCGGTCATGATCGTCGCAGGGTTGGAGTTGACCAGCACCACCTCGATGCCCAGCGCGCGCAGCGCCTTGCACGCCTGCGTGCCGGCGTAGTCGAACTCGGCAGCCTGGCCGATGACGATCGGACCGGAGCCGATGATCATCACTTTTTTGAGGTCTTTATTGAGCGGCATGGCGGCTCTCCTCCATATTCTTCACAAAGCGGTCAAATAAAAACGCCGTATCCTGCGGGCCGGCGCACGCCTCGGGATGGAACTGAACGGAAAACGCGTTCACGTCGGCATAATCGACGCCTTCGCAGGTGCCGTCGCTGACGTTGACGTAGCTCTCGCGCGCAGCAGGCGGCAGCGTGGAGGCATCGACGGCGTAGCCGTGGTTCTGGCTGGTGATGAAAAGCCGTCCGCTCTTCGTCTCGCGCACGGGCTGGTTGCCGCCGCGGTGGCCGTACTTCAGCTTGAGCGTCGCAGCTCCCCGGGCAAGCGCGAGCAGCTGATGCCCCAGGCAGATGCCGAAGATGGGCAGACCGCTTTCGGCCACTGAATTGACGCTGACGATGATGTCCCTATAAGTCGCGGGGTCGCCGGGACCGTTGGACAGCAGCACGCCGTCGGGGCGCAGGGCAAGGATCTTCTCCGCCGGGGTGCCGGCCGGAACGACGCTGACTTTGCAGCCGCGTTCGGCCAGAGCGCGGGCAATGCCGCCCTTGAAGCCGAAATCCCAGAGCACGACGTGCTTTTTTCCATCAGGATTGACGATGAACGGCTTTTCGCACGTCACCGCGTACACGTCGCTGGAAAGCGCGCGCGCGGCCAGATCGGCCGTGAACGCCGCAAGGTCGTCGGGCAGCGTGTCGCGGATAGCCGCGTTCATCACGCCCTTTTCGCGGATGATGCGGGCCAGGGCTCGCGTGTCGACGCCCTCCAGACCGACGACGCCGCTGTCACGCAGGTAGCGATCGAGACGCCCGCGGCTGCGGAAGTTCGACGGCTCGGCGCAGACTTCGCGCACCACATAGGCGGAAAGACGCGGACGCGGGCTTTCAAAATCATCGGGGATCACGCCGTAGTTGCCGATCAGCGGGAACGTCTGCACGACGATCTGGCCGTGATAGCTGGGATCGGTCAGTGTCTCCAGATAGCCCGTCATGCCCGTCGTGAAGCAGATCTCGGCAGTCACTTCGCCGCTTGCGCCAAAGCGTGTCCCTGCAAAGGTCATGCCGTTGGCAAGGATCAGCCAAGCCGTTTTATTCATATTGGTCAGCCTCTTTCAACACGTCATACTCAACTGTCCAGCCATCGGCTGTGCGGATCAGCAGCGTCGAGCCCACATCGTCGAGCAGCTGCGAAGCCGCGCTCTCTGCTCCTCCGAGGATCCTGCGCGGCCCCGCGCTCAGAGCCTCGCACAGGCGGTCGAGCGTGCAGGGACGGTCACGCTTTTCCCAGCTGTTCAGCAGATCGGACAGTGCCGTGCTTAATTTTTCGCTGCCGAAGGGGATCTGCTCAAAAGGCAGCGCCAGCTCGTCAGCACCGCGGGCGCGGTGATTGCTCACCACGGCGTCGATCTTGCCAGCGTCGAGAGCATTCCACAGCGCCGCCTGCTCAGCGGGGGATCGAAGCGGCGGAAAGACTTTGAACTCGCCGTCAAGAGATTCGACGCGGATGTCTTCATCTGTGTGAAGCAGATTGGCGATCGCCACGTCACACGTCACATCCAGGCCGGCCGCACGAGCCCGTTCGACCGCCGCCAGCGTGGCGGCGCAGGAGACCGTGCGCACGTGCACAGGCACGCCGTACTCCGCTGCCAGCGTCAGCAGCATCTCAGCCGCCAGCGATTCTGCCACGGCGGGAAGCCCCTTCATGCCCAGCCGGTCGGCCGTCGTCCCCTCGCTGATCTGCCCGCCCTCACACAGTTCCATCAGGCAGGGACGGAAAGCGATGCGCACGGGAAAGGACGAAGCATAGCAGAACAGCGCGCGCAGGCGCTTCAGGTCCATAAATCCGCCGGGCAGGCAGAACAGCCGTTCGCCCTCTGCGCACATCCTTCCGATGTCGGCCATACCGCCGTCGGCGCGCAGCGCTGACGGCAGCGGCAGGACTTCGGCTCCCGGTACTTCCTCGCACAGCAGACGCTCCGCTTTCAGGCCCCGGACATCAGCTGCCGCACTCTTTTGCGGCGCGAGCACAAGCGTGCCCCAGCCGCCCTCAAACGCGTCCATCGCCAGCTGCGATCCTGTTTTTGCACCGCACTCACAGAACAGATCGACAGCCGCCGGGATGCTGTATGCTTCAGCGACGGCCGCGCCGTTGTACTCGTTCATTTCATATCTTTTCACGTTCATCAGCGCCTGCCTCCCAGACAGATATCCAGCACCGCCATCCGCGTCAGCACGCCGCAGTGCACCTGCTCGCGCAGCAGACTTTGCGGTCCGTCGGCCACGGCTGAGGCGATCTCCACACCGCGGTTGATCGGCGCCGGATGCATCACCGCCGCGCCGGGGCTGGCGAGCGAAAGCAGCTCCTCGTCAGCGCCGTAGAGCGCGTGATACTCGCCTACCGACGGGAACAGCCCCGCCTCCTGACGCTCCAGCTGCACGCGCAGCAGCATGACGATGTCGGCTCCGGCCACAGCTTTGCGCGGATCGTCCTCGCATTCCACGCCCAGCGAATCGGGCAGCATGGGCATCAGCGTCCGGGGTCCGCACAGAACCACGCTCGCCCCCATGCCGGCAAAGCTGTGGATGTCGCTTCGCGCCACGCGGCTGTATTTGATGTCGCCGATGATCGCCACGCGCGCGCCTTTCAGGTCGCCCAGCCGGCGCGTGGCAGCGACGATGTCGAGCAGTCCCTGCGTGGGGTGACTGCGCGCGCCGTCGCCTGCGTTGAACACCGGGATGTGCGGCGCGAGCTTCTGGATGTAATACGGCATCCCCGTGAGCGAATGGCGCACCACCAGCCCGTTCACGCCCATCTCGCAGAGCGTCCACACCGTGTCGCGCAGCGTCTCGCCCTTGGCCATGCTCGAGCCCGAAGCGCTCCAGTCGATGTATGAAGCCCCCGTCATCTGCTCGGCAGCGGCAAACGAGTTGCGCGTTCTAGTTGAGTTTTCAAAGAACATGTTCGCCACCGTCATCCCGCGCAGAGAATCAAGCGGCTGCTTGGGCACGCTCTCCAGACGGGGCGCAAGCGACAGCGCGTAGTCGACAAACTCGCGATAGTCGCCGGGCTCCCAGTCGTGCAGGTCGAGCAGATTCCTCCGGTTCCAGGCCATCGATAATTCCTCCTTCAATACGGCGCAGCCCTTATCGGCCGCCAATGACACACGAACAGCTTTTTTCTTCACTGAGCATTGTACTCGCAAAAATCAAATCAGACAACCGGTTGCGCAATGTTTTTGCGAACTAAACGGACACGTTTAATTTCGTTCATACGGTCATTTATGGTAGAATACGGAAAAATCCTCACAGGAGGCGACTGATCATGAAGTTTCATTTTGTCCACGAAAATTTTAACGTCCGCGATCTTGCCAAAAGCATGAAGTTCTACGAGGAGGCCCTCGGCCTCAGGGAAGTGCGCCGCAAGGAGACCGACGCGTTCACGATCGTCTATCTCGGCGACGGCGTCACTGATTTTGAGCTGGAACTGACCTGGCTGCGCGACCATCCTCAGCCCTACGACCTCGGAGAACAGGAATTCCACCTCGCGCTCCGCGTCGACGATTTCGCCGCCGCCCACGAGCGTCACGCAAAGATGGGCTGCATCTGCTACGAAAACCCGACGATGGGCATCTACTTCATTCAGGACCCCGACGAATACTGGATCGAGATCCTGCCGACGCGGTAGCCTCCTCAGCAAATCCAAAGCCAATGCAAAGACACACAGTATTTTTATAAAGACGAATCGCAAGCACTCCGCGTTCAAATAACGCATAACAAAAGATCGCGCTGGAAAAATTTTTCCGGCGCGATCTTTTGTTTAGCATTCGGGAATAGAGGATCAAAGCCGTTCCACGTCTGGCAGTCCGGCGTGAAACGAAGGATTGAAGACGCAGCTGCGAGCGTAGGCGCAGCCGGCACAGCGGACAGGATTCGCGGGCCAGGGACCGCCCGCCGCCCCTTGAGCCTGTTCGCGAAGCGCTGCCTCTAGCGCCTGTTCCGCGTCAGGGGCAAAGGGCGTCAGCCGCTGCTCCTCCCCGCTGCGCAGGTTCCACAGCGCCAAGTCCAGTTCGAGAGCAGCATACTGGGGAAACAGACGCCGCAGTGCGAAGGCGTAGAACCGCAGCTGCGCTGCATAAAAGTCGTCCATCCATTTCCGCCGTGCCGGATCGCGCGGCAGCCTCGTCGTCTTGTAATCGCGCACGCACACGCGTGCCGGCTTGCCGGCAGCATCGCGTTCGATCCAGAAGACATCGACGGCGCCCGCCAGATCAAATCCTTCAAGATCCAGGCGGAACGGGAATTCGCGGCGCAGAGTCCCCGCCTCTTCAGCCATTCGCAGTCTGGCAAGCAGGCGCTCGCCGTCCGGACTGTGAAAACGCTGCAAAAAGCCGGCAAGTTCGCTTTTGGCCTGCGGATCACGCCAGACGCTGCGGAACTCGGGACGCAGATGCCCGTCTTTGAGCCCAAGGATGCGAAGGTAATCCTCATCGCTGAAATTCCATTTGGAAAGGATCCAGTGCGCGACGTTCCCGAGCCCGGCGCCGCCGCTTCCGCCGTTCTGGAGCTCAGACTCGCCGGCGCCGGCGTTCCAGGAAAGATCAAGGTTCTGCCGGAAGGTCATGCGCCATGCAGCGGGGCACATACGCCACAGGGCAAACGACGTGGCGCTGAGGCTCTTGAGCAGCCGCGTCCTCGCGTTCGGCAGCGGCACATCCGGCCCGGGCTGAGCCTCTTCCACTGCGTCTGACGAATTTTTCCGGCGGCAGGCGTCGATCTGCGGGTAGCCGATGATTTCCGAAGGCGGCACAAACGCGCCGGCGACGCTTTCAACGGACATCAGCGAACGGTCGTTTTCAGGATCATACGCGCCGCTTTTCGGCATCATCCCGCAGAGGATGATCCCGTCGCGCGCTCGCGTGAGCGCCACGTAATACAGCCTCTGGCGCTCTTCGTACTCAGCCTGCTCTTCCAGCCGCTTCTGCACCTTGGCAAGGACGCACTCGCCGCCGCCCCATTCGTCTGGATAACGGGATGCGGCTGCCAGCAGTTCGCGGGAGGGAGAGATGCCGCTTTTGGCCCCGCTGGCGCGGGAGCCGTGCTCCAGCCCGAACAGCGCCACGAGCGGAAACTCCAGCCCTTTGGAGGCGTGGATGGTCATCACCTTCACCGTGTCGCCGCCGCTTTCGGCGGAGGCTTCCGGATCAGCCGCCCCTCTCTGCATCGCCCGCCGCAGGTAGGCAGCAGCTCCCACGGGCGAAGCGCCGGTGCCTGCCTCATAGTTTTCGAGAAGCTGAACGGCTCGTCTGAGGTTGGCAAGAGCCCCGGCCCGCTTGCGAGGATGCACGTTTTTCAGCAGATCGCCGCGCCGCAGCAGCGACGCGAGCGCTGCAGAAGGACCGCGCAGACGTGCTGAACGCACAAGAGCACGCAGATGCGCGGCAAGCTGAGGACAGGCCCGTTCAACGGCCGTCAGCGGCTCGCTTCCCAGGAGCGGCAGCAGCGCCTGCGCCTCGTTCTGCGTCAGTCCTGAAAAGGGCGAGCACAGAAATCCGCCCAGGGCCGCCGCATCATCCGGTTCGGCAAGAAACGCGGCCAGGGCGCAGGCGTCGCGGATCTCGGTGCGGGCATAGAAGCTGCGGCTGCCCGTGAACTCGGCGGGAACAGCGCAAAGCGAAAAAGCCCGCTGCAGCGATTCATAGGAGCTGCGCGTCGGCGTCAGCACGGCCATGTCGCCCCAGCTCACGTGCCGGAGATGATCGCGATCCCAGACGGAAGCGCATTCTTCTCTCAGCGCCGAGAGACGGAGGGCAAGGCGCAGCGCCAGGCGGTCGCGAACGCTCCCTGCGTTCTCAGTCGTTTGGCCTTCAGCGTCGCGCGCAAAATCTTCGATCAGACGCTCGCACACCGGCAGGCCTGTCTTCTGACGCTCGTCGATCCAGGCGGCCGCACGCGCAAGTCCCCGAGGCGACTCAAGCGGCTCATAAGGCACAGCCAGACCTTCGCCGAGGGAGCGTTTCCACACTGTTCCGAAGCGGCCGTTGACGGCATCCAGAACGCGCTCGCCGCTGCGGAACGAGACCGACAGAAGGATATAACGCCCTCCGCCGTCGCGTGCCTCGCGGATATACTTTTCAAAAAGCGCCGGTTCCGCGTGGCGGAAGCGGTAGATCGACTGCTTCAGGTCGCCGACGACAAAAAGCCGGGCGCCGGCGGCACGGCGGATGACGGTCAGCAGCTCGTCCTGCTGATCGTTCGTGTCCTGAAACTCGTCAACGAGTACTTCGGCAAAGCGCGAGGCATAGCGGGGATCGCGCCGGAGCGCTTCCTTCGCAAGGGCAATCATGTCGGAAAAGGTCAGACTGCCGCGCGCGTCGCGGAAAGCGTTCCATTTTCGCCAGCACATCCAGGCAAGACGGATCAGCAGCGAACGCAGCCGCAGCTCCTCATCGCCGAAGCCGTTTTCGGCGATGTGCGCAAACGGAAGGAGCTTATTCGCCTTGTCGCGCCAGTCCTTCAGCTTCATTCCCATTTCTTCTGCAAGCGCGTCAGCAAGCTTGCCGCGCGCGTTCGTGACCGCTTCGGCCGCCTCGGCAACAAATGCGCGGCAGTCAGCGGCGCTGTCAAAACCGCGGGCAAGCCACTTTTCGCGCAGCTTCGTCAGACGCTGAGCAAGCTGCCCGGGCTTTTTGCCGGGATCGACAAACTCAGCCGGATCGACGTCGAGCGCGTCGCTCCAGCGGTCAGCCAAAGCCGCGCATTCGCGGTCCACGATCCGCTCCAGCAATGAACGAGCCGGCTCGGCGTGATCGTCCGCAGAGAGCAGGACCGACTCGGGCGTCTGGCCGAAGTCGGCCATCATGCCTTCAAATTCGCGCGCAAACGCCGCGACGTTCTCCGCCCCCCAGAGGCTGACAGCCTGCGCGGCTTCGGCACTGTTCAGCAGCTCGCGCGCTGATGAAGAGAACGCCTCGTCCATGCGCGCGCAGAACCATTCGTCATCCAGCCGGTCGAGCGCGCCGCTCAGTTCGCCCCAGAACTCTTCCGCCTCGGGATCGGAAAGCAGGCGCAGCGACGGCTCCACAGGCAGCGACAGCCCCGCTTCACCGATGACGCGCGCTCCGAAGCCGTGCAGCGTGGATATATAAGCCTGATCCAGCGCGGCACTCGCTGCCGCGCGGCGGCGCGACAGCTCCTGCGAACTGCCCAGCGCCGGCTCAAGTTCCGCAAGCAGCGCGGCGATGCGGCTGCGCATCTCTGATGCCGCTTTTTCGGTGAACGTCAGCGTGAGGATGTTCCGCACATCCGTCCTCGTCAGCGCCGTCCAGACAAAGCGCCACGCCAGCGTCCAGGTCTTGCCCGTGCCCGCCCCGGCGCTGACGACCGTGAGCGGCGCATCGGAAGTGATCGCCTCAACCTGCGCCGGGAGCCCCAGTGAGGCAACATGATCCCGAAGCAGCGCCAGATCTGCCGCATCAAGCGGAGGAAGCCCGCAGCCGTGTTCATTCATCATCGTTTTCCTCCTCGAGCTCGCCGCGGAATTCACCGCGCCGGCACAGCGCCGCGAACGAACAGACACGGCACGAGTCGCTTTCATACAGCGGCACGAACTGCCCCGTGTTCAGCGAGCCGGCAAGAGCGCTCAGCAGTTCCGAAGCTGCGTCCATCTGCCCTTCCACCGACATCGTGCGGCTGACCGGAAGCGACAGCGCCGAGCGCAGATCGTCACGCCACAGCCCGGCAACGCCGCCGTCGCGCAGGCCGAAGTATCCCCAGCCGGCGCACGAACTGCCGTTCTGTTCGAGCGCAAGCGCGTATCCAGCCAGCTGCAGAGCTTTTTTGTAGTTTTCAGAACGGCCCGCTTTATAGTCCCAGAGCAGGAATCTTCCGTCGCGCAGCCGGTCGAGCCGGTCGCAACGGCCGGAGAAGGTCACGCCGCCGACTGCAAGCGGAGGCAGCTCAAGCTCGCACTCCACGCTCTCCCGCAGCGGACGCAGGAAGACCTCAAGCTCATCCTGCTTCTGCGCGCATCGTTCCACGCGCCAGCGCAGGCTCGCGAGATCACGGCGCAGCGAGGGCGAACGCAGCAGCTCGGGATACGCCGCTTCGAGCGCCTCGTCAAAAAAGCCCTGCGCCAGCACCGCGATGCCCGCCTGCGCGCCGGACGCGGCATACACCTGCCAGACGCGTTCCCAGAGCAGATGGACAGCCGTGCCGCCGCGAAGGACATCGTACTCGCCCTCACGCGGCGGTTCAGGCAGCCGCAGAAGATGACGCATTGCGAAGAAATACGGACAGCCGGCATAATCGTCGATCGAGCTGAAACTCGCACGCGTTCCCCTCACGCTGAGCAGTCCCGGACGCGTCCGGACCGCCGGCAGCGTGCTTTCGGTCCGCAGATCAGGACGCCTCGATTCCACCGGCACAAGGGCCTCTTCATCGGGTGCGTCGAGGATGCCGTCCAGCCGGCGGACGATCTGCCGCGGCTCGCTGCCGATCCAGCCGCCGCGCTGTGCTGACTGAAAGAACGGCGTCATCTCCTGCGGACGGTCCTGAGCGTCCGCCGCGCTGTGGCAGACAAACGTCAGGCGGTTCCCGCAGGCGATCAGGCGCCGGAACAGAAATTCCCGCTGCGCCCGCTGCTCCGAGAGCAGCGGCAGATGGCTGCGGTCCAGACCGAGCTCGCCCGCCTCGTGCAGCTTCGTCTTGCGAGCCTCGTCGAGAACTGGCGATTCTTTCAGACTGCCCGGCCACTGCGAGCTTTCCGCTCCAAACAGGAAAAAGCACGGGGAAGAAAAAAGCGTCGGCGGGGAATCCGCGAACACCGTCATGCACCCCGACTCCGGCTGCGGCTGAGCGACAGTCGTGCCTTCGGCCCAGGCGGCAAGGTAGGCGCGCGCGTCTGCACCCGTCAGCTTCTGCTCGCCGAACTCGCCCAGGTCGCGGACGACCTCGCGGATGAACAGGATCTTGCGGTCAAGCTCACGCAGCGCTTCGGCAAACAGGCCGACGCGCTCGTCCAGTTCCGGCGCTTCGCGGATCAGGGCCGAAACGCTCAGAGCCGACCGTCCCGCGAACGTCCGCAGCGCCGTGAGCAGCTCGATCGCCCGACCTCCCCCGGCAACGGCAGCGGCAAACGCTGTGCAGCGCTCGAACGCCTCAGCATCCGCGCCTTCAAGGACGGCTCGCCAGCCGCGGATGCCGCGAGGGTGCCGCTTCCGCAGCTGCGACACGTCAAGACTGAAGCCGCACAGCCAGGGTTCGGACAGCAGACGCAGGACGGGCTCCGTCTGCCAGCCACCCGAAGCTGCCTCAAGGCACGAAGTGACAAGAGCCCAGAGCGGCGTCTCCGTCACCTTGAGCCGGAAATCCCACGCACAGGGGACGCCATAGCGCGAAAGAACTTCCCGTGCTTCAGCCATGCGAGCTCTTGGCACGGAAAAGGCGATCCCGTCCCAGCCGGGCCATTTTCCGAGTTCAGCCAGACGTCCGGCGCCCTGTTCCCACAGCACAAGGCTGCGCGCAGCATGCTCCAGCTCCTGCCGCGGATCGCCGCCTTCCATAACGACAGCTTCAAACGGCTGTGCCCTCGACAGGGATACGCCGTCGACCCCAAACTGCTGCGAGGCTCCATACGCTCCCGCGCTCCCGGCAACGGGCGCGAAAACGCGAACCGACGCCCCCGCGCCGACCAGCGCGCGCAGCAGAGCCAGCTGTGAATGGGTAAAACTGGAAAAGCCGACAAGCGCCAGATCGAGCTTGCGGCACACTTCGGCTGCCCCGGGCAGATCGAGCAGCCGGCGCGTTTCCGTCGTGACTCCGGCGCTGTCGGACAATCCACGGCTGTCAAGCGCATCGAGATAGGCCCGATAGAGCCTGATAAACGCATGTCCAAGCACGTCGTCATCGCCGTACACCTGTTCCAAAACCTCGGGAGCGATCTCTTCTCGGATCAGCTCGCGGATCTGCGTTCCCAGCAGCGACAGAAAGCCGCGGCGCTGCGCTCCGGGCGGGAGCTCGCCGCCGGAAGCGCGAAAACGCTCCGTGATCGCGTGCAGCAGCAGCCAGTGATCGGGCGGATCGATCTGCACACGCGGATTCTTCACATCCAGCTCTTCTGTAAAAAAGCGGTAGATCTCGTCCCAGCGGCGCACCTGGCAGTCCGGATTCCGCCCCAAGCCGCCGTCGAGCAGATGCTCCAGCAGTTCGCGGTCGCCCGAAGCGGCGACGAGAAAGACGCGCCCGCGCACGGGCGGCAGCCCTCGCAGAGCGGGCCGCAGATCGTCGACGCGCCGGTAGGTGAAAAGCTCAAAAGGCACGGGACGCCTCCAGCCGGGCGCTGATCTCTGCCCAGTTTTCACGGATCGCTTCGAGCGTCGTATCCGGCAGCAAATCGGCCAGTTCGATCGCGTCAGGTCCTTCCTTCGCCAGCAGCTCGCGCACGCGCGTTGCGCTGACAGGAGCGCCGCCGGCTTCGACGCGCGGGACTTCGGTCACTTCGACGCCCAGCGAAGGCAAAAGCTTTTTCATCGTCTCGTTGTACAGCGCCGTCACGGGACTGAGCGGTTCGGTGCCGACAAAGCGCCGCGTGATGCCCAGCGGGCGCGCGAAACAGCGCGCAAAAATGGCAAGATCCAGTTCGCACTTCACGTCATCGACGCGGGCGCGGTCCTTGAGGAAATAATCGGGGAACGTCGCCGCCGAGATCAGATAATCCCCCGTCGGATGCACGGCGACGTTTTTCAGATGGCTGGTTCCGCGCTTGACCATTTCAAAGCGCAGAGAGGCCGGAAAGAGGCTTTTTTCCGCCGAGAGCACGAAAACGTGCAGAAAGTCGCACTGCGAAGCCGCCGTCTCCATCAGATAGCGATGCCCCTTTGTAAACGGGTTGCAGTTGGCGACGACCGCGCCGACAGTCCCGGCGGAACTCGGCCGTTCGATCGCCTCGACAAAGCGCTTCACGCCGTCGCGGCGGTTTTCCATGAACAGCACGTCGGTCGTCTCGACGATCGGGAAAAAGCCCAGGTCGTCGAAGATCTGCCGGTTGGAGGGCTTGGTGAAGACAAAAAGATGCGACAGTCCCGCGCTGATCGCGTCCGTCACCGTCTCGCTGACGACCGACGCGGCCAGCCCTTCGCCCTGATGATCGGGCGACACGCCGACGCATTTGAGCACAGGCCCCTGACGGGATGCCGTCGCGATGATCTCGCCATCGTCGTCACAGGCGCAGACAGACATCTCTACGCCGTCATCGTAAAGCAGCCCGAGCGAAGCCAGAAATTTTTTCAGCCGCTCCAGCGTGCGGCCGGTGAACGGGCGTCCCTGCATCATATCCATGGTACGAGCCTCCTCATCATATCGGTACTTCTTCTGCGATTATTTTATACTAGTTTTCGTTAAAACGGCTAAAAAGATGTTAGCCGTTTTATAGCGCCGTAAGGCGCGTCGAAAACTGCATGAGACGGCGCGGCGCCGGTCAGGCGACGACTGACGCGCCTGTGTGGGGCGCGGCCTCGCGATTTGTTTTTTAATCGCGAAAGAGTATGACACGAGCGCATGGCGAAACAAAAGCGAGAGACAACATTTCCTCCCCGCAAAACGGCCGACTGTGATATGATTAGCTGGAAGCAGGCAACAGTCATATTCTGATCAAGCGAAGGAGACGCTGATCAATTCGCCCGCGCCCTGTCGGGCTCATTGAATCAGTGTCTCCCTGACCCAACGATACCGACGCAACGGAGGCAATCCCATGAAACTGAAATTTTTCCTCGCTGCCGCGCTGCTGTGCAGCTTCTGCACGCTCTCCGGCGCAGCAGAGTCTGATCTGATCGAGGACGTGCAGGAAGAAACGGCCGAAACGCTCATCCCCGATTATGCGCCTTCTCCCGCCGTCGCCGGCAGCATTGAAAAGCTGCTCCGCGGCAGCAAAGGCGTCAACTCCCGAGCCAGCGACGGCAGCACGCCATTGATGCTGGCAGCCCGCGCCGGCGATGCCGCGCTGGTGGAGCGTCTGCTGAACGACGGCGCCAAAGTGGACGCGCGCAGCAAAAAAGGCGCAACGGCGCTGATGAACGCAGCCTTCTTCTGTGAAAACGCCGATGTCGCCAAAAAGCTGATCGCCGCCGGAGCGAACGTCAACGCCGCTGATAAGCAGGGCTGGACGCCCCTCATGCTCGCGCTCTATGCCAGCGAATCGACTGACACGGCCGAAGCGCTCCAGGCCGCGGGAGCCGACGTCAACGCCCGCAGCAAAAGCGGCTGGACGCCCCTCATGCTCGCCCTGCGCACCGGCAAGCCCGCGCCGTTCATCAGGACCATGCTCAAGAAATGGGGAGCGTATCCCGAAGGACATAAAAACGCAAAGGACGGCACGACGCCGATGATGATCGCCTGCCAGTATTCGTCCGACGTCCAAACAGTGAAAGAGCTGTACGCAGCCGGAGCCGAGGTCATGCGCCCCCGCCGCGTTCCGCCGCGTCCTGTTGCGCGTCGTCCTGTGCCAGGCAGCGCCCAGCCGGTCAGCGACCTCGTGAGGACGTTCAATATCAGCAGAGCGATCGACGCCTACCGCGCCGGAGACATGCCGCTCCACTTCGCCGCCCGCAACGACACGGGCAGCGCGCCGCAGATCATCCGCTTTCTCGTCGACAATCGAGCCGAAGTCGACTGCCGCAACGGCGGCGGCTGGACGCCGCTGATGACAGCGGCGCAGTTCAGCTCGCACCCGGAGACGGTGAAGACACTGCTCGATGCCGGCGCTCAGGTGAACGCGCGCAAGTATGACGGCATGAACGCCGTGATGCTCGCCGTCTCCAACGCTTCGCCGCAGGCGAACGCGATCGTCAAAATGCTGATCGACGCCGGCGCCGATCTGGAATCGACCGACGGAAGGGGACGCACCGCGTTTGAAGTCGCGGCCCGCAGCGGCCGCTCACTGGAAACGCTGCGTCTTGTTGCGCAGCATGAGACCGCCAGCAGCCGGCGGATGCAGAACGCCCGCCTCGCCGCCGCGCCGGCCGCCGCGAACGTCACGCGCTACGCCCGTGTCATGAACGCGCCTGATAAGCGTTCCAAGGCTGCTATCCCCTATCACGAGACGCGCCCCGGCGCACTGCTGGGCAACAAGCTGCGCTCGCTCGATCTGCTGCCGCCGCTTGAAGAATTGTCCGCAGATGTTTCCGGCGACGTGACCTCGGAAGACCTGGCTGTCGAGATCCGCGAACCGGGCGTGTTCGTCTCACGGCTGAACGAACTGCTCAGCTCCTATGACCTGCTTCCGCCCCCGCCCGCCTCGTCTGACGAAGCCCTCTCCGCCGATGCCATTCTCTCAGCTGACGTGCAGAGCGCCGACAGCGCCCTGTCGGCTGATATGATTCCTGCCGGCGCAGACCAGACCGCCGCGCCGCTTTCTGCTGACGCAGCCCCCGTGGCGCTCGTCAGCTCAAGCGATATTTCAGCCGCCTCGTCCCTTCCGCCGCAGCCCCTCCCCGCCCAGGCTCCCAAGCCCGGCGTGCCGGTCAAGCCGGCTGCCCCCGCGCCTGTTCAGCCGCAGACGCCTGAAGAGGAATTCCCCGCCGAGACCTTCTCTGTCACTGAACTGCTCTCCGCCCACTCTGTCAGCGAAACGGACGCCGAACTGGCCCGCCAGCTTGACGAAACCGTGAACGAAGCAGCCAGGGCAAAGGATGAACGCCGTGAAGACGAAGTCTATCCGCTCTCGCTGGCCGGCACATCCGGCAGCGGCAAAGGAGGCAGCGGCACACCGGCCGCTCTTTTGGGCGCCGTCAATCGCAGTGCCCGGCTCGTCTCGCGTCCGGCGTTCCAGGCGGCTCGGCTGCGCGCTTCGCAGTTTTCGCGCTACACCAAGCGCCGCGGCCTGAAAAAGATGCGTCCGCAGTTCCGTCGCGACCGCGTCGAGATCACGCCGCTGATGCTGGCCGCCGTCAACCCCAGCGATGCTGCGCCCGACATCATCGCCTGGCTGCTTGAACGCGGCGAACAGCTCGAAGCCCGCGACGGCGAAGGCCGCACCGCCCTGATCTGCGCTGTGCGCTACAATTCGTCGCTGCTCGCCGCAGAAGCGCTGATCAGCGCCGGAGCCGACACGCACGTCAGGTTCAACGGCAACGATCTGCGCCGCCTGCTGCGCTTCAACAACCGCATGTCCGCGCACGATAAAAAAGAGCTCGCGAAGCTTCTGAGCGGCCGCAAGTAATAAGGAAACGCTGATAAAATACGTCATCTCCTGCGAAACGCTGTCTGAGGGGCTCCTCCAACGTACGGAAGTACGCCTAGGCGAGTCCCCTTACGGACAGGTTTCTTCGGATCTGACGCATTTTCTCAGGTTTCCTGTGCGCTGAACAAATTCTGCATAACGGGATTAAATCAGCGTTTCCATGACACTAAAAACGAGGCGGAGCTTCTCCCCAGCAGGAGAGGCTCCGCCTCGTTTTTGCCTTTATTATTGCAGCTGGCCGTCGAGCAGCTGTTCGACGATCGCGCCGACGCCGCCTTCGTCGTTCGATGGGGCGATCAGGTCGGCCTTGTGCTTCAGCTCGTCCTCGGCGTTGCCCATCGCCACACGGATCCCAGCGCTGTCGAAGAGCTCCAGGTCGTTCAGGTTGTCGCCAAATGCGGCGATCTCCTCTTTCGCGATGTCCAAATCAGCCGCCGTCATCGCCAGCGCGGCGCCCTTCGTGGCCTCGGGCGCGAGGACCTCAAGCTGATAGGGATGCGAGAGCGTGATATAAAGCGAAGCTCCCAGCTCAGCGGTCACGCGCGCGCGCAGTTCCGCAGTCGCCTCCGGCGTCATCGTGCAGAAGATCTTTTCCGGCCGCTGGACCGTCAGCGGGTCGAGACGGTCGACGATCTGTCCGTCCACGCCCGTGCGATTGAGCAGGGCCTGAAGAGATTCCGTCAGTTCCTCCGCATAGCAGATATCGCCGATGTAAAACCACGGTTTGGCGCCTTCCTGACGCATCAGCTCAAGCACAGCCTGCGCCAGATCGGGCGAGACGCCGATGCGGCGCACGTAGCGAAGCGACCGGCTCATGCGCACCACCGCGCCGTTGACGCAGATCACGGGCTGATCGCCCGGCACGAGCTGAGCGAATCGCTGCCCTCCGACGAACATGCGCCCCGTGCAGACGACGACGCGCACGCCAAGGGACACGGCCCGTGCAAGGGCTTTCAGATTCCGTTCCGGGACCGACATGCCGCCGGTCGCCAGCAGCGTGCCGTCAAGATCTGTCGCGATCATCCGTATCATCTCATGAGCTCTCCTTCCATCGGCGTCCGTGCCGCATGGCGCCGCCTGTCATACGATGATTATAAAACGGCGCCGCGCTTTCGGCTACCCCGGCATGAAAAATCCGCTCGCACCCCCTTTCTATTCAAAGAAAAATTTTGTATAATAAAGTTGGGAATTTTTATGCTGAATGGAGGAATGTCTGTGGTCATCGAAATTGCCCATTACACCGCAACGATTATCGAGCTGATCAGCATCGCTATCATCACCTGGGGCGTTCTGCTGTCACTGTGGCGCATTGTCGGGCTGTGCTTTCGCAAATACCTTGAGGATATGGACCTGTCCTATCACTGGCTGAAGCTGCGCCGTTCGTTCGGCGAGATCATGCTGCTGGGGCTCCAGTTTCTCGTCGCCGCCGACATCATCCTCACGATCTGCAATCCCGACGTGAAGACGATCGGCCTGCTGGCAGCCATCGTCGTCATCCGCGTGGTGCTCAGCGTGTCGCTGGCCAAGGAGATCGACGGTCTGGAAATTCGCGACGACAACGCCCACAAGCGCTTTCCGCCCAAATACGAATAACGGGACTGCTGCTTTTCGCTCTGCAAAAAAATTTCCGGCCTTCCTTTTTTGGAAGGCCGGAAATTTTATGGGGATCACGGCGACATGATCGCCGCCAGGGAGCCGACGAACAGAAAAACGATGAACGCCAGCGCCCACCGAAACTCAGCGGCTTGCAGCAGTTCGCGCAGCAAGGCCCAGAAGCTTTCGCGCCGCCCCCCGCGCTCCGGGCCGTCAGGAGTGACGCGCCTGGTCCCGCCGCCGGGGAGCAGTTCGTCGGCGACAGGGTGATCGTAGATTCTGACCCGGCCGAAGATGGCCGCATAAGCGATGGCAACCGGCACGGTCAGACAGTACCAGGCAGCGCCGTATTCCGGCCGCAGCTCCGTCAGGACCGTGCGCGGGGCGCCAAGCATCACGCGCACGGCAGCGATCACCCAGGCTGTCAGCGCCGGCAGAAAGATCGCCGCAAACGTCGCCGCCAGAAACGCGAACACGCGCGACGGCGTATAAAAACGCAATCTGACGGGCTTGAGCTCGCCGCCAACCTTTTCAAAAAAGACGGGGCCGCTCACAAGCGAGTCCGCCGGTCCAGCGTCGTTTCGGCTCCTGAAAATGAGCCGTCGCACGCGCGCGCCTCGTCCCTGCGAAAAGATCGTGAACATGATCAGCCCAAAGGCCGCGCCGCCCATCAGCGCCAGTTCGAGCGACCGAAAACCCAGCCAGAACGCGAGCGCGATCGCCAGCGTGATCAGCGTCGGCTCGATCAGCCAGGGATACGTCGTCTTTTCCTTCGCGCGCGAAACGGCCACACGTCCCGTCTGACCGTTGACGGCAGCCTCGACGCCATGTGCGCGCAGCACGTACATGGGCAGCAGGGCGGGGACGTTCACCGCGTCGCGAGAAGAAACGCGCACATGCACGCCGGTCGTCTGCATGGCGCGCATGACGGCCGGCAGAAACGTCTCTTCCACCTCTGCGGCCGCACGCGAGGCGGCCGAGGCAGCATCGAGATCGGAAAGCTTGACCTTCTGCCCGGCGACATAGCCGTATTCAAAGCCGCGCAGAGCGTCCCAGTCGAACGGTTCCGCGGCGTCAAGCACCTTGTTGTCGAGCTGCCGCGAGACGTTGACAGCCAGTCCGTTCATGCAGCCGCCGCAGGTGTAGGCCCGCGTCGAATTGTCGCGCGTCACGCGCGCCGTCACGGGCCCTTTGACGATCTGATACGGCAGATAAAAACCTTCCAGCCGCTCAAGCGACCACATCACGGCCTTCGCTTCTTTCGTGCGGGCGTTGCGGGCCGCCCATTCGCGCAGGCGATTTTTTGCCTCGTCGGGCGTAACGGCGAACGGGATAATCAGCTCGGGAAAGTCCGCTTGCTCCACAAAATCCCGCCGCAGCAGCGCCGTGCCGCAGAACGGACACGATGCCGCCCCCTGCGAAGCCTCCATCACGATCCGAGCCGCGCATTTTGGGCAGCTCAGTTCGACGCGCGGATACTCAATCGCCGACCTGGCGCGGGCGGCACGATGCCGCTTCTGCCAGGAGGCGACTTCGGCCGGGAACTCCTCGACGCTGTGCTTGCTGCCGCAATAAGAACACGTGTAGGACTGAGACGCGATGTCGAAGACGATCGGCGCACCGCAGTTTTTGCAGGTCAGCCCCAGCGGAGAGCTGTTTTTGCGGGCGTTTGCCTGCTCCGCGCTCATCGCCGCAGCTCCTAGCCGGCCGCGGGGATGCGGCCTTTCAGCCTCGTGCGCCGCTCTTTGGCCGGGTCTTTCCAGTCGGCAAAGTCGGGCACGGTGATCTGGTCGAGCCAGATGCTGCCGTCATCAGTCAGGCCCATGACCTGATAGCTGTCGGCCGTGCTGCTCTCGGTGATCTGCGCGTCCTCGCCGACAGCCGCGTCGTAGACGAACGCGTCGAGGGCGTAGCCCGGCTCGCGGCCGCTTTTCAGCTCAGCTTCGAGGTTGAGGCGCGAATAGGCCACCCGCCACGGGTCGATCCAGTAAAACGCACCATATGTCGGGCGCAGCGTGAACTGATGCGACAGAGCCCCCTCATGCTCGCGCAGCGTCAGCTTGTACAGCTCCAGATCGTGAAGCTGCGAGCCTTCTTCTCCGCAGACGACGATCAGACGCTCTCCGGCGGGCGAGATGCTCACGTCGCGCACCCGCTCCGGTTCGGCGGCGGGGATGACGGCGCAGAGGTTCATGTCCTCCTGTCCGGCAAAGACGTACACAAGCGGCACTTCGTCCTTCAGGCGGGGATCGTCCTTTTCGCTGGCGATGAACCAGTAGTACGGCACGCCGCCCGCATCGCCGCTCTGTTCGACGCTGTCGCGGAACGTGCCTTTGTGCAGAGCCGTCTTCAGCTCGCTGCGTCCGTCTGCACCGAGCATGACGACGCGCTCGTTCAGTTCGTCGATCAGGAACGTATGCGCGGGGTTCTTCCACCAGCTGCCTGGCTTCCAGTCGGGCAGCCAGACGTAGTTCGATTCGATCTTCAGGTGTTCGTTGCTTTCGATCCCTTCGGCCCACTGCTCAGGCGTGTCGACGAAGTAATGCCCCATCAGCACGAAGCCGTCGCGATAGCCCAGCTGCACGTACTCGTCGGTCGGCGTCGCCGGAGCCAAAACGCGCGACCGGCGGCTGACGGTGTCGTACAGGCACACGGACGTGTATCCCGCTTCCGAGCCGGACGCGCCGGGCTTTTTCATCTTCGTATCGTCGTAAGCGGTGTAGGCAAAGCGGCGCTCGTCTGTCCATGAAGGGCCGCTCCAGTCGAGTTCCGACCCCCGCACTGACGTGAGCGGGCGCATCTGTGAATAGATGTAGACGCGGTTAATCCGGCTGCTCTCGCCCTCCGGGATCGAGAGGACGAACTTCATGCCGTCGGGCGAAGGCGACACGGCAAGGCCGGACACAGCGTTCTCAACCGGGATGAATTTCGTCTGCCGGCCGTTCGTGCCGAAAAAGACCGCCCCGGAAACGGGCACCTTATCGGGATCGTTTTCCGATGACACGATCGCGTAGTAGTACTTGACATTCCCTCCGACTCTCGCTGCCGCCAGTGAGCAGCTCAGCGCGACTTTTCTGCCGTTTTTGAGACGGTAGACAGCGCCCTGGCCGGGATCGGCAGCATACTGCGCCGCCGCGCTTTTCGCGCCGGACGCGCCCGTCCGCGGCGCCGCGGCCGCAAAAGCGCCCAGTGTCAGCAGCGCCGCAAGCGCCAGCGCGAAGATCCGAGTTTTCTTATCCATGCACACAGCCTCCTTTGTTCTGTCGCGGACGTTCCCGGCTTTCCCCGGGAACGTGTCCGTTCTGTTCTGCCTTTCATTATAGAAGCGCTGATTAAATCCTATTATGCATAATGTGACCAGCGCACAGGAAACCTGAGAAAATGCGTCAGATCCGAAGAAACCTGTCCGCAAGGGGCTCCGGAGGCGTACTTGCGTACGTTGGAGGAGCCCCTCGGACTGCGTTTCGCAGGAGATGATGTATTTTCTCAGCGTTTCCATTATATCAGCAAAAGCGGCGCGCGCTTCACCCGGAAAGGCGAACGTGCGTCCGATCTCCGCAGAATCTTTTGGTATCTCAGCAAAAACGTGATATGATAAGGGCATCAATGTGTTCATCAATCGATCAACAGGAGGAACTTCCCATGAAAAAGTTTATAGCTCTGCTGCTTTTGCTCGCAGCCGCAGCGTCCGCACAGGCCGCAGTGAAGGAGATCGACGGCGGATTTTTCACGCTCCGCGTCTGGGTCAATCCAGCGACGCGCGCCGGCAAGGACTGGACGCTGACGCAGCACAGCGAGACCTCGGCTTCGGTCACGCCGCCGGATAAGTCGTTCGTCCTCTCTGTCAGCGTCTTCGACTCCAGCGCTTCGTCGCTGAAAGACCTGGCAGCCAGCCTCGCTCAGACACACGGCGCGCGCGAACTCACGAAGATGGCCGGCGAAGGCGAAGCGTATGAGTACGTCGGCTCATCGTCAGGCCTGCCTCTTTACGCGCAGACGTTTGACCTCGGCGCAGGCAGAGCCGGCTATATCGCCATCCTCGGCGACTATGAAAGCGGCGCAGCTGCCGGGGCGTTCAACTCCGTCCGTTTCGTGGATCCGGAGACCCAAGAAAAGAAGCTCAAGGGAACACTGGTTAAATGAGCCCGATGAACTGTCGAGGGATTTCGACGCTGCCAGGCGGCAAAAGGCCCGACAGGGCGCGGGCGAATTCATCAGCGTTTCCTTAAATCCGCTCAAAAATAACGCAGCGCGCCGTCGACTGAGCCGCTGACAATTTATCCTGCCCCGTCACCTCCATGCGGCCCTGCGATCATCGTCAGGGCCGCTTTTTTCGCACGCGGCGAACTTCACCTTTTGGGGTGATTGCTTTGAGCGTCGAAAATGATAGGATATTTTCATCATCATGAGGAAAGGAGCGCCGTGTCATGAATCGAACCCTGGAATTTGCCAGAGCCCTGCTGGGGCAGTCGACTGCCTGGCCTGCCTCTCAGGCAGCGGGATTTCTGCTGTTTGGGCTGGTGCTGGCGCTCTGGAGCTGGTCGCTGCATCGGCGCATCATCTTCCCGGCGCTGCGGCGCGGGCTGCGGCTGACCGCCTGGCTCATCTTCCTCTGGATCGCCCTGCGGGGAGCGCAGTTCCTGTCGGCGTACAGCGTCGCACTGGCGCAAGCGCACTGGGACGCCTACAAAGCTCGACAGGTCATGCTGCTGCGCACCTCGTGGGAAACGTCGTGGCTCGTCTTTGCGATGCTGCCGTCGCTGGGGCTGCAGGTGATCTGGCATTCACTGCACCCGTTCACCGCGCGTTCGTCGTCGCTGCCGACGCTCCACGGAGCCCTTTCCGCGTCTTTGTGGGCGGCACGGTATCTCCCGGCCCTGCGGCCTTATGCCGGGCGGGCGCTGTCCGTCTGGATCGCGCTCTCGGCGCTCGGTTTTGCCGCCGGTCTGCTTTACTGCGCCGCATCGCTGCCCGTGCGCCGCAAAGCGGCAGTGCCGCTGGCGCTGACGGCGCTGCTTGCCGTTTACTGTGACTTGTTCTTCCGCGTGCGCCCGGCGTGGATCGGCCAGAGCAACTTCGTCTTTACGTCATCGCTGCTCGTCTTCGCGCTTCTGGAGTCGTGCCTCCGCTCCGGCCTGCTGCCGTGCAACAGCCTTCATGAAGAGCTCTTCGCACGCAGCCCGATCAGGATGCAGATCATCGACCGTGAAGGCGGCGCGGTGTGGAGCTCCGCGCCGGCGGCACCGTGCCAGGAAGGACTCATCCGCACCGCGCCCGTCGCCGGCGGCGCTGTGCGCTGGGAAGAGGACCTGAGCGAACTGCGAGCGATGCAGTCACGGCTGAAAGAGGCGTCAGCAGAGCTTGAAAAGGGAAACCGCCTGCTGGCCCGGCAGAACCAGATCCGCGGCCGTCTGCTCAGCCTGCGCTGGCAGAACCGTCTCTGCGCCGAGGTCGAGGCTCAGATGCGCGACCGCATCGAAGCGGCGCGCCGTCTTTTCGCGACGATCCCCGCTCTCGCCGCCTCGGGCAGGGAAGCGGAGGTGCGGCTGGCGCTTTCGCAGCTGGGCGTGCTGATCTGCGCGGTCAAGCGCAAGAGCCATCTGTTTTTGAAAGGCCGACAGGACGCCCTCATCCCCCTTGCCGAACTGACGCTGGCTGTCCAGGAATCGTTCCGCTGCGCCAGGGCGGCGGGGATCGACGGCACGTTCACATGCCCGCGGACCGGCGACGTCCCCGTGGAAACGGCGCTGACGGCCTACGACCTGTGCGAGCAGGCACTGGAAAGCTGCCTGTACTCGCCTCCGGCCTCGCTGCTGACGCGCCTGAGCCTGAACGGCAGCCGCCTAGAGCTGCGCGCGCTGATCGACTGCTCGCCGTCTCCCGATGACGCGGCGCTGCTGCCGCCCCCGCTGCAGAGCACGATCGAAAAAATGGGCGGCTCGTGCCGTGTTGAGCGCGACGAGGACGGCGTGCATTTCTCCTGCGCACTGCCCGCAGCTCTGAACGAGAGGAGGGAGCAGCCGTGAACGCTCTTGCCGTCTTAAGCGACGATGCCCGTCTGGGACTGCTTGCGCTCTGCGCTCTTGCTTCGCTGCTCCAGCTGCACGCTGTGCTGTTCTGCTCCGAGCGGCCCAACCAATCGCTACATGCCAAAGCGCTTGAATGTTCCGTCCTCGCCGCTCTGATCTGCGACTTTGCTGCCGTCGCGTGCGTACACACGCACATCACCGCGCCCGAAGGCGCGCTTGCCGCCCTGCAGCCGTTCCGCTTTGCTTCTCTGTCGGCGGCAGCGCTTCTGGCCCCCTTCTCGCCGCCCCGCGCCGTGACGCTGCCGGTTGCCGCCTTTGCCGGCGCAACGCTGCCGATTTTTGAGACACAGGCATGGTATGCGCCCGTTCTTGCCACCGGCGCGGCGTTTTTCGCCCTGCGCGCAGCCGTTCTCTGGGCCTGCGGAGCACGCCAGCGGGCGCGAGGGCTGACGCGCGACTCGATCGCACAGGCGCTCGACCAGCTGCCCGACGGTCTGCTTTTCCACGCCGACGACGGCGGCGTGCTGCTCGTCAACCGCACAATGTCCGCGCTCGGTTCCCGCCTGACGCACCGGCCGCTGCGCGACGGACGTCGTTTCTGGAGCGAACTTGCGCGCCTGGCGTCTTCTGCGCCGGGAGAAAACAGCCTCCTGATCCGTGATGAGGGCACGGCCTGGTCGTTCTCGCGCCGTCTGCTCAGCGTCAGAGGACGCGCCTGCACGCTCATTTTCGCCGCCGACGTGACCGAGACCGACCGAACTTCCGCAGAACTGGAACGCCTGAACGAACAGCTGCGTTCTCGTGCCGCTCAGCTTCGCGAGACCAGCGCCAATCTCGCCGAGATCAAGCGCGAGCAGGAGCTGGCCCGCCTGCAGAGCCGCATCCACGACGTAGCGGGACACCGCATTTACCTGCTTCAGCACTATCTCGCGCGCAGCGGCAGCCTGGAAGGGCTGGACCGCTTTCTGCCGCTCATCTCAGGACTGATCGACGACCTGCGGGCCGACGTGACGATCCCCGCGGCTCGGCTGCTGGACGACCTGAAAAAGTCGTTCGAGTTCATCGGCATCACGCTGAACGTGAGCGGCCCGCTGCCGGCCGACGAACGCGCGGCCTCGGCGCTGATCAAGATCGTCCGCGAAGCAGCGACGAACTCCGTGCGCCATGCCGGCGCCTCGCGCATCGACGTAGCGATCAGGCGCGAGGGAGGCGAAACGGTGATGAGCATCAGCGACGACGGAACGGCCCCGCCCCAGACGATCCACGAAGGACAGGGCTTGACGGGGATGCGCGAGCGCACCGCCGAGCTGGGCGGAACGCTTACGGTCGCCACAGAGCCGCGCTTTGTGCTGACAGTCCGCCTCCCCTCCGCCGAAGCCTAAGGAAACGCTGGTTAAATTCAATTATGCAGAATTTAACCAGTGCACAGGAAACCTGAGAAAATGCGTCAGATCCGAAGAAACCTGTCCGCAAGGGGCTCTGGAGGCGTACATCTGTACGTTGGAGGAGCCCCTCGGACAGCGTTTCGCAGGAGATGACGTATTTTATCAGCGTTTCCCTAAAAAAGCCTCCGCGGCATTCATGGGCCGCGGAGGCAAGCGTTCATGGTTTGATCTTGGTGTTGATGAATCCGTGCGAGACGGCGTAGATCGCGAGCTTGGCGACGCTTTCATAGCCCGTCTTGGAGAGGATGTTGGCGAAATGCGTCTTCACGGAGTTGATCGTGATACCGAGCGCGTCGCAGATCTCCTTTCGCGACAGGCCGTCGCAGATCAGGCGCAGGATCTCCTTCTCGCGCCGCGTCAGCTCGTCAAAGTTGAGCTCGCTGGCGTGAGGACGCGGATAGAAGCTGCCGCCCTCGAAGGTGCCGCGGATGACCTTTTCCAGCTCGTCCAGCGGCGCGTCCTTGTAGATAAAGCTGTCCGCCCCGGCAGCGTGCGCGCGCTCGACAAACGTCACCTCAGGCAGACCGGTCATCATCACGACCTTCACGCCCGGGAACTTCTGCTTGATGATCTCGGCCGCGTCCAGCCCGCTGGAGTCGTTTTCCGTGCACACATCCATGAGGACCAGATCAGGCCTGGTGCGCTCGCAGTACAGCGGCGCCAGGGCAGCGTCGGCAATGGACGCGATCACCGAAAAATCCTCCACGCCCGCCAGACTTCCTTTCAGCGCCTCCCGGACCATCGTCTGATCCTCGACGATCATGATCCTGATCACAGTTCTCACCTCCGCAGTCATACAGCATTCGCAATGAATTATACTCCAGCTTTTCAAATCTGCAATCTTTTCCAGAGAGATTCACGCCGCTTGGGACGCACGTTCATCCGCACATTCATTCCATTTTTGCGCGACAGACGTGTTTTTTTATCGCATTAATGGTAAGATAAACGATAAAGGTTCTGCCGTGTTTATTCGCGTACAGCAAAACCGGCATTTTTTAAATAAGGAGGAACTCATCGCTCATGAACAGAAAAGCGCTCATTTTCGCCATGACTACGTTGTCGCTGTGCGCAGCGGCAGCGTTCGGCGCGGACGTGTCGCGCATGAAGCGCGAGATCGCCCAGGCCGACTATCACCTGAAGGAGTTTGAAAACGAAGTGGCCCGTCAGCGCGGCGGGCAGAAGATGGTGTGGCGCAGCAAGCAGGACGCCTTAATGCGCGTGCAGGCGCTGATGCAGAACTACCCCGACGACCCGGAAGTGCAGAAGCTGTTCGCGCGCGCCCGCGTGGCTCTGATGAAGAGCAAGGGCGAGTACACCGAGGTCGATCCGTCCTGGACCGTCTACAAGGCCAACGAGGAGAACCTGCGCAAGATCATCGCGGCCGCCGGGCAGAAGGCTTGGGACGACCTGATCGCACAGCACAAGGCCGACCTGCTTGAAAAAGCCTTCCCCACGCCCGATTCGGCCGAGGTGGGCCTGGCCGACCTGAACGGCAAATACGTGCTGCTTGACGAAGTGCAGTACCCGGCTCACCAGTTCTACGGCGCCACCAGCGAGTACGTGGCCGAGGGCAAGCCCTCACAGGGCTACTGGTTCATCGATATCGCCAAGCGCCAGTGGCTGGGGCCGTATGAGGCCGTCAAGCGCTACCGCCGCAACGTTGACAGCTCGCTGGCCGACGTGACCAAGTGGAAGCTGCTGGGACGCATCACCGGCCTGGCTGCCGAGATACCCGAAGCCGGCGAGAACAAAGTGGGCTCGCTGCAGTTCGGCTGGGTGGTCACGCCCGTGGCCCTGATGGTGCCCGATCACGTCACCGCCTGGTATGACGAAAACGGCGAAGCCACAGGCACCTACGCCGGCGAAGACCAGGTGGCCGCCATCAAGGACGGCTGGTACACCGTGAAGGAGATCCCCGCCGACGTGACGCCGGAGCGGCTGATGGAGATCTTCATGACCGCCATCAAGGAGAAGAACTTCGAACTGTATCGTGCCTGCATCGACCCGGAGCGCCGCAAGACGGACGTGGCCGAAGACCTCGTGCGCTATCACTGGGACCTGCACCAGGAGCGGTTCCGCAACGAGTATGTGCACGCCACGTTTGGCAAGGCCAGGATCAGCGTGATCAAGGGCTTTGACGAGGGCAACAGCCTGGAGAACTTCTTCCTCGACCAGAAACAGCAGGACACGCTCAAAAAGATCGAAGGCCAGAAGGTAGAAGAGGCCGTCGTCGAAAGCCGCGCCCTGACTGAGACCGGCAAGCAGCTGGGCTCGCCTGTGGAGCACCGCCTCGTGCGCCGCGGCGGCGGCCGCTGGTACGTCGTGGACTATGCTCCCAGATTTTAGGCGAAGGAGATGACCGACATGAAACAATTCACAGCGAAACTCGCCCTCCTGACGGCGCTTTTCTGCATCGCGGCCTCCGCCTGCGCCGAGCCGCGCAGCACACCCGGGACGGAGCGCTTCGGCACGCCGCAGCAGCAGGCCGCCCCCGCGCCGCAGAAGAAAGAGCAGAGCGGCGATCTGATCACCGCCAAAAGGATGACGGAGATCTATGCCGACGAGTACGCCAAGCGCTGCCTGATCGCCGGCGACCTGAACGCCTTTAAAAAGCCGTGGAAGATCGACATGGTCAAGACTGTCATGCGGTTTTACAGCGCTCGGTGGTGGCCCGACCAGGCGCTTTTCGACAGCAGCGATCCGGCTCAGCAGCGCGCGCGTGACATGTACAGCGCGCTGTGGGCCTACTCGCTGGAAGCGCAGTGCCGCCGGCAGATGTACCGCCTGCTCTTGTTCATCACGGCCAGCAACCTCACCGAGCGGCTGCGCAAGCTCTATGTCAGCTTTGAGTGCTTCGACTGGGCCAACGACAACCTGCTGCCGATGCTGAAGCGCTTTGACGAAGCCTACAACTCGTTCATGTTCGACATTCAGAAGCTGAACAGCAACACGAGGCTCAGCTACGGCTCCGGCAGCGGCGAGCTGCCGCTGGGCTGGCAGATCTTCGACCACAGCGGCATGGGCACGCTGATGTCGATGAACCTGCAGCCCAAGCCCACGTTCGATCGCGCCATCCGCACGCTCGATCAGGCCTGCGCCGTGTGCAAAAAATCCACTCTCGACGACCTGAAAGCCGAGCTGCAAAAGCTGAAGCCCGAGATAGACGCCTCGCGCACGGCGTTCCAGATCGCCGTCGGCAAGATCGAGAAGCTGCCCGGCTACAACGACGTGATGTACATCTGCTCCGCCGACGACGACATCATCAACGCCGCCGAGGAACTGTACAACTGGGGCATGAAGATGCTGAAAGACCTTGACGACAACGGCACGATCTACGGCAAGATGCGCCACTTTATCGACATCGGACGTTACGGCGGACTCGACCAGGACGGCGTCAGCTATTCCGGCACGGGCGTGCCCGTTTACCGCCGCAAGGTGCGCCGCGGCGTCGAAGAGATGAAGAAAGCCTACGAAAAGTGGGCCGCCGATATGAACCGCCGTTACGACAACCTCAAGGGCGTGCTCCACTGGTCTTATTAAAGAGGCGCTGCCCGAGGGGATCCTCCGGCATACGTCAGTACCGTATCTGCAGGGGCGGCCCCATGCGGCCGCCCGTCATTCCGGCTTGCGCATACGCAGATTGGCCCGCACTCCGTAATAAGAACGTGTCAGCCGTTTGATCTGCAAATAGTATAAGAAGGAGGCTGTTCGATATGAAAACCATGCGTAAACTTTTGTTCGCCGCCCTGCTCGCCGCCCTGTGCGCCGCTTCGGCGGACGCGCTCACCATCGCCGAGGTGATGGAAAACAGCACCGAGTACGTCGGCAAACTCGCCACCGTCATGCTGCCGCGCGGCTGGAAGAAGGGCACGTTCGACAGCACCAGCTGGCTCGACTTCAAAGCCCCCGTGGGCAGCATCACCACCAAGACGGTGCGCTTCGACAAAAAGACGATGTTCTCACACAGCGAGGATGAGTTTTTGGCGAAGGTAGCTGACATGGCCGCCAAAGAACAGGTCCCGCTGCAGAAGTTCACCATCGACGACGTGCCGTTCGTCGGCTGGGCAGTGCCGTCATCGCATCCCGACCGGCGCGTGCGCGGCGTGAAGTACGACCTGCGGCTGTGGGCCGACTGGCCGCGCCGCGAAGAGCCGCGTGACCGTGAGTTCCGCGACGCGATGCTCATCGAGGTGAACGAGCGTCCGCTGCTGGGGCCCGAAGACCGGCCCCGCCTGAGAGACGATCAGATCGGCGAGCTTCTCGCCAAAGGCATGCTCCCCGACGTTGAAGTGATGGCGCTGCTGCAGAGCATCCGCTTCGCCGACGGCCCCGGCAAACGCTATCACGCCCGTTTTGCCGAGCTTCGCGCCCAGGCCGAAGCCGCGAAGACCGCGACTGACGCCGTTTTGAAAATGGCCGCGATGGGGAAGCTCGTCGGCGTCTGGGTGCCCGCCGAACTCAGATGGAACGGCCGCCTGCTCGCCGGCGCCGAGATGGAAGAAGCCGCGCGCGACCGCCTCAAGACCATCACCTTCAGCGCTGACGGCACCTACCGCATCGAACCTCGCGACGACACCTGGAAGCTCAACGACAACGGCACCTACACCCTCGGCGATGCCAGCGGCCGCCTCTGGGTCGAGAACAACGGCCTCGTCAACTTCCGTGACGCCGACGGCTATCACTTCGTCTTCCGCAAAGTCCCCAGCGAGTTCCCCAGCGACGCCGAGATCCTCGCCACCGTCCTTGGCGAATGGACGCCCGTCGAGATCATCGCCGAAGGCCGCAGCTATATGGGCCCCGAACTGAGCCGCGCCGCAAGCGTCGCACGCGTCCGGCTCCAGCAGCTTTCTGTGCGCCCCGACGGCACGATCTACGACGGCCGCAAGTTCGGCTCGTGGACCCTCGACAATGCCGCCATCGCCTTCACGCACGACGATTACCGCCTCAGCCTCGTCAAAGACCACCTCGAACACGTCACCGACAGCGGCGTCCGGCTCATCTACGCCCATCGCGGCGAGGAAGCCCGTTTCCGTTCTGTCTTCATGCGCGAGCTGCTTGAAAGCGAAAAGCGCGCCGCCGAGACCGAGCCCCTCGTCGGCTTCTGGGTCCCCGACGGCGTAGAGGAAAAGGGCGAACTTCTCCCCCGCAGCTCACGCACCGAAAGCATCCTCTCGTCGCTGCACCGCCTCTGGCTCCGCTCCGACGGCTCCGTCCACATCTCCGGCCGCGAAGCCGGTCACTGGCAGAACACCGGCGGCGTCTACACCATCGAGTTCAGAGAAGGCACCCGCACCCCGCGCGTCACCTTCGACGGCACACGCCTGGCCCGCGAGTTCAGCGACACCCTGACCATCATCTACAAAAAAGAACCGTTCAGGAACTGACAGTTTCCACGTAAGCACAAGAGTCTGTCTCAAAACTACAGTTCCCAAGGACAAGACAAAAGTTAGCTTAAGGGCAAGTAGATGGAGCAATTATCCTAAGAAGTCAATAAAGTGCAAAAATGGCACCGGAAGTTTTACCCTTCCA
>Ga0256405_10001497_pt1 | contig 63060 bp, 52 predicted proteins | sample RumenRJG_02DNA_FD_189096 | JGI IMG/M metagenome (GOLD analysis project Ga0256405, IMG submission 189096) | Bovine rumen microbial communities from Lethbridge, Alberta, Canada - RJG_02 | ecosystem: Host-associated > Mammals > Digestive system > Stomach > Rumen | place: Canada: Alberta... | reverse complement strand
AAACAAATATAGAGTATGAGGAAGATTCTGCAGTAGAGTCTGAAGAATAAATAGAAATCCCCAACTCTAACTTAAGTTGGGGATTTTGACTTAACCCATAGTTACAGAAATTTGTTCAAAATATGGGGTAATGATATTCCTTGAGAAAACCTGTGTGTGTTAACGGGTATTAAACACAACGATGGTTTTACCGTGAGCACTGATGATGTTCTGTTCTTCAAGCATCTTCAGGATTCTGCCTACAGTTTCTCTTGAACAGCCAACAATCTGACCGATTTCCTGACGGGTTATCTTAATCTGCATACCGTCCGGATGAGTCATGGCATCAGGCTGGTGAGCCAGGTTGAAGAGAGTACGTGCGATACGACCCTGAACATCGAGGAAGGCAAGATTACCGACTTTACCGCTGGTCTTTGACAATCTGCGAGCCATCTGGGCACTCAGACGCATCAGAATCTCAGGATTAACCTGAATTAACTGACGGAACTTCTTATATGAAATTTCAGCAATTTCACAAGGACCCTTTGCACGAACCCATGCGGTACGAATCGGATCTTCAGATTCGTCAAATAAACCTAATTCTCCGATAAAATCTCCCTGATTAAGATAAGAAAGAATCATTTCCTTTCCTTCTTCATCCTTAATCAATACGGCAACTGATCCCTTGACGATGTAATAAAGGGTTTCAGCTTTTTCGCCGGCGTGAATCAGAGTACTCTTAGCCGGATATTTATGCACATGGCAGTGAGATAGAAACCATTCCTGAGTTGGGTCTGATTGAGGTTTTCCAATAAACATTATTTATCCTTATATACGCTATCAACCTTTTTATCAGGTTTGATTACAAAAGATGCATCTTTCGGGTGCTATCTTAGGCATAGACTTTAATAACCAAACATACATTCATTTCTGAATGATACTCAATATTTGCTAAAATTGCATTAGTATATTAAGATCTTTGCCGCATGCTAGATACATCCTGTGATATTAATCACTCTAGTGTATTATATCATGTAGTTGTAAAGTTGATAACCTGCATTTAACAAGTTTTGAGGTGGTAACTGCAGGTCTATAAATTAAGTTTTAAACACGAAGGAATAATTTTTCTGGATTTGGAGAAATTTTAAATGAGCACAGATTCTTCCGCTCAGAACAGTGAAAGTCAGAAGGTTTTATCTCAGACAGAAGCCGCAGAAGTGATTACTACTGAATCTTCCGAGTTTGACGATATCAGACATTATCGTGATGATGAGGTTCATGATGCCATACAGAGTATACTGGATAATGAAGAGCTGGTTACCGGCATCTATAAGAGAATATTCGGTTTTCTGCCTGATTTTCTGTCAAAACTGGGCAAGCCGTTCATAAAGTTTGTTTTAAAGATGCGCTTCTCCAGGGTCAGGACAATAGCTCAGGTTCAGGAATATGTTGCCAAGTTTATGAAAGGTATCATAAGGGATACCACTGACGGATTTACCTGCAGGGGATTCGAAAAGCTGGATCCTAAAAAAGGATATCTGTTTATTTCAAATCACCGCGATATATCGCTGGATCCCGCATTTATTGACATGGCATGTTACTTTAATAATCTGGATACCGTAAAGATAGCCATCGGTGATAATCTTTTACGTATGCAGGTTGCTACTGATCTTATGCGTTTAAACAAAAGCTTTATTGTTAAAAGATCCGTCCAGGGCAGGGATAAGTTAAAGGCTCTTGCTCATTTAAGTGAATATATCGGCCGTTCCATCGAGGAAAATCATAATGTGTGGATTGCTCAGAGGGAAGGTAGAGCCAAGGATGGTAATGACAAGACCGAAGAAGCGATTCTGAAGATGTTTTACATGTATGGCAAGAAAAAGAAGCTTACTTTTGCTGAGTATGTTAAGACACTGAATATTGTTCCTGTATCAATTACGTATGAATTTGATCCCGGTGACGCAGCCAAGGCAAAAGAGTTGTATGAGACTGAAAAGAACGGCAGTTATGTCAAGTCTCAGTTCGAAGACATTGACAGCATAGTGGGCGGTATAAACGGTTATAAGGGGAGGGTCAACATTGTGGCCGGCGATCCTCTTACCGGAGATTTTGAGACCCCTGAGAAATTGGCTGAAACCATAGATAATTTTATTTATGCCAATTATGCCATGTTCCCGTCATGTCTCCTTTCAGCAGGGATTACTGAAGGTGTGAGTGAAGAAGAAAAGAAAAAGTTTGAAGAAAGAATATCCGGAATTGATCCTCAGCTTCGCGATCACGTAAAGAAAATGTATGCTGCACCTTATTTCAATCAGCAGAATGCAAAGAAGTCCTAAGACTTAATTTTTCTGTCTTACAGGCAAACAGGTCCTCCCATGTCCTGATTCCGCATGTTGCGAAATTACGGACGGGAGGATTTTTTATTCATGGGTTTACGGTTCATTCACCGACCTGAAGTTATTGCGGCAGGACGGTTTGCATGGCCTCAATGATTTTCACTGAAAACAATCTTGACTAAGATGCAAAAAAAAACTGCCTTTCGGCAGTTTTTGCTGATTATGGCTTGTCCAGGTGTCAACTTGCGTTAGGCATTCTGATATTCTGCATCCCTTTCGGTATCGATAACGAGAATGTCTGTCTTGTTGATGAAGTTGAATTCCGTTGCGGTGGAGATGGTGTATGCTCCCATCATCTTACCGACAACGATGTCACCGATATCAAGCTTTGGAAGTTTGATATTTTCGGCAATGATATCTATGCTGTCACAGGTAGGTCCGGCGAGAACTGACTCTTCTCTGTCGCCGTCAACGTAAGGAGTAAACTTAGGATAGATTACATGGTCGAAAATCTGACCGCTGTAGCTGCAGTACACACCATCATCAAGATAATACCAAGGCTTGTTAAATCTTTCGGCCTTGCCAACTACGGTGCAGATGTTGATCATTGCAGGAGCACTGAGGAATCTACCCGGTTCTGCGATAACACTGATATCCTCAGGGATCTGCTTTAACGCTTCACGGATAGGAGCGCAGAAATTGTAAATGTTTGTGCTTTCTGCATTTTCGTAATCCACAGGGAAACCGCCACCAATATCAAGAACCTTGAGGTTGATCCCTGCATCGGCAGCGTCCTTGATAATCTGAGCACAGTCATTTATTGCTTCAACGTGTCTGTTGGCGTTAGGAACCTGAGAACCTACATGGAAGGAAAGACCGTGAATATTCAATCCCAAACTACCTGCCAACTTTAAGAGTTCAAGGCAGTCTCCAGGCAATACCCCGAATTTTTTTGACAAATCTACAGGAGTTTCCGGATTAGGAAAGCTTACCCTGATAAGAAGCTTAACGTCGTTTTTATACGGAATGAATTTTTTGGCTTCTTCCGCATTATCCACTACAAATGTGTTGCAACCGTAATCAAGAGAGTATCTGATGTCCAGATCCTTCTTGATTGGGTGTGTGTGAATGCACTGTAAAGGATCAATATTTAAGGATCTTACAAGATCGATTTCCCCCTTAGAAGCAAGATCAAAGCATGCACCTTCTTCAAGTAGAGAAGCAACGACATCTTTGTTTGGTAGCGGTTTTAATGCATAATGAAGGGTCACGCCCGGCAGGGCTCTTGAAAGTTCCTGATACTGAAAACGAACTGTGGCTTTATCTAATATCAATAAAGGAGAACCGTGCTTATTGATAAGTTCGCGGTAATTAAGTTTAGTATTGAATAAATTGTTCATGGGCTTCTAGTAGCACCTCACAAATGGGTTTGCACCCCTGCCAAAAGATTATTATCAGAAGCATTTATTCTTTAAACAAAATGCCTCTGATAAAGCTTAAAATTTTTTTAGTTTGTGCATTATTGTGAAAAACGTAATTTTGTGCAATAAATATTTTCTGATTACCGAAAAAAATTATTTTTTTTTATAAATCATCTGTTTTTTTACGAAATATTATAGATTTATTTATAAATAGAATATATATAAAGATGTGAAAATCTAAGTCTGCACGGATGATTACAAATCAGGTGGGCGGCAAAGGCGTTTTTTTATAAGTTTTCTAAAAAATGAAAGATACAATAAAGGACTTACCCGGGTGTCGGGTGGGGTGGAAGGCGGGCGGCATGGGAGTATTGTCAATTATGAGCTTGTTATAATATTGATAACTTGTTTTTGGCAGACAGATCACAAAATGATATGAGAGTCATTAAAATATCCTTTTAAAAATTGATTAATTTCGCATAAATCGATGTGAGTGTTTACATGATGTTATCAATATTGTGATTTTTTTTGTATTTATCTCTCAAATATTTAACTCAAGAGTAACAAAGATTAAAAAACTAATTAAAATTGAAGAGTGTGGATTATTATAAATTGAGTCTAACGGAGTTTATTATGACTTATCAGAACAAGGTGGGCATGATGTACACAGGAGGTGGAAGCATGTCGTCACAGAGAGTCCGTGTTCAAAAGGGCTTTACACTGATCGAAATGATGGTGGCAATAGGTATTGCCTGTATCCTAATGATGATGGCTATTCCTACGATGAGAAACTGGCAACAGGAGCAGGATTTGGCTGCTAAAGTTGAGGCGGTGATTTCGGAACTGGACATGGCAAGAACATCAGCTCAGCAGATGAACAAAATGGTTTCCATCAGGCCTTTAGACGGCAGTTGGAATAAAGGTTTTCAGGTTTTTGTAAATGATTCATTCGGTGCAGATCCGACAACGGTAGCTGACAGTGATCTGTTGTCCCAGTTTGATACCATTGACGACAAAATTAGACTTGAAGTTCTAGACACGGCTGGTAGTAATGCGGCAGGTAATATTCGTTTTCTTCCTAACGGAATGTCAGGTTTAGTTGCCGTTGGTAAAACCTCTGCCAGCGGAGACGCTGTTATAGGACTGTGCAGAGTCATTGGAGGAAAAGTACATACCTGGAGAATCACAATGAGAACATCAGGAGATATTGATAAAACTCGTTGTGTTAAGAGCCAGGGTGTCGACTGCGGTGTATGTGCTGGACTCTAGGAGGTATTTATGTCAGTAAAGCAAAAAGGATTCTCACTTATTGAGCTTCTTGTCTCAATGCTTATTGTTTCCATAGCCATGCTTGGCTTTGCTGCGCTTCAGGCACACAGTGCCAGAGCATTGAGCGGATCATTCGCCAGAACATCAGAAACAGCCATATTTAACGATTTTATTAAGCTGTTTCAGGTAAGTAATCGTGCCCTTCTATCTTTAAACTGGGATGCCAATGGTAATATCATTAATTTTGACTGTACATCAGGTGCAGACCAACTGAAGTACAAGAATAATTCTGATCTTTCAGTTCTGGCTGATGGTGTTGATGTTTTATGCGATAAGGTAGACAACGCCTCAGGAATAATTGCTCACGATATTGCATTTAGGCTCACCAGAACTCCTACCACTGTCCAAACATTAAACTCTTATTCGCTGAAGATTAGCTATGCGTACATACCTAAGCAGGCTGGTGTGAAGGATGATCAGACTCCTGATGAGAGTGTAGAAGTTACTGTTGCTAGTTATTGTCCGTTAGACGGAGATGAAGACAGCGATGTAGACGATGGACTGAATACAGTTCGTATTAAGGATCGTGTTGTATGTAGCAGGGTTGAGGTGATGTTATGAGATCTTTTAAGACAAAGGGTTTTGGTTTAATTGAACTGATGATAAGCATTCTCGTAGCCTCAATTATTGTTGCGGGGCTGTATAAGATGCTTTCATCAAGCTGGCTGAATTTTGGAATATCAAGTGCAACTGCCCGTTCAGGAAAAAGTGCACGACAGGTTGATAATTATGTTAACAACCTTATGTTTCAGGCTGGTTTTGTAAACTTTAAAAATGTTATGAAAAACAGACTTTATGTGAAACAGCAATCCGAATTCGGAACTGATGCGACTTATTATAACAACGGTGACTGGATAGACGGTTCCTTTATTCTCGGGGGAACTGAAGCTAACGGAAACAGCAAGGTAAAGTTTAGATTTTATGGATCTTCTTTGGATGATGATTTGGCAGGTGAGACTGACAGAACAGCCAATGGATTTATTTTTGACTGCAGAGGACAGGTTGTTCCTAATACCGTGATGTTAGAAGTTGAGTTGTCCGTAAATGATGATGGTTTAGTGTGCAATCAAAGGACATTGGAATCAGAGGATGGATCAAATTGGGATCTTAATGCCCCTGTGGTTGTTGATTCTAACGTCAAGGCCTTGAGAATTTTATATGGGACAACGATTTACGGCAGAGGCGGGGCATTTTATCCGGCCTCCTCAGTAAAAACACATTGGCCTTACATTAATCTTGTTAAGTATTCTATCGTTACTGCTCAGAATACAGCACAGAATATCGTAAAGGCTCAGCGCGGCTCCACCAAGACTCTTTTTAATGCTGGTGATTATGTAGCGAACAGTAGCCCTTGCCCTACGGTTGAAGTGCAGGACAGGTTGGTTTATGCTGTTGTCTGTGATCAGAACGTTGATAATGTGCAGGAAAATTTTAACAGTTATCAGATACCTGATGATCAGCTGTCTTATATGCACAAGGTGATTTCAGGGACGGTTTCATTGGTTAATAGTTCTAATTTCAATTAAGAGGGTGGCATAATGATTATAAAAAAACAAAAAGGTGTTGCTCTTGTAGTCGCCTTGATGGTAACAGTTATTATAGGCATCGTGGCAATTACTTTGGCCAGTGTGTCTTCCAAGACTCAGCGAAGCGATAACTCCAATTACGGAAGGGTTTTAGGAACAAGTAATGCAGTGTCAGGCGTAAACAGAGTCATAAATTTTGTGGGTACTGTCTCTGATTTACGTCCAACGTTAGATGACCATGATATCTTCTCGTCCCTATTGGCAGGAAATGAGACCTGGGTAGTTGGTGGACAAACGTTGAATTCTAACGATACAGCACCTTTTTTCCGAGGAGTTATACAGGTTAAACCAAATAGTCAGCTGAGAGCTAATGATAATGATAGCGATCCTTGGTACAGAAATGAGGATAATTGGAAGCGTGCCAATTGTCCGTCGTGTGTGATTCTTAGGAACGGCGTTCCTGTAAACGATGAGGGTACGACCTCATTTCTTACTGAATATCGTGGTTGCACTCCGGCAAATGCGTCAATTGTAACCGGTAGTCAGGTTCACTATAAGTATTGTTATCTGCGAGTTTCATCCAGAGGTTTAGATAGTGTAGGCAACCAGCGTTCCGCATCCATCGTTCAGTCTAATGTCAGAATCAAAAAAGCTACTTTATAGGATAGACGTCATGAATAAATTATTAAAAAAACAGGGTTTTACTTTAGTTGAATTGCTTATAACCATGGCCATTGTCAGTATCCTTGCCATGATTGCCATTCCGTCATTTGGAAATTATGTTGCACAGGCTAGAAGGTCTGAGGCTGAGCAGGAACTAATGAGGATTGCGAGCAGAATGGAAAATTGTTATTCATTAAATAACAATTATACTGACTGTCTTCAAAACTACACTCTGCCGGCTGAGATAGCTAAGCATTACACTCTGAATCTTACAGATGATACTGCAAATACATATACGCTTATAGTTACTGCGAAAGATTCACAAAAGCGTGATAAGAAAAACTGTCAGCAGTTGGCTATAAATCATTTGGGAAGAAAGTTTTCTCTTAACAATGAAAGTGCTTTAACTACAGATCTGCATAAGTGCTGGTAGTTTTGTAATTCATCTGACATATTAAAACTGCCCGGCATCATAGTATATCCATATAGGGTGCGTGCTATGAAGCCGGGCACTTTGCTGTCTGGGCTGTTTAACTTAATCAGTCTTCGGCAGTGAGCATTTCAAGTCTGTATTTTGCAGTATCATCCAGTGCCAGGGAACTTGTTATTTCCGGCAGTATCTTTCGAAGATCGTCTATAAGATTAAATGGCGCATTACAGATTATCATACCTGAACCGTGCATTCCCATGATAGAGTCCTGTGCACATACAGTGAATTCTGCGCGTATGGTTCTTTTAATATTAAGCTTCGTTAGATTTCTTACCAATTCATAGCTTTTGTCTGCTGCTTTACCGAGTAACGGATACCATATGGCATAAATCCCCTGTGAAAACTTGAGATGGGCTTTTTTGACCATGCTTACTGTATTTTTGTAGTCGTTTTCAAGTTCATATGACGGATCTATAAAAATCAGCCCGCGTCGGATTGCCGGTGGCAGTAGTGCCAGCAGTCCTTCTTCCGCATCACGATGATGAACATGGCAGTATGCGTAGTGGTGGAGGTTGTATTTCAGGTTGTCGTATTCCGTCGGATGAAGCTCCATAAAATGAGCATTGTCGGACTCGTCAAGAATCTGAGCCGTAAACATCGGAGAACCCGGGTAGTATTTCAGAGATGTTTCCCCTTCGTTAACCGTGTCTATGATTCTGTAGTATTCCGGTACGGCATCCATTAGAATCCGGTTGTTCAGTATCTTTTCAACGCCGTTCTTATATTCAGATGTCTGCTGACTCCATGCACTCTGAAGTGAATATGCACCGGCACCGGAGTGAGTATCAATGTAACTTAATGGTTTGCCTTTAGCCTTAAGATGTCGCAGGATAAGACATAAAACCATGTGTTTCAGTACGTCGGCGTGGTTTCCGGCGTGAAAGCCGTGTCTGTAGCTCAGCATATTATATTTCCTGTTGGGTTAATCCATGTTCTGAGATTTATTGAATTCATTGATCTGTTGTTCAAGAAACTCGCTTTTTTCCATCCACATCATTTCCGCTTCCTCAAGCTCGGATGTGACCTGACTCTGTTTAAGCAGAATCTGCTGAAGTTCTTCTTTATGTTCAGCACTGTATAGATTTTCGTCTGCGAGTCTTTTTTCCAGCTGTTCCTTTTCAGAGGTAAGCTGAGTCATTTTTTTGTCCAGATTTTCAATTTCCTTTTTCAGCGGGCGGAGCTTTTCTCTGAATTCAGCCTCAAGCTTTTTCTGTTCTTTTGATTTAAATGATGTCTTTTGATTGGTCTTTAGTTCATTCTGAGACTTTGTTTGCTCTTTTCTTAACTGTTCTGTTTTCTTATCAAGCTCAATCAGATAGTCGTGGTAATCATCCAGATCTCCGTTGAACTGAGAAACTCTTCCCTCGCTTACAAGGTAGAATTCATTTGTGGTTGTTTTTAGCAGGTGTCTGTCGTGAGAGACAACAATCAGGGCTCCCTTAAAGTCGGAAAGTGCCAGAATTATTGCCTCTCTCATGTTCAGGTCAAGGTGGTTTGTAGGTTCGTCAAGAAGCAGGAGGTTTGGTCTCTGCCATACAATTAGGGCAAGTACAAGACGTGCCTTTTCACCACCGCTGAAGTGGCGAACCATGTCTAATGCCTTGTCTCCGCTGAATCCGAAGCCTCCCAGGAAGGATCTTAGTTCCAGTTCCTTGTGATTTTCGGCAAGACGGGTAAGGTGTGATAAAGGGGTTCCTTCATCATCCAGATATTCCAACTGATGCTGGGCAAAGTATCCAACCCTTATTCCTTTTGCTATTTCGACAGTTCCTCCGAGAGGTGGCAGGATTCCGGCAATTGTTTTTATAAAGGTTGACTTACCGGCACCATTACGTCCAAGAAGACCTATTCTTGATCCTGGAACAAGATTGATTTTTACATCCGTGAGCACGGTTTTATCCGGATATCCGGCATTAAGTTTTTCCATGCGAACCAGAGTCTGAGGCAGTTCTGGACTGTCTCGGAATTCAAAGGAAAATGGTGAATCGTAGTGAGCAAGCACTATTCTTTCCATTTTTTCCATTGCCTTGAGACGGCTTTGGGCCTGTTTGGCCTTTGTTGCCTTGTATCTGAATTTATCCACAAAAGCCTGAAGGTGAGAAAGCTGCGCCTGCTGCTTTTCATAAAGAGCCTGCTGCAGCTTTATTTTCTGTGCACGCTCTTCCTCGAAACCGGAGAAATTTCCGGTATACATGTTCAGTTTCTGATTTTCCATATGAATGATATGGGTACAGATATTGTCCAGAAAGTCTCTGTCGTGAGAGATGATTATCAGTGTCCCCTGATAATTTTTAAGCCAGTCCTCGAGCCAGATTACGGTATCAAGATCAAGATGGTTTGTGGGCTCATCGAGAAGAAGGAGATCTGAAGGGCAGAGCAGAGCCTGAGCCAGATTAAGTCTCATTCGCCATCCGCCGGAAAAGTTCTTAACAGGCTTTGTATATTCTTCACGGCTGAATCCAAGACCAGTCAGCAGTGTTTCAGCACGGCTTTTTATTGTATATGCTCCGATGTTTTCGAGTTCGGAGTGGATTTCCGCAATAGCCATTCCATTGTGTTTTTCTTCGGCATCCTGCATCTTACGCTGAAGGCTACGGTATTTTTTATCACCATCCATTACGTAGTCAACGGCACTCCGGTCAAGTCCCGGGGTCTCCTGAGCAACGGAACTGATAACCCATCCGCTGGGAACGATGATTTCCCCGTTTTCAGGTGCAAGTTCGCCTTTGATTGCCGCAAACAGTGTTGATTTACCGCATCCGTTACGGCCTACAAGTCCAACCCTTTTATGCGGATATATGGTAGCCGTGGCTTCCTGAAGCAGTGTCGTGGTGCCACGCATTATTTCCAGATTGTTAATATAGATCATGATGTCTGTTTAATGTTATTTTGTGATAAGCTTTTGCTGATCGTGCCGTAGTCGTGATCTCAGATGTTTACGTCATCTGATAAAAAGCGCCGTATGCGCCGGAATACACTGAGGCCTGCGGGTGCTGAAATAATGAGTCAGACGAACTTGTTCTGAATTTCAGCGTTCGTTAAATATTCTCAGTGAGTTTAATATATATTTCCGGTACTGTCCATAGAAGATGATTCTGTCTTTCCTGAGGGTGATTAAGAAATGCTGTAAGGCATTGTACATGTATGTATCTATACAACGAGAAAACATAAGAAACCTGAAAAATAAGGGCTAATTGCAAAACAGAATGTAATTTTTCATTTGAAAACAAATAATTTGCACAGGTTCTTAAAATTAAAAGCATGAACTTAACGTATTTATACTGACCGATATGATATAATCAGCTGGGTTTGTTTAATTTGTTAGATGATTTTACTGAGATTATTCATTTATGAAAATTACCTCTAATACTGTAGTGTCAATTGACTATATCGTTACTGATGAAAACGGACAGGTTCTTGACACAACCAATGGTCAGGATGCCATGGAAGTTCTTATCGGTCATTCCAACATTGTTCCGGGGCTTGAAGATGCTCTTATGGGAAAGGAAAAAGGCGACAGGGTTGACGTATTGGTGCAGCCTGATCGTGCTTATGGCATCAGACATCCTGAACTGATTCAGGAAATCGACATCAATATGTTCGAGGGCATGGAACTTAATGTCGGTGACAGCTTCCTTGCTGATACCGATATGGGAAAGAAGCCTATAGTTGTTAAGGAAATTAAGGGTAATACCGTTGTTGTTGACGGTAATCATCCTCTTGCCGGCATGACGCTGAAGTTCCTTGTGGATATTATAGACGTAAGGCAGGCAACTGATTCAGAGATAGAACATGGTCATGTACACGGTGCTCACGGCTGCTGTCATGGACATGATCACGAAGACGGACACGAATGCTGCGGAAAGCATCATCATGATGAAGATCATGAATGCTGTGGCAGACATCATCATGACGATGATGATCATGATCATGATCATGAATGCAGCTGCAGACATCATCACGATCATGAGTAACCACCTGACTGAACAGTCGGAATTATTCGTCTAGTCTAAAGATTTGAATGGGACACAAGATATTTGTGTCCTTGTTTTTACTGCATACATACGATACACGCCTTTTTATGAAATACATTATTAAGTTTTTCCCTGAAATAATCGTTAAAAGTAAATCCGTAAGACAGGAAATGTCCAAGGTCCTGCAGAGAAATATCAGAAACGTTCTCAACAGGGTATCCGTCAAGGTAAAAATACAGGACTGCTGGGACAAGCTGGTAGTGCGTCTTGATGAAGAATGTCCATGCACCAAAACTCCTGAGGAAATTGCGGAGTTTCTGTGCCGTATTCCCGGAATTCATGCAATTCTCGAATCAGAAGAGTTCGAGTATGAGTCAATGCATGACATTTACGAAAAGGTTGCTGCTGTTTACGGTTCTAAAATTCAGGATAAGACTTTCTGTGTACGCGTTAAGAGAAAGGGAAATCAGGACTTTAAGTCCATTGATGTGGAAAAATACGTTGGTGGCGGTCTCAATCAGAATTTCAGTTCAAGAGGTGTTAAACTCAAAAATCCTGATATGGTAATCAATCTTGAGATTGACAATAACAGAATGTTCCTCATAACATCAGTTTATCAGGGTATGGGTGGTTATCCCCTGTCAACTCAGGAAGAGGTTTTGAGTCTCATATCCGGAGGATTTGACTCAGGTGTATCCTCTTATATGTTCATCAGACGCGGCTGTCGTGTACACTATCTCTTCTTTAACATGGGCGGAAATGCCCACGAGATTGGAGTTAAGCAGGAAAGCTATTATATCTGGGACAAATATTCTTCATCACACAAGGTTCGTTTTATCAGCGTTCCTTTTGAGAAAATGGTGGGAGAGATTCTTACCAAGACCGATCACAGTGTGAGAGGTGTGATTTTAAAGCGCATGATGATGCGCATAGCTTCAATCATTGCCAAAAAGCTTGGTGCTGGGGCACTCGTAACCGGTGAGAGCGTAGGGCAGGTGTCCAGCCAGACACTGACAAATCTGTCTGTTATTGACAGGGTTACAGATACCCTCATACTGAGACCTCTGGCTGTAACCGACAAGCAGGATATTATCGATAAGGCAAGAGATATAGGCACCATTCATTTTGCCGAAACCATGCCTGAATACTGTGGCGTTATTTCCGATCGTCCTACGGTGAAGGCAGACATAAATTTTGTGGAGGCTGAAGAAAGTAAGATTGACATGTCTCTTGTTGAAGAGCTGGCCGAAGCTTCCAAGTGGATGGATATAAGGGATATTCCTGAAGATACAAAGGAAATGATTGGTGGAGATGTGGAAATAACTGATTATGCCGCAAGTAATGAGGTGGTTGTTGATATCAGGGCTCAGGATGAGATTGATGCTAAACCTCTCATAACGGATAAACCACACCTTACCATTCCATTCTTTAAGATTTCTTCAGTATTTAAGGATCTCGATCAGACCAAAACATATCTTTTGTACTGTGAGAAAGGCGTAATGAGTAAGATGCAGGCCATGTATCTTAAGGATCAGGGATTCCAGAATGTAAAGGTTTATCGTCAGAGAGAAAAGCAGCAGAGTTGCTGTGCCCTGTAGAATATTTTAAAACAGGTGATAAAACCGCAAAAGAAGGGGAGCGAAGAGCTCCCCTTTGACTATGTGCATGAAATGCGTTCTTAAATAACTGATTCCGGCGGATAGAGCATTCCTTTAGCCACTTTCCTGGCTGTTTCCACGTCCTTGAGCACGGCAAGAATCGCCAGACCAAATTTGGCAGCGGATGCAGGCCCCTGAGCAGTAATGATTTTATTTACTGGGTCGATGACTACATCCTTGTCTGAGGTTACGGGAATGTCTTTGGTTGTTCCCGGGTATCCGGTAGCAACAGTGTTCTTATCAAGAATGCCGTGATGTGCCAGCACAAAGCCCGGCGCAGCGCATATGGCGGCTATGAGGGCTCCGCGCTCTTTTTGGGTATTCAGAATATTTCCGACAAGTTCCGATTTTCTGCAGTTCATGGAACCGTCGTATCCTCCTGGTACCACAACAACATCATAATTGTCTGCGGCATCCTTAAGGAGAATGTCGGCTTTTACCGTAAGACCATGAGCGGTTTTTATTTCTGTTGAAGTGTCGGAAACAGCTGCAACGGTAACCTTAATACCGCCTCTGCTCAGAATGTCGGTAACGGAAATTGTTTCGATATCCTCCGCCCCGTTAGCCATAATAACAAGTGCTGATGTCATGGGAACTCCTTATCTACATGTTTTTCAGTTGCTGATAAAGTTTATCTATGCATGGAGTTTTTATACCATAAATTCTGGCCTTTTTGATTAAAATACCCAAAATATAATCAATTTCTGATAATCGGCCGTAATAATAGTCCTGTTGCATTGATGAGTAGTTTGCTCCGGTGTTTGCCGCAACGGTTTCAACTCGGTGCATTAAACTGTCAGGAGAATCATTCAGTCCGAGATGACGCAGTATGGGGGAAATTTCTGTTATGATTTCTCTTATGATGTCGGGATCATTCAGAATTTCGGCATTAACGCAGTTTCGAATGGCTGTCACCGGATTTATTACGGCATTGACAGCCAGTTTTCTGAGCAGTTCGTCATAGATGGATGCGGTGTACGTTCCGGACGGCATGCTTTTGGTAAAGTATTTTATAACGCTGATTTCCTTAGCATGTTTCAACGGCCCGATGTAGGTCGTTCCCAGTCCTTTTTCCACAACGCTGTATTTTTTGTGTGTAGCCCCGTTTGAGGTTGAGGCAAGGTACAGCCTGTTTTCATGAGTGAGCTTTTTCAGTTCCTCTTGAGCTCCAAAACCGTTAACCATGAGAACAACGGGGGTGTCGTGTTTGAGATGCGGGGCAATGTCCCTGATGATTTTGGCGACTGAGAAGGCCTTTACTGTAATAATCAGCAGATCGGCATACCTGACAAAAGATTCAGGGTAAACTCCTTTGGCACAGCGATATGAGCTTCGACCGTTAATTGATGAGCAGGTACAGGCCACTCTTTTGGGTTTTTTAATTCTGGTGTCGATAAAACAGGTTTTAAACAGTCCTCTGCGTCTCAGTAATTCCGCAGTGAGCTGGCCGATGCTTCCGGCTCCGATAATACAGGCCACGGGTTTCCCGTGAGATGTCTTCAACTCTGCTCGGCTGTCTGTTTTTCGGTATGTTCCGTGGTATCTGATTGCTTTCATGTCTGTGCTGGGCGGGCTGTGAATAATCCTGCGGATGTAACACATTTATCTGATGTATTCGCATGAATATTGATACCGTGTTATAATCATCCTTTCTTAAGGATTGCATTATAGGACGCTTGCTTCCTTTTAGTAAATATTTTGTGTTGATCGGCAGGAATGAAGTTATGGAAAATCCTCAGACTCTGGAGCAGATGCTTGAACAGATTGAAAGTCTTGTAAAGAAGATGGAGTCCGGAAATCTGCCGCTGTCAGAACACTTAAGTCTGTTTGAGCAGGGAGTGGGGCTCATTAAGGGCTGTGAAAAGGCACTCAAGGAAGCAGAGGGCAAGGTAAAGATTTTAACGGACAGTCAGTCACTTGCTGATGGTTCGAAAACTGGTGATGATGTCATTTCCGACTTTGATGCGGGAATATAGACTTGATTATTCATAAAAACCGCAAAATACATGAAGTATTCTCATGAGCGGATATGTGTACATGACGGGTAAATGATATGACTTTAAAGGAAGTTTTAACTGAATATCAGAACAGGGTTAATGATAGATTAAAGCAGGCCATTGATAATCTGCCTGTCGTCGCACCGAAATTAAAGGAAGCAATGAGTTACGGAACCCTGCTTGGCGGCAAGAGGGTTCGTCCGTTTCTTGTATACGCCACGGCAAAGGCTGTCGGCGCAGATTTAAGTGTTGCTGACGCACCTGCCGTTGCCATTGAATGTGTACATGCGTATTCTCTGATACATGATGATTTACCCGCAATGGATGATGATGACCTGAGACGCGGCCACCCTACCGTGCACAAGAAGTACGGCGAAGCAACAGGAGTTCTTTCTGGTGATGCTCTTCAGGCCTTCGCCTTTGAGATCCTTGCACGTGCCGACTTTGGTCAGTCAATGATTTCCAATCAGCTTGAAATGTTAAGGGTTCTTGCCGTGGGAAGCGGGTATCAGGGAATGTGCGGCGGTCAGGAACTGGATATTGAGGCTGAGAACAGACAGGTTTCCCAGAAGGAGCTTGAAACGGTTCATCAGTACAAGACCGGTGCGCTTATTGAGAGCGCCGTTGATCTCGGTCTGCTGTGTACTCATAACATAGACGATAACACCAGAAAGGCGTTTCGCACATATTCCCACTGCATAGGGCTGGCTTTTCAGGTATGGGACGATGTTCTTGACATTATTTCCGATACCGAGACCCTTGGTAAGCCTCAGGGATCAGACATCGATTCAAACAAGAGCACATACCCTAAACTTATGGGGCTTGATAAGGCAAAGGAATATGCAAAATCACTGGCTGTAACTGCGGTAGACGCTCTTAAGCCTCTTCCTTATGACACTTCGGTGTTGCGTGATTTTGCCATGTACATAGTTGAAAGGGATCACTAATCAGATGAGTAATGAGCAGTATCCTCTGTTAAGTAAGATCGATTCGCCACAGGATTTGAAAAAGTTACCTGTGAGCAAGCTGACGCCACTTGCCGCAGAGCTGAGGGATTTTTTAATCAGTACCGTGAGCAAGACCAGCGGACACTTTGCCTCAGGTCTCGGGGCTGTTGAACTTACAATAGCCCTGCACTATGTCTTTGATACCCCGCATGATCAGCTTATCTGGGATGTGGGGCATCAGGCGTATCCGCATAAGATTCTGACCGGTCGCAGAGACAGACTCCAGACCATTCGTCAGAAGGACGGGTTACATCCTTTTCTGTGGAGAAGTGAAAGCGAATATGACGTGTTTTCCACAGGACATGCCAGTACATCCATCAGTGAGGCTCTGGGGCTTGCCATAGCAAACCGCATGCAGAAAAACAACAAAAAGGTTGTTGCGGTAATCGGTGACGGAGCCCTGACCGGCGGGGTTGCTTTTGAGGCTATGAATCATGCGGGAGATCTTAACGAGGATATACTCATCATTCTAAATGACAATGAGATGAGCATATCTGAAAGTGTGGGCAGTCTGTCAAAGCATCTTGCCATGTGGCTGAGTTCTCCTTCATTCAACAACATACTGAAAAAAGGCAGAAAGACATTGTCTTCCCTGCCTAAGATTAAAGAGTTTGCAATAAGAACCCATGAACATCTGAAGGGAATGATGCTTCCGGGGACTCTGTTCGAGGAATTCGGATTTAATTACGTCGGCCCGATAGACGGACATGACATTGAAACACTTGTTGCCGTACTTCAGAACCTTAAACAGATTAAAGGCCCGAGAATTCTGCACATTGGTACCATCAAGGGTAAAGGGTATCAGCCGGCAGAAGAGAATCCTACTGCCTATCACGGAGTTCCAAAGTTTGAAGTTCCCGTTGGTGTTGAGACCTCAGAGAAAAAACGCAATACCTTCGATGAGAATTTTGGAAACTGGCTTATGTATGCCGCAGAGCACAATGAAAAGGTGCTGGGGATAACTCCGGCCATGTGTTCCGGTTCTGGCATGGTGCCTTTTTCAAGGAAATACTCATCCCGCTATTTTGACGTGGCCATAGCGGAGCAGCATGCTCTGCTGCTTTCCAGCGGCCTTGCTGTGGGCGGAATGCTTCCTGTGGTATGCGTATATTCAACATTCCTTCAGAGAGCATATGATCAGATAATTCATGATCTTGCCATACAGGACGTGCCGGTCGTGGTGGCTATCGACCGTGCGGGAGTTGTAGGGCCTGACGGTCCTACCCATCAGGGGGTTTTTGATATTTCTTTTATCCGTTCGGTTCCGAACATGATACTTATGACCCCGAGTTCCCTGGGAATGCAGTGGAAGATGCTTAATACGGCACTTTCATACGGACATCCAGCCGCAGTCCGTTACCCTAGAGGTAAGGGAATAACCGATAATGAAATTACCGATGTTACGGTCGAGATAGGGAAGGGGTGTGTTCTGAAGGAAGGAAAGGACATATGCTTCATCGTGTGGGGGCCTCTTGTTCACGATGTCCTGAGAGCCGTTAATGATTCCGGTAAAGAGTATTCCGTAGTGGATATGAGGTTTGTTAAACCTATGGATGAGGACCTGATCGTCAGAATGGCAGGTTCGCATAGTGTTATTGTGACCCTTGAGGACGGCGTGGTTCAGGGAGGCGCCGGAGAGGAGGTGTCCCGAATCATCAGCAAACATTATCTGATATGCCCGGTACTGAACGTTGGTATACCTGATGAGTTCATTGATCAGGCGTCACCTGCCGAAATTTATGAACAGTGCGGAATGGATGGGGATTCAGTCATTAAAAAGAGTGAAGATTTTCTTAAGGGTTATGAAAAGGTTCTGAATCGTTCATGAATGTATGGCGGAATCGGAGTGGTTCCGTGAGACCTGATACTGTGTGTCCCTTTGTTTTTGTTTTGAGTTGGGGATCGCATCGTGCGATTCCTTCTGTTATGTAAGTGGAGTGTTTATGCCTTCTTTTGACATTGTTTCTGAACTGCAGATGAATGAGGTTCAGAATGCCGTTGACAATGCTAATCGTGAAATTACCAATCGTTTTGATTTCAGAGGTGTTGATGCCTCATTTACCCTTGTGGAAAAGGATAAGCAGATTAAGCTGGCTGCAGATGCCGACTTCCAGATTAAGCAGATGAACGATATTCTTCGTGACAAAATGTCTAAGCGTAACATTGATCCTGCATCTCTGGATTTTCAGGATCCTGAACCGTCAGGAAAAAGATGCAATGAGCTTGTAAAGCTCAAGAGTGGAATCGATCAGACAATGGCCAAGAAGGTTGTTAAGCTTATTAAAGATTCCAAGATTAAGGTGACAGCACAGATTCAGGGTGAGACAGTACGTGTGACCGGAAAGAAGAGAGATGATCTGCAGGAGGTTATTGCTCTGGTGCGTAATGCCGAGCTCGGTCAGCCGTTCCAGTTTAATAATTTCAGGGATTAAATTCGGACGATTCATGTTTCCCGATGAGTCGGCGGATGGGAATGCCTGTTGCCGATACAGAAAAATATGGAAGTATATATTGAGTATTACGACACTCAAAGAATTCCGGATAAATTAAAAGGTCGAACTCCTTGTGAAGTTAGGATTCGACCTTAAAATTATCGTAAATTGTTTCTGTTCAAATTACCGAGGGCTCTGCATACTAGTATGTTCCCCTCTTCGTTTTAAGGTTCGTTACGCAATATGTTAACATCCGTCAGCAAATACCCTTATGGCAGCCGGATATACTGGGCCGGTCTTTGCCGGTAGCTTGTGTGCACTCCTGTAAGCCACAAAACATTGGTCATCTTTATAATTTGCAGGAACGTAACCGTTAGGAATAAACAGCTGCAGCAGATTTTCACCCGAGCCGTGCTGAAATTTCAAGAGTGCTCCTTCCAGGTCTTTTTCATTTCCCGGAAAGCAGTCACACCAGTCATACTCGCATGCTGTTTTCATACTTGAACATTTAAAATCACCAGATCTGGCCGGAGCTTCCTTGCCGGCATCTGGCGGAATGGCGCTGCTGCCGTCAACAAGGTACCCAACATTGTTGCGGTCAACATACCCAAACTTCAGATTATATTTAACCCCGTTTATGGTTAAGTAAGTATTTTTTTCATTGAACGAATCCGTGGAACTGGTAAGTCCCTGAGCCAGAGCTTTTGCGTGAAACATATTATTAGCAGATTTGAGTGAACCTGCCAAAGCAGTGAGAGTTGCGGCGCGCGCCTCTGACTTCAGATTCATGAACTTCGGAGCCGCACTAGCGGAGAGAATTCCAAGAATAATTATAACAACCACAAGTTCTATCAGCGTAAATCCTTTGTTTTTCATCGTTAAGCCTCTTGCCATCCGTGGACAGAAATACATTATCGAAAAAAAGACACGATTCCCCATCCTCTCAATTGTAACAAAAAATCATCAGCTGTAAGTCCTGCTGTGTCGCAAAGTCGGAGACAATATCATAATTTAGAATTTATATTATTTTGCCAAATAAACGTTTTTGAATTATATGTTGTTTTTTTTGCCTTTAGAGATCGGTTTATGAATCATGATTCCCTGAAAACATAATTATCTGAATGTATGTTTTGTACAGTTTTATGATTTCACTGGATGAATTACAGATTGCGCATGAACCGGATACATGTCAGTCTGCTGGAGGGCAGAAGTGGGGTTCTGGCAGAATGCGATTATTACTTCCGACCGGCGTGTACATCAATGGATACTGAGTTTTATTCATATTGTTTCCCATAAAAAGACTTAAGTACTTGACATATAATGCGGTACGGATAATATCGTTGAAAGTAGAGCCGCCTGAGCGGAAATCGTTGAACAGAAAAATCACTAATACCGAATCATGACAGCATCAGATACACAAAAATCCTTATTGCAACGAATATTTTCCAAAAGAATGCTTCTTTGTATTTTTTTGGGGTTCAGCTCGGGACTGCCGTTCTATTTTTTGTTTAATCTTGTTTCTGCCTGGTTAAAGGACGAGGGCATAAATATCAGTACCATCGGGGCTTTTTCTCTTCTTACTCTGCCTTATGCATGGAAGTTTGTCTGGGCGCCGGCACTTGATCTGTTCTTCGTGAAGAAAATAGGCAGACGAAGAACCTGGATGTTTCTTACTCAGACCGTGCTTCTAATTTGCCTTGCTCTTATGGGGCTGTGTTCGCCGAAGATTGATTTCCATCTGTATCTTATAATGATTCTTTATTTTTTGGTGGCGTTTTTTTCAGCTACTCAGGATGTGGCCATAGACGCATTCAGAAGGGAAATTCTTGATGATGAGGAATTGGGGCTTGGTAATTCCATTTTTGTGAATGCCTATCGTTTTGCGGGGCTGGTTCCCGGAACTCTGTCTCTGTATATGAGTGACAGAATGCCTTGGAGCATAACCATAATTCTCACCGCCATGTTCATGTTTGTGGGTCTTGGTACAACCTTTATGATAAGGGAGGCAGAGTGTCAGGTTTCAACCAGAACACTGAAGGAGTCCGTTGTTGAACCATTGAAGGAATTTATAGGTCGCAAAGGCGTCTGGAGTTTCCTGAGCATGCTTCTGTTCATATTTCTGTATAAGTTCGGAGACAACATGGCCACGGCATTGGCCACGCCGTTCTACATGGACATGGGGTACACAAAGTCGGTTATAGGAACCGTAAACAAGGTGGTTGGGTTCTGGGCTTTGCTGGCCGGCAGTATCATCGGCGGAATAATAATGCTTAAAATAGGTATTAATAAGGCTTTGTGGCTGTTCGGTCTGGCTCAGATTGTCACTATTCTGGGATTCGTGTTCATAACTCACGTGTGGCAGAATCAGGGTGAGTTTGTCGACATATTGGCTTCAGCCGACGGTTTTATAAACGGTATTGCCGGGAATATAGGAATAACCTGGTTTCGTTCTGACTTGGCGTCCGGATTTGAGTTCCCGAATACCTTGCTTCTTTCGCTTGTTATAAGCGGTGAGAACCTCGGTGCCGGTCTCGGTACCGCATGTTTTGTTGCATATATGTGCAGGGAGACAAAAGGAAAATACATAGCCACGCAACTTGCACTTCTGACTGCATTGTCGGCACTACCGAGAACGCTATGCACATCCAGAGCCGGATATATTATTAACAGTGTCGGGTATGAGAATTTCTTCATTATCTGCTATGCCCTGGCAATTCCCGGAATGCTGATGCTTATCTACATAGCTCCATACGGTGACGAAAGCGGAAAAAAGGCGGCAGAGTCTGTCAGCGGTTGATCTTTTACATTTATTTGAAAGGGGCCGGCATGCGAAAGCCGGTTCTCTTTTTCTTGAGATTTTCATAATTTTTCCCTTAAGTAAAAATCAAAAAATAATCAATTATCCGAGTAAGTAAAATAACAAAAATATTCACTTGTGTGATAAACTACACGACAATTCCGATTACTCTGTCTTTCTTGCAAAGGGACGGAGGGGTCGTGATTTTTTTGGGTGTGTCGTAATGACATAGAGCTTTCTTTTGCAATTTATTCTTTGGAAAAACAATGATAAATATCAAGAAAGGATTAGATCTCCCTATCAGCGGTAAGCCGGAAAATGTGATTAATGCAAGCAACAATGCTGTAAAGCATGTTGCCGTATTAGGCACAGATTTTCCAGGGTTAAAGCCATCCATGCTGGTGGAAGTTGGTGATGTTGTTGATAAAGGTCAGACTCTTTTTACCGATAAGAAGAATCCTGGCGTTTGCTACACCGCTCCTGTTCCGGGCAAGGTGGTTGCAATCAACCGCGGCGAAAAAAGGGCGTTCCAGTCTTTAGTTATCGAAATGGATTCTGCTATTGTTGGTAGCAGAAAGTTTAATGCTTATCCTAACGAGGATCTCAGTACACTGGATCGTGAAAACGTAGCAAAGCAGCTTATTGAATCAGGTGCATGGACAGCGTTCAGAACCCGTCCTTACAGCAAAACTCCTGCTGTTGATGCAATCCCTGAGCACATCTTTGTTACCGCTACAGATACAAACCCTCTGGCAGGCGATCCTAAGGTTGTAATCAGCAGCCATGCTAAGGATTTCTGCGACGGTCTTGACGTTATCAGTACCTTAACCGGCGGTAACGTGTACATTTGTAAGGGCGAAGCATCCCTGCCTACCGAATACAAATCCAATAAGATTCAGGAAAGAATCTTTATCGGTAAGCATCCTGCCGGTCTTGCCGGAACCCACATTCACTTTATTCACAGAGCATCTGAAGAACATGTAATGTGGTCAATAGGTTATCAGGATGTGATTGCCATCGGTCATCTGTTCAGAACCGGTGATATTTACAATGAAAGGGTAATCAGTCTTGCAGGTCCTAATGTAATCAAGCCTAGACTGCTCAGAACCATTCAGGGCGCCTGTGTGTCAGAAATTACAGCAAATGAGCTTTCAGGTTCAAACTACCGTGTAATTTCAGGCTCTGTATTCAATGGAAACACTGCGGTTGATGCCTTTGACTATCTCGGCAGATTCCATCTGCAGATCAGCGTTATTCCTGAAGGCAATAAGCGTGAGTTCTTAGGCTGGGTTATGCCTGGTGCCAAGAAGCATTCCGTAACCAGAACCGTTCTCAGCAGATTTCTCCCTCCGAGAGATTTTGATATCAATACTGCGGTTAACGGTGGTTCCAGAGCCATGGTTCCTATCGAAAGCTATGACAAGGTTATGCCTCTGGACATTATTCCTGCCATGCTTCTGAGAGCAATTGAAATCGGAGATACCGACGCTGCCAAGTTACTTGGTTGTATGGAGCTCGATGAAGAGGATCTGGCCTTATGTACTTATGTATGCCCTGGTAAGACCGAGTACGGCAGACTGCTCAGAAAGTGTTTAACCAAGATTGAGTTAGAGGGGTAACAGATGATTCTTTCAATTATTAACAAGCTTGAACCTCTCTTTGCGAAGGGCGGTAAGTTGGAGAAGTTTTATCCTTTATTTGAAGGTACTTCAACTTTCTTTTATACTCCTGGCGTAGTTACCCACAACACCACTACTCACGTACGTGACTTCATTGATTTCAAGCGTATGATGATTATGGTGTTTTTTGCAGTGTTCCCATGCATGTTCTGGGGATGGTATAACGTTGGTAATCAGACTATTAATGCAATAGCATCAAGTGCTGATTTTATCAGATACACCTCAACATCATTCAGCCTTTTCAGTGCCGACTGGCATTATGCGCTGGTGCAGCTGCTTGGCGGTTCTCTGGCACAGGATGCGGGAATTTACAGTAAGATGCTCATCGGAGCAATTTTCTTCCTGCCTATTTATGCCGTATCATTCGGTGTCGGTGCATTTTGGGAAATTCTGTTCTGTATCGTCCGCAAGCATGAAGTAAATGAAGGTCTTTTTGTTACTTCACTTTTCTTTGCCCTTATTGTTCCTCCTACCATTCCTTTATGGCAGGTGGCTTTAGGTATCACCTTCGGTGTTATCATTGGTAAGGAAGTGTTTGGCGGTACCGGCCGTAACTTCATGAATCCGGCACTTGTTGGCCGTGCGTTCCTGTTCTTTGCTTATCCTGCACAGATTTCAGGTGATGCCGTATGGGTTCCTGTTGACGGTTATACCGGTGCTACAGCCCTCAGCTACTTCTCAAAGAACGGTAATCTGCCTGTGTCCCACCTTGATGCGTTCCTCGGAAATCTTCCTGGATGTATCGGTGAAGGTTCAACCTTAGGCATTCTTATCGGCGGCATTATTCTTCTTTGGATGGGTGTTGCTTCATGGCGCATTGTTGTCGGAGGTTTTATCGGTCTTGTTGCAATGACTGTTATCTGCAATACTTTCGTATCTCCTGAGACAACCAATCTCATGCTGAAGATGAACTTCTACGAACACATTATCATTGGCGGTTTTGCTTTCGGTATCTTCTTTATGGCTACCGACCCTGTATCTTCCGCTTTTACATCAAAGGGTAAGTGGATCTACGGTATCCTTATCGGTGCAATGGTTGTAACGATTCGTGTACTGAATCCTGCGTATCCTGAAGGCGTGATGCTGGCAATTCTCTTTGCCAACTGCTGGGCTCCGTTATTTGACTACTGTGTATCACAGTTCAATATTAACCGTCGTAAGCGCATTGCGGCTAAACCTAAGTTCGTACAGGGAGTGTAAAAAGAAATGGCTAACAAAGATAGTACATTGAGAACATTCACTGTAATTGGTTTATTGTGCTTCGTATGTTCCGTTCTTGTGTGTCTTGCCGTTGTTATCCTTAAGCCTTTACAGGAAAAGGAAATCAATGTTGACCGCATGAAGAGCGTACTTGAGGCTGCAGGTATTGATTACAGTGGTAGGGACATTACCGAATTATTTAATTCCAAGATTGAAGCCAGACTTCTTGACCTTGAATCCAACAGATTCTTAAATGCTGAAGAAGTTAAGAAGGCTGTAGGTTGCGATGACAATAAGTCCGTGTCAGACTGTGCCGGTTCTTATAATTTCGTATCCGAAGCCAAGCTTCCTGGTCATAACGCTGACATCGACTCTGCCAAGGATTTTGCAGGCATCAAGACTCATGCCAAGTACATGCCAGTATATCTTGTAAAGGCTGAAGACAAATCAGTTACCCAGATTGTGCTTCCGTTCTATGGTCAGGGCTTATGGTCTACCATGTACGGTTATCTTGCCGTAGGTGCCGATGGTTCAACCATTCAGGGCCTTAAGTACTACAATCAGGGTGAAACTGCAGGTCTCGGTGCGGAAGTTACCAATCCTAACTACACCGCAAAGTGGATTTCCAAGAAGCTTTACGATGAGAACAGCAGCTATCAGTTTGCAGTTAAGAAAAATGCTGACGGTAACAGTCAGTACCAGGTTGATGCCATTTCCGGCGCCACCCTTACCAGCGACGGTGTTAATAACTCCGTTAAGTACTGGTTTGAAGAGGTATATGCACCGTTATTAAAGCAGTTCAAGAATAAAGAGGTGAAATAATGAGTGATTTACCTTCTGCAAAAGAGGTTTTTACAAGACCTTTGATTAAGGATAATCCGGTAATGATTCAGGTACTCGGTATCTGTTCATCTCTGGCAGTATCCTCAAACATGAAGACTGCTCTCGTTATGAGTCTTGCATTAACTTTCGTAACTGCATTCTCTAACTTGATTATTTCTTCAATCCGCAAGTATATCCCTAACAGTGTGAGAATCATCGCCCAGATGACCGTTATCGCTTCACTGGTTATCATTGTTGACCAGTTACTGAAAGCATTCAGCTATGATCTTTCAAAGCAGCTGTCAGTGTTCGTGGGTCTGATTATTACCAACTGTATAGTTATGGGACGTGCTGAGGCATTCGCCATGAAGTATCCGCCTGTATTGTCTTTCCTCGACGGTCTCGGCAACGGTATCGGATATGGTATTATTCTCTGCTTCCTCGGTACTGTTCGCGAACTGTTCGGTTCAGGTAAGTGGTTCGACATCACTCTGTTAAAGACCGTAAATGACGGCGGCTGGTATGTACCTAACGGTTTCATGCTCATGCCTCCTTGCGCATTCTTCTTAATCGGCCTGTTAATCTGGTTAACCAATCAGGTTTACAAGATTAATACCAAGCCTGAGTACGACACATCACGTAAGGATGCTTCATAATGGATTTACTTAATTTATTTATAAAGTCTGTCTTTATAGAAAACCTTGCTCTCAGTTTCTTTCTGGGCATGTGTACCTTCCTGGCTGTGTCCAAGAAGGTTAAGACAGCCATCGGCTTGGGTATTGCGGTAATTGTCGTTCAGACCATTGCCGTTCCGGTTAACAATCTCGTATACACATACGTATTGAAGCCTAATGCCATTCAGCCAGGTATTGATTTATCATTCTTAGGTTTTATTACCTATATCGGTGTAATTGCCGCACTGGTTCAGATTCTGGAAATGTTTCTGGATAAGTACGTGCCAAGCCTTTATTCCGCTTTGGGTATTTTCCTTCCTCTGATTACCGTAAACTGTGCTATTTTCGGTGGTGTATCATTCATGGTACAGCGTGAGTACAACTTTACGGAATCCGTGGTTTACGGTGTCGGTTCCGGTACTTCATGGGCCATTGCCCTGATTCTGCTGGCTGCAGTCCGTGAAAAACTTAAGTATGCTCATACTCCTAACGGTCTTAACGGTTTAGGTATCGTGTTTATAACTGCGGGACTTATTGCCTTAGGCTTTATGTCTTTCTCTGGTATTAAGCTTTAAGGGGGATAAAGTTAAATGATAACCGTATTATATGGTGTTGGTTTATTTATCCTTATCGTGTTGGGTCTGGTACTGGCTATTCTGGTTGCCAAGCACTTCATGGTAAACAGCGGTGATGTAACCATCGGTATTAATGGCGATCCTGAAAAGGCAATAAAGGTTCCGGCAGGTGACAAGCTGTTAACGGCTCTTGCCAGTCAGGGAATTTTCGTGCCATCAGCATGTGGCGGTGGCGGTGCCTGCGGTCAGTGCCGTTGTAAGGTTACCAAGGGCGGTGGTGATGTTCTTCCTACCGAACTCGGTCATCTGACCAAGCGTGAGGTTCGCGAAGGCTGGAGACTTGCGTGTCAGGTCGGTGTTCGTCAGGATATGGAAATTGAACTTCCTGCTTCAGTTTTCGGTGTTAAGAAGTGGACCTGTACCGTTATCTCCAATAACAATGTGGCCACCTTCATTAAGGAACTCCGTCTTCAGATTCCTGAAGGTGAAGAAGTTCCTTTCAGAGCTGGCGGTTACATTCAGATTGAAGCTGAGCCTCATACCGTAAACTACCGTGATTTTGATATTCCTGAAAAGTATCTTAATGACTGGGATAAGTTTAAGCTTCGTGATCTGGTTTCCAAGGTTGATACCCACATTCTGCGTGCATACTCCATGGCTTCATATCCTGAAGAAAAGGGTCTTATCATGCTGAACGTGAGAATTGCAACTCCGCCTCTTCGTGATCTTACCCTTCCTCCTGGACAGATGTCTTCATACATCTGGTCTTTAAAGCCAGGTGACAAGGTAACCATTTCCGGTCCGTTCGGTGAATTCTTCGCCAAGGAAACTGATGCTGAAATGGTATTCGTCGGCGGTGGTGCAGGTATGGCTCCAATGCGTTCACATATCTTTGACCAGCTCAAGAGAATCAAGACAAACCGTAAGATCAGCTTCTGGTACGGTGCACGTTCACTCAAGGAAGTATTCTATCAGGAAGAATTTGATCAGCTGGCAAAGGAACATCCTAACTTCACCTGGCATATTGCCTTAAGTGATGCACAGCCTGAGGATAACTGGACAGGTTACACCGGATTTATCCACAATGTTCTTTATGAAAACTATCTTAAGAATCATAAGGCTCCTGAAGACTGTGAATTCTATATGTGCGGTCCTCCAATGATGACCAAGTCAACCATTGACATGCTCCACAGCCTCGGTGTTGAAGACGAAAACATCCTTCTGGATAACTTCGGCGGTTAATTCCGACAGCTGACATGTTAAGCATGTAACTGAAAAGCCTTCGCTTCCAATAGGAGCGGAGGCTTTTTGTTAGGTTTTCATTAAATTGCCGTTAGCCCCGGAGAAGTCAGCTATCGTTACTGTGTGAAGTGGTACTCTTCATTCCGGTATGCAAAAGCAATGCTTTAGTTTTCTTCAATAATATAAATATATTTGCCACTCCGTATTACCGGTACTGAATTGCTGTATGGCGCTAGTCAACAGTCTTTTCTGCGTGTGCTTTAAGCTTGGCGAATTTCTGGAGTTCGGTATTAAGCCCGTTTTTATGCGCTAGATTAATTTCTTGCGGAGTTTTGTGCCGTGTACGTGAGTAATATTTAAAATTTGGTATACAATTTTCTTATTCAATGTTCTGCCGTCTGCGGATGTTGGATGCCGATCCAAGTACGTTACAGTCTATGAACAGGCATGAATTTTGTAGAGATAACAATAAGTAATGTAACTTGGATGAATATGAGCGCATGTTCGCTTAAGAAATGAAAACAATAATCAGTGGTGAACAGGATTTAAATTATGAATGACGGGAATACCGGTTTTTGGCCGGAAACTGAAATTAACATGCAGAACGGGCGTGAAGCCATTGCCCGTCAGTTTGATGACATGAAGGAAGCCTTCTTTGCCGGTGTTACCGTTAATGAGCTGGTTCTTAACAGATCCTCCTTTATTGACGAACTTATGCGCAGGCTTTTCCGTCAGTTCGGTTTCGAAGGATTCAGCAGTCTCTGTCTGGTTGCGGTCGGAGGGTACGGACGAGCCGATTTACAGCCTCATTCCGATATAGATATCCTTCTTATCAGCAGATTTCCCATAACTGCGGAACTTAATGAAAGAATTTCCGAGTTTACCAGCCTTCTCTGGGACTTGCGGCTTGACATCGGACAGTCCGTCCGCACTCTTGAGGAGTGCTTTGAGGAAGGTGCAAAGGATGTAACAATTGCCACCAATTATCTGGAATCACGTTTTCTTGCCGGATCCGAGGAAACCTACGGACTGTTTAAGGAACGGGTTGAGTCTGACGTGTTCTGGCCTATACGTGAATTCTACAGGGCAAAAATGGCTGAGCAGAATGCCAGACATTCTTCTCACAACGACACAATCTATAAACTGGAGCCAGATCTGAAGAATAATCCCGGGGGGCTTAGGGATATTCAGAATATTCTTTGGATAGCTCACAAAGGGTTCGGCATTACCGGGCTTAGGGAACTGTATACGAACGGTGTCCTGACCCGTATGGAATATCTTGAATTAAAGGAATGTCAGGATTTTCTGTGGAGAATAAGATTTGCCCTTCACCTGTCAATCAGTAAGCCGGATAACAGACTTACCTTTGACAGACAGCAGAAGGTGGCAACCTACCTCGGCTATACCGGGGATGGAAATACGCCGGTTGAAACTCTCATGAAAAGATTCTACCAGACCCTTCACAGAGTTGTTGAGCTTAATGAAATTGCCATGCAGCTTATGTATGAGAAGATCTTTCCTGAAAAAGTGATTGAGGGGAAAATCTTTAACCAGTATTTTCTTTTCCGCGATAACCTTATCGATGTAATAGATCCAAAGATATTTGTAACCCGTCCTCAGATTATTCTCGAGCTTTTTCTTATTCTGACGGAAAGGGAGGAGTTGACGGGGATTCACGTAAACTGCATAAGATACTTAAGAAATGCCAGACGAAGCATAAACTATTACCTGTATGAAAGACTGGAGTGCCGTGAAACCTTCAAAAAAATAATCAGACAGCCGAGGGGTCTTGTAGTGGCACTGCCGATAATGCATAAGCATCATATTCTGTCCCTATACATGCCTCATTGGGAAAAGATAGTGGGGCTCATGCAGTTTGACATGTTCCATGCCTACACCGTGGATGAGCATACCATGAGGGTATTGAGGAATATTTACAGATTTACCCATGAGAGAAATTCCGAATTCAGTCTTTTCCGTCAGATATACAGCCATCTGTCCATGCCTGAACTTCTGTTTATAGCGGCTCTGTTCCATGACATCGCCAAGGGGCAGGGGGGACACCACGCTGAACTCGGGGCTCCTGAGGCTCTTTATTTCTGTCAGCTTCACGGATATAACCGCTATGAAAGTAAGCTGGTTGCCTGGGTTGTGCGCAATCATCTGTACATGTCAATTGTGGCGCAGAGAAGAGATATTTCATCACCGGAAGTGGTTGCTGAGTTTGCAAGACGCGTAGGTGATGAGAATCTTCTTAACTATCTCTACTGTCTTACCGTGGCCGATATATGCGGAACGAATGATACGGAATGGAACAGCTACAAAGACACGCTGTTGAGAACCCTGTATTTTGCTACAAGGGATGCTCTCCGCAAGGGGCTGGAGAATCCGCCTGATTTGAATCTTCATGTGAGGGAGAATCAGAAAAGAGCAATGGAAGTTCTCACGGCAATGGGTAACAATCCTCTGGACATATTCAAAATATGGACTAATCTCGGAGCTGAGTACTTTATAAGATATCAGCCGGAGCAGATAGCCTGGCATACGCAGAATATCATTAACCATTCCGGTGACGACAGTCCTCTGATTCTGTTCGGACAGAATAAGTCTACAAACGGTACAGAGCTTTTTGTGTACGCCAAAAACAGTAATGGTCTGTTTGCCAGGGTAACCGGTGTGCTGGCGGAAAAAAATCTTAACGTGCTGGCTTCCATTATTTCAAATACCGGCAATAATTATGCCCTGGATACCTTCACATTTGTGGACAACAATGACAGTCAGATTGATTTTGACAGAATTCCCGCCATCAGAAAGGCTCTGTCCACGGCCCTTGCCGCAGAGGAATTTATTCCTTCCAGGATTAAACCGATGCCGCAGCGTCTGAAACAGTTCAGGCATCCGACGACGATAACCTTTCTTGATGACGGTAACGCTACCGTGACTTCATTTGAGATCACCACACTGGATATTCCCGGACTTCTGGCGAAAATTGCCCAGGTTTTCAGCGAGAATGAGCTGATAATTCATGCTGCCAAAATTACTACAACAGGTGAGAGGGCTGATGACTTCTTTTCCGTGACCGATAAGAACGGAATGGCCATATCTGCCGAATGCCGAGAATCACTGCGGGAACAGCTGGTATCACGTCTTGATTCACAGAGCGGTGAACTGTAGAGCGTAACGATAAAAGAAGCCGTAAAACACTTTGGTTGGGTGTTTTACGGCTCTGTAGCTTCTTTGAAATTTACTGAACGGTTATTTTGCCGTTATGTAGCGTCCCAGTGTTTCTTCCTCTTCCTGTCGTAATGTCAGGACTTCGCACCCGGTTTCAGTTATCACTATGGTGTGCTCGAATTGGGCTGACGGCTGTTTGTCGGCAGTTGTTACAGTCCATCCGTCCTTGCGGTTAACCTTAACTCTCCATGTTCCGGCATTCAGCATCGGTTCAATGGTAAACACCATTCCCGGCTTGAGAATCAGGCTGTACGGATTCGGATAGTAATGAACGACCTGCGGTTCTTCATGGAACCCTTCGCCGATGCCGTGACCGCAGTAGTCTCGGACGATAGAAAATCCTTCTTTTTTGGCAATGCCCTCGATAACCCTGCCTACTTCAGTCAGATTCTTGCCTGGTCCCATGGCTCGGATGGCTTCATAGAGGCAGTTCTGGGTAACTTTTACCAACTGATGATTTCTTGGAGATGTCTGGCCTACTATAAACATTTTGCTGGTATCTCCATGAAAGCCGTCCTTGATTACGGTTACGTCAATGTTTACGATGTCGCCGTTGTGAAGCTTGTGTTTTCCCGGAATACCGTGGCACACAACTTCATTAACTGAGATGCAGGTGCACTTTGGATAACCGTGGTATCCCAGACATGCCGAAATCGACTGTTTGTCGTCTTCTATGAATCTGAGCATTATGTCATCCAGTTCCTCGGTGGTGATTCCGGCCTGAACATGAGGCTCAATCATTTCCAAAACTTCGGCTGCGATCTTTCCTGCAACCCTGAGTTTTTCAATCTGCTCAGGGGTTTTTATGATAATGTTACTGGCCATAATTTCATCTTAACTGATAAATACCTGATAAAAACTTTCAGCCTTCTGACATGTCTTGCGGGGACACTTTTCTTCCGGGCTGTTAATAAAATCCACGGCCGTATTATACCATTGGAGTGACGGATTGTTTTTCTTATTTGGGATAATGAAAATTATTATCTTTAAATACACGCATCAATGATTGTCATTGAACAGCGAAAAAGCAGAAGAACGGAAATTTTTCGTGGGCTTTTGGAATAGATGCCTGCAGGCTTTTGGGAAGGTTTGTACATCACTGTGTCATATAATAAAAAATATTGAAATACATGAACGTAATAATGTATAATCTGCACGCTTTTTATTCAAATTGTATAAAAAGCCCGGCAGGTGCCGGAGGTTTTTTTGTCTAATACACACACCGGATATAAAAAAGGTAAATGTGGGGGTGCTGTTATCAGTTCACATTCCCGTTCGGTGGAGGAATAACCCCATAAGGAAATTAATAAAATGGCTAAAGTTTCAATTAACGAAATGTTCGAAGCTGGTGTACATTTCGGTCACCAGACCCGCTACTGGAATCCTAAGATGAAGCAGTACATTTACGGTTCACGTAATGGTGTACATATCATCAACCTCGACAAGACCGAAGCTCTCTTCAACGATGCTTTAAACTTCATCAGCAAGAAGGCTGCAGATAAGGGTAAGGTATTATTCGTTGGTACCAAGCGCGCTGCTTCTGAACAGGTTAAGGAATTTGCTTCTCAGTGCGGTCAGTTCTACGTTAACCATCGTTGGTTAGGCGGTATGCTTACCAACTGGAAGACCGTAAGACAGTCAATTAAGCGTCTTAAGGAACTCGAAACTCAGGCTACCGACGGTACTTTTGACAAGCTTACCAAGAAGGAAGCTCTTGAACGTACCCGTGATATGGCTAAGCTTGAAAAGAGCCTTGGCGGTATCAAGGATATGGGCGGTTTACCTGATGTTCTGTTTGTAATCGACGCTGAAGTTGAACACATTGCAATCAAGGAAGCTAACAAGCTCGGTATTCCTGTAGTTGCAGTTGTTGATACCAATTCAAACCCAGATCAGGTTAACTATGTAGTTCCTGGTAATGATGATGCCATTCGTGCCATCAACCTTTACCTCAGTGCCGTAGCTGCAACCGTTAACGAAGCTCGTGAAGCTGCTGCTACCGCAAGTGCCAAGGAAGAAGCTGCTGAAGCTTAATCTGACACACAACTCGTAAATTATGAGGAGAGCCGGCTCTCCTCATTTATTCAAGAATTTTAGGGAATATTAAAAAGATGGCTAATATTACTGCTGCTCTCGTAAAGGAACTGCGTGAACGTACCGGCGCAGGCATGATGGATTGTAAGAAGGCTCTGGTTGCTGCTGACGGTGATATCGAAAAGGCAATTGACGACATGCGTAAGAACGGTCAGGCCAAGGCTGCAAAGAAGGCCGGTCGTGTAACCGCTGAAGGCGTTATCGTTTCTGCATCATCAGCTAACGGTGTGTTCATCGCTGAAATCAACTGCGAAACCGACTTCGTTGCTAAGGATGCAAGCTTCAATGAATTCTGTAACAACGTTGTTGCTCTTGCAGCTGAAAACAATGTTACCGATGTTGAAGCAATCAAGGCTTTAACCTACGCAAACGGTGAAACCGTTGAAGTTTTCTTAAACAATCTTATTGCAAAGATTGGTGAAAACATGTCAATCCGTCGTGTATCCGCAATTAAGGGTAGTAACGTTGGTTTATACATTCACGGCAACAAGCGTATCGGCGTTTTAGTTGACATGGAAGGTGGTGACAGTGCTCTTGCTAACGATGTTGCAATGCACGTTTGCGGTCTTGCTCCACAGTATGTAAATCCTTCTGATGTTCCTGCTGAACAGGTTGAACATGAACGTCAGGTTCAGCTTGAAATCGCTATGAAAGAAAATGCTGAAGCTGCTAAGCCAAAGCCAGCTGAAATCGTTGAAAAGATTATCAACGGTCGTATGGCTAAGTACACCGGCGAAGTATCTCTTACCACTCAGAACTTCGTTAAGGATGACAGCATCACCGTTGGTGATCTTCTTAAGAAGAACAACGCTGTTGTTAAGTCATTCGTTCGCATGGTTGTTGGCGAAGGTATCGAAAAGCAGGTTGTTGACTTTGCTACTGAAGTTGCTCAGCAGGTTGCTGCCGCTCAGAAGTAATTTTAACTTTTGATTAAACGTCATAAAAAAGGCTGTCCTCGGACAGCCTTTTTTAATTTCCATGAATGCTGTTTTCCATCTTTTTCTTCAGTCGTGAAGCTGAGACATGGCAGTGATTGTAGAAAAGATGTCATGCGTACTCTATGGACTAAAAAGACAAATATAGATTATAATTACTTGATTTTTTGTTGGCTGAAAATCCGGAACGTTTTTTCGGGAATTGAGATAAGACCGATCCTGCTGAGTATTCCGGAATAATTGTTATGAAATAATCAATGTTGCAAGAATGACAGCCGGGATCCCGAAAAGTGAAAACGGGAACCGTTGCGGTGTCGGTTGCATAATCAAAAGATTTAAATTGACGGTAGTTAAAAATGAGTGCAGACGTAGCATATAAAAGAATTTTGTTAAAGCTTAGCGGCGAAGCTCTTGAAGGTAAAGAGGCTTTTGGTATTGATCCTGATGTTTTACAGAGAATGTCCGAGGAGATCGGCGAACTCGTAAAGGCCGGTGTCCAGGTTGGCCTGGTAATCGGTGGCGGTAACATATTCAGAGGTGCCAAGCTTGCTGAATCAGGCATGAACCGTGTTGTCGGTGATCACATGGGAATGCTTGCTACCGTTATGAACGGTCTTGCCATGAGGGATGCACTTGAAAGAAACAACATTAAGACTACCTTAATGTCAGCAATGCCAATTCAGGGAATTACCACTCCTTATTCATGGATGGATGCCATTTCCAGACTTGAGAAGGGGGAGGTAGTAATTCTTTCCGCAGGTACCGGAAATCCGTTTTTTACAACGGACAGTGCGGCATGTCTGCGCGGTATTGAAATTCAGGCTGACGCCGTAATTAAGGGAACCAAGGTTGACGGTGTATACAGTGCCGACCCGATGAAGGATCCGAATGCAGAACTTTATCACGAACTTTCATACAGGGAAGTTGTCGAAAAAGAACTGAAGGTAATGGATTTGAGTGCCTTTATTCTTGCAAGGGATCATAAGATGCCTATCATGGTGTTCAATATGAATAAGCAGGGAGCCCTCATGAGAGTCATCAGGGGCGAGCAGGAAGGCACAGTAATTAAATAACAAAGGATTTTATCGGTCTCCGACCGTATTTTTTATATCGTTGCACTACAGTGTGCGGAGTAAATATATGATTAAAGAAATTCAGAAAGAAACTAGTGACAAAATGAACAAAGCGGTTGAAGCATTGAAGTCGAATCTTGCCAAGATTCGTACCGGTCGTGCTCAGCCTGCAATTCTTGACTGTGTAATGGTTGACTATTATGGCTCAGCCACTCCGTTACGTCAGGTTGCTCAGGTTAACGTTGAAGATGCGCGTACACTGGTTGTTAATGTTTTTGATAAAGGCTCAATCTCAGCTGTTGAAAAGGGAATCATGAACAGCGGTCTCGGTCTTAATCCTGTAACTGCCGGTACCAGCATCCGTGTTCCTCTTCCTCCGTTAACCGAAGAACGCCGTAAGGATCTCATCAAGGTTGTTCGCGGTGACGTTGAACAGAGTAAGGTTCAGATCCGTAATCTCCGCCGTGACGCAAACAATGACGTTAAGGCTCTGCTTAAGGACAAGGAAATTTCTGAAGATGATGAACGTAAGTCTCAGGATGAAATCCAGAAACTTACCGATTCCTTCATCAAGAAGGCTGATGCTCTCCTTGCTGAAAAGGAAAAGGAGCTCATGGAAATTTAATTTCCGTTTATCATATGAGTGAAATAGCAGAGTTCCAGCAACTAAACAGGCAGACGGTTCCCAATCACGTTGCCATCATTATGGATGGCAACGGCAGGTGGGCCAACCTCCGGGGAAAGCCTAGAATATTCGGTCACAGGGCGGGTGTTGAATCTGTCAGAAGGACCGTTTCCTTTGCCTGTGAGAAGGGTATCAGGGTTCTTACCCTGTTCGCCTTTTCATCTGAAAACTGGCGCAGACCGAAGGATGAGGTATCTGGTCTGATGGATTTGTTCTCCTGGGCTCTCACCAGTGAGGTTAAAAAACTGCACCGTAATCAGGTGAAACTAAAGGTTATAGGTGACAGATCCGTATTTTCGGAAAGCTTTGTTAAAAGAATATCCGATGCGGAAAAGCTTACTGAGAACAATGACGGTCTGCTGTTGAACGTGGCTGTTAATTACGGCGGAAGATGGGATATCATTAACGCCGTAAAAAGAATATGCGCAGAAATGTCTGACAAGGGTGAGTCATTTGATGCGGATGTTTTAAACGAACAGCTGGTTTCAGAACATCTTGAGGCTCCTCAGGATGTTGATCTTCTGATACGAACCGGCGGGGAAAAGCGTATCAGTAATTTCCTCCTTTGGCAGCTTGCCTACAGCGAAATGTATGTGTCTGACGTGCTGTGGCCGGATTTCAATGAAGAAGTCTTCCAGAATGCTGTTGAATATTTTGCATCCCGGGAAAGACGGTTTGGCTGTACGGGGGAGCAGATAAGGGGTGGAAAACGGTAAGCGGTGGCCGCTCCGGATATAATGCCGTGCATGCAGGGATTTGAATAAAGATGTTAAAAATATCAGTTCCGTTACGGCAGACATAAAAGCAAAAATCTATACAGTACCTGACTTGTTCCCGGTCCCTGTATGAATGTGCAGGATAAAACGGATTTTATGAACCGGGTATTTTGCTTTTGGATTTAAAAGTTGATTTTCAGGTTTATATAATGAAACAGAGAATAGTAACAGGATTAATTTTGATCGTACTGGCCACTTTGTGGCTGATGTCTTCTCCGGTGGGACTGTTCCTGCTCGGTCTGGTTTTTATTATTTTTATCGGCGCTTTTGAGTATTCTCAGTTTTTCATAAAAAACAGGGTAAATGACGAGAGCTTTCTGTCTTCTCCGAAAGAGTACATGGAGTCAAACAGTACTGGGGATCTTCTGAAGAGACTTGCTTACGCTCTTTTTGTTGTTCTTGCGTGTCTGCTTTCACATTCTCTGATAAATGATTTCAGCGGACTTGATTCTGTTTTTCTTGAAGATCGCAACATTCATCTTCTTTTCGGCAAGAACGGCTATACCGTGCTACAGCTGATTTTTGTCTGCAGTGCCCTGTGGTGGCTTTTGGCGGCGTTTCTTGTGTTTACATATCCGCGCAGTTCTGCGCTTGCCGGCTCAGCAGTTTTTAAATCAGCGGGCGGTTTTTTCTACTTCGTGCCGTTTTTCCTGGCTACGTATATTCTTCGTTGCCAGAGTTTTAGTACAGATCCTAATATCGGTACCATCTCCATTCTGTCAGTAATGGTTCTGGTATGGGCTGCCGATTCCGGTGCTTATTTTGTGGGGAAGGCCTGCGGTAAGCATAAGATGAGTCCTCACGTAAGTCCTAACAAAACCTTTGAGGGACTGGCAGGTGGCGTTGTTCTTTCTCTTGTTATTTTTGCCGTTCTGGCATGTTTAGGATGCTACGGAAACGCATTTCAGGTCTGCTGGCCGGCTCTCGCCGTTGCTGCAGTTGTTACCGTCATATTTTCAGTTATCGGTGATTTGTGGGAAAGTCTGTTAAAGAGAGACAGTGGAATAAAGGATTCCGGTTTTATTTTCCCGGGGCACGGCGGCATGCTTGATCGCATAGATTCCCTAATGGCTGCTTTGCCTGTATTCTTAATTACCTTTGCCGTGATGTTTAAAATTTTAGGATGATTATTATGAAGAAGATTACTATTTTGGGAGCAACCGGCTCCATTGGCAGGAGTACAATTGACGTAATCAGAAGAAATCCTGATTTATATAGCCTGTATGCTGCCACCGGCAACAAAAACTATTCGGTAATGGCGTCAATTATCAGAGAATTTTCACCAAGTGTGGTTGTCATGACCGATAAAACGGCATGTGACAGACTGAAGGAGATGGTACAGGCTGAGCATCGTGATACCGAGGTCCTTTTCGGTGCGGAAAATCTTAATGCCGTGGCTGCAAGTGAGGAATATGACGGCCTGATGTCGGCAATTGTCGGAGCAGCTGGATTAAGACCTACTCTTGCTGCCATTACGCAGGGCAAGACCGTATATCTTGCCAACAAGGAATCGTTGGTAATGAGTGGTCACATCTTCATTGATGCTGCCAGACGCTTTAAGTCGGCGATAATTCCCGTTGACAGTGAACACAATGCAATTTTTCAGTGCCTGCCCGAAAAGGAACAGCAGCGTATCGGCAGATGCGAGCTTAAGGAGGCAGGTATCCAGAATATCATTCTGACCGGTTCAGGCGGACCTTTCAGGGATCGCGACTCATCAACCCTGGACACCGTTACTCCTGCGGAAGCAGTAAGCCATCCTAATTGGAGCATGGGAAAGAAGATAAGCGTGGACAGTGCAACGATGATGAATAAGGGGCTGGAATTCATCGAAGCAAAGTGGCTTTTTAATGCCGCTCCAGAAGACATAAAGGTTGTTGTTCATCCTGAATCCGTTATCCATTCCATGGTTCAGTATACTGATGGTTCTGTTCTGGCACAGCTTGGCAGACCTGACATGCGCACACCGATTGCGCGAGCACTTGCCTATCCTCATCGTATAAACAGCGGTGTCGGGGCTCTTGATTTCTTCAGCCTAGGATCGCTCACCTTTAGGGAACCTGATTTTGTGAAGTATCCGTGTTTGAAGCTTGCAATTGATGCATGTGCGACATCACAGGCAATGACCACAGCCGTGAACGCTGCGAATGAAGTGGCCGTGAATGCGTTTTTAGACGGAAAGATTAAATTTACAGACATTTACAGGGTATGTGCCAAGGTGGCGTCTCAGTTTGCCTGTGTTAATGCTCCTGATCTTGAGTCAATTCTTGAGGTTGATACTCAGGCAAGAGCTCGTGCTTACAGTGAACTGGCTGTTCTCTAGGAGTTAACGTGACCGTCATTACCAGCATTTTTTACTTTGTCATAGCCATAGGCATACTTATAGCAATACATGAGGCCGGTCATTTTGTGATGGCAAGGCTTTGTGGCGTATATGTTGAGCGTTTTGCGCTGGGGTTCGGACCTCGTCTCTGTTCCTTCAGGGATCGTGTGGGAACAGAATATGCCCTGTGTGCCATTCCTTTGGGCGGTTATGTGAAAATGTACGGTGAGGATTCATCCGATTCCAAAAATGAGAAGATTGAGATTCTCCCGCAGTATAAGAACCGGGCTTTCTGTGACAAGAAGGTATGGCAGAAATTTCTCATTGTTTTTGCCGGGCCTTTCTGTAATATCGTTCTTGCCTGGTTTCTGTATACCTTTAATTTTATGTACGGTGTTCCAGATTTTAAACCTGCGGTGGATGTTACCGATGATGCCGGTGTTGCGGCTCAGGCTGGATTCAGGAATGAGGATCTCATAGTTTCAGTCGGAGGCGTGGAGGTTGCAGACTGGGAGGAGGCTCTTTACGAGCTTATCAGCCACGTAAAGGAAGATGTGGTCGTTGGAGTTCGTGACAATCTTGGAAAGGGTGAGCTTAGAAACATAACCGTAAATCTTTCTTCATGGAATATCGATCCGCGCTCCACAGATCTGCTTAATCAGATAGGGCTTGACTCACTGAAGTTCAGAACTTCAGGTACGGTTGCAACGGTTGTAGAAGGCTCTGCCGCAGAGAAGGCAGGTCTCATGGCTGATGACAGAATAGTATCCTATAACGGTCAGAGCTATACCGTATGGAGAGAATTTTCCGAAGCAATCCGCGAAAATCCAGGAAAAACTATAGAACTCAATGTTGAGAGAGACGGGCATCTGCTGGAACTTAATCTGATTCCAGATGTCAAATCCGCAGGAGACGAAAGTATAGGTTTTGCCGGAATTGCTCCAAAAACGGAGAATGTTGACGAGGTTTTCTTTGAGAGAAGCTATCCGTTTGGTGAAGCTGTTATAAGAGGTGGGGAAAAGACTTACCGCATGGGAATCGTAACCCTCCAGATTATAAAAAAGTTTATTACAGGCGACATTTCAGTAAAGAATGTTTCCGGGCCTATAGGTATCGCCAAGGGAGCCGGGCTTACTGCAAGTCTTGGACTCGTTTATTATCTGAGCTTTCTGGCTCTCGTGAGTGTTAATCTGGGCGTGCTTAACCTAATGCCGATACCTGTTCTGGATGGCGGTCACCTATTTTTCTACGTCATCGAGTTTGTAAGAGGAAAACCGATGAGTCAGGCCGTAATGGGCAAACTTTTGTTCATCGGCATGTTGTTATTATTATCGTTAATGCTGCTGGCCGTGTTTAATGATATTTATTACGGTTTGTAGTTTATAAATAAAAGATTATAAGAAATGTTTAATTCGTTTTTAAAGCGCAGTTTACTGGCAGTATGTATTGCCAATCCGTTTTTTTACTGCAGTTCCGCATTGGCGGAAGCTAAAGCCGAAAGTACCGAACCGGTAATGCAGGTGACGGATATCAAGGTTAAGGGACTGTATCGCGTTACCAAAGGAGCAGTGCTGTTGGCTATGCCGATACAGGTAGGCGACACGGTAACCAAGGATGATATATCCGTATCTCTGAAAAAGATCTATGCCACTCATAATTTTGATGCGGTTGACGCCTATATAAACGAAGACGGAGTACTCACAATTGACGTGAAGGAACGTCCGACCATCGTTAATCTTACTTTTGCCGGCAATGATGCCATTAAGACCGAACAGATCAATGAAATCATTACCTCTCAGGGAGTGAAGGTAGGTGAAACCCTTAACGTCATTAAGCTTAAGGAACTTGAAGCCTCTCTGGAGGACTATTACCACAGCATGGGGCGCTATCAGGCTAAGGTCAATACCATTCTGGTGTATCTGCCGCGTAATCGTGTGGATGTAAAATTCAATTTTGTTGAAGGCGTTAACGCTAAAATTGAACAGATTAACATTGTCGGAAACAGGGTTTTCCCGGAGGAGAAGCTTCTCGGTCAGTTTGAACTGAGGGACAGCGTGCCTTGGTGGAACTTCATCGCCAGCCGAAATTTCTACAGCCAGAGATTTAACGGTGATCTTGAAACTCTGCGTTCATACTACATGAACAGAGGTTACGTGCGTTTTAACGTGGAGTCAACACGTGTGGAAGTTACTCCGGATCGAAAGGGTGTGTACGTGAGCATCGCCGTAAAGGAAGGTGAACAGTACAAACTCAATAATTTCAGGGTCATAGGTGAGACATATGGTCACTCAGAGGAGATGGAAAGAATAATACCTCTGGAGAAGGGGGATATTTATAACGCTGCTCAGGTATCTCACACGGAAGAAATTCTGGCAAATTACATGGGTAAATATGGCTATGCTTATACAAAGGTTCGAGCCATAACCGATGTCGATGATGAAAACCGCATAGTTAATGTTAATTTCCATGTCGAACCCGGCAGACGCATTTATGTTTCCAATGTCAGAATTGTCGGAAACAGTATTACCACTGATGAGGTTATCCGTCGCGAAATCAGACAGATGGACGGTACCTGGCTTTCAAATGAAGCCATTAACGTGTCAAAGAACCGTCTGAATCAGCTGGGATTCTTTGAATCTGTTGAAGTGGAGCCTAAAAAAACAGGAATGGATCCTGACAGTGTCGAGCTCGTTACCACGGTAAAGGAGCGACCTACCGGCTCAATTAAGGCAGGCGTTGGCTTTGGTACGGAAACCGGACTTACCCTGAACGGTGAAATATCTCAGGATAATTTTATGGGGTACGGCGGTAAGGCAACGCTTGCCGTCAATACCAATAAATATGACCGAAAGGTGGAATTGTCATATGATGAACCGTATTTCACCATAGATGGAGTGTCACTCGGAGAGAACATTTTCTATGAAAAGTTTGAGGCAGGTGATGCAAATCTTGTCGACTACACCAATATTCGCTGGGGTGGCGGTCTGAACATAGGGTATCCGCTCAACGAAAACAATTATATAAGGTATGGTTTAACGTATATCAACAATAAGCTGTCCCAGACCAATTCGTTTGTACAGATCCAGAAATTCTGGGATATGTATGCTGATAATTCAACTACAAACCACGTTGTTTTCCAGAATTATGTCGGAAGCATAACCTATGTAAGGAATTACCTCGATCGTGGCGTGTTCCCTACGGATGGTAACAAGCAGTGGACAAATCTGTCAGTTGCCGTTCCGGGATCCGATACCCAGTACTATAAAGCGTCTGCTGATACCACGCATTTCTGGCCAATTGACAGGGAGCATAATTATATAGTTAATTTCAGAGCCATGGCCGGTTATGGTAACGGATACGGCAGAAAGCACGGCTATGAACAGGTCCTTCCATTCTTCGAGAATTTCTATCTCGGTGGTGACGAGTGGCTGCGCGGCTTTAAATATAATTCCGTTGGTCCGAGAGCTCTGTATGATTATACCCTGCTGGGTAATAACGGTGTTGTTGCCACGCGTGACGTGGTTGGTGGTAATGCCGTGGTTGCAGGAAGCCTTCAGCTTGTTGTGCCTACACCTTTTGCTTCGGAAGGCTATGATACCAAGCTTCGAACCACTCTGTTTGTTGATGCCGGTTCGCTGTGGGATACCACTTTTGACAAGGATTACGTGAAGCAGTGTCTGGGTAACTGCGAGTATATGTACGATTTTTCCGATCCTGATAATTTCAGAGCTTCCTATGGTATGAGTCTTGTGTGGATGTCTCCTATGGGGCCTATCGGTTTCACTCTTGCCAATCCGATTAAGAAGAAAAAGGGTGACCGTACGGAATTCTTCAGCTTTACTCTTGGCAGAACCTTCTGATAGGAAAAACGGTGTCGGGGCGGATATTTGTCTGTTTTATGCTCATATCGTCCCGTTGCCGGAACAAATTGGGAATTTTTTGGTTTTTCCCGTATCTAACATTTTATGTCTATTTGGGACGGGAACTGCGGCTGTGCGGAAATTAGCCGTCTGTAAAGAAATGTCTCAATTTTTAAAGGTTTATCTTTTATAATTTGTATTTTTGGAATATCTTAATAAGTTATTTTTTTGTTAGGATTTCATGTAGGAGTGATTATGTTAAAGTCATTATCTTCTTTAGCTATTGGTGTATCTCTTGTTCTTGGTACTGCGGCTTTTACCGAAGCGTACGCTGACAGTAAGGTTGCAACCGTTAGTGTTCCTTATGTTTACAGCAAAATTCCTCAGTCAAAGGCTGCCGAGGATAAGGTAAACAAGGCTACTGCGTCAAAGGCCAAGGCTCTCGATAAGCTTCAGAGTGAAGGCGCCGCCTTACAGAAGGCTCTCGGTGATTCAAAGCTTTCAGCCGATGAAAGAGCAAAGAAGCAGCGTGAGCTTCAGCTTATTGAAACTGAATTACAGGTTAAGTACAGTGAACTTCGCGAAGAGCAGCAGAAGTTAATGTTCAAGGAAAAAACTGAAATCGACAAGAAGATTCAGGCTGCAATTGACTCAGTTGCAAAGCAGAATAACGTTGATGTAGTCATTCGTGCTGAAAGTCTGCTTTACATTTCTAACGATTCAATTGATCTTTCAGAAAAGGTGATTGAAAACGTAAGCAGAGCCAAGTAATAACCTGCAAATGATGTCTGTTTGAGCCGTATATTGATTTTGAGGTATTTATTCATATGAAAATTTCTGAAATGGCAGAGGCCCTGGGCGGCAGAATAATTGGTGATGGAAATCATGAAGTTTATAAGATAGCCAATCTGGCTACCGCACAGAGCAATGAGGTCAGCTTCCTGTCTGATGAAAAAATGCGTAAATATCTGGCTCAGACAAAGGCCGGTGCCGTTATCGTAAGGGAAAGCATGGTGGATGCCAACTCTTCTCTGAACTATATTGTTGTGGCAGATCCTTACGTTGCTTTCGCAAAGATTGCTCAGATTTTTGATACTACCCCCAGAAGCGCCACCGGCATTCATCCAAGCGCAGTAATAGATCCTACTGCCGTGATAGAAGAGAACGTGTCAGTAGGAGCCAATGCGGTGATTGAGGCTGATGCCCGTATATGTGAAGGTGCCCAGATTGGTCCTAACTGTTTTGTAGGGAAGGGAACCGTTATCGGTAAAAACACCAAGTTATGGGCAAACGTAAGCATTTATCATAACTGTGTTATCGGTGAACGATGCCTGTTCCAGTCCGGAGCCGTTATCGGTTCTGACGGCTTTGGTTATGCTAATGAACGCGGCCGCTGGATTAAAATTCCTCAGGTCGGAAGAGTCGTTATCGGCAACGATGTTGAAATCGGGGCATCCACTACAATTGATCGCGGTGCGATAGATGACACAGTGATAGAAGATAATGTTATAATAGACAATCAGGTGCAGGTAGCACATAATGATAAGATTGGCTACGGAACTGCAATAGCTGGGGCTACCGTTATTGCAGGAAGCGTAAATATCGGCAGGTACTGTATTATCGGCGGTACTTCAGTGTTTAACGGCCATATTTCTGTTTGCGACGGCGCACATATTCTGGGACAGGTCGGCTCCAACATTAAGAAACCTGGTAAGTATGAATCATATTTACCTGTTACGGACGCTGCAACATGGGCAAGAACACAGGTTCGCATGTATCAGATAGAAAAGATATACAAACGTTTGGTAGCGGCTGAAAAGAAGCTTGCAGAGATCTCAGATAACCAAAGTAAGGAATAAACAATTGAGCACTACACAGAAAGAATTAGATATTCAACAGATTTTGAATCTTTTGCCACATCGTTATCCGTTTCTTTTGGTAGACAGAGTTCTGGACTATTGCACTGAAGGTGAACACAAGACCCTTAAGGCTGTCAAGAACGTGTCTTTCAATGAACCGTTTTTCCAGGGACATTTTCCTGGCAAACCTGTTCTTCCTGGAGTATTAATTCTTGAGGCCATGGCTCAGGCAACTGGTATTCTGGCGTTTACCATGGTCGGTAAGCCTGAATCTGATGAACTGTACTATTTTGCATCAATTGACAATGCCCGTTTCAAGAGACCGGTTGTACCTGGTGATCAGCTTATTCTTGAAGTGGAATATCTCAAGGAAAGACGCGGTATTGCCAAATTTACCGGCGTGGCTTCAGTTGACGGTGAAGTCGTATGTTCCGCTGATTTAATGTGTGCAAAGCGTAAGGGCTGATTTTTCTTTTTGAGGACAGGTAGCTATGATTGATAAAAGTGCGGTTATACACTCCACTGCCATTGTCAGTGATGATGCCATTATCGGGCCTGGAGTTACCGTTGGACCCTGGACCGTTATCGGTTCTGAAGTTGAAATCGGGGAGGGAACATCGATTGCCTCTCACTGCGTAATTAAGGGACCGGTAAAAATCGGTAAGCGCAATAAGATATTTCAGTTTGCTACCATCGGTGAGGACTGTCAGGATAAGAAATACGCCGGCGAAAGGACATTTCTTGAAATAGGCGACGACAACGTCATAAGAGAACACTGTACTTTCCATCGTGGTACCGTACAGGATCAGTGCTTGACTAAGGTCGGTAGCCGAAACCTGTTTATGGTTAATGTCCATGTGGCTCATGACTGTGTTGTGGGTGACGACTGCATTTTTGCCAATAATGCAACTCTGGCAGGTCATGTTCATATCGGAAACTGGGTTATTTTCGGCGGTCTTGCCGCAATTCATCAGTTTGGTCGCGTAGGTGATCACGCATTCATTGCAGGTATGGCCGCTCTGAATCAGGATGTTCCTCCGTTCGTAATGGCGGCAGGTCATTACGCAAAGCCATTTGGCATCAATAAGGAAGGACTGCGTCGCAGAGGATTCAGCAATGAAGCCATTTCCACAATAAGACATGCATACATGATCGTATACAAAGAAAGTAAGACGGTCGATGAGGCAATTGACAAACTTGGACCTTTATGTGAACAGGAACCTTCAGTGCAGCTTCTGGTGGACTTCCTGAAAGAAAGTACCCGCGGTATTTGTCGATAAAATGGAATACAGCTCGTCATTTAACAATGGGCATCTTTATGCCGTTACTGCTTGTGAATCTTCAGGCGACACTTTAGGTGAAGGGCTGATCAGAGCCATCCGCAAATGCGACCCCGAAGCCAGGTTTGTCGGTGTTTTTGGTCCGAAAATGAGAAAGGCGGCAGGAAAACAATCCCTGCAGCTTTTTGACATGGAGGACCTGGCCGTGATGGGGATCGGCGAGGTCTTAAAGTCCCTTCCGAGAATTCTTAAAATAAGACGTGGTCTTATTTCATTTCTGAAAAAAAACAGACCTTTGGTCTACGTCGGGATTGATGCTCCGGATTTTAATCTGCACGTGGAATTAAAGTTAAAGGAAAGCGGGATTCCCACTGTTCATTACGTAAGTCCTTCCATATGGGCCTGGCGCCAGAGCCGTATCTATAAGATTAAGGCGGCCACCGACATGGTGCTTTCCATTCTTCCTTTTGAAAAGGAATTTTACGAAAGGTTTGATGCGCCATGTACATATGTAGGGCACAGACTTGCCAGGGAAATTCCGATGAATGTTCCCATGTCAGCGGCAAGACTTGCTCTCAGCTTTTCCGATGAGGCCATGAAGAGCAATCAGATTGTCGGTGTGCTTCCCGGAAGCAGGGTGGCTGAGATAAAATTCCTTACCCCTGAGTTTGCTGAAGCGGCTTATGAACTCCAGAAAAAATATCCCGTGATGAGATTTATAAGTGCTACAACAACGAGAGCAAAGGCTGAACTTCTTTCAAGACTGTGGCAGAAGCACGCTCCAAACATACCGCTGACCATATGGGTCGGAAGATCCAAGGAGGTAATGAGTGCCTCCAATGCACTCATGATTGCTTCGGGAACCGCTACTCTTGAGGCCATGCTGCTGAATAAGAGCATGGTGGTGTGCTATATTGTCAGCAGAATTACGGCAATGATCGGCAAGCACATGCTGAAGGTGAACATGTTTTCCCTCCCTAATCTCCTTAGCGGAAAGAAGATAGTACCTGAACTTATTCAGGACGACTGCACTCCTTCAAACATCAGCAGGGAAATAAATAAAATCTTTACCAGTGATAACCGTCATCTGTTCATGGAATTCAATCGTCTTCACAGGCTGCTTGATCTTGATTCTGATTCCATTGCTGCAGATGCGGTAATGAAGGTTATAGCCGAAAGAGCCTCCAAAAACTCAGAGCAGAAAAGCATGGTAACTGTTTCTGAAAAACAGCCCGTATCTGAGCGTAAAAGTCAAAAAGCTGATGCTTCGGACAGCAACGAAGGCTGAGCACAATACTGCGGGTATTTTTTGTCGCCGGTAAATGCCAGAAAAGATGCGGATACATCATTTTCGCAACATGATTCTGAAATTGTCTGACCGGCAAAATAAACAAATTATTACTATCAGGTGGAGATTATGTCATCTAAAACGGAATTTGCTCCTTTTGTATATCCGCTTGCCGGGGAAAATGTTATTTATGCCGGTACTGATGAAGCAGGGCGCGGACCATTGGTAGGTAACGTCGTGGCAGCAGCCGTCATTCTTGACCCTGAAAATCCCATTGAAGGTCTGGCTGATTCCAAAAAACTGACCGAGAAGAAAAGAGATGCCCTCTATGACGTGATTATGGAGAAGGCTCTTGCAGTCGGTGTGGGAATTGCCACTCCTGCGGAAATTGACGAATACAACATACTCTGGGCATCCATGCTTGCAATGGAGAGAGCAGTTGAATCCCTTAGCGTCGTTCCGGGAATGATTCTTGTTGACGGTAATAAGATTCCCAAGCATCTGATGATGCCTGCGCAGGCCGTTGTCAAAGGGGATGTACGGGTAAAGGAAATAAGTGCCGCCTCAATAATAGCCAAGGTAACAAGAGACAGGGAACTCATTGAACTTGACAGGCTGTATCCCCAGTATGGTTTTGCGTCGCATAAGGGGTATCCTACGGCAGCTCATCTCAGAGCCATAAAGGAATTCGGGCTGATTGACGGTCTTTACAGAAAGTCGTATCGTCCCGTTAAGGAAATACTTGACGCACATAATGGCTGATACCGCTAATTGTTAATGATCCGGGAGCCGGAAATGTCTGACAGCAAATTTGTTCATTTATACGTACATACTGACTATTCCATGTGTGACGGCCTGATGGATGTGGGTAAGGTCGTCAAAAATGCCAAGGCTCTTGGAATGGATGCCGTATCCATAACTGACTTCATGAACCAGTGCAATGCCGTAAAGCTCTATGAGGACGGCATGAAGCAGGGAGTAAAACCGATATTCGGCATTGAACTCAATGTGTATGACGACACCAGAAAGAACGCCACTGAGCGTTTTTTCTTCAGAATAAAGCTGTATGCGGTAAATCTTACCGGATACAGAAACATAGTGGATCTTCAGTCATACGGTTATCAGCAGGGGGCTCTGGATCATGTCTTCAGGGTTAATTTAAGCTGGTTAAAGAATTACAGCGACGGTGTAATCATGCTGAGCGGAGGTCTTAACGGGGATCTCGCAAAATTCATGTTGTCCGGAAGAGAGGATCTTTTTGAACAGCGTCTGAAGTATTACAGGGAATGCTATCCAAACCGTTTTTATTTTGAAATATCCCGATGCGGTCGTCCTCAGGAAGAGGAATATATTGCCATGGTGATGGATAAGTCCGTAACCGAAAATCTTCCCGTGGTGGCTACCAATCCGGTAATGTTTGCCAAAAAAGAAGATTTTGAGATACATCGTGTCCGTGTGGCTATTCAGGATAAGGTAACCATTCATGATGAGAAATGGGTTCACCCTTATACTGACCAGATGTACATGCGTTCGCAGGAGGAGATGTGCGAGCTCTTTAAGGATATTCCTGAGGCTGTTGAGAACACGCTGCAGATTGCCAGAAGGTGTAACGTTGAACTTTCTCTTGGTACTAACTATCTGCCAAAATTTCCGACAGGTGATTTAACCGATGCCGAATACCTCAGAAAGGAAGCATATGAAGGCCTGGAGGAGCGCCTGGCGGTAATCTTTCCGGATGAGGAGGAGAGAAACAGAAACCGTCCGAGATATCTTGAACGTCTTGAAATAGAACTTGACGTAATCATCACAATGGACTTCCCGGGATACTTCCTCATCGTGATGGACTTTATTCAGTGGTCCAAAAAGAACAATATACCCGTAGGTCCTGGTCGTGGTTCAGGTGCCGGTTCCCTGGTTGCCTATGCCATTAAGATTACGGACTTTGACCCTCTTCCTTACGACCTGCTGTTTGAAAGATTCCTCAATCCTGAGCGTGTATCCATGCCGGACTTCGACGTTGACTTCTGTATGGATAACCGCGGTGAGGTAATCAAATACGTGGCCTCAAAATACGGTCGAAACTCCGTGTCTCAGATTATAACTTTCGGAACACTGGCGGCGAAGGCATCCATAAAGAGTGTATGCCGTGTACTCGGTAAAAGCTACAGTTTCGGTGACAACCTGTCAAAACTCATCCTTTCAAAGCCTGACGTGACGCTTAAGGCCACTCTCGGTCTGGATCCTAAGAAAGAGGAATACAGAATTCAGGAATTTGTGGATAAGTATGAAAATGATGAGGAATACCGTTACATCATCGACATAGCCCTGAAGCTCGAGGGGATTACGACATCGCACGGTAAACATGCCGGCGGTGTGGTTATTTCACCTACTGTCATTACCGATTTCGCACCACTTATGTGTGATGAGGAAGGCGGTGATTTTAAAACCCAGTTCGATAAGCATGACGTTGAAGAGGCCGGTCTTGTTAAGTTCGACTTCCTTGGCCTGCGTACTCTGACGGTTATTCACTGGGCCGTGGACATGATAAATGAGCGTCTTGAAAAAGCAAAACAGCCACCGGTGAACATTAACCGTATAGATCTTAAGGATGAATTGTCCTTTGAACTTCTGCGTTCCGCTGAGACAACGGCCGTGTTCCAGCTTGAATCCAACGGTATGCGCGAACTGATAAAGAAAATGCAGCCTGACTGCTTTGAAGACATGATTGCGCTTGTGGCACTGTATCGTCCGGGACCTCTGGGAAGCGGCATGGTGGATAACTTCGTTGACCGTAAGAGAGGTAACGAACCGATAGCCTACCCTCATCCTGATTTTCAGCACGAGGATCTTAAACCTGTGCTTGGACCTACATACGGTATTATCGTGTATCAGGAACAGGTAATGCAGATTGCTCAGGTTCTTGCCGGATATTCTCTTGGCGGAGCGGATATTCTGCGCCGAGCCATGGGTAAGAAGCAGCCGGAAGTTATGGCAAAGCACCGTATTACCTATGCCGATGGTGTTAAGAAAAAAGGCATTATTTCCGTGGACAAGGCGATGAAGATTTTCGATCAGGTGGAAAAATTCGCCATGTACGGTTTTAACAAGTCTCATTCTGCGGCATATGCTCTTGTGACACTGCAGACCCTGTGGCTGAAGGCTCATTACCCAGCCGAATTCATGGCGGCAATGATGACGTCAGAAAAGACTAATGCGGAAAAGATAGAAGTATTCGTGAACGAATGCCGTCGTTTGAAGATCAAGGTTGATCCGCCTGACATAAATGAAGGACAGACTTCATTTATCGTAAATGACGAGGGACATATCGTTTTCAGTCTCAGTGCCGTAAAAGGAGTTGGTGACTATCCTGTTGAGGCAATCATGAAGGAACGAAAGAACGGTCCTTTCGTCAGCCTCTTTGATCTCTGTCGCCGTATTGACAACCGTAACATGTCCAGACGAGTGCTTGAAGCTCTGATTAAGGCCGGAGCACTTGATAAGATAGGTCCGAATAAGAGTCCTAAGGATCGCAGCACCATGCTGAGCACGGTTGATTTGGCTCTGAATCTCTGTAATTCTTCATCCAAGGAAAAGCAGGGCGGTTTTATTGACATGTTTGCCGATGTTGCACAGGAATTCAAGGACCCGGATTACCAGTTTACCAAGCCGTTCTCCGACAAGGAACTTCTTCAGGGAGAGGTTGAATATCTGGGACTGTATCTGACCATAGATCCGCTTTCAAGATATCTTGACGAAATCGACCATCTTCAGGTGAGTAAGATTGCCGCACTGGTTCCTTCATATGGCGGGTATGCATCGGAAAGACCGACAGGAACAGTGGCGGGAATTCTGATTGAGCTTAGACGCAGTGTTACATCCAAGGGGGATCACCTGATGAGCGGTGTCATCATGGATAATACCGGCAGAATGGTATTTACTCTGTGGCGAGATCAGATTGCCCGTTTTGAGGACAAGCTTGAACTGAACACTCTGGTAATGGTGACGGGCAAGATAGGCTTTGACGAACGTGAGAACATGAAGAAGATTTTTATCGACAAGGTTGAAAACATAACTACTGCCCGTCAGCGGGCGGCCAAAGCCATAAGAGTCTATCTTGATGCAAAACAGCTTAAGGATGACGGTCTGGCGTCCCGCATAAGAGAAGTGGCCGAGACGCAGGGAGGAAATACCAGACTGGAGCTTGCAATAGATAATGACAGGTCTTTTCTGATTGCTCCGACAAAGTATTACGTGGAACCTAGTGATTCCGTTCTGGATTCTCTTGAATACTACGTGAAAAACAGGGTTGAGGTCGTATACGATTAGTTTGTTTCACAGGAACGTCAGCTTTGGTTAAAGCCGCAAATTATTTATGTATACGTCCGGGACTCCGATGTTTGTTTGAGTTTGTTGGCATTGTGGTATTAATTTGTCGAAATTAAGGTATATTTAGTTTAAAATACATAAACTTTAATGTACGGACGGCCGTGGCGTACTGTTTTCTGCTGAAAAACGACAGGCAGATAAAGCCAACAAAAAAGCCGTCATGTAAAACGGTGCCGTATTTTCCTGTTCGGATATTACCTCTGAATATCCGCGTGCACAACGAGATATAGAGTGTCAGACAGGGACTTTATCGGATGCAGAGTCAGAAAACATAAAAACTGACATGCCGGTCAGATTGTTTTACAGTGTATTGTTGTATTCTTTATTCATTGTGCGATGCATGATGAATGCAGGGGTTTTGTCCGTGAACGGAACATTAATCCGGAATGTCCGGTTATTTGTTCGCAATGGCGTAAAAAAGGATTTTTTACATTTTTGTAATCAGACGTCTTCCGGCATAATCTTAAATTCTCGTCAGGAATGAGGTGTTATTTATATGAATATGGATTATCTTGATTTTGAACAGCCTATTGCTGAGATCCTGGCTCACATTGAGGAGCTTAAGAAGGTCAGTACCAATATCGGCGATAGTCTCGATTTTACCGATCAGATTGAATCTATGAAAAAGAAGCAGGAAGAGTTGACCACCAAGATTTTTTCAAATCTCGGTGCATGGCAGATATCCCAGCTTTCACGTCATCCGTTAAGACCTTACACTCTTGATTACATCGAGAACATTTTTACTGACTTTGAAGAATTTCACGGCGATCGTGCCTATGCTGATGACAACGCCATTGTCGGCGGTGTTGCCCGTATTGACGGTGAGTCCGTAATGGTTATAGGTCATCAGAAGGGCAGAGACGTACAGCAGCGTACATTAAGAAACTTCGGCATGCCTAGACCTGAAGGTTACCGTAAGGCTTTACGTCTGATGCAGACAGCTGAAAGATTTAAGCTTCCGATTATCACTTTCATTGATACTCCGGGTGCATATCCTGGCGTTGGCGCGGAAGAAAGAGGACAGGCTGAGGCAATTGCCAGAAATCTTAAGGTAATGAGCTCTCTGCGCGTACCTATTATTTGTACCGTTATCGGTGAAGGCGGTTCGGGCGGTGCTCTTGCCATCGGCGTCGGTGACCGCGTTAACATGCTGCAGTATTCAACCTATTCCGTAATTTCTCCTGAAGGCTGTGCTTCAATTTTATGGAAGAGTGCAGACAAGGCATCAACAGCTGCAGAAGCAATGAACATTACCGCTTCAGCATTAAAGGAACTCAAACTGATTGACAATATTGTGGAAGAACCATTAGGCGGCGCACACAGGGACTACAAGACCATGGCTGAAAATCTGAAGCTCAGACTGCTGATGGATCTGAGTCAGCTTAAGATGCAGTCTGAAGATCAGCTCCTTGAGAACCGTTACAAGAAGCTTCTTGCTTTCGGTTACTGCTAATGGAAGAGGTTGATGGTACATGAGATATCATCATCCTGCATAAGATACATAAAAACCTTAATGAATTCATTAAGGTTTTTTTTATGATGGACTTCCGGCCTTATTTGAAAATGTACAATCGTTTGTTTGGGTTGTCACTATGATAAATGACAGAGAACTGCTCAGCAGAAGAATTTCAGAAAAAATCGATCTCTCAAGATATGCCGGTTTAAACTGGGTTGTGGCACTGAGCGGCGGAGCTGATTCACGCATGCTTCTGGAGCTTGTTGCGTCATCCAGAAAACTTGCTCTCAGCGTAAGGGCAGTGTATGTTCATCATCATCTGCAGAAGGTGGCTGACGAATGGGTGACCTTCTGCGAAAATGAATGCAGAAAAACAGGTGTGGATTTTCACGTAGAACATGTTCGTGTAAGTTTGCGGGGGTCAGTTGAGGCCAACGCCAGAAAGGCACGATATGAAGCTCTTTCGAAATACATTAACTCTGATAAATGTGTGCTGTTTACGGCACATCACGCAGATGATCTGCTTGAAACAATGCTGATGGCCATCAATCGCGGTGCGGGAATTTCCGGATTAAGCGCCATCCCAGATATTCAGCCTTTTGCGCACGGTTTTCTGGCAAGACCCATGCTTGCGGTAAGCCGGTCTGAGGTGGAGGAATTCTGTCGTATCAATGATTTAAATTATGTTACGGATCCCACCAACCTGAGTAATCAGTACGATCGAAACTATTTAAGACATGAAGTCATTCCCGTAATTAAAAGACGTTTCCCTCAGATTCTCACGGGAGCACGGATTGTTTCAGAGAATCTTCGTGATGATCTGCTTTTATATGAGGATATGCTTAAGGAAAAGCTTGCCGGTTTTGTGGATATTGTTCCTTTTGGCAGTTTCGCCCTGAATATGAAAAAGCTTGCAGGAATTAGCGGAGAACTTAGTGATAAGTACCAAAAGGCATTAATCAGATTGTTTTTACGCAACCATTACGGTATTCAGATTCCCAGAAAACAGTTGCCGGAGCTTATGAAGCTTAAGGATAGTACGGATTCAAAGGCAAGAATAGAGGTGGAGGATATGGTTATAAGTCTATATCGCGGTTACCTTTTTGCCGTTCCCGATACCACTGGACTTATTAATTCCGGAACAGTACATATTGTCGTTGGGGAGGATGTTCACTGTGGCGGTGTGGTGCTTTCCCTAAGGAAAGCTGTTGAATGCGGGGATGATTCGTGTAATGCTTCCCGCGGGAGCGAATCAGGCATTGTTGTTCGAGATGTTTTTTATCTGCCGAAAGATGAGAACGGGCTGATCCTGCAGTTTAATCCGGTATCATCACTCAGACTAAAACCAAGCACCAGAATGCATAGTCAGATTCTAAAACAGCTGTGGAAGGAATACGGTATTCCGCTGATTCTCAGACCTCTGCATCCTGTCGTTACGGATGAAGGCGGTAATATTTTGGGAGTTCACGGGGTTTTCAAGACCTGTGGTGATTCTGAAAGACAGACTGGAAACGATTATTATTCTGTTGAACTGACTGTCAGACATGATTCATTTGAAGGATAAAACCTAATTCAGAACACATGACATATCGGAAGCGGATATATTTTTAACAGGCAAAAAAAACGGTCACCAAGACAGCAGATGATGACCGAAAACACGGAATGAAAAACAAAGAAAATAATAAACATTATATCTTCGTTTCGCAGGTATAATTTTAGACTGGGGTCTGGGCAGAAAGTTCCCAGATGATATCTAAAATTATTTTTTAGTATAAACTAATTTTGTTGATTTGTTCCACGAAATATGGAATTTGTGTGTCAAAAAGTGTTACCAAAGTCTAGAATCGATCAGAAACATTATTGTAAATAAATCTGTGATTAAACTGTTTATATTCTGGGAGTGAATTTAAGATGCGCTGATATACGGGGATATAAAGAGCTGTTAATTTTATGTTTATTCTGTGAATAATTTATGACGCAAGTTCCATATATTGTTTGTTCCTTTTGTCACTGTTTTTATAAAATTATAAAATAAACCTGTTCCCTACAATGGGGATGTCCGGGGCGGATAATAATTAAAAAAGTTCAGGGCCAAATAAAAAACTCGCCTTAGAATTAAGTTAAAGCGAGTTAAGAAAGATATTATTATGAAGGAAGAGCTTATCAGCTCTATTATCTTAGAGAGTGGAGTTTATAAAAAGTTCACTTTTCCGAGAAAAAAATAAAACCGGCATTTTTTTGCCGGTTTTACTTTTATGATTCATACCCGTAAGGGTTAGTCAGAATTAGGCAAGAGCCTTGATCTGTGCACTTAAACGAGACTTATGACGAGCAGCCTTGTTCTTGTGAATTAAACCGTTGCTGGCAGCGCGATCAAGAAGAACCTGAGCGTTGTTGAAAGCTTCCTTTGCAGCATCCTTCTGGCCTGCAGCGATTAAAGCTACAACCTTCTTCACTGCGGTACGCATAGCTGAACGCTGAGCAACATTATGAACACGATTTCTTTCTGAAACGATTACACGCTTCTTAGCTGACTTGATATTAGCCAAAGTAAACTCCTAAAAATTCTTTAATATAAAGATAAACTTAACAATACTTTTAAGGTTTATCGTTCAATTTATCAGTGTTAATCTTTAAACACACAAACCAAATGACTTTTACGGTCTGTTTTCAGATGAGCGCAATTATAATTGTCTTTGTCTAAAAACACAACAGCAAAAAGTCATTATCATCGTATGGCGTAGTTAGCCGATTACGCCGATGATCGTTTTGCGGTTTGTCCCTGTTTATGGATAGCTTTACGGCACAAAGAGACACTTCCCGGAATTTAGGATTTTATGCGTATTGCAATCAAACTAGGTTTGGACAATAAACTGGGCGGATTATATCAAAAAATCATCTTAATGTCATGTTTTTTGACAGGCGTTTTTATGCGTAATTCATGTTCCGGAATCTTAATCAGTATGAGAGGCGACATGGCAGAGTGTGGAATCGGAAGAATGAGGCACGGCTTTGTGTTTGAGTATGTGCCTGATAGCGGTTATAATCTGCACTCATGCACCTATCCGTGAATAACATTCGGCATTAGTGATGTTTCGTTTCAGGTGCACTAGAGAAGCAGGCGTATTCGTTCCGGTTACCTCAGATAAAAGGTGGTGAGCCTGCGTTTAATTCGGTAAGATGGATTTATGCTTATATCATGAGTAAATTGTTTCGTTCCAGCCTGATTACGTCCGTAGCTACTTTTATGTCCAGAATTCTCGGTCTCATAAGGGATGTTTTCATTGCCGGAATTCTCGGGGCCGGACAGAGCTCGGACGTGTTCTTTTTTGCCCAGCGCATTCCTAACTTCCTTAGAAGACTGTTCGCGGAAGGAGCTTTCAGTCAGGCATTTGTCCCCGTGATGGCTGAATTTAAGGCCAAAAAGGACAAGGAAGGGCTTAACGATCTTATCAGTCATACCTCAGGTACACTGGGTGCTCTTGTGTTTCTTATTACCATTCTCGGTATGCTCGGAAGTCATGTCGTTACCGCAATTTTCGGTTGGGGCTGGTTCGAGGAATGGCTTCACGACGGTCCTGAAGGAGGAAAGTTTGTTCAGGCTTCGTTTCTTCTTAAAATTACCACTCCGTACCTGTTTTTTATAACCCTTACGGCCGTGTCCGGTGCCATCCTGAATACTTTTGAGAAGTTCCTTATTCCTGCGATAACCCCGTGTCTCATGAATCTGTGCATGATTGCCAGCTGTATATGCATTGCTCCTTATACGGAAGATCCGAATTTCGCACTGTCTTTGGGATTCCTTGCCGGCGGTGTGGTTCAGTTTGCATTCCAGCTTCCTTTTCTGTACAGGCTTGGATGTCTGGTTAAGCCGAAAATAAGTTGGAATCACCCCGGTGTGGCTAAAATAAGAAAGCTGATGCTTCCTGCAATTTTCAGTGTTTCAGTGAGTCAGATAAATCTCATTATCAATACCATTATTGCCACGAATCTTGCAACCGGAGCCATCAGTTACCTGTATTATTCCGACAGATTACTGGAATTTCCAATAGGTATATTCGGCGTGGCCATCGGAACCGTGATTCTGCCTGCCTTGTCACGGCAGTTCGCCAAAAAGGATAATGACGGCTACGTAAAAACCATGGATTGGGGAATAAGACTTGTTCTGCTTTTGGGATTCCCGGCAATGATGGGAATAATCATGCTTCGCGAACCTATTGTAAGGGTTCTCTACATGAGAGGAGAGTTTGGACTCGATGCCGCAGGTCACGTGGGACTCAGCGTCATTGCATCAGTTTCCGGTCTGTGGGCCATTATGCTTGTCCGTGTGCTGGCTCCTGGGTTTAACGCCAGACAGGATACGGCTACGCCGGTAAGATACGGCATAATATCCATGATTACCAATATATGCTGCAGTCTTATCATTGTTTTTCCTCTGGAAAAGTACCTGGAAATTGACGGCGGACTTGGTTACGGTTATCTGGGGCTCGCTCTGGCTACCACCGTCTCCGCCGTTCTGAATGCAACACTGCTTTTATGCGGGCTTGCCAGAAAAAACATTTATCACGTCAGCAGGTCTACAGTACTGTTTATCATAAAGCTTCTGGCTGGAACTGCGATAATGTCAGTCGGACTGAGTTTTATCAGGGAGTATTTTGCTGAAAATATCGAGGCCTGGGCTTCACTTGGACTTTTGGTGTCTATAGTGTATCTGTCGGTTCTTATCGTAGCCGGAGCCCTGATATACTTTGTGTCACTTTTTGCTCTTGGGATTAGACCGTCTCATCTGCGCGGTGTGTAGTTCGAAAATTGCCGTACCGCAACAGTACGGCTGTAAACTGCTACCTTCGAATGAAATGTGAAAAATGTTATAAACATAACGTTTTTTTGGTATAATCTGAAACTTGTTGATATATAAATTTTAGGTTTTGAGTAGTTGGTTGAATTATGCACTTAGTGCGAAATCTTGATAATTATGCCGGTAATGCCGACGGAATGGCTCTTACCATAGGCAATTTTGACGGTTTGCATATAGGGCACAGGGCAGTCCTCGGTGAACTTAAGGAAAGAGCTGGAAAGCTGGGGCTTAAGACCGGTGTGATGTGTTTTGAACCTCAGCCTCTGGAATTTCTTTCATGCGAGAGAATACCCGCAAGACTCAGCAGGTTCAGGGATAAGTATCTTGGGTTAAAGGAACTTAGCATAGATACACTGTTCTGCCTGAAATTCAACGAAAAGTTGGCAGGTTTGTCTCCGGAATCGTTTATTAAGGATATTCTGGTAAAAAAACTGAATGTCAGACTGCTGATTGTGGGTGACGACTTCCGTTTCGGGAAAAAGGGCGGAGGCGGATATGAACTTCTTTCTGAAGCCGGAAAAATGTTCGGATTTACGGTATTCAGCATGTCCAGTTACAGATACTGCGGAGAAAGGGTGAGTTCCACGGCCATAAGACAGCTTCTGTCGGAAGGCGCTTTGGAAAAGGTTTCCGAGATGCTCGGGGAATACTTCTACATCCGCGGGAAGGTATGTCACGGCAGAAAGATTGGTTCAACCATCAGTTTTCCGACTGCAAACATAAACCTCAACAGAAGGGTTATTCCTCTTTTCGGTATTTATGCCGTTAAGGTCGGCATGCCTGACGGAACAGTTCGTTACGGCATGGCAAATGTCGGTATAAGACCGACGGTTAACGGAAGTGATCCCCTTCTTGAGGTGTTTATATTTGATTTCTCCGGTGATTTGTACACCAGAGAGATAAAGGTTTCGTTCATAAAGAAATTAAGGGATGAGATTAAATTTCCTTCTCTTACTGAACTGAAGCAGCAGATTTCCAGGGATGAGCAGGAAACAAGGGCTTTTTTTAAGGCTCATCCGTGAGAAGACGACTGAAGAATTTTTGAATGCGGAAGAATGCGCAGACGTTCTGTCCGTATTTGCAATGGTTTAAGGTGCGGTGTTTGCCGTTCTTGTTTAGACATGCCGTAATCGGTCTCTCCGCAGTATGTTAGGGTTGCATGAATGTAATGTTCTCCTTAACACGTGCAGGCTGTTGAGCGGTATTTTTTAATTATGGTATTAAATTGAAATGACAGATTATAAGAAAACTCTTAATTTGCCTGATACCCCGTTTCCTATGCGCGGAGATCTGGCAAAGCGTGAACCGCTGATGTTAAACTCTTGGTATGAGGATGATCTTTATAGTCAGATTAGAAACGCTAGAAAAGGCAGAAAGTCATTCATTCTGCATGACGGTCCTCCATATGCTAACGGTAATATTCACATTGGTCACTCAGTAAATAAGATTCTTAAAGATATCATAATTAAGTCAAAGACCCTTAGCGGTTTTGATGCTCCGTACATTCCCGGGTGGGACTGTCACGGTCTGCCAATCGAACTTAAGGTTGAAGGCCTCGTAGGAAAGCCGGGACAGAAGGTTACTGCAGCCGAGTTCAGAGAGGAATGCCGCAAGTATGCCAGAACCCAGATAGATGCGCAGCGTAATGATTTTAAGAGACTCGGTGTTCTCGGTGATTGGGATAATCCTTATCTCACCATGAATTTTGAAACGGAAGCCAATATCATCCGTGCTTTGGGTAAAGTTGCCGAAAACGGACATCTGGTTAAGGGCTTTAAGCCTGTTCACTGGTGTATCGACTGCGGCAGTGCGCTGGCTGAAGCAGAAGTTGAATATTATGACAAGCAGTCATACGCAATCGACGTATGCTTTAAGGCGGCAGATGCAGATGCCGTACTGAAGGCTTTCGGTAATGTTCAGTGCGACACGGTTCCTAACATTGTAATCTGGACAACAACTCCGTGGACTCTGCCTGCAAACAGAGCAGTCTGTCTGAATGCTGATTTCAATTATCAGCTCATTAAGGCTGATAACGGCAAGTGCTACATTCTTGCTGAAGTTCTTGCTGCCGACGCATTAAAGAGATACGGTGTTGAAGAATTTACAGTTCTTGCCGTAACAAAGGGCAGCAGTCTTGAAGGCCTGAAGTTCTGTCATCCTTTCCTGGATATGCAGGTTCCTGTAATTCTCGGTGCACACGTTACCGATGATTCAGGTACCGGTGCGGTTCATACTGCTCCGGGACACGGTATGGACGACTATGTTGTAGGTTCAAAGTATAATCTTGAAGTGGCCTGTCCTGTCGGCGCTGACGGCCGTTTCCTTGAAGGCACTCCTTTCTTCGCCGGACAGAATGTATTTGAAGCCAATCCAAAGGTTGTTGAACTGCTGAAGGAAAAGGATGCTCTTGCAGCCGTAAACAAAATTACCCACTCATATCCGTGCTGCTGGAGACATAAGTCACCTATTATTTTCCGTGCGACACCGCAGTGGTTTATCAGCATGGAAGAAAAGGGGCTGAGAACAAAGGCTCTTGATGAAATAAAGAAGGTTCAGTGGGTTCCTTCATGGGGACAGAACCGAATTGAGGCCATGGTCGCAAACCGTCCTGACTGGTGTATCAGCCGTCAGCGTACCTGGGGCGTGCCGATTGCCCTCTTCGTAGACAAGGACACCAATGAGCTTCATCCTCGTACTCAGGAACTGATTGAGGAAATTGCCAAGCGCGTTGAGAAGAAGGGAATTCAGGCCTGGTGGGATCTTGATCCTAAGGAAGTTCTGACTCCTGAAGAACAGGAAAGATACGTAAAGGTTAAGGATACTCTTGACGTATGGTTTGACTCAGGTTCAACCAGTTATACGGTTGTTAACAAGCGCAGTGAATACAACGGTAACAGTGCTGACATGTACCTTGAAGGTTCGGATCAGCACCGTGGCTGGTTCATGTCATCACTTATGATCAGTACAGCCATTTCCGGAAAAGCTCCTTACAAGACCGTTCTTACCCATGGCTTTACCGTGGACGGACAGGGACGTAAGATGAGTAAATCCATCGGCAATGTAGTAAGCCCTCAGGACGTAATCGGAAAGCTCGGCGCCGATATTTTAAGACTGTGGGTTGCTTCTACCGATTACAGTGGTGAAATGACCGTGTCTGATGAAATATTAAAGCGCAGTGCGGAATCCTATCGTCGTATCCGTAATACCTCAAGATTCCTGCTGGCCAACATTAATGATTTCAATCCTGCAACTGATATGGTTGATTTCAAGGATATGGTGGCTCTGGACCGCTGGGCCGTTTCATGTGCCGCAAAGGCTCAGAAGGAAATCATCAGTGCTTATGACAGCTTTGATTTCCATACCGTAGTGCAGAAAATAATGCAGTTCTGCTCTGTTGACATGGGATCTTTCTACCTTGATATCATTAAGGACAGACTGTATACCTCAAAGACCAACGGCGTGGCTCGCAGATCAAGTCAGACTGCACAGTATCTCATTGCCGAAGCGATGGTTAGATGGTTCTCTCCAATCCTGAGTTTCACCGCTCAGGAAATCTGGCAGCAGTTACCTGGCAGCAGGGATAAGTACGTATTTACCTCTGAATGGTTTGAAGGTCTGAGAGAGCTTCCTGAAGATGATTCTTTAAATGACGATTTCTGGCAGAAGGTTAAGACAGTTCGCGATGAGGTTAACAAGAAGCTTGAAATTGCCCGTAAGGACAAGGTAATCGGCAGTTCACTTGAGGCTGAAGTCATAATTTATGCAAGTGACGACATTGCCTCAACCCTCGCCGTTCTCGAAGATGAACTCCGTTTTGTTCTTCTGGTATCGAAGTGTGAGGTGTTCCCTCTTGCCGACGGTGCCGCTGCTGAAAAGACTGATATCGAGGGGCTCTCAGTTACCGTTACCGCAACTGCTGAGGAAAAGTGTGAAAGATGCTGGCATCGTGTTCCGGGAATCGGTTCTGTTGAGGGACATCCTGGAATCTGTAAGCGCTGTGCCGAAAACATTGACGGCGACGGTGAAATCCGTAAGTTTGCATAAATTCGGCATACAGCATACTTTCTGAAAACATATAAGCCCTGTTTACAGCAGGGCTTTAATTTAATTATTTAGGGACAAGTGAATGAGTGGAAAAATCTTAAGGTCAGGGTTGGTGTTTCTGCCTGTTTCGGTTGTGGTAATCCTATTGGATTATTTTAGTAAGCTGTGGATAATTAACAATATTCCTGCGTATGACCCCAATGGCTTTATTGAGGTTATCCATGATTTTTTCAGTATTATTCATGTGCATAATCAGGGTGCGGCATTCAGCTTTCTGGCAGATAAGGGAGGTTGGCAGAAGATTTTCTTCGGAGCTGTTGCTTTAGGCGTCAGCATATACCTTTTGGTCTGCATGTACAGAAACAGAGTGTCGGATTTTCTTCCGAATATTTCTTTTGCCCTGATTATCGGCGGAGCTCTGGGTAACCTGTATGACCGTATTGTGTATTCATACGTAATAGATTTCCTGGATTTTTATCTGGAATGGGGCGGAAAAATTCATCACTATCCGGCATTTAACATTGCTGATTGCGGAGTGTGTGTCGGTGTATTCCTTTTTGTTGTTTATGAACTTTTTATCAAAAAGGAGGATAAGAAGGAAGAGGGAGCCGGGAATGCAGGAGAATAAGTTAAGAAAAAAAATCCTACTGGTCAGTCCTCGCGGTTTCTGTGCCGGAGTAAGCAGGGCAATTCAGATTGTCGAGCTGGTACTTGCCAAATACGAGAACGAAAATGTCTATGTGCTGCATGAGGTTGTTCACAACAAGCATGTGGTTGAAGAGCTTAACCGTCACGGAGCCATATTTGTGGACAGCCTTGACGAGATTCCGGATGGGGCCATAACAGTATTTTCAGCTCACGGTGTTTCCAAGGCTGTTGAGCAGAAGGCGGTCAGAAAGAATCTCAGGGTATATGATGCCACATGCCCGATTGTGGACAAGGTTCATCGTAAGGTTAGGCGCATAAGTGACAAGGATGAGGAAATCATCATGATTGGTCATGCAAAGCATCAGGAGGTTGAAGGGACCGTCGGTCAGTACACGAGTTCCGTGGGGGCAATGCATGTGGTTAATGACATTGAAGAAATAGGCAGGGTGCATATCAATAA